>LBJMC04202__coassemble_198_pt1 | contig 60418 bp, 51 predicted proteins | sample LBJMC04202__metabat2_low_PE_040 | metagenome-assembled genome bin LBJMC04202 | reverse complement strand
GACCTCGGCGGTATCGACGGCCTGGTTCACATCTCCGAGCTCTCTTGGAACCATGTCAACCATCCCTCCGAGGTCGTCAAGGTCGGCCAGGAGATCGAGGTCGAGGTGCTCGACGTGGATCTCAACCGCGAGCGCATCTCGCTGGGTCTCAAGCAGACCACCGAGGATCCGTGGCGCGCGCTCGTCAAGAAGTACCCCACGGGTGCTGTGGTCGAGGGCACCGTCACCAAGCTCGTTCCCTTCGGCGCGTTCGTCGACCTGGGCGATGGCATCGAGGGCCTCGTGCACATCTCCGAGATGGCGCACAAGCACGTTGACCAGCCCAGCCAGGTGACCCACGTGGGCGCCAAGGTTCAGGTCAAGGTCATGGACATCGACCTTGAGCGTCGCCGCATCTCCCTCTCCATGAAGTCCGCTGCCGAGACCCTCGGTACGGAGATCGAGGTTGCTCCGCTCGAGAAGCCCGAGGAGAAGGCCGAGGACGCCGAGTAGCAGGCATCTCGCGTTCTTTCGCGCATCGAAGCGCCCCAGTGCATTGCGCCGGGGCGCTTTTCTTTTATCTTCTTCAGGTATGATGGTTGGCGTTGCACGCAGCGTAAACGGAGGCGTATGGAAGCGGTATATGAGCGTGGCGCGTTCGAGCGTCCAGCTGTGTTCTTCGATTTCGATGGGACGATTGCAGATACCGGGCCCGCGGTGCTTTCTATCTCTCGGCGGGCGCTTGCTGCCCGGGGGTACGACCTCGAAGCGGTGGGCGATCTGCACCAGCTCATAGGTCCACCTCTCGTTGATGGCTTCATGCTCGTCACGGGCGGTTCGCGCGATGAGGCGCTTGAGCTTGTCGATGTCTATCGCGAGCTCTTCAACGAGTACGTTGCTCCAGACGACTATCCGCCTTTTCCGGGCATCCCCGAGCTGCTTCGCGCCCTATCAGATCGCGGCACCAAGATTGCGGTGGCCACGTCGCGCCTTGATGAGACCGCCCGCCAGATGATCGCCGCGCTCAATCTTCCGCCGTTCGACATCATTGCCGGTCGCCTTGAGCCGGGTCGCGCCACAAAAGCGGACTGCATCAGGGCCTGTCTCGACGGATTGGACATGGGCCCTTCAGACGCCGTGATGGTGGGCGATAGACACCATGACGTTTTGGGCGCTCACGAAGTGGAGCTTCCATGCATCGGCGTTTGGCGCGACGAGCCTGCCCGCGCTGAACTTGCTTGGTCTGGAGCCGATGGTCTTTGTCGCGACGCCACCGAGCTCGGTTGGCTTCTGGGCGTGGACGGTGGCTTCATGGAACGATTCGCCTGATTCTTGCATGAGCTCAAGATGCCGGCTGTGCCGGCGGGGAGGAGTAGACAGTGGACAAGACGCTTGAACAACGAGTAGACGCCTATATCGATACGGTCTGGGACCAGGTGCTTGCCGACATCGCCAAGCTTGTGGGCTGCCCTTCGGTTGCGGATGCTTCGTTGGCGGAGCCCGCGGCGCCTTTCGGTCCCGACGTTCGCCGTGCGCTTGATTGCGCTCTGGGCATCGCGCAAAGGTTGGGGTACGACACCGCCGACGACGAGGGCTATCTGGGATGGGGCGATATCGCGGGGGAGCGCCCCGAACAGGTCGCCACCATCGCGCACGTGGATGTTGTGCCTGCTGGCCCTGGCTGGTCGACCGATCCCTTCACCATGGAGCGCCGCGAGGGCTGGCTGCTTGGACGCGGGGTGATCGACGACAAGGGGCCGGCGGTGCTATCGCTCTATGCGGGCGCATTCTTCCTGCATGAGGGCATCACCCCTCGCTACAGCTTCCGTGCGCTTTTAGGATGCGACGAGGAAGCGGGCATGTCAGATGTGAAGCACTACCTTGCGGGACACGAGAGCCCTGCCTTCCTTTTCACGCCTGATGCCTCATTTCCGGTCTGCAATGCCGAGAAGGGCTGCTTCGGCGGTTCCTTTGTGAGCGGATCGATCGCGGATGGCGTCATCCGCTCGTGGAGCGGTGCCGAGGCAACCAACGCTGTCCCCAGTGAGTCCGTGCTCGTCGTGGGCATCGATGCCTCCGCATTGCCCGCGCCCCGCATGAATGCGGACCGTCTGACCATCGAATCGGCGGCGCCGGGCGAGGCCCGCATCCTCGCCCGGGGTATCGGAGGACACGCCTCGCTCCCCGAGGGAACGCTCAACGCCATCGGCTTGATCGTCTCCTATCTTGGGGAGATTCGCGAGCTGCTCGCCCCTGCAGAGCGCGACTACCTTGCGCTGCTTGAGCTGGTGCACGCCGATACGGCCGGCGAGGCGGTGGGAATTGCCTGTTCGAGCGCTGCGTTCGGTGCCCTCACCTTGAACGCGGGGACGATTGCGGTCCGGCCGGATGGCCGCATCGAGCAGACGATCGATGTTCGTTTTCCGGATGCGACGACGACCGGTGCCATGGAGGCGACGCTAGCCCAGCTCGCATCTCGTTTCGGCGCATCGTTCGTGCTTGGGCGTTCTAAGGTTCCCTTCTCCGTCGATGCCGGGCACCCTGCGGTTCAAGCGCTGCTCGATGTGTATCGCGAGGTAACGGGAAGGGAGGCTGAGCCCTTCTCGATGGGCGGCGGCACCTATGCGCGCAATTTCGCCCGAGCCGTCTCCTTCGGTCCAGAGGACGAAGAGCTGGAGCTGCCAGATTGGGCTGGTTCGATGCACGGGCCGAATGAGGCTGCAAGCGAGGAGGCGCTCAAGGAGGCACTTAAGATCTATATTCTGGCGCTCGTACGGCTTATGGGCTTAGAGCTTTAGCATAAGGGTGGCATGATGGAGCAGATTATCTACATAGCGGTCATTGCCGCCGCCATGGTGTTCGGTTGGCTTCTCAGCCAGCGTCGGCAAGCTTCGCGTAAGGGCGACGAGCATGCGGTGGCGCGTCGCACGCGCAAGCCGCGCCCGAGGAAGCGCTCGTAACCGGCCTGAATCGCTTTGGATTCACATCGTTTCGCGAGGCTCGGTTCGCGACCCCGCGAAACGCGCGCTTAGCTTTCGAGCTGTTCAGATACCTCGAGCCATGCGGTCTCGAGGTCGTCAATAGCGGCACGGGCTTCATCGATTTTGCGCTGCTGTGTTTCGAGCGCAAGGTAGTCGGTCGGGTCGACGGCGGCCATCTGGGCTTCGAGCTCGTCGATGCGCTTGCGCTGGGTGTCCATGCGGCGCTCGAGCGAAGCGGCTTCCTTGCGCAGGCGCTGGCGCTCGGCGTTGGAGAGGCCGGTCGATTCGGTGTCATCAGATTTCGCGTCGGGCTTGCTGGCGATGGTGCGGGCAAACGTAGGCGATCCCCCTTGGCCACCGCTCAATCCCGCGCTGCTTGCGAGACGCAGGTACTCGTCTACGCCGCCCGGGACATGCCGTAGGTGCCCGTCGATGAGGGCGAACTGCTGGTCCGTTGCGCGCTCCATGAGGTAGCGGTCATGTGTGACGAGGATGAGGGTGCCGGGCCAGCCGTCGAGCAGATCCTCTACGATGGCGAGCATGTCGGTATCGAGGTCGTTGCCGGGCTCGTCGAGGATGAGCACGTTGGGCTCTTTGAGGAGCGTGAGCATGAGCTGTAGCCTGCGCCGCTGCCCACCGGACAGGTCGCCGATGCGGCTCCAGAGTTGCTCCTGGGTGAACCCGAGCCGTTCCAAGAGCTTTTCAGGGCTTGTCTCTTTGCCGTCGATGATATAGCTGCGCTTATAGCGGCTCAGCACTTCGCGAATGGTGTCGTTGAGGAGGGGCTGAAGCTCGTCGAGCTGTTGTGAGAGCACGCCGAAGCGCACGGTCTGCCCGATCTTCACCCGCCCAGACAACGGCTTGAGCTTGCCCTGAATGATGTCGATCAGCGTCGATTTCCCGGCTCCGTTTTCGCCGAGCAAGCCAAAGCGGTCGCCCGCTCCAATAAGCCAGGTAACATTCTCGAGCACGGGTTTGTCTGCCCGCTCGTTCGGCACCTCTTGACGGTGCTCGCTGCCATTTCGCTCCTTCAGGGGGTCGGGATAGCCCGCAGTCACATCGAGCACATCGATAACCTGCTTGCCGAGCCGCGCCACAGCGAGGCGCTTGAGCTCAAGTTCGTTTCGCAAGGGCGGCACATCGGCAATGAGCTCGCGCGCTGCCTCGACGCGGAATTTCGGTTTGGTGCTTCGCGCTTGCGCTCCTCGGCTCAGCCACGCGAGCTCCTTGCGGGCCATGTTTCGCCGGCGTTCTTCCTCTACCTGAGCTCGGCGGTCCCGCTCAACGCGCTGAAGGATGTAGGCGGAGTAGCCTCCCTCGAACGGGTCGACCGACCCATCGTGGACTTCCCACATCGAGGTGCAGACCTCATCGAGGAACCATCGGTCGTGCGTGACCATGAGCAGCGCGCCCGCGCCCGCCTGCCAGCGGGTTTTCAGATGGTGGGCGAGCCAGTTGATGGTGCGCATATCGAGATGGTTGGTGGGCTCATCGAGCATGAGGACGTCGTAGGTGCCGATGAGCAGGCGCGCAAGATCGACGCGCCGGCGCTGGCCGCCCGAGAGCGTGCCGACCGCACTCTCCCACGGGACGTCGGGAATAAGCCCGGAAAGGATTTCTCGCACGCGCGGCGAAGAGGCCCACTCGTACTCGGGTGCGCTCCCCACCACCGCGTGGCGCACGGTATCGGAGTCATCGAGGCTGTCGCGCTGGCCGAGAAGCCCTACGGAAAGGTTCCGCCGGTGGGTTACACGCCCATCGTCGGGTTCAAGTATTCCGGCAAGCAAATTGATGAGTGTCGACTTGCCATCGCCGTTGCGGCCAACGATGCCGACGCGATCGCCCTCGTTAACACCGAGGGTGACGTTTGTAAAGACGCGTTTCGTGGGGAAGTCCAAAGATATGCTGTCGCAGCCCAGAAGGATTGCCATGTCATGCCTTTCGAAAGCGCTGGAGAGGAGGCCCAGACAATCGCCGATTCAATGGCGCGCTGGGCTGGTCGCGTGTGGTGTATCCGACTGCCTATCCTAGCAGACTGGCGTGGAGGTCGTAGGGTCGAGAGTGGGGTGCCGCGCGCCCGCTCGGCGCCGTTTGGATACAATAGGTGCGTTTGCGCAGTCGGACGCACGGGGGAGCAAGCATGATTAAAGCCGCCTTTTTCGATATCGATGGTACGCTGCTGAGCTTCAAGACGCATGCCATGCCAGAGTCTACGAAGCTCGCGCTTCGCGCCCTGCGCGAGCGCGGCATCAAGACGGTCATCTCGACAGGCCGCTCGATGCTTGAGCTCGTTGACGAGCTAAAGAAAGGGTTCGATGCCTATATCACGCTCAACGGCCAGCTCTGCCTCGATGAGACGGGTGCGTATCGCGATGTACCGGTTGACGCCGAAGATGCCCGAACTATTGTGGAGCATGCGTACCAGGAGCATCGCTACGATATCTTGGTGCAGCAACCCGAGGCAAGTTTCGTGAGCCGCCTGAGCGATCGTGTGCGCACGGTTGGCGATAAGGTGGGCATTCAGTACCACGAGGAAAGCTACGAGAAAGCGCTCTCGGCACCGATCTACCAGTTCTGTGTTTTCGTCGATCCGGGCGAGGAGCACGTGTTTCTCGATTACACCCACAACGTGAAGGCGACACGTTGGACCGAGCTGTTTTGCGACGTGGTGCCGCGAGAGGGCGGTAAGGCGTATGGCGTTGCCGCCACGCTGGAGCGGTTTGGCCTTGAGCCCGAGGAAGCGGTCGCCTTTGGAGATGGGGAGAACGACCTCTCCATGTTCGAGGCGGTGGGAACGAGCGTGGCCATGGGCAACGCTTGGGACTCCGTGAAGGAGCGGGCAACGTTCGTAACCAATGATGTTGACGACGACGGCATCAATCATGCCTGCCGCCGTTTAGGCCTTCTGTGATGTGTCTCATATGCTAGCAGGTGCGTACGGGGATCGACGGGGCGCGTTCATGCTGCGGGGCCGTCAGACTGCGTTGAGTTGGATTGCCAAAAACCGGGCGCTAGGGCTAGGCAATTAAGCCAAATCAATATTAATGCCCCCGCACCCCGCGAGATTTTATCCAAATTTGCGCTAAGTCGGTCTTTTATCCTGCAGATATGATGGTGCTAATCACGCACCGCCCTGGTAGATGACTTGCTTACAAGCCGTCTACCAGGGCGGTGAAGATTCGACACCCTCATTCTCGAGATAAAAAGACCGACTTAGCGCATTTTTGGATAAAAATGGCGTAGGGGTGTCGTCAGTAAATTCTGATTCAGGCAGAGTCTGCAGCTCGCCTGTCCTGAGGCTCTCTTTATAAGTGCTCGAGCCGCTAGTCCTTCTTTAGATTTGGAATGATGCGCTTTACGATCCACCAAATCGCAACGACGATCACGATGGCGATAATGATGTATTTCACCACGTCGGATACCCACTCGGCCTGAGCGGTCACGGTTTCCCAGGCGCTTCCCGCCGCCGCGCCGAGCGAGCAGAGCACCGTGTTCCAAACGGCCGATCCGAACAGCGTGTACAAGGCGAACTTGACCATGTTCATGCGCGCCACGCCTGCGGGAATGGAGATAAGGCTGCGAACGATGGGCACGAAGCGGCAGATGAGCACCGAGATCTGGCCGCGTCGGTCGAACCAGTCAATGGCCTTGGCAATATCGTCGCCCTTGAAGCCCAAAAGACGCATGGGCTTCGTCTCGAAAAACCGCATGAGGCGATCGCGGTTCAGCACATAGCCGATGCCGTAGAGAATGTAAGCGCCGAGCACCGACCCGGCGGTCGCAGCGATGATGACGCCGGGCAGGACCATGTCGGTCGTAGTGGTGAAGAAGCCTCCGAGCGGCAAGATGAGCTCGCTCGGAATGGGCGGGAAAATATTCTCAATAAAGATAAGTGCGCCCACGGCGAAGTAACCGAACTGGTCGATGAAATTGAAGAACAGCTCTTCCATTGATATCCCTTCATAGGGGCGGTCCCGATCGGGCTTCCCAATTGCCTGGAAAAGTGTAGCCCATGCATGGCAATGGGGCGGATATTACACGGTACCTCCGGAAGCCAGGTGCGCTGAAGCATAAACCGAGCAGCCTCGTACGACGGCGTTTCGCGCGGTGCCTGATCAGGCGGTGTGGCCTTCTGCCGAGCGCTTGGGGATCCAGCGCATGCGCATGAGCGCATCGAATGGCGGGGTGAGCGCCGGGATCGAGCAGAGGACCGTGATGCCTCCGCTCAGAGCGAGGATGATGGCTGATCCGATGAGCGGGTCGAGCAGAATGGGCAGGTGGTAAAAGGGCGTTTGGAAGGTAAGCCAGGCGCGGATGAGGCGATGGAGCACATAGACCTGCAGCGTGCGGGCGCCCAGAACGGTGAGCTTGCTCGAGGCCTTCGGTACGAGCTTAAGGGTGGCAAGCGAGAATAGCACGGCAATGGCGGTTGCCGTGAGCCGCGCCGCCACGCCGGAAGCGATGCCGCTTCGATACGGGTTGTCTCCATAGACCATCTGGAAGAACCAGTCGTAGGCGTGAGCGTCTGCGATGCGCAGCAGCGCGATGCAGACTGCCGCCACGACTGCTGCCCAGAGCCCTCGGCGATATGAGAGGTGCTCGAGCTGCTCGGTTGTGCAGTAGTATCCAAGGCTGAAGAAGGGGAGGAAGGCGAGCGAACGACTGATGGCGAGGAAGCCGTTCGAAAGATCGATACAGCCCGAGGCGAGCGATGCACAGAGGCTCACCGCAAGCCCGGCGGGCGCTGGCAGGCGGGAGAGCATGGGTGTCGCCGCGTACCACCACGCCATGCCGATGAGGTACCACGGTGCGGAGGTGAAGAGCAGCATGCGTCGCGGCGTGAGCATGCCGCTGATGGCGAGGTATGCCGCCTGGTATGCAAGGCCGAGCACAAGGAAGGAGATCATGCGGTTCACATTGAGGTGCCCCTCGCGATAGGCTCCCTTGGCGAAAAGGCCCGACACGAACACGAAGAGCGGCATATGGAAGAGGTATATCACGTCGAATGCCGCGCTGAGTGCAAGGTTATCGTTGTGAACGGGATGCATGAAGTGGCCTGCGACCACAAGGATGATGAGCACGCCCTTGATGTTATCGAATAACGCGATGCGTTTTGCCAAGGTTCCCCCTCCTCGTACAACGCCGCGCGGGCAGCATCCGCGCGGCGCGCACGATTATACCCGCATGGCGCGCATGGCGTTCAGGATGGCGATGATCGCCACGCCCACATCGCCGAATACGGCAAGCCACATGTTGGCGATGCCGAGCGCCGCAAGCACGAGAATGGCAATCTTGATACCGAGCGCAAAGATGATGTTCTGCCAGACGATGCGCATTGTTCGCCGGGCGACGTTCATGGCGCGGGCAATGTTCGAGGGCTTGTCGTCCATGAGCACGACATCGGCCGCTTCGATGGCCGCGTCCGACCCCATAGCGCCCATCGCGATGCCCACGTCTGCGCGCATGAGCACGGGGGCATCGTTGATGCCGTCGCCCACGAACGCGAGCTTTGCGCCGTCGCGCTCGAGCGAGAGCAAGCGCTCGACCTCGTCAACCTTGTCCTGCGGCAGCAGCTGTGCGCGCACCTCGTCGAGTCCGAGTTCGGCTCCAACCTCCTCGGCAACATCGCGTCGGTCGCCGGTAAGCATGACGCACGATTTCACGCCAGCGGCATGGAGGTCGCGGATGGTCTGTTCGGCATCGTCTTTTACCGTGTCGGCGATCACGATGTTGCCAACATAGCGGCCGTCGATGGCGACGTGCAGAATCGTCCCAATCTGCTCACTTTCCTGCCAGACGATTCCGTGTTCGGACATGAGCTTATCGTTGCCAACAAGCACGCCTTTCCCGTCGACCATGGCAAAGACGCCGTGGCCGGACTCTTCGCGCACGTCGCGCACGCGGTCTTGGTCGATGCCGGTGGCGAGCGCTTCCTTGATGGAAATGGCGATGGGGTGGTCGCTGAACGCTTCCGCGTGAGCGGCGGCATCCAGAAGGCTTGCCTCGTCGATGCCTTCTTCCGGGCAAACGGCAACGACCTTGAATGTGCCGGAGGTGAGCGTGCCGGTCTTATCGAAGACCACGGTGTCAACGTTCGAAAGCAGCTCGAGATAGTTGGATCCCTTCACAAGGATGCCGAGTCTCGAGGCCCCGCCGATTCCGCCGAAAAAGCTGAGCGGCACCGAGATGACGAGTGCGCAGGGGCAGGACACTACGAGGAAGGTGAGGCCGCGAAGCAGCCAGTCGCTCCAGTGCCCCATGCCAAGCAGCGGCGGGATGATGGCGAGGGCGAGCGCCGCGAAAACGACGATAGGGGTGTATACGCGGGCGAACCGGGTGATGAAGTTCTCGGTCTTCGCCTTCTTCTCGCTCGCATTCTCCACAAGTTCGAGGATGCGATGCACAGTGGATTCGCCGAACGGCTTTGTGGTGCGGACGCGCAGCGGTCCCGTCATGTTGATGCACCCGGATATCACGTTATCGCCCACTTCGACATGGCGAGGGACGCTCTCGCCGGTGAGGGCGGCGGTGTCGAGCTGGCTTGCGCCGTCTGCCACGACGCCGTCAAGCGGCACGCGCTCGCCCGGTTTGACCACGATGATGCCGCCGACGGGGACATCGTTCGGATCGACCTCGACGAGCTCGCCGTCGCGCTCGATGTTGGCGTAGTCGGGGGCGATGTCCATCATGCTGGCGATGGACTTGCGGCTCTTGCCCACCGCATAGCTTTGGAACAGTTCTCCTACTTGGTAGAACAGCATGACGGCGCAGCCCTCGGCAAGCTGCGGCTCGGTCTCGGGGAAGCAGATGGTGGCAAAAGCGCCGATGGTGGCGACGGTCATGAGGAACGCCTCGTCGAAGGCTTCGCCGCGCCGAATGTTGCGCCATGCCTTGCGCAGCACGTCATGGCCGGCGATAAGGTAGGGGATGAGGTAGAGCGCAAATTCCCCGTAGGTGGCGTAGCTGCCGAAGAGCGCGTTCCATAGGCCGAGCTTCTCGGCGAGCATTATGGCGAAGAAGAGCGCGATGGCGACGAGGATACGGTTGCGCCACCTCCGTTGCTTCTTGTTCACAGTGCATTGCTCCTTCCTGGACACGGGCCTTGAAACGTGAGGCCGCAGGGATGCTGCTAGCGCAGGATCTCGCAATCCGGTTCAAGGTCTGCGGTGAGCTTAACCACGCGGTCGAGCACGTTGTCGAAGATGCTGTCTGGCGCGGAAAGCGTGAGATTCTGGGTCATGAAGTTGACGCTCGCGCTCTCCACGCCTTCGAGCCCGTTGATGGCGTCTTCGAGTTTCCGCGCGCAATTCGCGCAGTCGATCTCGTCGAGCTTGAATGATTTACGCATGGTTGTCCCTTTCTTTCTGCTGGGTGCCCCGGCGCGGTTCCCAGCTGTTGAAACTTACTCGCAGATGTGGCTCATGCCCTGGTTGAGCATGGTGTAGACGTGGTCGTCGGCGAGGGAGTAGTTGATGTTGCGCCCGTCGCGCCTGAACTTCACGAGGCGCGACTGCTTGAGGATGCGTAGCTGGTGCGATACGGCGCTTTGCGAGGTCTCGGTGGCCTCCGCGATGTCGGAGACGCTGAGCTCGCGGCCCATGAGGGAGTAAAGGATCTTGATGCGCGTCGTGTCGCTGAAGATTTTGAAGAGGTCGGCGAGGTCATAGAGGAGTTCCTCATCGGGCATTTCTTCCGGAGTCTCGTTGGCTGCGCCTTGCTCCTGGAGTTCTTCTGTCATAGTCTCATCTCTTCTCATATGAACACGCGTTCAGATATTAGATGACTATGATTATATGAACGTATGCTCATATGTCAAGAAAATTATCGTAAGAATCGCGATTTCTTTTTGCGCTGCAAACGGAACCTTTTTGCGCTGCAGGCAGATCCTTTAGCGCCACGGACAAAACCTCTTTGCGCCGCAGACAAAGCTCCGCGCGCTGGGGCGCGTGCAGGCAGAACCACGGCGGTTGGAGCGCATGCAAACAAAACTTGCGTCAAAGGATCGAATTTTATGAAGCAAGGCGAGTAGACCAAGAATGCGCAAGTCATATACCTGCGAAAACGCCAGCGAAGAGTTGGGGGATAGGAGCACGGCGGTCCAAAATCCGATCCTTTGAGGAAAGTTTTGATGTTCCCCGACATCGGTGAGGCGCGCTAGCAGAAAGTACGCTCGTGATAAGACGAAATGGCTGCGAAAAAAGCGACGGAGTCGTGGGTGCGACGAAATCGAGGCGCAGTGCTTACGCTGCTGGTCCTTGCACGAACCAGATGACCTCAGATTGGCATGGGTCAAGCGAACGGTCTAGGCGCAGCGCCGCCGCGGCGCCGGGTCGGAACGAGAGACGCGAGCCGGTAAGGTATTCCGTTACGCGGTCGACGAAGGGGATGTGCCCCACCACGATCAGGCAATCGGTATCGGTTTGACGCACATGCTCGATGAATCGCTGCTCATCCTGTTCGAAAAGGTAGCTATATGAGGTGATGGTGCGCTCTCCCAATACTGCCGCAACCTCTTGGGCCGTCTGCTGGGCGCGTAGCGCCTCGCTTGCCCAGAGCGCGGCTTTGCGGCGTTCCTCGCTGCTCAGCAATGCGAAAGTACGCGGGAATCCCTGCTGGCCGGCAAGGGCGGCGCGACCGGCGTCGGTCAGCGGTCGCTCAATATCCGGCACTGCTGCCGAGGACGGCTCGGCCTGACCATGTCTCACAAGAATCAACGTCTTAACCATGTATGCCTCCTCGTAAGCGCGCTGCACCCGCGATCTTGGGCAGCGGTGCAGCCGTTATGCCGCTGATATGAACTCTACCACGGCATACGGCTCGCCGTCACTGCCGTTGAGTGCAACGACGAATCGTCCGTCTTCCTGCCCGACCATCGGGTAGATTGTGTCATCGAGGACAGCGGCGCGCCGGTAGTCTACGCGAATGCTCACGGGGTCGAGCTCGCGAGGGAGCACTTCGAGTGCCATCTGCACGTACTGCCCGTTGTTGACGTGTTCGTTGGTGTCGATCTGGTGCAGACGCACCGTGAGCGGCTCGCAGGGAGTGGGCGCGGCGGGCACCCGCACCCGGCGCTCCTCGTCGGGCATCTCGAGCGGCTCCGCTGTCCCGTACGCCTTGACGAGCTCTGGATCGGGGCGCATAAGGCGGCCTTTCACGAAATCCATGAACGCCCAGGTCGAACGGGCGCGCGCGACGAGCTCGCCCTGTGCGTCGCGCATATAGAAGAATCGCGTCGCCGCAACGCCCTTGAAGGAGCTCGGGAAGGTGCCGACAACAACATGCTCGCAGAGGCCGGGGTAGCGGTCGATAACGATTTGCCAGTGCGTGAGCACCCAGCCCTGACGATCTTCGTGGAGTTTCCCGATGTTCATGCCGATCTCGGCCGACTGGAAGGTGCTGCAATCCTGAAAGCAGTTGATGAGCGCGGGAATCGTGAGCGTGCCGCGGTGATCGACCTCGCTGTAGCGGATGCGGGTGTTAAGCTCGTACACCGGAGCCCCGTCTCGCGACGCCTGATATGTCATGGCTGCTCCTCATGCATGATTTCGATGGAACCGTGCCGGGCGGCTGCGCCCGCGTTGTAATCCATGAGCATAGCACGTGCGGCACGCGAGCGAAATCGGGTACGCCGTGCGCGCGTTAGCTGATTTGTGACACAAACCCATCGAGCGAGGTTCCGCCGTTCATGCGTACGCGCGGCAGCGCGCGAACGTCGTCGCCAATGTGAGCCCAGCTGTTTTTAGTGGTGAAAGCGCAGAGGATACCGGCTTCTTCGACCGCGGCGCGGCCATCGTCGGTCACATCGCCGAAGGGGTACGCGAACGCTTCGGTAGTGCCGAGAATCTGCTGCGCGTGCTCCAGATCCTCGACGATCTCGTCTTTGTTAAGCGCGCTGATGAGGCCGCCGTGCCCCACGGTGCCGCCAGGCTGGTGTAGCCCGAAGGAGTGCGACTGGAACGAGATGTAGGGGTTCTGGTACGTTACCACGACGTCGCCCGCGTCGCTGTTGTTGCAGATGATGAACGATGTCACCGGAATGTGGTACTTCTCGAAGAGCGGGCCCCCGAGCGTGAACACGCCGTTTTGTCCGTCGTCGAAGGTGAGGACGATGCTTTTGGCCGGCAAGCTGTGGGTGCCTTCGATGAACGCCTTGAGCTCCGGGTAGGAGGGGAAGTAATAATCGTTTTCAGAGAGGTAGGCGAGCTGCGCATCGAGGTCGGTGTCGAGAATATAGTTGGCGTTGAGGTCTTCGGGAGGGTCGTCTGCGCTGTAGACATAGTGGTACATGACGATGGGGATGCCGTCCTGCTGGGTCTCCATGTCGTCTACCACATGTACCGCGCGCGTTGCTTCGGCGACGTGGCCGGAGGAGTCTTTGACACGATAGGTGACGGTGTAGTCTCCCGCTTGGGACGTGTCGACATCGCCCGAGATCTCGATCTTGTCATTCAGAATGCCGTCCGTAGGCTCTGCTGCATGGGCACCGGCCTCAAGATACTCCTCGCCGGTAAGCACATAGGTGTCTTCGTCGCCATTGAGCCCGATTACGATGTCGCCGGGATCGGCGACGGCTTCTTGTATGGTAGATGGTTCGGCACCACCTTGTGCTTGAGAGGCATCACTCGAGAAGATGCCGGCGACCACCGCACCTATGTTCCACAGAGCAAAGGCGAGCACGGCGAGGACGCAGGCTCCTGCGATGATGGGTGCGATGCTGCGCGCGCCTCTCCTCCGCGCGGTCGCCGCCCTGCGTCCGGGCTGTTGCTGCCTGTACCCAGGGCGCTGGCTGCCTTCGGGCTGTTGCCTCCTATGCCCAGGTCGCTGCAGCGAAGGAACCTGCTGGTTTCTCGGCGCCCTCGGGCGGGCGGGATGGGCGTTTGGGAGCTGTCGAGAGCCGTGAGCGGATTGATCGCTCCGGAGGTCCCGGCGTGGTTGACGTCCGGTAGGCCGTGGTCGCGCCGCAGGGTGTGTCTCGCTGTGCATCAAAGGCGATCCATGCTGGCCGCGTGGTGCCCGTCGCATATGCGGGTGCTGCCCCGCATCTCTCCGCGGTGTGCGGTCGTTCATAGGTGCCCCCGTACCTCTTGTTGTTCCCTAGCGATATTGTAGCAAGCGGCTTGCGGTCAGTTGCTTACATGGCGCTGCGTGCATTCCTCGAGCGAGCGCGATTTTGCCCTCCATAGTATAGTGGCGATATCGCGTGGGTCATCGGGGCAACCGCGGCGGAGCCAGAGCCAGATTACCGAGGCAACGCCCGAGAGCATCATCTCGCGTGCATAATCCTCGGGCACGTCGCCATAGTCCACCGTGATGCCGTGACGGCGCGCGCTGCGCTCGACCAACTCCCCGATAAGCCTCTTCGTTTGTTCGTAGATGCGCTGGTCGGTTCCGTTGCCGGTGAGCGCCGCTATGAGAACGTAGTGGTCGCGCACGTAGATGAGGGCGCCGTGCACGCGCTCGAATGGGATGGGATCGGCCGTGTCGAGGACCGTCTCCGCGGATTCCCCGGCCGCCTCGTCGTCCTCCCCGAGAACGATGTTTGCGAGGTCGTCGAGCACGCCATCGATCAGCTGCTGCACGAGGTCGTGCTTGTCAACATAATGCGCATAGAAGGTGCCGCGGTTGATGCCTGCTCGGCGCGTGATATCGCTTACAGAGATGGCTCCAAGTTCTCGCTCCGCGAGAAGCTCGGTAAGTGCTGCCCGAATGCGGGGCTCAGTGGTGGTACGTCGGACTCGGTTCGTCATGGCAGACCTCTCAGCGTTGCGTGTTCTTCATGTGTAGATAGTCTTTAAATCAACAGATGAGGAATATCTGTCGATGGACTTAAAACAACACGTTGTCTATTTTATTTCGCACCGAGCGCGGGATGCAACGGCTGGCTCATCGAGGCATGGCGGTATGCCCACCCGAATGCAACGGCTGGCGCGTCAGGGCGCGGCGGCTTGCCCATCGGGGCAGGTCGACCGACGAATCGGGATGCAACGGCTGGAACATTGGGGTGCAGCAGCATGCCCATCGGGGCGCCTGGAGCGCTCGGGTGCATTGAGGGAACGGGACGCGGGCGCGACTCGCGGAGAGAGTGAGAGGGTATAGACGATGGCCTACATTGAAGTGCAGGACGAGTGCAAGCGCTATCGGGCGGGCGGCAGCGTTATCTGCGCCAACGACCATGTGAGCTTCAGCGTCGAGCGCGGTGAGCTCGCTATCGTGCTCGGCGCATCGGGCGCAGGCAAGTCCACCGTGCTCAATATCTTGGGCGGTATGGACACCTGCGATGAGGGGCGTGTCTCCATTGACGGGACCAACATCGCTGGATATTCGGCTCGGGAGCTCACGCGCTATCGGCGCGAGGACGTGGGCTTCGTCTTCCAGTTCTACAACTTGGTGCAGAACCTCACGGCGCGTGAGAACGTCGAGCTGGCGAGCGAGATCGTCCCCGATGCCCTTGATACCGCAGAGGTGCTCGAGATGGTGGGGCTGGGCAAGCGCATGAACAACTTTCCTGCGCAGCTCTCGGGAGGTGAGCAGCAGCGCGTGGCCATCGCTCGCGCCGTTGCGAAGAACCCTAAGATTCTTCTGTGCGACGAGCCGACGGGAGCCCTCGATTACCGCACCGGTAAGCAGATCTTGCAGCTTCTGCAGGATATGAGCAGGGTGCGCGGGGCAACGACGGTAATCGTGACACACAACTCGGCGATTGCCCCCATTGCCGACCGCGTGATCCATATGCACGACGGGCACGTGACGGCGGTCGAGCTCAACGAGCGGCCGCAGGCCATCGCGGATATCGAGTGGTAGGTGGGGCGGATGAGCAGGAAGAATAGGAAGGTACCGCGCGGCAAGCGCATGCTTTGGCGCGACATCAAGCGCACGGTAGGCAAATCGCGCGGGCGCTTCGTGTCGATCGTGTTGCTCATGGCCCTTGGTGCCTTCGCGCTCGTGGGCCTCAACGTGGCGGGCCCGGATATGCGCATCACGGGCAGGCATTACTTCGACACATACAACGCGGCGGATCTTACCATCATTGGAGGTCTGGGAATTGATGAGAGCGACGAGGCCGTGATCGAGCGGGCATCGGGCATCTCGGATGTCGAATATGGCTACATGAAGGACGTGACGGTTGCAGGCACGCATAATGCGGTGCGCGTGAGCTCGCTGCCGGAGCGCATCTCGCAGTATGAGGTGGTCGAAGGCAGGCTTCCCGAGGAGGCAGACGAGGTTGCGATCTCCACGACCATAGCGGACGAGCATCCGGTAGGTTCGACCATCGTCTTCGCCGAGGAGGAAGACGTAAGCGGTGATTACGCGCTCACGCGGCACGATTTCACCGTGGTGGGTGTTGTGAACTCGTCGGAGATTGTCTCGAACCTCAACATGGGCCAGTCTCAGGCGGGCACCGGCGATCTTGCCGGCTTTGCCGTGGTAACTGACGATGCCTTCGATGTGGACTATCGCATGGTGGCGCGCTTGCGTTTCGACGACACCGAGGGCCTCGACCCGTATGGCCAGGAGTATCTGGATAGGGTCGCGGCGCATAAGGAGGAGCTCGAGAAGCTGCTCGAGGGCCGCGGGGCGCACCGGCTTGCCGTGGTGCAAGGTCAGTTTGACGAGCAGATCGCCGACGGCCAGGCGCAGGTCGACGATGCGCGTGCGCAGCTTGATGACGCCGCGGCGGAGCTCGCGGGCGCCTCCGCCCAGCTTGCAGATGCTCGCGAGCTGATCGCATCCTACGAGGGCGAGCTCGCGGACGCCGCTGCTCAGCTTGCGGATGGTCGTGCCGCGCTCGATGCGACGTGGGGTCAGCTTGAGACGGCGAAGGCCCAGCTGGATGCCGGCCGCGCCGAGCTTGATGCAAGCGAGCAGCAGCTTGCTGTTGCGGCGCGGCAGCTGGCGGACGGCCGGCGGGAGCTTGCAGAGAAGCAGCAGGTATACGACGAGGGGGTTGCCGAGGCCGACGCCGCGCAGCGCGAGATCGATGCGGCGCGCGCGAAGCTCGAAGGGGGCAAGGCCCAGTACGAGCAGGGGATTGCCCAGCTTGAGGCCGCAATTGGGCAGGCGGGAGCGGCAGGCGAGGACACGACGGCGCTCGAAGCGCAGCTCACGCAACTCAAGGCGGCGTATGAGGCATTCATGAACGTGGACGCCGACCAAGGAACCGCTGGTGACGATGGCGGCTATTACGCCTGCATCCAGGCGATTGATGCTGCGCAAGACGAGCTTGACGGAAAGCGGGCGGAGCTTGCGTCGGCTGCCGAGCAGCTTGCGGAAGCGGACCGGCAGCTCGCCCAAAAGCAACAGCTCTACGAGGCTGGATACGCGGCGTACCAGCGGGGTGTCGCTTCGTACAACGAGAACCTCGGCGCCTACCAGAGCGGGCTCGCCGCATGGCAGGCGGGGGCGGAGGAGCTTGCCGCCAAGACGGGCGAATATGATGCCGCTGCGGAAAAGATCGACGCGGCGCGAGAGGAGCTTGCCGCGAATCAGGAGGCCTACGAGGACGGGCTTGCCCAGTACAACGAGGAGCTTCCCGAGGCGGAGCAAGAGATCACCGACGCCGAGCAGGAGCTGGCAGACGCCCGCGAGGCGCGCGACAGCATCGATTCGCCCCTGTATACCGTTTATAACCGCCGCGAGGTCCCCGGTTCAGAGGGCTATACCGTCTACGCGACCATCTCCGAGATCGTCGATGCCATCGCTCGCATCTTCCCGTACTTCCTCTACTTCGTGGCCGCGCTCGTGACCTTCACCACCATGACGCGCATGGTCGACGAAGAGCGCATCAACGCCGGCACGCTCAAGGCGCTCGGCTACGACGACCGCGATGTCATCAAGAAGTTCTCGTTCTACGGTGCGGTCGCGGGCCTTACGGGCACGGTGATCGGCGTGCTTGCCGGCCATACGCTTCTGCCCCTCATCGTGTGGGCCGCGTACGCGCATGCCTATACCATGCCGCTCATCGAGCTCCATATTTACCCCGGGGTGACGCTGCTTGCGTTCGCGTTCTGCTTTATCGCCGCGGTGCTTCCCGCCATCATCGTGGCTAAGCGGGAAGTGCGCGAGAAGCCCGCGGCGCTGCTGTTGCCCAAGCCCCCTGCGGCGGGGTCGAAGATTCTGCTCGAGCGCGTGGGGCCGGTGTGGCGCCGCCTTTCCTTCACGCAGAAGGTCACGGCGCGTAACCTCTTCCGCTACAAGAGCCGTGCGCTCATGACCATCGTGGGCGTGGCGGGTGCCGCGGCGCTCCTGTTCACGGGCTTTTCGGTGCAGCACTCCGTGGGCGGAATCGGTGACCGGCAGTTCGGCGAGCTCATCGACTACGATCTTATCGTGGCCGAGGGCGCGCACGTGTCGGACGAGGAACAGGCGGCGATCAGCGAGGTCCTTGCATCGGATGAGGTGTCGAGCTATGCGCCCATCCGCTACGAGAGCGTCTCCAAAGAGGCGGGCGACAAGGGCGACACGCAGAGCATCACGCTGCTCGTGGCGCAGGACGGCATGGACCTCTCGGATTACATCGACCTCAGGAACCGCGTGACGGGCGAACCGCTCAGCCTGCCCTCCGACGGCGCCGTGATCTCAGAGCGCCTGGCGGACCTCACGGGTGTCGAGGTGGGCGATACGCTTACCTTCAAAGATGCCGATGGGGCCGACCGCGAGGTGCGTGTTTCGGGCATCTGCGAGATGTACGTCATGCATTTCATGTTCATGAGCGAGAGCTGCTATGAGCAGGTATTCGGGCAGGTATTCGATTCGAACGCTTACGTGGCCAAGCTCGCCGACGGCAGCCTCTCGAACACGCAGACCATGGCAGCCCGCTTCATGGGGCTCGACGGTGTGGCGGGCGTAGTGCAGAACACGATGTATATCAACCAGGTGAACACCATCGTGCGATCGCTCAACATGATCATGGGGGTGCTCATCGTAGTCGCTGCGATGCTCGCGGTGGTGATCGTCTACAACCTTGTGACTATCAACGTGAGCGAGCGCATCCGCGAGCTTTCGACCATCAAGGTGCTCGGGTTCTACGAACGGGAGGTGACGATGTACATCTATCGCGAGACCATCCTGCTCTCGTTGATCGGCGTGCCGGTGGGCTGGGGCGCGGGGCGCATCCTGCAGCTCTATATCATTCGCGCGGTGCCACCGGAGGAGCTTATGTTCAACCCCGCATGCGGCGCGCTTGCCTTCACGATGCCGGTGCTCGTGGTGGCAGCCGTGGTGATCGTGATGTACTTCGTGGTAAACCGAAAGCTCAGAAACGTCGACATGCTGGAAGCGCTCAAGAGCGTGGACTAAGGCAAGGTGCACGCTTCCGTCAGGGATCGAGGGGACGGGCAGCGTCCGTAACCCGCATCCCCCTCTCGCCGACAGCCCTGTAAGGCCCAAGCGCACGGTGCTGCGGAAACCGGACGGCCCCTTGCCCCTGAGCGCTTCCGCAGCGGTTCGGCTATGCCGAACCGCGAGGACCAGCGAGAGGGCAAGGGGCCGTCCGGTTTCCGCAGCATCCAGGGGGGCGAGGCCTTACGCTGCAAACATTGACTTTCGGTTGAATTCTGCCTGCACCGTCCGAAGCATGAGATCGGTGTCCTCGAGGCCCTGGTGGCGCTCGGCTTCGTTTTCGGCAAGGGTTCCGCGGCGGCGCGCCCAGTTCTCAAGGGCGGCGGGAGCGGATTCGCGCGGGAGCGAGGCAACTTCACCGTCGAGGCGGCGGCAGATGTCGCGCGAGTCGATGACCACGATCTTGCCCTCGCGTCGCGCCTCGGCATAGCCCTCGAGGTGCATCATGAACCAGGAGTCCTCAAAAGCGGCGTTGTGGGCCATGATGGGGTAGCTCGTCATAAGGTCGAGGAGCCGTGCCTGCAGCTCGCGGTCTTCGCGGAAGAGCGGCTTGCCCTCGATGTCCGACCAGTTGATGTGGTGGATGTTCTCGAGCGGGACACCGGTTTCCTTGTAGGGGTTCTCGGGCAGGCCGAAGAAGTGCGCTTCGCCGTCGCGCGGCACCGCGGTGCTCGTGAGGTCCATAAGCTCCCAGCCAACGTTGATGATGTAGCCGCGCTCGGGTGCGGTGCCCGTGGTCTCTATGTCGATGCCCAGCACGGTGCCGCTGACCTTCTCGCGCACATAGGCGACGCCGAGTGCGTTGCGGTCACCGCGCACCTCGCGCTCGACCGAGGCGAGCGTGCGGCCCTGCATCGTTGCGATGCCTTGGCAGATGTCGCGGTCGGAGAGGCTGCGCGCGAGCACGCTGCTCGCGGTGTTGCGGAGGCGCGACTCGCCGATGGCATCGCAGAGCGCGCGGTTGCGATCGCCGAGCTCGCGCACCACGTCGAAGCCGAACGAGGTGTCCTGGCCTTCATTCCAGGCGGCGACGAGCGCCTTCAGCGCCTCCTCGCCCTTCTGGCGTTCCGCCTCCATGACCTCGTAGCCGCCACCGAAGATGAACTCGGGGATATAAAACGCGTATGCGTAATCAAGTGCCTGCTGGGTATTCAAGAGGGCCGTCCTTCCCTGATCGATCAAAGTATCTATGTTTGCTCTATGAAACTTGCATGGGTACAATAACTCAACTTGTTCGGCGCGCTAGGGCACCGGCGCGAAGGGTATGAACCTTTCACAACTACGCTTTTCGCTAGGTAGCCGCGCCGTGCGCGCGACGATTATGCTTTGCGTACGACGGCCACGCTTTACGTTAGGGGAACGCTCCCGATGGAATTGTTTGAACATATCGTGACGCACGCACTGGAGGATACGCTCCCCATCGTGCCGTTCTTGCTCATTACCTATTTGGCGCTCGAGCTCCTGGAGCACGCAGCGGGCGATCGGGTGAATGGCGTCGTCAAGCGCGCTGGTGCGGCGGGGCCGGTGGTGGGCGCACTTCTCGGCATCGTGCCGCAGTGCGGCTTCTCCGCCATGGGGGCGACGCTCTATGCGGGACGCGTCATCACGCTGGGCACGCTTGTGGCGGTGTTCCTCTCGACTTCCGATGAGATGCTGCCCCTGCTCGTGGCCGAGCGCGTGGATGCGGGCCTTCTGGCACAGGTGCTTCTGGCGAAGGCGGCGGTTGCCGCGGTGGTCGGCCTCGCTGTCGACGCCGCGCTGCGTGCGCTTCGTCGCAATGCGCGGGCCCATGCCGCCATGCGCCGCGGTGTGCTGGGGCCTGCTGCCGTGGCGGGCGATTCCGCGGTCGAGCAGGATGTGATCGACGAGCTCGCGGAGGCGGGGGAAGGCGCAGACCATATCCATCGCCTGTGCGAGCGCGACCACTGCGGTTGCGACGACGACCATGAGGCAGGGTCTTCGGGTCATGATCACGGCCATGATCACCACGACGGAGCGTGGCCGGTCGTTCGCAGCGCCCTTTCGCATACCGTACAGGTGACCGCGTTCATCTTCCTCGTCACCATGGCTCTCGTGGCGGTGCTCGAAACGGTGGGGGAGCCGGCGCTCGAGGCGTTCCTGAGCGGAAACCGCATGCTCGCGGTCTTCGCCTCCGCCCTCGTGGGGCTTATTCCAAATTGCGCGGCCAGCGTGGTTATCACCCAGCTTTACCTTGAGGGAGTGCTCTCGTTTGGGGCTATGCTCGCGGGTACCCTCGTAGGAGCCGGCGCCGGCTTCCTGGTGCTCTTCCGAACCAATCGGAGCTTGCGAGAGAACGTGGTCATCCTCGTCGCGCTGTACGTGGTGGGCGTCCTGTGCGGCATCGTGCTCACCGGTATGGGAATGTAGGCTGGAGGGCCGGCGCGGCCGTGGAAGCCAGCGCGGCTGTGGAAGCCAGCGCGGGCGTGGTGGCTGGCGCGGGCGGAACGCCGAGATACGGGCGGGATGGCCGGCGCCGGCGGGCTTGAGCGAGAGGCGGGCCGGCCCCACGCATCACGCGAGGTGCGGCAGCGTTTTCTTAAGCGATGCGATGCAAGAACAGGCCGCTTCTGAGCTTCGGCTCGAACCAAGTTGATTTCGGCGGCATGAGAAGCCCGGCATCGGCTACCGCCATGAGCTGGTCCATGCTTGTTGCATGCAGGGTGAAGGCTACGCCGAGGGAGCCTGCTCGCTCTTCGAGCTCCGCCGTCCCGCGTATGCCGCCTACGAACGCGATGCGCTCGTCGAGTCGTGGGTCCCCAATGTCCAGGATCGGCTCAAGAAGATGTTCTTGGAGGATGGATGCGTCGAGCGCCGCAACAGGCCCCGCGCTTTGCGCCTCTGCCAAGAGCTCGGGCGAACAGGAGAGCTTCCACCAGCGTCCAGCGCTGAACAAGCCAAAAACGGTTGGCTGCTCGGGTTCGACGGGGCCGTTATGCTCTTCGACCTCAAAGCCTGCTGCCTGCACCCGCTCGATGAGCTCGGCTGGCGAGAGCCCCGCGCGGTCGGCGACTACACGGTTGTAGGGGAGGATGGTGAGCTGGCTTGCGGGGAACAGTACCGAGAGGAAGTAGTTGAAGGGCTCCTTGCCAGTGTAGGTGCCCTCTGCCTGGGCCTTGCTGCGAAGGTCGTGGGCGGCGCGGACGGCCGAAGCGGTCCTATGGTGGCCGTCTGCGATATAGAGACTCGGCATACGATCGAGCATGGCATGAATGGCTTCGATGCTCTCGGGCCGATGGATGCGCCAGACCGTCTGCTCGATTCCCTCCTCGTCGGTGAAGTGGTACAAGGGCTTGCCGGTTTTCACGGCGTCTAAGATGAACTGAAGCACCGGCTCGTCTCGGTAGGCGAGGAAGATGGGGCCGGTTTGGTAGCCGAGCGCCTCGATGTGGTCGACGCGGTCCTGCTCTTTGTCTGGCCGGGTGAGCTCATGGCGCTTGATGCGACCCTCCTCGTAGTCGGCGACGGAGCATACGGCCACGATGCCCGTCTGCGCGCGACCCGCGCGCTTCAGCTCGTAGAGGTAGTAGCAGGGCGCCGCATCATAGAGATAGGTGCCGTCGGCGATACGTTCGCGCAAAAGCTCCGCCGCGCGCGCATAGACCTCGGGCGCATACATGTCTTGGCTTGGGGGAAACTGCGTCTCGGGCCGATCGATGTTTACGAACGAGAGCGGCCGCTCCTGCACGTAGGCCGCTGCCTCGTCGCGGTCAAAGACATCGTATGGTGGGGCGGCAACTTCGGCTGCAACCTCCGGGGCCGGTCGCGTGCAGGGAAACGGTAAGACCTTCATGGTAGGCCCTTTCAAATCATGCGGAAACGATAGCCGCTCTATTGTACCGTGACGGATGTAGGCGCTCTGCTGACATGGTTGATGCGGCGCTTGGAACAGTTCGTTCCACTATTGGGAATATCTTTTGGGCCATGTTGGTGTAAGAACCGCGTGACCCGATACTTTCCTGCGCAAACGCTGTTCGACACCACGGTGTTTTCGAGGGATTCGAGAAGATATTCCCAAAAGTGGAACGAACATTCAAAAAGACTGAGCGTGAGGGGGCTAGGTGGAGTTTCCCTGCCTTGGCACGGTTTCGTCTGCTTGCAAATCGCGCCGCTATGTCATGGTGCCGTTTCGGTGCGGTGCACAATCGCGCCGTTGTGCCCTGGCACCGTCAGAGCGCCGTGCACGATCGCGTCAGAGCCCTTCTAGCGCAACGCACAATGTGTGCATAACATGAACGGGAGCTCAATGGTGCGCCCCATGCCGATGTTGCTGCTCGATGAAGCCTTCTCCGCCAGGCGTGCCATGCTGCTCGATTCAGATTCTTGTCAGATTCTGTTTAGATTCTGTTCGGCCCCTCCACAAACATTTCAACTGCTGGCGATGGTCACAATCGCTATGGTTGGTCTATGGATACCGTGCTTTGGGGCATATCGGCATTCCTTCTTCATCGGATGCCGCCCGCGGTCCGGGCGTATGTGCTCGACCGCGCGAATCAGGGTGTTTCCGCGCGAGCGGATACCCTGTTCACGCGCGCGGCGTTGCGGGACGAAATCGGGTCGCCGCTGCATCTTCTCGTGACGGACCCGAATCGACACCATTCTTCGGCGGTGACGAGGATGCATGTCTGGGAGGGGGATATGCCCCGCGGTGCGATTGTCGACGTGCTGTCCGATTTCGACCATGTGCGATCAGTTGCTCCTTTGCTTGCGCTTTTTGGTATGGCTCCCGCGATGAGTGAGGCGAATCTGATCATGGCGCTTTGCGAGCTGTGCGGGCGCTTTTCCATCTATGAGCCGTCTGCCGAGGCGCGTGTCTGGCTGCAGGGGCTTATCGATGCAGGCAGCCTGTCAAAGCTCGATGGGTGGCGGCCAGTGCTCACACGCGAAGGAAAACTAACATCGTTGTGGTGCCGCCCGCCGGTGACGAGTGTCGCTGAGGCGCGGAAGTTCGCCGAAGCAGTGAGCTGGCGGCGCGGTCACAAGCGATTTGCCCGCGCTGTCATGCGCGCCTTTGACGGCGCCGCCTCGCCGTTCGAGGTGCAAGCTGCTTTGAGGCTGGGGCTTCCGCGCCGTATGGGCGGGTCGGGATTTCCGGAGATACGGGTAAATGAGCGCATTCCCCTGAGCCCTGCAGCTCGTCTAATTGCTGGAAAGGTGGTTTGCTATGCGGATCTTCTCATTGAGGGGAGGGAGGGGACGCGCCCTGTTATCGTCGAGTGCCAAAGCAAGCTCATCCATGCGAGCCGCGAGCAGTCGCTTGCTGATGGGGAGCGGCTCATGGCGCTGCAAAGCATGGGATTTACGGTTGTTCCGCTTACTTTTGAGCAGCTCGTCATCCCCTCGGTGTTCGCGAGCGTAGAGCGCTACCTCGCTCGAGAGCTCGGATTGCGGATAGCGCCCAAGTCAGCGGCCCTGCAACGAAAAGAGTCTGAATTGTGCCGCGAACTCTTCATGGATTGGACCAAGCTGGGGCGTTCCTGAGGGATGTTTCGCATCGTTGCCCTCTGCGGGAAGAAGTTCGTTCCACTTTTGGGAACATCTACTCGAGCGCAGCGAGCTAATCGTCGATTTTTCTTGCGTTTTCGCAGGAATTGAGCAATTGAGCAAGCGCTTTCATAGGGCTTCGCAAAAAGATATTCCCAAAAGTGGAACGAAATCTTCAAGATGCCGAGGTGCTCGATGTAGAGCGCCTCGAGCACTTGCTCGTAGGCGAGGCTACGGGCGCTTGCGGTCTGGGTAGCGGATACTCGCTCGCAGTCGGGGCTACGGGCAATCGCAGTCGGGGTTTCGGGTGCTTGCCGCAGCCGGTCACGGGCGTTCCGGGAGCGCGGGCGCTGCCCCCGGAACCCAACGGACCTTCTCTCGAAGAGGGCGGCTTACGGCGCTGTATTCGATGCGGGCAAGGGATATCCAGCTATTTGATAACGCGGACGCGGTACATCGACGAGATGCGCTTGAGGGCATCGATGGTCGAGCTCTCGAGATGCTCGTCGGTGTCGAACATCGTGTAGGCATTCTCGCCGGCGCTTTCGTTGACCATGCGCTGCACGTTGGCGTTGTCCTTGGCTAGGATTGCCGTGATCTGGCCGATCATGTTGGGCACGTTCGCGTGCAGGCAGGCAATGCGGCTCGCGGCGCGCGCCTTGCCCATGGAGCAGCTCGGATAGTTCACGGAGTGCGCGATATTGCCGTTCTCCAAATAGTCCTTCAGTTCCGAGATGGCCATATCGGCGCAGTTGGCCTCGGCTTCCTCGGTGCCGGCGCCCGAGTGTGTGGTGATGAAGGTGTTGGGCATGAGCACGGTCTTGGGCGTGGCGAAATCCGTCGCGAACCACGAGAGCCTGCCCTCATGGAGGGCGGCGTCGACGGCATCCTCGTCAACGATGGTCTCGCGTGCGAAGTTGATGAGCACCGCGCCGGGAGCGAGGAGCGCAAGCTGGTCAGTGCCGATCATGCCCATGGTGTCCGCCTTGCTGGGCACGTGGAGGGTCAGGTAGTCGCAACCGCGGCAAAGGTCTTCGAGGGTGCCTACGCGCTGCACGTCGCGGCTGAGCTCCCAGGCGTGCTCAACGGAGATGAAGGGGTCGTAGCCATACACATCCATGCCCAGGTAGACGCAGGCGTTGGCAACCTTGGAGCCCACGTTGCCCAGGCCGATCACGCCCACGCGCTTGCCCTTGAGCTCGCGTCCCACGAATGCCTTCTTGACATGCTCGGCGTGGGTGAGGATATCGGGGTCGTCGGCGTTCTGGCGTACCCAATCCATCGATTGCACGACGCCGCGGCTCGAGAGGACCATCATGCAGAGCACGATCTCCTTGACAGCGTTCGCGTTAGCGCCCGGAGAGTTGAAGACCACGACGCCGCGCTTCGCGTAATCGTCGATAGGGATGTTGTTCACACCGGCTCCGCAGCGCGCGATGGCCCGGATGCTCGCGGGCAGGTCGTATCCGTGAAGGTCGGTCGACCGCATGAGGATGGCGTCGGCTTCGGCCGTGTCGTCGACAAAGGCATAGCCGTCGCCGAAGGTGACCTGGCCGTCTTTGGTGATGTCGTCGATGATTTTGATGTTTCGCATGAGTGCTCCCGTCAGGTTCAGGGCGTGTCTCCTGCGCTCGGGCAGTCCTGCTCGCTCGGAGGCGCCGCTGGCGCCTCCGGCTCGTGCGGAACTCGCGCAGGAGACACGCCCTGAACCCTGCGCACGCGCGTACAAGTCGGCGGGAATTCGAGAGCGGGGGCCACGTTGGGTGCAGGGGGTGCTGGACCTGTGGTGGCGCGGCGGGCGAATCCTGCCAGGAGGCTAGCAGCGGCCTTGCGGGCCGGGGCTGCTAGCCTAGTTAGATCGACGGCTCTTCTCGAACTCTTGCATGTAGGCTGCGAGCGCGTCGACGGATGCTTGGGAAACGGCGTTATAGATGCTCGCACGCATGCCGCCTACGAGGCGGTGCCCCTTGATACCCTCGATGCCGCGCTCGCGAGCACCGGAGATAAACGCTTCGTCCAGTTCCGGCGTGGCGCAACGGAAGGTGACGTTGCTGATGGAGCGAGATTCCGGCTGCGCCGTGGGCACGAAGATCTCGCTGCGGTCGAGCAGGTCGTAGAGCGTCTTCGCTTTCTGGCGGTTGCGCTTTTCCATGGCGGCGAGCCCGCCTTCGTTCTCGACCCAACGGAACACCTTGCCGCACAGGTAGATTCCGAACGTGTTCGGCGTGTTCATCATCGAGTCCTTGTCCGACTGCGTGCGGTAGCTCATGTACGAGGGGCAGCATGCGAGCGCCGGGCCCTCGCCCAGCAGGTCGTCGCGGACGATAACGACGGTCACGCCCGCGGGGCCGGCGTTCTTTTGCGCGCCGGCATAGATGAGCCCATAGCGCTCGACGTCGAGCGGCATGGAAAGGAAGCAGCTCGACACGTCTGCGACGAGCGGGGTGGCGCCGCAGTCGGGGAGTGTGGAGAACATCGTGCCGAAGATCGTGTTGTTCTGGCAGATATAGACGTAGTCGAGGTCTCCAGCTGCGGTCCGCTCCGCAGCGGGCGCAAGGTCGGGGATGCGATCGAAGCCGGTGTCTTCGCTCGAGGAGAGCACCTCGGCCTCACCGTACTTTCGCGCTTCCTGCCATGCGAGCCGGGCGAAGTTTCCGGAGACGATGTAGCCCGCCCGGCCTGTGCGCATGAGGTTCATGGGGACGCCGGCAAACTGCAGCGTAGCGCCACCCTGAAGGAACAGCACATGATAGTTGCTTGGGATGCCAACGAGCCGGCGCAACGTGTTCTCGGCGTCTTGGATGACTTCGGAGAACGCGTGGGAGCGATGGCTCATCTCCAGGATGGACATGCCGCATCCACGGTAATCGAGCAGTTCGGCCTGGGCGTCCTGGAGCACGCTTTCTGGGAGCGCAGCAGGACCGGCGGAGAAGTTATGCACGCGTTGCACCGAAACCCCCTTGTCTATGCAATATCGGAGTCTCGTAACTCTACCATATGCCCTACGGCGCAACGCGACCGTCGCTCAGTTAATCCCAGTGAAACACTCGAGATTTCGAGCATCCCGAGGAGCACCGGAGGCGACGGCGCGGGGGCAAGGCCGGAGCGTCGGCGGCGACGGGGCACGGTGGGCAAGGATGGGACACCGGCGGCGAAGGCCTGCGGGAGAACCCAGCCGGGCGTGAGCGATGCCGTGCGGAACGGGTGGCGGAGCGGGTACAATACAGGCACGAGCGCGCATGGCACGCGTTCGATGCACGGAGGAGACGCCATGGCGATTTATGTGATGTCGGACATTCACGGACATGTCCGTGCCCTCGAAGAGGTGCTCGATCTTGCGTCCCCGGGCGATGACGACGAGGTCTATGTCCTTGGCGACATGGTCGATCGCGGGCCCGCGCCCGTCGATGTGATTCGCCGCGTGCGGTCGCTTCCGAACGTCCGCGTTCTCATGGGAAATCACGAGATGATGCTCCTCGACGTGCTTCTCGATACGGGGGAGATGGATGGCTTCACCTGGGCGCTCAACGGCGGGTTCGCTACGGCGACCGGCCTCGACGTGCTCGATCGCGATGAATACGCCGAGCTCATCGATTGGATGCGCGGGTTGCCGCTGTTCGCCGTGGCAGAGACCGAGAGCCGTCGCTACATCCTCACGCATGCGGGCATCGACGCGATGGAGGCGCGCGGGTACCTGGCGACGGCGGGAGTAGACACGAGCGAAGGGCGCGGTGCGGCGGAGGCCACTGAAGAGCAGCTGCTCGATATGATGTCGCGCCAGCTGCCGGAAACCCTGCTGTGGACGCGCGAGGAGTTTTGGGGCCAACCGACCGGATTCGTGGGCAAGGACGGCACCGGTCCCGTCGTGGTGGTGGGCCATACTCCGTCGATCGTGCTTTCGCGCTACGCGGACCGCATGGCAAACGAAGGCGTTAACGAGGATGGTCGCGGCATCGTGGTCCCCGTTGGGGCATGCGATGCGACGGGCGGCGTTGCCGATCGCATCGATATCGATTGCTCCGCGGCGGCGGGCGCGCCGAGGGGGCGCGTGGGGCTCGTGCGCCTCGATGACGGAGCCGTTTGGTACGGCACCATCAAGGACGGCGAGTAGTGAGACAGTTTCACCCGGCACAACTGTCTCACTCCGCATGAGACAGTTGTGAGACAGTTGTGCCGGGTGAAACTGTCTCACTTGCGCGCGTCCGGCCGCTATGACGAGAACGGGTTCCGCTCCTTGCGGATGGCGCGGCGAATGTTGAGGTATTCCAGAACGAGCAGCACGAGCAAGAAGGTCATCGACGCCAGATAGCTCACCACGGCGCCCGTGAGCCCGATGAGGTTCACGAGCACGAGCGAGAGCGCCGTGACCGCCACGAACGCGAGCAGGTAGAGGCGCATCACGGAGCCTTGGCGACGAAGCACCGTCACGATGGCGTACAGGAAGTCAATCGCCGCGATGACGCCGCCCGCGATGACCATGAGGTAGCAGAGGAAGCGGAACTGCTCGAAGTCAACGCCGTACATGAAGCTCGTGAACGGTATGCCGACCGTCGCCATGAGGATGCCCACCGCCGCGGTCACGCCAACGATAACGGCCACCATCGCGAGGATGATGAGGTCGAACCGGCGGCGCTTGCGCGGGTTGGACCAGATGTTGGCCAAGCGTACGAGCTGGGGCTTATAGATGAAGCCGATGATGATCTGGATGCTTTGCGACGGGAAGTACAGCGCATTGAAGTAAATCTGGTTCTCGTAGGGGAGCGACCCCTCCATCACGAGCTTCGGCATGGTCTCGATGAGGTTGAAGAGGAAGAGCGCCGCAAAGAGCGGGAAGCACTGGCGGAAGAGATCGACGACCTCCTCCATGCGCCAGCGGCGCGACTTCTCGGTCTCGAGCAGCGCGAGCGGAATCGTGACGAGCGCGAGCGATGCCACTGCGGCGACGCCCATGGCGACGGATGCCACGGCGATGTTGTGCGTCACGAGCAAAAAGAGCGTGAAGATGAGAAAGACCGCGCCCGATCGGAGCGTCTGCGAGATGCCGGCGAGGTAGAGCTTGTCTGCCTGCTGCAGCCGCCCCTCGTAAACGTCGGCGATGCCGTCGACGAGCTTGAAGAGGTACACGCCGGCGCAGATGGTTGCCATGTAGGGCTGGTAGTCGCGCACGGTGCAGTAGAGGATGCCGAGCACGAGCGCGGCCGCAGCGGAGCTCCAGCGGTTGATCTGGTACGAGGCGAAGGCATGCGTCTCGTCGATGTCCGAAACCTGGAAGTTGCGCACGCCGTAGTTGGCGGCGTACATGAGCAGCATGCCCGTGGAGAACGCGAGCGAGAACATGCCCGCCTGCTCGGTGCCGGCGAGCTGGGTGGCGATGATCGAGAGGATGGGAAGCGACATGCCCCATACGGTGGTTCCGATGGTGTTCCACACGTAGTCGCGCGAGGCGCTGTGCGATTCGTATTCCTCTTCCTGCTCGCTGAGGGAGCCCTTGTACACCGACTGGAGCAGGCGCGTCCACCATTGATTGACAAGGCGGGCGAGGTAGGGCTGGCGGCGGCGCCGCGCGGCGGGGTGGCCCGCGTTGGCGCGCGCGGCACGGGAGGGGCTCGCGGCCGGCGTGCCGCGACGCTCGGCGAGCTTGAGGCGGAGGGTATCGAGGGGATTCAAGGACACGGTGTTCCTCTTCATCGGGGTCATGACCGTTCGCGGTGTCGTGGTGCGACAACGCGTGAACGTCAATTATAATCAGTTACCAGTGTAGTTGAGCGATGTACACAGTTGTTACGGACGGCGCGGCTACTTGATCGCTCGGAGTGCGCGCCAAGGGCTAGAAAGGTACTGCGAATGATCGAGACGATATTGCTGGAAAACGGAATCAACTGCGATTTCGATCGCGTCCATGTGGACTGGAGCCCCGCGAAGCTCATCGAGCACTCCGTGTCGCACCATGAGGCATACCTCACCTCGACCGGTTCGCTCTCCGTGTCGACGGGCGCCTTTACCGGCCGCAGCCCTGAGAACCGTTACATCGTCGACGCCGGTGAGGCCGACGAGCAGGTGAATTGGAACAGCAAGACCAACAAGCCCATCGACGAGGCCACCTATAAGCGCGTTCGCAAGAACGTGGTGCGCTACATGTCGCAGCGCCGCCACCTGTTCGTGATCCGCGGCTATGCCGGCGCCGACCGCCAGTATGCGCGCAAGGTCATGGTCGTATGCGAGCGCGCGCACCAGGCGCTCTTCATCCAGAACATGCTCGTCCGTCCTTCCAAGGATGAGCTTGAGGTCTTCGGCCGTCCGGACATCATGGTGCTCGCGGCGCCCACGTACGTGTGCTCGCGCGACCGCGATGGCGTCGAGCCCGCTGCGGTGATGCTCGATATGAACGGGAAGCAGATCATCGTCGCCGGTACCGGCTACTGCGGCGAGATCAAGAAGGCCGTTTTCACGATGATGAACTACCTCCTGCCCATCGAGGACGGCGTGCTCCCCATGCATTGCTCTGCCAACGTCGATCCCGACACCGGCAAGACCTGCATCCTGTTCGGTCTCTCGGGTACCGGCAAGACCACGCTCTCGGCCGATCCGGCGCGCCTCTTGATCGGCGACGACGAGCACGGCTGGAGCCCCCGTGGCGTCTTCAACATCGAGGGCGGCTGCTACGCCAAGACCATCGACCTCACGCGCGAGCGCGAGCCAGATATCTTCGATGCCATTCGCTTCGGCAGCGTGTCCGAGAACGTCAAGCTCGACCGCAAGAGCCGTGCGCCCATCTACTCCGATAGCTCCATCACCGAGAACGGCCGCGCCGCCTACCCGCTCACGCACATCGAGCGCGTGGTGGAGTCCGGGACGGGCGAGGTGCCGAGCGTCGTGCTCTTCCTCACGGCCGATGCCTACGGCGTGCTGCCGCCCATCTCGCGCTTGAGCCGCGAACAGGCAATGTTCCACTTCCTAACGGGCTACACCGCCAAGGTTGCGGGAACGGAGCTCGGCGTCAAGGAGCCGCAGCCTACGTTCTCCGCGCTTTTTGGCGAGCCGTTCATGCCGCTCGACCACATGGTCTACGCCTATTTGCTGGGCGAGAAGATCACGCAGAACGATACGCGCGTCTACTTGGTGAACACCGGCTGGACGGGCGGCCCGTACGGCGTCGGTCACCGCATCGCGCTCTACCATACCCGCGCGCTCGTCAAGGCTGCTCAGGACGGCTCGTTGGACATCGCTGGCTACAAGCACAACGACGTGTTCGATGTCGAGGTGCCCAACGAGTGCCCGGGCGTGCCCCGCGAGCTGCTCGACCCGCGCGGCACCTGGGACGACCCCGCTGCCTACGATAGGGCTGCGGTCGAGCTCGCGTCCAAGTTCAAGGAGAACTTCGAGAAGCGCTATCCGGGCGTTGACCTTAAGAGCATGACGCGCGTCCGCTAGCGAGTTTGGCGGGGATGCAAAATCAGGACAGAGGGAATTTTGCAAGGGCAGTCTGTCTCGCCAGGGCGTCGTTCGCTGGAGCTGGCTCAATTCGCGATGATGATGCAGAGCCGGTGACTTATATCACTTCTATCAGGTCTGTTGCGGTATCATGGTCGCGACATACCGCCTCATCCCCGGATGGGGCATCGCGAGCGCGTGCGTGCCGACACCGTAGGGCAAAGAAGGTGGTCGGCGGGTGCGCGCTCGTTCGTTTTGGGCGCCTGCTGGCGTGCCGGCCCGCAGGGCGCCTTGCGAAAGGAGTGAGCATACATGAAGAGGTTTGTTGTTGAGGATTCGTTTTGGGAGCTCTTTCCCCAGGCAGTGATCGGCATCGCTGTCGCGGAGGGCATGAAGCCCGCGGCTAATGTTCCCACCGACGATGCCGAAGAGATCGAACGCCTGCTCGACCGAGCCAACGTGCAGGCCGAGCGCTTCATCACGAGCGACGTTATCTCAGAGAATGAGCCTGTGCGTGCCTGGCGCGAGGCCTACCGGGCCTTCAAGACGAAGAAGGGCGCGCGCTGCTCCATTGAGAACCTGCTCAAGCGCGTGCTCAAAGGCAATCCGGTGGGAAGCATCACGCCCTCGGTGGATATCTACAACGCCATCTCGCTCAAATATGCGTTGCCTGTGGGCGGGGAGGACATCGATGCCTTTGAAGGCGATCTGCGCCTGGGCGTGACGGAGGGCGGCGACCCGTTCCTGCCGCTCGGGGCAAGCGAGCACGACGACCCGACGCTTCCCGGAGAGGTGTGCTACCGCGATGACGCGGGAGCCGTGTGTCGTTGCTGGAACTGGCGCGATGGCGTTCGTACGGCGCTTACCGATGAATCGAGCAATGCGTTCCTTATCATCGAGTGCGTGGAGCCGGAGCGCGCTGACGACTGCCAGGCGGCCGTCGACGAGCTCGCTCAGCTCGTGGAGCGCTACTTGGGTGCCACGATTCGCGTGAAGGCCCTCGTGACCGCGGAAAACCCGGAGGTCGTTATCGCCGATTAGCAGCATGTGAGACAGTTGTGCCAGGTACAACTGTCTCAGAGACAATCGTGCCTGGCACAACTGTCTCATCTGAGGGGCGGGGGAGGAGGTCCGTATGGAGCGCGAGGGATTCTTCGAGCGCGTGTACGACATGGTGGAGCAGATTCCCGAGGGGATGGTTGCCACGTATGGACAGATCGCCCGCCTGGTGGGCGAGCCCCGCAAGGCCCGCTACGTGGGCTTTGCGCTCCATAGCAATCCGCGCCCCGGCGAGGTGCCGTGCCATCGCGTGGTGTTCGCCGATGGAAGCATCTGCGAAGGATTCGCATTCGGCGGTCCTGAAGCTCAACGAAGGCTTCTTGAGGACGAGGGAGTCGCCTTCAAAGACGAGACGCATGTCGATATGAGGCTGTGCTGCTGGCCTGCAGGCACAGCGTGACAAAGAGGGGGAGCCATGGCGAACGTACCGTTTTGCACCTGCACCGACCATACATGCCCGAATAACCCGTGCAACCATAATTCTGGCTGCACGCCGTGCATTGCGAAGTGCCTGAAGCAGCATGAGATCCCGAGCTGCTTCTTCAAGGACATCTCGACCGATTTGCTGCCCGGCGATGAGCAGGATTGGACCTACAAGGGCTTCGCCGAGCACGCGCTGAAGCATCTGGATGCCTAAAACTGGACGTCTGGCTGGCGGGTCGCTTTTACAACGTGCTGCTAAGCCGGGCTGAAGTACCTATCGAGGTCGCAATTTGGACGTTTTTGCGTTCCAAAACGGCAAGTACACAGACTTCAATTCGTCAATGCGGTTTGGCGCAGGGTCGTCGTGCTTCGGCAAACAGTAGGTAAGCTCTGGCTAACTTATGAAAGACCTATGAAGGTGTCCTGGGAATCTGGACGACACACGTATAGTTTACTAAAGTTAACTCAGCGACCGAGAGGTAAAGGCGATGAGAAAACCTCTCGCGGCGTGTTCGATCGCATCCTCCCCTCTGTGCGATTGGTGTACTTCAGGAAGAGGCCCCTGCGTCCACGTAGGATGCAGGGGCCTCTTCCTGTGCGCGCAATCTGCCGAGCGTTTTGCTCCGCCGGCGGGCGGGGTAGGTTCTGTTACCGATGCTCCGGCTCGATGATGCGCGTGACGAGCTCGGCTAGGGCACCGTCCTCGGCGCGGGTATCCAGTACGATGTCACAGAAGGGGCGGGCGTCATCGGAGACGTTCGCAACGCCAACGCCGAGGCCCGCGCGCTTTAGCATGTCGAGGTCGTTCGCGGCGTCTCCAAAGCCAATCGTTTCGGAGATGTCGATGCCCAAGAGCTCGGCTAGGTGCGCAAGGCCCGTGCCCTTGTTCACGCCGGCGGGGACAAATTCGACATAGCGATTCGATGAGTATGTGATAGCGACGTTGCCGGGATCGAGGGTGGGCGCAAGCTCCTCGCCTATCCGACGGCAGCGATCGAAATCGATATCCATGAAGATAATCTTCATGAGCTCCTCATCGCCGATGAAATCATCGAGGCTGCTCACTGACTCGTCGAGCTCGATGCATCCCGGAAAGCCCCTCAGGTACTCTCGCTCTTCTGGCGGGAGAAACTGCACATAGGTCTCTCCGCTCGCGGTATAGAGGTGCAGCGCTTGGCGATGCTCGACGCCCCATGCGTAGAGGCGCTCGATCGAGGCACGGTCCCCGGTGGTAGCGAGCAGCGGCTCGGGATCGCCGTAGCGGTTGATGAAGCCGCCGTTGTACGAGATGATATAGGACCCTTCCATGAGCGACTGATCGACATTGATGAAGTTGTCCATGATAGATTGATAGGGTCTGCCGGAGCTCGGCACAAAGAGCACGCCGAGCTCGCGCAGGCGGCGGAGCGCTTCGACGTTCGCCGCGGGAATGCTGTGGGTGCCGTCGAGAAAGGTCTCGTCCATATCGCTTGCGATCAGCTTGTACATCGGCGCTCCTTTAGGTCCAGAGGCGATTTAGGAATGGGACTCCCTGTTATAGGTTACCAGCATGAAAGGGGCTTTAGGTCCAGTTCACGACAGCGAGCGCGCCCCAGGCGGGGAAGGTTGCCGTGAACGAGGAGGACGTAGACCTAGGGGTCGCGCCGGACGAGTGAGCGACAAGATTCCCCGCCTGGGGCGCGCGCAGCGTCAACTAGCTAGTACACCATGCCCATGGCCTCGCGGACCTCGGCGAGGGTTGCTTCGGCAATCTCGTTCGCGCGGCGGTTGCCCTCGTGGAGCACGTCCTTCACGTAGTCGAGATCCTGCTCAAAGGCGTGACGGCGCTCGCGGATAGGTTCGAAGTAGCCGTTTACAGCTTCGGTTACATACTTTTTGAGCTGGCCAGACCCGCCTATGCCAATTTCTTCGGCAATCTCCTCCGGCGCGCGGCCCGTGCAGATGGCGGCGGTCGAAAGCAGGCCGCTCACGCCCGGGCGTCCCTCGGGATCGAAGGTGATCATGCGCTCGGAATCGGTCTGGCTCTTCTTGATGCGCTTTGCCGTTTCCTCCGCGGTCATAGAGATGGAGATGGCGTTACCGTAGCTCTTGCTCATCTTGCGGCCGTCGAGGCCCGGCAGGAGCGGCGTGTCGGAAAGCAGCGCGTCGACTTCGGGGAATACCTTGCCGTAACGGTTGTTGAACTTGCGCGCGATGAGGCGGGTGAGCTCGATATGCGGCAGCTGGTCGCGCCCCACGGGCACCACGTTGCCCTTGCAGAAGAGGATGTCGCACGCCTGGTGCACCGGATAAGTGAGAAGGAGCCCGGTGAGCTCGTGGCCAGAGGCCTCCATCTCGGCCTTCACGGTGGGGTTGCGCTGCAGCTCCGCCTCGCTCACCAGCGAGAGGAACGGCAGCATGAGCTGGTTGGCCGCCGGCACCGCGGAATGCGTGTAGATCATGGTCTTTTCCGGATCGATGCCGCAGGCCAGATAGTCCATGACCATGTTGTAGACGTTGTCTTGGATGTGCTCGGTGGTGTCGCGGTCGGTGATGACCTGGTAGTCGGCTATGAGCACGCTGGTCTTGACGCCCATGTCCTGCAGCTCGACGCGCCCCTTGAGCGTGCCGAAGTAATGGCCCAGATGCAGGCGGCCCGTGGGGCGGTCGCCCGTGAGCATCGTGTACTTCTCGGGGTGGAGCGGAAGGTCGGCGCGAATCTCGTCACTGCGCTTGCAGGCGGTCTCGTAGCTGCGTTCGTTGGGCATGGTCGACTCCGTTCGTTCATCTTCGTTCCGGCACATTGCGTCTTTGCGAGGTAGGCGAACGCGCTCAGGAAGAGGCTTTACTTTTTAGCTGCATCATTATCGCGCAGATGGCTCTGAAGGCGCTCGAGTTCTTCGCGGCGCTCCTCGCGGCGGCGCTCGTGCTCGCGCTCCTCGGCAAGCTTCGCTTCGGTGAAGGCCGGGTCGTCGGGGGTGACGATCTCGTCCTCATGGGTTTTGGGGTTGTAGTGGTGGCGCAGCACCGGCTCGAAAAGATGGAGGCGCAGCGCGAAGGCAGCCGAGCAGACGAGCAGCACGATGAAGATGACGATGCGCAGCTCGATGCGAACTTGGTTGATGATGGACGCACCGATCGAGAGCATGATGGACCATGCGTAGATGAGAAGCACCGCCTGCCGTTGGTCGAAGCCCTCTTGAATGAGACGGTGCTGGATGTGGCCCTTGTCGGCTTGTCCGATGCTCACGTGCGCGCGCTTGCGCCGTACGATGGCGGCGAGGGTGTCGATGATGGGTACCCCGGCCACGATGAGCGGGATGAGCAGCGATGTGAGCGCAGCGGTCCTGCTCACCGAGAGCAGCGACACCGTACCGAGCGCAAAGCCCAGGGTGAGGGCGCCCGAATCTCCGAGAAAGATGCTCGCCGGGTGGAAGTTGAAGCGCAGGAAGGCAAGGCAGGAGCCGAAGAGCGCGATCGAGAGCGCAGCAGCATCGGTGCGTCCGGCCAAGATGGAGAAGCTGAACATCGTGATGCTTGCGATTGCCGAGATGCCCGTGGCGAGCCCGTCGAGGCCATCGATGAGGTTGATGATGTTCGCGAACGCCACGAGGTAGATGATCGTGATGGGGTAGGAGAGCCAGCCGAGGTCGATGAAGGCGCCCGCGACGAAGGGGTTGACGATGCTTCCGATGAGGAGCCCGCCCGCGGCGGCGACGCCTGCAGCGACGATTTGGCCAGCTAGTTTAGCGTACGGCTTGAGGGTTACGATGTCGTCCACGACGCCGGTGATAAAGATGATGCAAAAGGCCGCGGCGAGCAGGTAGTAGTTCACGGGCATGCTCGGGTGCGAGACGAGCGCAGAGGGCCAGCCCCAGCACCATGTACCGATAACCTGCAGGATGAGAGCAACGACGAGGCCGAAGAACACGGCGACGCCGCCCATGCGCGGTGTGGGAGTCTTGTTGATGCGGCGTTTGGAGGGGTAGTCGACGGCGTCGACCCGGATTGCGAGCCGCTTGGCCAGCGGCACGAGGGCGTAGGTGGTTGCACATGCGGCGCCCGCAATGCAGATGTAGGGGAAGAACGAATCCATGAGGGCGCTACCACCAAGACGTGTCCGATAACCATCGCCCGCATCGTGCGGGCATAACGCGATACATCATACCGGAAAGGCGGAAGTGGGGCGCCAGTCGCGGCGATTCCTCACCGTCACAGCAGATACGCGATCGGCGCGCAGGGGATGCTGTCGGGCGCGCAGGAGATGCCATTTGGCGTGTGCGGGGGTGTTGGCGGCGTGGTCTGGTGGCAGGGCGGGCGGACGGCGACACGGCGGCTATGCCCCGCAAGCGGGCGATAGGTATTCACAATTTGATATGAGATGATGAAATACAGGTTTTGACCTGCAAAAATAGCGGTATGCGACGACGCACGTTACCACGCCCATCATCTAACACGAAGGGAGATAAGTCAAGACTGGTAATCGGTATTCGGCACGATATGATGATGGTGTTCCGCACCCCGTGGAGCAACTGGGTGAACCGTCACGTTTTTTCAGGGAGCCCACACAGTCGTACTCAGTACAGGCATCCTTCGTTGTTAAGGAAGCTGGAACGGGCGATGAGGGCACCCACCTTGTAGAGGTGGGTTCATTTACGCATAAACGGGGTGCGGTCCTTTTGTGTCGGATTGCGATGGCCGGGATTTCTTCGCAGCTCTCTATCAACAGAATCAGTCGATCGCCGCGCGGTCAGTCGATCGCCGCGCGGGGTTTGTCCTCTACTAACATAATCGGTCGATTGTCGCGCGTGGTGTTGTCGGCCTATGTTCGGGCATGGCCCGCGCTCCTGGGCGTCTTTCGGACGCATGCTTTGTTTTCGGGCGACATTCGGACACTGCCAGCGCCTTTGGGCGACATTCGGACGCTCCAGCCATCTAGAATGGCGAAATGTCGCCCGAAAACGCCTGCGATGTCTGGATTCTGCCCGAAAGCTCACTGTATCTGGATTCTGCCCGAGAGTGCCCGCGGTCCCGAGCGCTTGCGGTGCCCGAACGCTCGCAGTGCCCGGAATCCGCCCGGCAACAGGCGGTAGCCATTTGCCCCACGATGCGCTACACGGCGCTTCGGACGGCGGTGTCGTGAAAGCAGAAGGTGTCCGGGCGGTGCCGCGATTCGGTGTGCTCGAACATATTGCCCTTGCTATCGAAGGTTTGGCTCGTCACGACGGCAAGATAGTCGAAGCCCTCGATGTCGAGCATCTCCGCATCGTGGTGCGTGGCGCGCTCGACGGTGATCGTTCGCTTGCTCGTGCTCACCACAACGCCAAGCTCGCCTTCGAGGAAGTCGTAAATGGATCCTTCGGCAATCTCCGCGGTAAGTCCCGGCACGAACGATGCGAGAAAGTAGCTGCGGTCGAGAACGAGCGCGCGCAGCAGATCAACATCCCCGCATGCATCTCGTGCTACCTGGGCGTTACCGAGCCCGCGCTCTTCGGCGTGAACCTCAAGTACAAGTTCCCGCTGGTGTGCGGCATGATCGGATCCGCGCTCGCGGCGATGGTCTGCACCGGGTTCGGCGTGCAGGCGGTCTCGATCGGCGTGGGCGGCATCCCGGGCATCCTTTCCATCGTGTTCCAGTTCTGGGGGATCTTCGCGGTGTGCATGGCGATCGCCATCGTCGTGGCGTTCGCGCTGACGTACTTCGTGGGCCTGAAGAAGCTTTCGGCTGAGGACCGTGGGCTCGTGGCGCTTGAGAGCGCGAGCGCCGTGGCGGGCGAGGCAGCAGCACCGGCCGCCGCCGTGGCCGAGATGCCCGCCTCATCCGCCGAAGCGGCTGAGGCGCATGGTCAGGCTAAGGCTCCTGCTGCCGCAGCGGCCTCGGGCCCTGGTGAGCTCGTGTGCCCCGTGACAGGTTCGGTCGCCTCCATCGAGCAGATGGCAGACCCGGTCTTTAGCAGCAAGTGCATGGGTGACGGCCTCTGCATCACGCCCGCGCCGTCCGCCGATACCGTGGTGGCACCGGCCGATGCCACGGTGACCGTGACCATGCCCGCTTCCAACCATGCGGTTGGTCTCACGCTCGACAACGGCATGGAGCTGCTTATTCACGTGGGCATCGATACGGTGGCCATGGGTGGCGACGGGTTCACCTGCTCCGTCAAGCAGGGCGACCGCGTGCGTGCCGGGCAGAAGCTCCTCACGTTCTCGCAGGAAAAGATTCGCGCGGCGGGGCATCCGACGGATGTAGCCTTCGTGGTCTCGGCGCCGGGCTCGGCGAAGGCCGTCGCCTTCACGACGGATATCGATGCCCAAGCGGGCGAGACCTCCGTGGTGAGCTATCAGGCGTAGATGCGCAATCGGGGCGCTGGGGTGCACGTGCCCGGGCGCCCCGACGAAACGGTGCAAGAGTAAGCCGGGTATGCCGCCGCTGTTGTCATGGCGGCATGCCCGGCATCGAATCGAAGGGGGTCGTTCGCCCAATGGCACGAAGCACGCGCGATCTGGGCAAGATCGTGGCCTATCAGATCTACATCAAGAGCTTTTGCGACAGCGATGGCGATGGCATCGGCGATCTGCCGGGCATCACCTCGAAGCTCGACTACCTGGCCTCGCTGGGAATCGACTACGTGTGGATCACGCCGTTCTTCCCCTCCCCGCAGCGCGACAACGGCTATGACGTTTCGGATTACTGCGCGGTAGATCCGGTCTACGGAACGATGGACGATTTCGACGAGCTTGTGCGCGAGGCCCGAGCGCGAGACCTCGGCATCATGCTCGACATGGTGCTCTGTCATACCTCCGTGGAACATGCCTGGTTCCAGCGGGCGCTTGCTGGCGATGAGCGCTACCAGCGCTTCTACATCCTGCGCGACGGGCGGGGAAGTGCGGGCTCCGGCGACCCTGGGGAGCCGCCCACCAACTGGCAATGCGCCTTTGGCGGGAGCGCCTGGCAGTGGGAGCCGCGTCTGGGCAAATGGTACCTGCACATGCACGATGTGAGCCAGCCGGACCTCGATTGGGCAAACCCCGAGGTGCGCGATGCGCTTGTGGATGTGGTGCGCTTCTGGCGCGACCGCGGCGTGGCGGGCTTCCGCTTCGATGTGGTGAACCTTATCTCCAAGCCAGAGGTCTTTGAGGATGCTCCCGGCGGGAACGGTCGGCGCGTGGTGGCAGACGGCCCGCATGTGCACGAGTACCTGCAGGAGCTTGTGGAGCGCGCGGGCATTGGCGACATGCTTACCGTGGGCGAGATGGCCTCCACCACGCTCGAAGACTGCGTGCGATACACCGCTCAGGCTTCGCGCGAGCTCAACATGGTATTCAACTTCCATCATCTGAAAGTGGATTACCGGGGCGGCAACAAGTGGGAGCTCATGGATCCAGATATCGCGCGGCTACGCGAGGTGTTCCAGACGTGGGGCGAGGGCATGCAGGCCGGCGGAGGTTGGAACGCGCTCTTTTGGAACAACCACGACCAGCCCCGCGCGATTTCGCGCTTCGGAGGCCGCGGCGGCGCGGGCTATGAGGGCAGCAGCTGGGAGAAAGTGGGCAAGATGCTCGGCATCTGCACCCACTTTATGCAGGGCACGCCCTATATCTATCAGGGAGAGGAAATCGGCATGACCAATCCTGGCTACGCCTCGATTGAGGAGTACCGGGATGTAGAGAGCAAGAACTACTACCGCATCATGCTGGACGAGGGAAAGAGCCCGGCTGAGGCGCTGCGCATCGTGGGCGAGCGCTCGCGCGACGACGGACGCACACCCATGCAGTGGAGCGCCGACGAGCACGCCGGCTTTACGACCGGCAAGCCGTGGATTGGGGTGGCGCCAAATTACGAGCGGGTGAACGTTGCCGCCGAAGAGGGCGCGCCGGGGTCGATGCTCGAGTTCTATCGCGAGCTCGTGCGGCTCCGCAAGGAGCTTTCCGTGGTGAGCGAAGGGAGCGTGCGGTTCTATGATGCCGGTGCGGGAGCGAGACGCGTGATTGCCTACGAGCGAGAGCTTTCGGGCGAGGCGGCCGATGCCGCGCGTGCGGCGGGCGAGCCGGTGCGGGCGGTTGTGCTCTGCTCGTTCGACGCTGAGCCGTGTGAGGCGGTGCTGCGCGGCTCGGATGGCGCTGCGGTTGAGCTCGCAGGGCTCGAGCACGTGCTGGGCAACTACCATGATGCTCCCGCCGCTGGTGCTGCCGGGTCGGTTGGGCTTCGGCCCTTCGAGGCCGTGGTGTTCGTGCAGCGGTAGATGGTGGCGGGCGGCGGCCGGTGGGAACGATGCCGACGGGAACGGCGGGGCGCGGCGCTTGATGGGAAAGCCGAACGCTGCGAGTACGGGATTATCCCCCGTTTGCCGAATCCGCCATTGTGCCATTTTCGCACTCTCCGGGGCTTGCCCCTTTGCCCCGGGACCGCCCTCTCGCTCAGCGCTGCAGATATGGAGTTACGCGTAGCCGAGATGCGCCCAGCGCTGCAAAAATGGAGTTATCTGCATCGAGCGCTGCAGATATGGAGTTAACGGCCTCCGCAGGTGGCCTTAACTCCCGATCTGCTGCGCTCGCCGATGATAACTCCAGATGCGCAGCGCTGGGCGTGCCGATAACTCCAGATTTGCAGCGCTCTCCATGTCTTAGCTCCCGGTCTGCCGTACTGGGCGTCGGAACGTCTCTCATAACTCCAGATTTGCTGCGCTGGGCGCGAGGCGGGTTCCAATGACTCCGTGTTTACTGTGCTCGGCAAACCTCGGTATCGATTAGTTCTAGATTTGCTACGCTCACCAAACCCAGGGTCCGCGCAACTCCAAATCTGCCGCATTCGGAAAAACGCGACCACTCGTAATTCCATATACACCGTGCTCGAGCAAGCCTGTGTACGGCAGGCGCTTTGGGCTGGGAGCCCCTGCGGTTCCAGGCTGAATGGCGTGGCCGCTCGGGCCGGTGCGGTGCTCGGGTTGGTGCGGTGCTCGGGTTGGTGCGGTGCTCGGGCTGGGTACCGTCCCTGCGTTAAGGGCATCATCGTTCGAGGTTCACACGCTCCCGCGGGAGAGATCCAAATTGTCTGTTGACACTCGCCCACGGCTTGGTAGAATATCTTTCTGCTTGGGGACGTAGCTCAGTTGGGAGAGCGCTGCCGTCGCATGGCAGAGGCCGAGGGTTCGACTCCCTTCGTCTCCACCCGAGCAATTTAATCGAACCCGTAGGAGTGCCTGCGGGTTCGTTTGTTTTAATCGTTTTTGCATCCTGCCTCGGATGGCGCGGCGGGGCGCGGGGCGGGGGCGCCATGGACATCGTTGCTGCAACGGAGCACGACCTTCCGGCTGTCGAGCGGCTCTACCGGGGTGTCGCCGACGAGATGAACGGTGCTCCCCACGACGTCTGGTGGGACTTCGGCGTACATCCGACCCACGAGGGGCTGCTCGAAGCGGCTCACTCGGGCAATCTGTTCGTTGCCACAGCGCAGGCTCCAGAAGAACAGCATTTTGACGATGAGCCCGAGTGCGAAGCGGGCCGGCCGGTCGCAGGCCTCGGCTGCAAGCCGTCGGTGCTCGGCGCGTTTGTGCTCGATGCTCGGCAAGGGGCCGATTACAGCCTCGCGTCCTGGCTCGTTGACGCCCCCTCTGGCCGCGTGGCCGTCATTCACCTGCTCGCCGTGGCGCCAGGGGCCCGCGGGCGCGGCGTCGGCCGGGCCCTGTTGCGCGCTGCCGTTAGGGAGGCGCGCTCGCGCGGTGCACGGTCTCTCCGCCTCGACGTATTCGACAACAACGCCCCTGCGATTTCGGCATATCGCCGTGCAGGATTTGCCGATCTTGGCATCTTCGATATCGAGGTCGGGGGCGGATTGCGGCACCCCTCGCATCTCATGGAGCTCGACCTGTGCGAGACGGATGAGAAGTGATGACGCGCTCTCTATTGCTTCCCTCAACCCTTGGCGCTTGCGAACTCTGTCCGCGCAGGTGTCGTGCAGATCGAGCGGCGGGTGAGCGTGGCGTTTGCGGGGCAACCGACACGCTGCGGCTTGCCCGTGCGGCGCTGCACTTTTGGGAGGAGCCGCCCATCTCGGGCGAGGCGGGTTCGGGCACCGTGTTCTTCAGTGGATGTCCGCTCAAATGCGTCTATTGCCAGAATCACGAGATTTCGACGGGAAACTTCGGCATCGATGTTCCGCCCGAGCGACTCGCCCAGATCATGCTGGAACTCCAGGATCAGGGCGCCCTCAATATCAATCTCGTGACCGCGACTCACTATGCGCACCTGCTGCCGGAGGCAATCGCTGCCGCCCGTGCGCAGGGGCTCGCTATCCCCATCGTCTACAACACGAGCGGGTACGAGCGCGTGGAGGCAGTGCGCGAGCTGGACGATCTCGTTGATATCTGGCTCACCGACTTCAAGTATGCCGATGCCGGGCTGGGCCGTGCTCTTTCGCATGTGCCCGACTACCCTTCAGTCGCCCAGAGCGCGCTCATTGAGATGGCGCGGCAGCTTGAGCGCCATGGGGGAGGAGCCGCTCGCGCAGATGGCACCTGGACGCGCGGGATCATCGTGCGCCATCTGGTGCTGCCGGGGCATGCCGAGGATTCTTGCCGTGTGCTCGATTTGATCTGGGACGCGGTTGGCGACGTCCCCATTTCCGTCATGAACCAATACACGCCGAACGCTGCGATGCGCGCGGCGGGAGGCGAGCTCGCCCGCGCGGTTACCCGGGAGGAGTACGAGCGCGTGCTCGATCATGCCGACGACCTCGGATTCACGCAGATGTTCTGGCAAGAAGGGGGAGCGGTGGACGAGAGCTTCACCCCGCCCTTCGATACCACGGGCGTGCTTGAGCGCGCGGATGCGCGATAGGGTGCCGATCGGGGCCTTTCTGCATTCTCGGATTTGGCTGAATGCAAGTTTTGGGCACTTCGCGGGGCATCTTCAAAGTATACGGAAGACCGGCAATTCATCTACCTGCTATTTCTTTGGCGTATTGTCTTCGTGTATTCAAGGAATCGCTTCTGGAGTGCCCAAAACTTGCACATTGCCCGGGAATGTCAAATTGGGGACTGTTCCTCATTTGACGTGACGCAGCGGGGTATACTTCAACCCGATGATTGCCCGTGCGGCACGGTGCCGCCATTTTGAGAGGACCACTCATGGCAGATGGAGATGCTCGTCCGCTTACCGATGAGGAGCGTGCCGAGCTCGAAGCGCTTCGTGCCGAGAAGGCGCATCGCGAAGAGCAGGAGCGCGCTCGTCGTGAGCGTGCCGAGCTCGAGGCGCTCCGTGCTGAGCGACGTGAGGTTGAGGAAGCGCCTGCGGCCGGGCCCGCCGCGTCGCCAGCGTCGCGAGCGCCGAAGCCCGCTACCGGCGAGGCCGCCCACGGTGCTCCTTCCGGGTCCACCGGGAAAAAGACCCATGAGCGAACATTCGGCGAGCGCATGGTGCTTTCGGAGGGCGAGGACGATGACGGCATGCCCTCGATGCCGCCTGCCCAGAAGATCACCATCGGCATCTGTCTTGTTGTCGCCTTGTGCGTAGTCGCCTATATCGCCCTAAGTAACCTCGGCATGCTCGGATAGCACATTCTGCCTGCGGCCGAGCCGAAGTGGTCCGTGCCGCACCGCGCGATAGGAAAGGAAGCGGATCAACATGGCTTTGACGGACGAATCGCGCCCCACGGACGTAGCGCTCCTCACGGACCTCTACGAGCTCACCATGGCCCAGGGGCTCTGGGAGAGCGGCAAGGTGGACGAGGAGGATTGCTTCACCGCATTCTACCGCGACCATCCCTTTGGGAGCGCGTACGCGGTGATGTGCGGCACCTCCGACCTGCCCGACCTGGTGGAGAACCTTCGCTTCACCGACGAGGACATCGCCTATCTTGGGTCGCTCGAAGCGCCGGCGGGCGGCGCACTGTTCAAGCCCGGCTTCCTCGACTACCTGCGCGACTTCCGTATGCATGTGGATATCGACGCCGTGCCCGAGGGCGAGCTCGTGTTTCCGCGCGAACCTATGGTGCGCGTGTGCGGCCCGGCGCTCGAGTGCCAGATGCTCGAGACGGCGCTTCTCAACACGGTTGGCTTCCAGACGCTCGTGGCAACAAAGACCACGCGCGTGGTCCAGGCGGCGAAGGGACGCCCTGTAGCGGAGTTCGGCCTGCGCCGAGCTCAGGGACCCGATGGCGGCATGGCCGTGGCCCGCGCGAGCTACGTGGCCGGCTGCTCGAGCACCTCGAACGTCCTTGCCGGGCGCAAGTACGGTATTCCGGTCTTCGGCACGCATGCGCACAGCTGGGTGATGAGCTTCGATTCCGAGCTCGAGGCGTTCCGTGCTTTCGCGCGCACGAGCCCCAACAACTGCACGCTCCTCATCGATACCTACGACGTGCGCGAGGGCGTGGAGAACGCCATCACCGTGGCACATGAGATGGAGGAGCGCGGCGAGCGGCTTGCCGCCATCCGCATCGACTCCGGCGACTTGGCGAAGCTTTCGACCTATGTGCGCGGACGCTTCGACGAGGAGGGCCTGCCGTACGTGAAGATCTCGGTTTCCAACGACCTTGACGAGTACACCATCCAGAGCCTCTTGGACCAGGGCGCGCCCATCGACTCGTTCGGCGTGGGCACCAAGCTCGCGACCTGCTACGATCAGCCAGCGCTCGGCGGCGTTTACAAGCTCGCCGCGCGCCGCGACCCCGGTGACGAGGGCTGGACGCCCGTGGTGAAGCTTTCCGAGCAGCCCTATAAGCGCACGATTCCTGGCGTTCAGCAGGTGCGTCGCTATATGGACGAGTCGGGCAGCCCCGTGTGCGACCTCATCTACGATGAGGCGTTCATGGAGGGTGAGGGCGAGGCCCGCGGCGCGACGCTCGTGGCCGTGAACGACGCCGCGCTCGTAACGAGCGTGGCGGGCATGCCGTACCGGGAGCTGCTCGCTCCCGTGGTGCGTGGCGGCAGCGCCGTTGCCCCGCGCGAGCCGATTGCCGATGCCCGCGCTCGTTGCGTGGCGGCCCTCGATGGCCTCGACGAAGAGTACAAGCGCTTCCTGTACCCGCAGTCCTACATCGTGGGCATGGAGTCCGGCCTTGCGCGCGTGCGCGACGAGCTCGTGCGCGAGCGCATGGAGCAGGCGGGCTCCGCGATGCCGTGGAAGGCTCCCAAGACGAGGCGGTAGCGGCGCGCGGCCCGGTCGCTCGGCATCGTTATCGCCCGCGATCCGGCTGGATGGCCTCGGACGTGATACTATCCAGCCTGGTCGTTATAACCGCTTATGCAAAATCTGATGGGAGATGCCATGCCCGCTGCTGCCAAGACCATGGTCGTGAAGATCGGTTCGAGCACGGTGACCGAGCCGGGTACAGGCGTGAACCGCCCCTTCATCGCGCGGCTTGCGCATGAGGCGGTCGAGCTGCGCTCGCTCGGGTGGAATCTCGTCGTGGTGAGCTCGGGGGCCATCGCGTGCGGTGCGCCGGTGCTCGGGTTTAGCACCCGGCCTGCCGACATGCCGAGCCTGCAGGCCTGCGCCTCGGTGGGGCAGTGCGTGCTTTCTGCGGCCTATGATGAGGAGTTCCGCGCCTGTGGGCTCGCCACGTCGCTTGTGCTTCTCACCCGCCATGACACGGCGCGCCGCCAGTCGTACCTGCATGCGCGCGACGCGCTCACCAGGCTCGTGGAGCTCGGCGTGGTGCCCGTGGTGAACGAGAACGATACCGTTTCGGTTGACGAGATTCGCTTCGGCGACAACGACACGCTCGCCGCGCTCGTTGCCTGTCTCGTCTCGGCCGATCTTTGCGTTACGCTTTCGGATATCGAGGGGCTCTATACCGCGAACCCGTCCATTGACCCCAATGCCCGCTTCGTGCCGCGCGTCGAGAAGATCGATGCGGCGATCATCGCTTCGGCGGGCGATTCATCGAGCGCGGTGGGTACGGGTGGAATGATCACCAAGATTCGAAGCAGCCGAATCCTCATGACGGCGGGCATTCCGAGCGTGATCTGCAGTGGCGCGGACGAAGGGGCGCTTGCGCGCTTGGCTCGCGGCGAACAGGTGGGCACGCTCTTCGTGCCGCCGCATGCGCGCACGGATATCGCTCCGCGCAAGCTTTGGATCGCACTCGGCGATGCGGCTCATGGCTCGGTTACGGTGGACGACGGGGCGGCTCGGGCGCTCGTCGAGCGCGGTTCGTCGCTTCTGCCGGTGGGCATCACGGCAGTTGAGGGGCAGTTCGAGGCGGGCGATGTGCTTGATGTGCGCGATGCAGGCGGTTTCGTGCTCGCGCGAGGCATCGCTGAGGCCGGCTCCGATGAGCTGCAGCTTGCTGCGGGCCGCCAACAGAGGGAGATCGCCGGGAACCACTTGCTCCAGGCCCTCGCCGACCGCCCCGCCATTCACCGGGACAATCTCATCGTTTTCGCCTAGCCGTTTTAGGGTGGCCTGTTTTGCCGCCCCAAGCCTTAGGACATGGCCTCAAGACCCGTCTATGCGGGGGCGTGGCCGGGTTTAACCTGATCGTAGGCGTAGACCCACCAGCGCAGGCTCTCATCGGTTCCCAGAGCGGGCTGTGCGCCCCGCCGTTCGAGATACAGGTCGGTTTCGTGCCGGCCGAGCCTCACCCGGTACCGCGCCATCTGCCGACCGCCCGCCTCTGCGCCAAAGCGCCCGGCTTCAAGCACCTCGTCAATGGGGAAGCTGCGGCCGTCCCGCCATGCGACGCACACGGGCTCGATCGCGCCGTCGCGCCCGAACCGAGCCACGACGTCGACGTACTCGCGGTGGATGCGCCGCCGTTCCCCAGATGTCGTCGTTACATAGTCCATGGCACTAGTATCGAACAACCGTTTGCATTTTGCTAGCGAACATGGCGTGGATTCTCCGTGCGCGTTCGAGTGCCGTGTCCGGACGCCGTGCAAAACTAGGACAGAGGCGATTTCGCCTATGTGCGCGGGGTGCCGCAACGATGTGAAAGCCCCTGCCACAGCGTTGCGGTCGAGAGCCTCTGTCCCCGGTTTCACGTTATGAGCGGAGGGCCCGCTCGAGGTCTCCGCGGTTCAGGGCCTCTTCGAAGAGATGCTTGAAGACGGCATCGCCATGGAGGCCGTCGTGCTCAAACTCGTTCGTGACCCATGCGTGGCTTGCGCCCACACGGCTGAGCGTGTCGAGCTGCAGACCGGAGTCGACGTACATGTCGTCGAAGTAGACGGCCGCTTGGAGCGGCACCTCGTTGGCCGCAAGGCGCACCTGGTCGTAGATGCGGTCGAACTGGTCGTCTTCCATGAGGAGCGAAACCGCCGCCTCGAATGGTTTGAGTTCGGGCATCTGGGCGAACATCCAAGGGAAGCAGGCTTCGCCGGTAAAGAGGAGCGGCCGTTCGCTGGCGCCGAACGCCGCGCGCGACGCCTTCTCATGCTCGGCCGCCCATCCTATGGGCTTGGTCATGCCGTCGGCGTAGATGAACTCCTGGAGCGTCCAGTAGAGCGGGTTGGTTGCGGTGCTCGTACGCTCAAGCACGCTCATGAGGAAGCCGTCCGAGAGCGCAAGCCCCGCGGGGTCTTTTGTCGGCACCGAGCCGTCGCCCTCTTCGAACGCGTGGTCAAAGAGCCAGTGCATCCGCTCGAAGCTCGGCTTCATGCCAAAATCGCTGCCCAGGAGCTGTAGACGCTCCACGGTGAGCGGGCTGCCGTCGGGCAGGGTCACGCCGCCTGCGGCAACACGGTCCGCCACCGCGGCAACGCGCATGGCGTCCTCGGGGTAGCGGGCGTAGTACTGCCCGGTCTTAGCGGCCATGCGCGGAAACGTGTGAGCGTAGACCTCAGCGGCGCTCGCCGGCACGTGGGGGATGCCGCCGCAGGTGAAGCTCGCCGCTACGCCTTCAGGGAAGAGCGAGAGGTAGGTGAGGGTGAGAAAGCCGCCGTAGCTCTGGCCGAGCGTCGTCCACGGCCTTCCCCCGAAGGCCGTGAGGCGCAGATATTCGAAATCGTAAACGATGGAACGGGCGAGGAAGCGTTTGAGGAAATCGGCCTGCGCGCGAGCGGCGGTGGCGGCAGGCGTGCCCTTGGCCGGGGGCGTAGCGGCCTCGGCTTCGGTTCCAGCGTTGTCGCGTACGGCGCTCGCCGCGCTCTTACCGGCAGCCATGGCCGTGCCGGCTGCGGCTCCACCCGCGCCGTGGGCCATGTCGGCGCCGCATGCCGCCGCGAGCCTCGCCATCGTCTGCCCGCTCACGCGCGAGCTGCGGCCCGTACCGCGCTGGTCGGGAAGCACCACGCGGAAGTGCTTGATGGCCTCGGCGATCCATCCGTCTGCCGTGGGCGAGGTGGGGCGTGGCCCCTCGCCACCCGGCCCTCCCTGCAGGAAGACGAGGAGCGGCAGGTCATCGTGGGCATGTTCGGGGGCACAAAGGGTTCGATAGAAGAGCTTGATACTCTCGGGTGCCCCGGGGATGGGGTCGGGGAAGGCGCCGTGGCGCACGCCGATACCCACCGCGAGCGTTGCCGGCTCGAGCCCGCGCCAGTCGAGCGGCACATCGATCGAGAAGTCCTCGACGTAGAGTCCGGGAACGTAGTAGCTGGCGAGTTTGGTCATGGTTTCTCCTCGGGTACACCGCGCGGCGCGGAACGTGACAACGTGATTACTGACAACAGGGTACACTCAATACGAGTTTACGAGAACGATTCGAAGGGGAGTTCCATGTCCCACGACATCCAAGATATCCCACGCTACGTTACCGAGCTTGCGAAGGCGTCCAAGGCGGCGTGCCTGCCGCTCGGCCGCGCCACCGATGCCGAGCGCATAGCGGCGGTGCGCGCCATGGCCCAAGAGCTCCGGGCCCGCACAGGCGAGATTCTTGCCGCAAACGCCCAGGATATGGAGGCCGCCCGCGCTGCGGGCACGAGCGAGGGGCTCCTGGACCGGCTGCTTCTCACCCCTGATCGCATCGAGGGCATGGCGGCCGGCCTCGAGGCCTTGGCCGGCCTGTCCGACCCCGTGGGGCGCGTGCTCGAGCACCGCACCATCAGCGAAGGGCTCGACCTTACCCGCGTGAGTGTGCCGCTGGGGCTTGTTGCCATGGTCTACGAGGCGCGCCCCAACGTGACGTCCGACGCCGCGGGCATCTGCATCCGCACGGGCAACGCCTGCATCCTGCGCGGGGGCTCCATCGCGCAGCGCTCATGCGTGGCCATCGCCCATGCGCTCGCCGACGCTGTGGAGGCGCAGGGCTTCCCCCGGGAGGCCGTTTCCATCATCGAGACCACGGACCGCGCCGCCACGGGTGCGCTCATGGGCTTGCGCGGCATCGTCGACGTGCTCATCCCGCGCGGTGGCGCGGGGCTCATCAGCCGTTGCGTGCGCGAGGCGCAGGTGCCGGTCATCGAGACGGGGACGGGCAACTGCCATATCTACGTGCACGAGAGCGCGGATTTCGATAAAGCGCGCGCGATCGTGATGAACGCGAAGACCCAGCGCGTGGGCGTGTGCAACGCCGCCGAGTCGCTCCTCGTGGACGAAGCGGTTGCGCCCGCGTTCCTGCCGCTCATCTTGCGGGACCTGGCCGGAGCCGGGGTCACCATTCATGGCGATGCTGCTGCGTCGGCGGTCGCGGAGGCCGATTACGTCGTGGGCGAGAGGTTTGTTCCTGCGGTGGAAGAGGACTGGGATCGCGAGTATCTTGCCCTCGAGATGAGCGTCAAGTGCGTGAGCGGCTTAGACGAGGCGATTGCCCACATCAATGCGCACGGCACGCATCATTCTGAGGCCATCGTTGCCGAGGACCGGGAAGCATGCGAGCGCTTCCTTGCCGAGGTCGACGCTGCCGCGGTCTATGCCAATGCGAGCACGCGCTTCACCGACGGCGGCGAGTTCGGTCTGGGCGCCGAGATCGGCATCTCCACCCAGAAGCTCCACGCACGCGGACCCTTCGCGGCCGAGGCGCTTACCACGTATAAATACGAGATTCGTGGGGCGGGGCAAATTAGGCCATAAGGTAGGGTACAATTTGCCAAACGATTGAGAGGAGATACCATGGCCCTGGAGCGCACCTATATCATGATCAAGCCGAACGCTGTGGCGGAGCGCCACGTAGGCGACATCATCGCGCGCATCGAGCGTACCGGCCTTTCCATCGAGCGCATGGAGCTCGCCGTGCTGACCGAGGAGCAGGCGGAGGCGAACTATGCCGAGCATGTAGAGAAGCCCTTCTTCCGCGAGCTCGTTGACTTCATCACCTCGGGACCGGTTGTGAAGATGGTCGTCTCGGGCGAGAGCGCCATCAAGAAGATGCGTACGCTCATGGGCGCGACGAATCCCATCGACGCGGCACCGGGCACCATCCGCGGCGACTTCGGCCTCGACGTTGCGGCGAACGTGATTCACGGCTCAGATTCCCCCGAGGCTGCCGAGCGCGAAATCGCTTTGTTCTTCGGCGAGGAATAAACGTCACAAAGCGGATTGAGCGATTGCTCCGCACCGTGCACTGAACCGCTTTCTATTTCTTGGACAGGGAAATAACGCTCCAAAAGATGGGAAGCGGTTTATTGTGCTGGTGCGGGGCTTTTTGCCGACTAGTGGGTGTATTAAAAGGGATTGCGCACCATTTTCAGGACAAGTGGTGCTAAAGCAGAAACCGGGCCGGGTTCCTATGTGTAACGGAACCCGGCCCGGCGTCTTGTCAGCGTTAGGGGAAGCCTAGGCTTCGGCGTTTTCCTTACCGAAGGTGTCACGATCGGGTGCGAAGCTCTGCATGGCCTCGATCGTGCGGGCAAAGAGTTCGTCAAGTTCCCAGCCAAGCATCTCGGCACCGGAGCGGATGACGTCGCGATTCACGCCGGCGGCAAAGCGCTTATCCTTGAATTTCTTCTTGAGCGACTTAACGTTGAAATCCATAACGCTCTTGCTGGGACGCATCACGATGGCGGCGCCGATGAGGCCGGTCAGCTCCTCTGTGGCGAAGAGGATCTTCTCCATCTGGAGCTCCGGCTTTGGCAGCTCGGGGTTGAAATCCGAGGTGTGGCTTTGGATGGCGCGGACGAGCTCGGGTGTTCCGCCGGCCGCCTCGATGAGCGGGGTGGCGTAGAGGGTGTGCATGGCGGGCTCGTCGTCATGCTCCTCCCAATCGAGGTCGTGGAGCAGCCCCACGATGCCCCAGAACTCCTCGTTCTCGGGGTCGAACTCGCGCGCGAAGTAGCGCATGGTCTGCTCAACGGTCTCGCCGTGCTCGATATGGAAGGCATCCTGGTTGTGCTCGGTCAGAAGCGCGAACGCCTCGTCGCGCGTCATACCGGCGGAAAGCTTCTCTGCCATGAATCCCCCTTTGTCGTGTGTCGAGTGTGCTCATTATAGGACAACATATGGAGGGGGGTTGCCTGCCGGCGCATGCGGCTGGCCATGCCTATATCTGCGCTTCAACCACTTTGTATCCCGCTTCGCGCACCGCCCTCGAGCATGCCTCCTTGTCGACCGGATGCTTACCGCGCACGATGACCGTACCGGGTAGCTTTGCCTCAGCGATGACGTCGAGCGATTGAAGGGCATCCTCGATGCGGCGGGCGCAGTTCTCACAGTGCATGCCGTCTACCTGCAGCTCAAGTGCATATGGGTAGTGTTTGGCATCGATATGGCGTGCACGGCGTTGCCTTTGCCGGACAGGCTGGGCACCTCCGCCCTCGCAACCACAACCTCCGCCGCGCCCAATGCGTATCGCTTGCCGGGCGAGAATAAAAACTGCGAGCGCTAAAGCGGCCCCAACGATAAGGTAGTCGACCATGCTTGCCTCCATGATTCTTCAGAGTGACGCGAAACTTGCCGAAAAAAGTAATATAAGTCTAACATTCTTCCGATGATGTGTTGCAATCAAGATGATCGGGCAGCGTTCAAGACGCGTTGGTACAATGACGCCATGAACATCCGACGCGTCTCTGAGCGCTCCAAGCGCGACTACCTTCAGCTGCTCCTGCTTGCCGACGAGCAAGAGGATATGATTGACCGCTATCTGGGGCGCGGTACCATGTTTGCCCTCGATATAGCAGGAAAGACGGTTGGGGTCTGCGTGGTAACCGATGAAGGGGACCGCGTGCTCGAGATCAAGAACCTCGCTGTCGATCCAGCCTACCAGCGCCGTGGCCTCGGTCGCGCGCTCATCGAGTTCATCGCGCGAAACGCGAAGGGCACCTATGACACGCTGCAGGTGGGTACGGGGGACAGCCCGCTCACGGTGCCCTTTTACGAGGCATGCGGTTTCGTGCGCCACCACCGCATCGAGAATTTCTTCATCGACAACTACGACCACCCGATCGTGGAGGCAGGCGTTCTGCTCAAAGATATGGTTTACCTGCGGCGGAGCTTGTAAAGCGATGGCGTGAAGCCGAGGGGGCGAGGCTGCTGCAGGGCGCCTGCATAAAGCGCAGCCCTCAACTGCCGTGAACCGGTCTTCGTGCACGCAATCGGTCGGGCGGCGGAATCGCTTCACGCAACACGACTAAGGAGGCTTTGCAGCTTCTTGTCGAATGTGAGGGCCTCTCGCCCGTTCTCGGCAACTTCGGCTGCCAGCACGCAATCGACGAAGTCGAACGAACTTCTGCTGTAAAGGCCCAGGGCTGCGGCGGCAACGCGTTTACGGCGGCATGTTACCTCATCGAGCAGGATGCCAAGGCTCTCGGCAATGTCCGAACGGCTGACGTGGTACACGCCAGAGAGCACATATACGCACTCGGCAAGCACCTCGACGGTAACCTCGGCACCTGCTTCTATTGTTTCCGCGACGCAATCCGATTGCTCCTGAATGTCTTCGAGGAGGTAGCGGAGAACCGCGTTGGCATCAAGCAACTTCTCCATGCTTCTCCACCATCATTCGCTCGAATGCGCTCTTCTCAAGCGCGCGTTTGCTATCGTCCGCGTATGGGGCTAGAAGGCCTTTTGCGCGCTTTGCCGGTACCGCACGCTCTTCTGGTACCGGCGCGATGCATGCCGCCGGGCGCCCATAGCGCATTATGATGCAGGCTTCACCGGTTCGTTCGACCGTAGCAACCAGATCGCTTAGGTGAGCCTTGGCGTCTGCCAAGCCGTACTTCTCAGCCCGATGCATGTCAACAGAGACAGATCCCATCGCGCCCTCCCGATAATTTCTTCGACGAACAACAGTATATCTCAAAGAATGACCAATTTGTTGGTCAATATATGCATCAGGTGATTTGAGATCATGGACAGGATACGCCGGTGATTCGGCAGCGTTGCCTGTATGTGCGCGGCCAGCGCGCTGCGGCAAGAGGGCGATTTGCGGGGACGGAGGGCAAGCGCCGTCCCCGCTCCCGCCGTTGCTAGAGCGACCAGCCGAAGCTCTCCTGCTGGATGCGCACCAAGCGCGCGTAGAGGCCCTCTACAGCCATGAGCTCGGCATGAGTGCCTTGCTCTGCCACGCGTCCACGGTCTAGGACCACGATGTTGTTGGCGCCCGCCACGGTGCGCAGGCGGTGCGCGATCACGAGCACCGTCTTGCCGTCGCATAGGCGGCTTATCGCGTCTTGAACAAGGGTTTCGTTTTCGGGGTCGAGCGAGCTTGTAGCCTCATCGAGCAAAACGATCGGCGCATCTTTGAGGAGCGCGCGAGCAATTGAGATGCGCTGCCGTTCGCCGCCAGAGAGTCTAGCGCCGTTCTCGCCCAGTTTCGTTTCCCATCCTTGCGGCATGCGGTCGATGAACTCCTCGCAGTGTGCTGCCCGTGCGGCGGCAATAACCTCTTTGTCGGTAGCGTCGGGGCGTCCCATGCGGATGTTTTCCATGACCGTGTCGTCAAAGAGCGTTACGTCCTGGAAGACGATGGATACGTTTTTGAGCCATGATTCCTCATCAAGCTCTGCCAAAGTTGTCCCGCCTGCGGTGATGGCGCCAGCAGAAGGGGAAAAGAAGCGCGCGACAAGCTTGGCGACCGTGGATTTCCCTGATCCAGAGGGTCCTACGAGTGCGGTCACCGTGCCCGGTTCCATGCGGAAGGAGATGCCCCGCAGCACCTCAGCGCCCTTCTTGTCGTACGAGAAGTGCACGTCGCAAAGTTCGATGCCCCGCTCTCCCAGGCCGGCGGCATCGCGAGAACCTTTGGCAACCGGTTCGTCGGCGAGAGAACGGAGGCGTGCGGCTCGCCCCGATAGTTGCAGCAGGTTTGGTAGCTGCCCGAGGATTGAGGTGATGGGGCCGTATACGCGCGAGGCGATGAGCAAGAACATGAGGAGCGTGAGGAAGCTGACTTCGCCACCCGTAAGGAGCGTCGTGCCTACGAAGACCGTAATGCCTACGCCCGCCTGGAGCACCGTCGTTGCGGCCGAGACGCACACGTCTACCGCGAGCTCGAGCTTCATGGCAAGATCGCGAAGCGATTTGAGTGCCGTGCGCATGGGTGCCGATTGTGCGCCCACCTGCCTGCATGCTCGGATGTCGCGTATGCCTTCGATGTAGTCCATGAGGCGCGCCGAGGCGGCAAGGCGCGCATCGGTTTGTTGCTCGAAAAGCCTGCGCTCGTGCCCGCGCGCGGCGAGCACGATGGCAAGCGATGCAGGTAGCGTGATGAACACGCAGAGCGCCAGCCGCCAGTCGAAGAATGCGAGCATGATGCAAACCGCTGTTGTGGAGATACCGCTTGCGACAAGCTGCGGAATGGTGCTTGACATGAGCGATTCGCGGCTAGAGACGTCGCCCATAAGGTTTTCGGTGAGTTCGGAGAGGTCGCGCTTGTTGAAGAAGCCCATGGGTAGCAGGCGCAGATGTTCGGCGAGATCCATGCGCGTCTTCTCGGTCTCGCGGTACGCCGTTACATATGTCTTCCGGTAATCGTTGCGAGCGCAGAGAAACACGACGATGAGCCCCACTGCGCCCGTGCCGAAAAGTTTCCAGAGCGATGACCACGCCACATACTCGCCCGTGAGCCGCATGAGTACCGTGCCGAATACCATGACGGTGATGGCGAACGGTATCATGAGCGCTAGATTGGTGCACGTACACGCCGCGATGGCGCGCTTGAGGCCCCGATATCCTTCGTTGCTGAGCGCGAGGGCGCGCGCGATGCGGGACGTCTTGCTTGTTTCGGCCATCTAGGCCACCTCCTTGCCGTTTGTAGCGTTTGGTCCGATGCCCCATGAAAGGGCCTGCGTGTAGCGTGCCCACATGCGCGCATAGGTACCGTTGGCGGCGAGCATTTCCTCGTGCTTGCCTCGCTCCACCACGCGGCCGTCCTCCACGACCGCAATCTGATCCGCGCCCACTACGGTCGAGAGGCGGTGCGCGATCATGATGACGGTCTTGCCGGCCATGAGCCGCTCAAAAGCGAGCTGGATGAGATGCTCGTTTTCTGGATCGGAGAATGCGGTGGCTTCGTCAAGCACCACGATGGGGCGGTCGGCCAGGATTGCCCTGGCGATGGAGACGCGCTGGGCCTCTCCGCCCGAGAGGTGCACGCCTTCACTGCCATAGACGGTGTCGTATCCTTGGGGCAGCGCGCGGATAAAGCCGTCTGCCTGCGCCGCGCGCGCCGCTTCGATGACCTCTTCTCTCGTTGCGTTCGGGCGGGCCATGCGGATGTTTTCGAGCAGGCTTGTTCGGAAGAGGTGAACATTCTGGAAGACGAGGCTCATGCAGCCCATGAGATCATCCGGAGCCATGGCGCGCACGTCGACGTCGCCGATGCGAATCGCGCCGGCGTCTACGTCCCAAAAGCGCGCTATAAGGCTCGCGACGGTTGATTTTCCCGCACCAGATGGCCCTACGACGGCAAGTGTGGTGCCAGCGGGTACGGTGAGACTCACGTGGTCGAGGGCGAACGCTCCCGCAGAATCGCCTTGCCTCTTGTTCGCATCCGCCTTGTCTGCAGCGTCATACGAGAAGCATACGTCGTCGAATTCCACGTCGAAGCGTTCCGGTACATGCGCTTCGGTCTTTCGCGGTACGGGAAGCGGGTCGATGCCGAGCACCTCGTCGATGCGTGAGAGATGCGCCGTGATGATCATACTGTCTTCGGAGATATACATCATCTTATTGAGCGCTCCCGCTATAGAGGGAACAAACAGCAGGTAGAAGATGAAATCGAGTGCGAACGCTCGGAAGTCGGGCCCTTCGATCCCTGCGCCGAGGACGATACCCACCGGCAACACGAAGAGGTACGCGTTGTTGATGATGGCCGTGAAGGCCGGCATGAGGCTTTGCCAGAAGAGTGCGACATCGAGCGCAAGGTCAGTGTAGGCGCGCACCGCATTTGATAGGCGATTGAAGGATTCCGCGGTCTGTCCGAAGGTTTTCACTACGGGCATTCCCCGTACGTATTCCACCGTGGCGTTCGTCATGAGCTCTTGGTTGACAAGATGGCGCTGCATCTTCTCGGTGATTGCCTTGTTGGAAAAGCCCGCAGCTTCCACGGCGAACGCTACGACTACGCACGCAACGGCAGCGAGGCCAAAACGCCAGTCGAAGATAAAAAGCAGCACGATAATCGCGGCGGGCGCTGTGAAGGCGGCAGCCATATCGGGTAGCGAGTGGGCAAGGAAGCCCTCAATCGCTCCGACGCTCTCGTCCATGATTTTACCTATGCGCCCGCTCCCGAGCGATTCGAGCTTGCCGAGCGGAATACGAGCAAGGTGCTCGGTGATTTGCAGCTTGAGACGGTATTCGGCATCGAATGCAGCCGAGTGAGCACAGAGAAGAGCGGCAAGGTAGATGCCGATGTTGCCCACCACGCCCGCGATGGCCATCCAGCCGAATCCCATGATGCGCGCCGTGTCGAGCGTCGCAAAGTTCGGATAGACGGCGATGACGTCGGCGACCACGAGGTATATCGCGACGAATGGCACGAACGAGCAAACCGATGAGAGTGTAGAAAGCGCCATAGAGAGATAGACAAGCCACCTTCCGCCTCCAGTGAACCCGATGACTCGAGCTGCCCATGACGGTTGCTTTGATGTCTGGCCCGAGGCGACGTCCGAGGGTGATGGGGGAGTTTCGGAGCTCGGGCTTTGCGCTGTGCTCGTTTCGTTGCTGGCCATATGGCCTCCTTTCCGCCGCGACCATACGGAGGGGCGGTTTGCCCCGTATGCGTTGCGGCAAGTTAGAATAGGCTTACATCTATTCTGTAACGGGTCTTTGAAGGAGGGGCCGGGCATGTCTAAATCGACTTCACGAAGACTGCAGCGACCAAATGAAGATGATGTGCCTGAGCGTATGGTGGAGCAGGGCGCAGCGGCAATCGAATCGAAGCAACCTGCGGGCGCATCCGATCTGTTTCAGGCTGCCGAGCTTGAGCGGATGGGGCTTTTGCCCGTGCGCGATACGAACTATGCAGGCGCTCTATTTAGGGGCGATGGGGCGCGGGCTAAGGGTTGGTACCATGCCTGGACAGGTGATGGCTTCACTGTTGTGACGTGCAACTTTACCATGCTCGTGGACACGCTCTTTGGTATCGATACCCGCCGCTACCTTACCGTGCGCGGCCCGGCTGCCGCCATGACGGCGTATCCTGGGTACGATGTCGAATCGGCCCAGCCTGCCGCTATCGCCTATATCGAGACGCGCGAGGATTGGGTGACCATGCCCATTCCCGCTGGTACACGCTTTGCATATACAGAAGTTGAGTATTTTGACGAAGCACTCAGGGAGGCGTTCGCGGGCTTGGGATGGGGCTCAGTCGATGGGCTGTCGGCACTGCTTGTCGAGTTGCGAGGCAGCATCGGATGGGCTCCGGGCGTGCTGTCTGCTCTGGAGGAAATTGGGCGCACCGATCCAGCCGTAGCCGGCGCACCGCTCATATACGAGGGTTCCGCTAAAGTGCTCCTCGGTTCCCTCGTGCAAGCGACCGTTTCGATGCTGCCGACCGACCGGCGCTCGCGTGCAGGCATACTTGCCGCCATTGATTTCGCCAGCGTGCGCCTGCGCGAGGGGGCAACCCAGGAAGAAGCCGCAGCGGTTTCTGGTATGGGGCTCACCACGTTCAAACGGCTCTTCAAGCAGGCAACGGGAAGATCGTGGGCCGCTTATCTTGCAGAGCGGCGTATGCACGAAGCCAAACGCCTTCTTTCTGCGGGCGTTACCGTGGAACAAGCAGCCCATGCTGTCGGCTATCGTTCTCCTACGAGCTTCTCCGCTGCCTTTTCCCGCGTCATCGGGGTATCGCCGGGCCGGTGGCGCACTGCGAGCCGCATGGACGTGGCTGGCGTCGCCGACGAAGCGGACCAATAGCATCGAGGCGCTCACGAGGTTTTTCAGGGTTACGACGTTTGTGCCCTGAATAAGGAGTGCAATCAGCTATCGGCAGAAACGCGTCCGGTCCAGCCATGGGCGCGGCGCGCGGCCCGTCTTTGCCGGCCTCATGCGGCACGACGGGTCTTCACGCCGAAGCAGAAGTACAGGATGTGAAAGACCCACACGCAGAACAGAACGACCTGCCCCATGCGCACTGCGTGCATCATGGCGAAGCCGATCGCCATGAGAATGGTGACCGTCACCATCACGCGAATCTTGGTCGCCCAGTCCATGCCCTTGCCCGTCACGTAGCTCTCGAGGTTCTTCTTATAGAGGGAGGTTCCCGTGAACCAGGCGTGCAGGCGCTCGGAGCTCTTGGCAAAGCAGAACGCCGCGAGCATCAGGAACGGGAACGCGGGCAGGAGCGGCACCACCGCCCCCACGGCTCCGAGGACAAGCCCAACGCACCCCAGCGCTATCAACAGGGCCTTTTTGACGTTCATCGTGCCTCCTTGCCACTCAGCCGGCGCCTCTCGGCCCGGGTCTCGTATACG
>LBJMC04202__coassemble_196_pt1 | contig 61360 bp, 49 predicted proteins | sample LBJMC04202__metabat2_low_PE_040 | metagenome-assembled genome bin LBJMC04202 | reverse complement strand
CTGGCGGTCTATCTATTGTTTTCGGTTGCTTGCTTCTTTACCGTACATGAGCATTTGTAGCGGGCTTGTCAACTACTTCTTCGGCCTGCCGTCGCCGGTCGCTCGATAGTCGCCCGGAGCGAGCGTGGAAGGCGTAACGCCTCCCACGGAGAGCAGATAGACAAGCCGACCCGAAGTGAGAACGTCGTGCATGGAAAACCGCACCACCGGCATGCCGAGCAGCGTTAGATGCGACTCGCGCCGACGCTCACGCGCGAGCACCTCAGTCGTGCTCCGCCCCTGTGTGAGTTCGGGATCGTCATATTTATCCAATCCGTCGAGCTCGCCCAAGGCCGCAGATCCGTCTTTCAGAAGGAAGAGGAAATCTGGCCGCACCTCTCGCCAGGGCTCAACAGGATCCGAGAACGCAGGCTGGATATCAGACGGAGGCATGCCCGCCTCAATCATCACGGCGCGCGCAATCGACTCGCCGCCGCTCTCTGTCCTTCCATCGGCAAAAGCCGCGGCACGCCGAGCAATCGCGGCGCCATGCTTCGATCCGGAAAGCTCCTCAACGATGAATTTCAGAACGTCCCGATCGATATCGAACGTGCGGAGCAGCCCATCCGCCACCGCCAGCGCATCTGCAAACGGCGCCGACACCATACTATCCACTGCGGCCTCTACCAGCGATATCACATGCACGCCATCGACGCAGGTAATCTCGTGCGGCGTCATGCCATGCCGCTTGAGCATGCCTCGGCTCTTTGACGGCGCGGATGCCTTCGTAACGCAATGAACCGCATCGAGAAGATGGTAGGAGACGGGCAGGCCATGGATGAGCGCCGCGCTATGGGAGCAGAACACTATATCCTGGTCGCGCGCCGCAAGCGCCCGCACGATATGAAGGTGCCGCGCATCGGGCCGCAGCGCATTCCAGTAGTCGTTCGTTGCGAACAGACGTGGGAACGGCTCTACCACGACACTCTGAGCAACGTGCCGCCGCAACAGCTGCACCTCATTCCGGTCGCGCGCAGCAAAGCACCTGCCACGCCCTTGCTCATCACGAATGAGCTGCTCGAGCTCCGCCCAGCGCTTCGACCTCCGCATAGCGCCACCCCCGACCGCGAGACAGAGTTTGTAGCGCTCATTCTACATGCCGAATTACGCAATAAGACGAAGAAAAATGCTCCTAATTGCGTAATACGGCATGAAAGATTCATTTTGTCGATTTTACGCCCGAGAACGCCGCCCGGAGCGGGCACTCCTCCGCAAAGAGAAGCGTCCCCGCAGCCGGCTCCGCCCAAAATCGGGCGCCCCCGCAAAGGGGGCGCCCGACATCATCAGGAGGTAGCAGCGCCGCCCGCAGACGGCTGAAAGCAGCAGCGCCGCCCGCCCCAGCCGAGAGAAGCGGCACCGCCCGGCGCCGGCAGCATCGTCGGGCACCGGCAGCGCTACTTGACGCCCTCGCCCAAACGCTCGGCCACGGCCGCCACGGCGTCATCGGTAACGGCACCGCACGCAGAACACGAGCCGCCGGCCGCGCCGGCACCGCCGCGCGCGCCACTCCCCGCATCATCTCCGTGATACGGCCGAAACTTGCTGTCATCCATATCCATCGCAAGCGGCTTCACGCTCTCCATGGTGAAGCCCTTGCCCGCACGCAGATTCTCCTTCGCCACGCTGATCATGAGCTTGATGCGGTTGAGCTGGTTCACCTCCGAAGCACCCGGGTCGTAGTCCACGGCCACGATGTTGCTCTCGGGGTGCTGCCGGCGCAGCTCCTTGATCACGGCCTTGCCCACCACGTGGTTCGGCAGGCATGCGAACGGCTGCGTGCAGATGATGTTCGGCGCGCCGTGGTCGATGAGGTCGAGCATCTCGGCAGTGAGCAGCCAGCCCTCGCCCATGTTGTTGCAAAGTGAAAGAACCTGCGTGGCCTTCTGAGCCATCACGCTAATGGGCTCAGGGCGCTCGAATCGGGCACTCCGCTCCAGCAGCTCATCCACGGGTTTGCGCATCCAGTCGACCAGGCCGATGACGGCATCCATGGTGGCTCGCGATGCGGCGGAGCTCCCCAGCTCGTCCTTCTGCACCTTGGCATTCGACATGGAATACAGGAAGAAGTCGAGGAGCCCCGGCACCACGGCCTCGCAGCCCTCGGACTCAATGACCTCGACCACGTGGTTGTTCGCCGTGGGGTGGAATTTGACGAGAATCTCGCCTACCACGCCCACGCGCGGCTTGGTGCCCTCGCCCACGAGCGGCAGCGTATCGAACGCGCGGATCGCCTCGCGCGAGAGCCGCGTGAACGAACGGCGCGTGAACTTGGGCGCGAGCTTGCGGGCGCGCTCCATGTATTCCTCGAAGAGCGCGTTGGCAGAGCCCGGCGTGGCCTCGTACGGGCGCGTGCGGTAGAGCATCTGCATCATCACGTCGCCGAAGAGCACGCAGTACACGGCGGCCTTGAGCAACGGCACCGTAAGCTTGAAGCCGGGGTTCTGCTCGTCGAGCTTCACCGCGGCCAGGCTGATCACCGGCACCTGAGGGTTACCGCTCTCGCGCAGCGCCTTGCGGATGAGCGCGATGTAGTTGGTGGCGCGGCAGCCGCCGCCCGTCTGCGAGATGATCACGGCGGTGCGGTTAAGGTCGTACTTACCGCTCTCGATAGCCTCCATGATCTGGCCGGTCACGAGGATCGACGGGTAGCAGATGTCGTTGTTCACATAACGCAGGCCCGCCTCCACGGCGCCGCGGTCGGTAGAGGGCAGCAGCACGAAGTTGTAACCCGCCGCCTTCATGACCTCTTTGACCAGGTCGAAGTGGATGGGCGCCATCTGCGGGCAGAGGATGGTGTAGCCCTGGTCGCGCATCTCCTCGGTGAACTGCACCTTGGGGAAGGCGGCCGAGTTCGCGCGGCGCTGCGCGGAGAGCGCGTACTTGTGCGTAGAGAATGCCGGGGCATCCTCGCTCGGCGCCACGGGGGCGGCGTCGCCCTGCTCGTAGGCCTCGCCGGCGCGGGCGGCCTCAGCGGCGCGCTCCGCCTCCTGGTCCTTCAAGGCAGCCATGAGCGAGCGGATGCGGATGCGCGCAGCGCCGAGGTTCGAGACCTCGTCGATCTTGAGTACGGTGTAGATCTTGCCGGAACCCTCAAGAATCTCCTGCACCTGGTCGGTGGTGAGCGCGTCAAGGCCGCAGCCGAAGGAGTTCAGCTGGATGAGGTCCAAGTCGTTGCGAAGCGTCACGAGCTTAGCCGCACGGTAGAGGCGGCTGTGGAACATCCACTGGTCGACCACGCGGATGGGCCGGTCGGGTTTCACGAGGTGCGCGACGGAATCCTCCGTGAGCACCGCGAAGCCGAAGCTCGTGATGAGCTCGGGCAGAGCGTGGTTGATCTCCGGGTCGTTGTGGTACGGGCGCCCGGCGAGCACGATGCCGTGGCCGCCGTGCTCCTCGATCCAGTGAATGGCCTCCTCGCCCATCTCCTGGATGCGCTCATGGAAGCGCGCGTCCTCCTCGTAGGCGGCGTTCACCGCGGCGTCGATCTCGGAACGGGTGATCTTGGGCCCGCGCACGCGGCCGCGGCCCTCCTCCGCATCCTGCACGCGCTCGACGGCGATGAGCTCGTACAGACGGCGCTTGAGCTCGATCTTGTCGTGATACGGCACGAACGGGTACATGAACTCGACGTTCTTGCTCGCAATCTCGTCGATGTTCAAGCCCAGCGCCGTGGGATAGCTCATGACGATGGGGCAGTTGTAGCAGTTGCCCGCTGCCGGGTCCTCCTTGCGCTCCCAGCGGATGCACGGCATCCAGATGAAATCGACGTCCTTGTCGATGAGGTTCATCACGTGGCCGTGGCTGAGCTTTGCCGGATAGCACACGGACTCGGATGGCATGGACTCGATGCCCGCGTCGTAGGTCTTCTTGCTCGAATCGTCCGAGAGCACCACGCGGAAGCCCAGCTTGGTGAAGAACGCGTGCCAGAACGGATAGTTCTCGTACATGTTGAGGGCGCGAGGGATGCCCACGGTGCCGCGCGGGGCGTCCTCCTCCGCCAGCACGGAGCGGTTGAAGAGCAGGTCGTTCTTGGCAGCAAAGAGGTTCGGCACCTCCTGCTTCTTGGCGTGGTTGCCCGCGCCCTTCTCGCAGCGGTTACCCGTGATGAAGCGACGGCCACCGCCGAAGTCGTTGATGGTGAGCTGGCAGTTGTTGGAGCAACGGCCGCAGCGTGCATGACGCTGGGTCACGGTAAGCGCGGCGATCTCTTCGGCGGAGAGGATGTTCGAGGTACCCTCGGCGCCGGCGCGGTCGCGCGCGAGGAGCGCCGCACCGTAAGCGCCCATGCAGCCCGCGATGTCCGGACGCACGGCGTTCACACCGGTAAGGAGCTCGAAAGCGCGCAGCGTCGCGTCGCTCATGAAGGTGCCACCCTGGACGATCACCTGCGTGCCGATCTCTTTGGGATCGCGCAGCTTGATGACCTTGAACAGGGCGTTCTTAATCACGGAGTAGGACAGGCCCGCGGCGATGTCGCCCACCGTGGCGCCTTCCTTCTGCGCCTGCTTCACGCGGGAGTTCATGAACACGGTGCAGCGGCTGCCCAGGTCGACGGGCTGCAGGGCGCCGATGGCCTCGCGAGCGAATTGCTCGACCCCCATATCCATGGACACGGCAAAGCTCTCGATGAAGGAGCCGCAGCCCGAGGAGCAAGCCTCGTTGAGCATGATGTGCTCGATGACGCCGTCCGCCACGCGCAGGCACTTCATGTCCTGGCCACCGATGTCCAAGATGAACTGCACGCCCGGCAGGAAGGCCTTCGCGCCGCGCAGGTGGGCGACGGTCTCGATCTCACCCGAATCGGCCTTGAGCGCTTCGATGAGGAGCGCCTCGCCGTAACCCGTGGTGGTCACGTGGCCGATGGTGCAGCTCGCGGGGATGTGCGCGTAGAAATCGGCCATGATGGTCTTGGCCGTGCCCAAGATGTCGCCGTTATTGTTGCCATACCAGGTGTAGAGGAGCTGGCCGTCCTCGCCTACCATTGCAGCCTTCATGGTGGTGGAGCCGGCGTCCAGGCCGATGAACACGCGACCCTGGTAGCCCTCGAGCTCGCCGCGCGGCACGACTTCCCGGTCGTGGCGCTGCTTGAACTCCTTGTAGTCGGCATCGGTTGCGAAAAGCGGATCCAGGCGCGCCACCTCGGAGCCCTGGGTGTCACCGAGCGCATCGATGGCTTCGATGAGCTCGGGGAAGGTGCTGAGCTTTTCGGACTCGTGCGCCATGGCGGCGCCGCTTGCTACGAAGAGGTGCGCGTTCTCGGGCACGATGCGGTGCTCCTCATCGAGCTCGAGCGTGATATAGAAGCGCTCGCGGAGCTCGGAGAGATACTGGAGCGGGCCACCGAGGAAGGCCACATTGCCGCGGATGGGGCGGCCGCACGCGAGGCCCGAGATGGTCTGCGTTACCACCGCTTGGAAGATGGACGCGGCCACGTCCTCCTGGTGCGCGCCCTCGTTCAAGAGCGGCTGCACGTCGGACTTGGCGAAGACGCCGCAGCGGCTCGCGATGGGGTAGATAGTGGTGGCACCCTTGGCGAGCTCGTTCAAGCCGGAGGCGTCGGTGTGGAGCAGCGTGGCCATCTGGTCGATGAACGCGCCCGTACCGCCAGCGCAGGTACCGTTCATGCGCTGCTCGATGCCCTGGTCGAAGTAGATGATCTTGGCGTCCTCACCGCCGAGCTCAATTGCCACGTCGGTCTGGGGAATCATGGTCTCCACGGCGCGCTTGCTCGCGATGACCTCCTGCACGAACTCAAGGCCGAGCCACTGTGACAGGAGCAAGCCGCCGGAGCCTGTAATGGCGCAGGTCATCTGCGCCTCGGGAAGCACCGCGGCCGCCTGCACGAAGAGGTCGCGGGCGCAAGCGCGTACGTCGGTGTGGTGACGCTGATACTTGGCGTAGACGATTTGGTTGTCATCGTTCAGCACGGCGAGTTTGACGGTGGTGGAGCCCACGTCGATGCCTAAATGCAGGCTGCTTGTTGCGACATCAGGATTCCAGATTGCGCCGTCTGATACCGCGCCCGCCGTCGCGGCCGGCGCCTCGGCAGCCATCTCCTGCTCGGGCATCTCGTCCACTTCGCCCATCACGGGAATCTTAACCATTGAAGTCCTCCTTGATGTCAGCATCATCCGTTGCGTCATCTAGCGGGCCGAAGAGGTTCAGCCCCATGAGCTTCATGCCGTATTCCGGCACGTTGATATCAATCGGCTTGCCATAGAGGTCGCCCGGGCGCACGAACGCCGCGACCGTCATGATGCGCGCCATCGTTTCGGGGGTCTCGCGCAGCCCCCTCGCGAACCACCTCTGTACGATGCCCATTTCCGCGGCGACCACGTAGGCTAGGTAGTAGTCGAAGAATGCACCGAGCACGCCAGGGAAGATGCCCGTTTTCATGCGATCGGCAACCGTGTCGCGAGCGATATCCATGATTCGCTGGACGAACGCAGGGTCACCGCCCGGGCCTAGCAGCGCACCAATCACCGCGCCGTCGCGTTTCAGATAGGCGAGCAGCTCGACGGAGCCGGGGGCAGGCTCGAGGTCCTCGATGTTGCGGTACAGAGAGGCAAGATCCGCCGCGGCCACGCGGGCGATGCGAGCGCGAATCTCGTCCAAGATGTTCGCCTCGACCTGCTCGATGAAATCAGGGATATCGCGGTAATGCGTGTAAAACGTGCGGCGCGTGAGGCCGGCGCGCTCCGTGAGCGCGGCGACCGTGACCGCATTTACGTCCTCGCCATCGCTGACCAGCTCTGCAAGCGCCCGGCGCAGCATACGCTGCGAACGCAAGCTGCGGCGATCGCATTTAGCGGGCGCCGGAGTCGCGGGAGCCATCGAAAGGGTTGCCGGGGGCACCTGCCGGACCGGCTCCGCCGCAGGTGCTGTTACCGCTGCTGATGCAGATGGAACCATATACCATCTTTCTCGTGTGCGAAGGCCCATTCCTTCACGCGCTGAGTATTATTGCACACAGCGTGCAATATCATTCACACGCGCGCCGGCATCGCCGCGTCTTCACAAGTGTTAGGAGCTTGTTAGCGCTGTGACACGCTTGCCGCAACCAACCGGAGGAACAACGCGGCGCTTTCCTGCGATTCGTGAGTAGCTGTCGCCGCCGCAGGCACCCCCGCCACCGCAGGCTCCCCCGCCACCGCAGGCTCCCCCGTCGCCGCAGGCTCCCCCGTCGCCGCAGGCATACGCCGCCGCCATATGCCCGATGATTGCCCCCGCCGCCAAAAAACTCCAGCCAAAGGATCGAATTTCTCGCGACCCACGCAGTAGCCCGATAGGAAGCAACCCTTGTAGCTGGACTTTCTTCCGGCAAACAGGCGCTTGTACCCGGCGGACCCAATAAAATTCGATCCTTTGACGAGAGTTTTGCTTCGATGGAGCGAAATTCTAAGGTTCGGTCCCGCCCAACCGGTTGAATCCGCGGCAGCCGCGCCAACAAGCAGGCGACGCCTCGATTGCGGCAATCAGCTACTCGATTACCACGCGCCCGCGCTCGCGACGGAGCGTCCGCAACATGTGCCGCGGCACGGCGTGTAGATAGCACGGCCCGATAACGGTGCCCGCCGCGCGCTTGGCTTCGTCACTGCCGTTCGCAGTGGCATAAGCATGTTCAAATCTCTCGAGCATCACCAAATCGTTGCCGCCGTCACCGTATACGGCTACTTCGCTTTCGGCGTAGCCAAGATGCTCGGCGAGCCACGCGACGCTCGCGCCCTTGTTGACCCCGACCTGTGTGATTTCGAACATCACAGGGTTGAAGGGTGCATTAACCAGCGTATCGCTATGCTCGGCAAGATATGCTTTGAGCTCGCGTTCGAGCCCGTCGTCCGAAACACGGCAGTTGACCTTGCATATCTCGTGCGCGAGCACCTCGCCCATCGACTGGGAGAAACGGCGCTCCCCTCCGCCGCCGCGACGCTGACGCATGCCACGCATCACGATGCGTCGCACCAAACCGTCGCGGCGGAATCCCGCCTCATGGTCCTCGCGGGTGCCCGTGATATAAGAACCCTCTGGCGCCACGCAGTCGAAGCACACATGGGGAAATGAGCGCATGAGGTCTTCGAGCTCCGCCGGATCAAGCGGGAACGTCTTGATAATCTCCCCCGCACCATCGCGAATGATGGAGCCGTTTGACCCCACGGCTTCAATCGGCACATCCTCGAAACCAAGGTCCCGGGCAGATATGACCGTGCGCCCCGTCGCGAGCACCAGATGCGCTCCGGTTGCCACGATGGCCCGCGCAGCGTCGAGGATGGTTCGGTCGACGTTGTGAAACGCGTTGAAAAGTGTGCCGTCGAGGTCGCTCGCGAAGAGCTTGATCATGGGTCCTCCTGGTTCAGCCACGTCGAGGGTGATACATGATACCGTCGCTATCACGTCGACCGAGCGCGCGAAGCCCCGGCCCGCATGGCAGGCGGACGGTGCCGGCAGCCAAACCGCTGCGACACACATACGCCATTCTCGCACGAATCGCTGAACAAGATGATGAACGTTTAATAAGGCTTGGCGGACATTTTGGCAACCGGCGCCTTTTCGTTCCCGGCGCCTCGACCCTTATCTATCCCAGCGCGACATCCAGGACCATCATGACCACGAAGCCTACGATCACGCCGAGCGTGCCAACGTTGGAATGCTCGCCCAGATGCGCCTCGGGAATGAGCTCCTCGACCACCACGTATATCATCGCGCCCGCGGCAAAGGCGAGAAGCCACGGCATGAAGGGACTGATCCACCCCGCCGCCAAGACCACGAGGATGCCGAATACGGGTTCGACGATGCCGGAAAGGCTCCCCATGGCGAACGCCTTCGCGCGGCTCATGCCCTCACGACGCAACGGCAACGAGATGGCAGTGCCCTCGGGAAAGTTCTGCAGGCCTATGCCCAGCGCCAGCGCGAAGGCCATGCCCAGATACGCCTCTCCTGCTACCCCCTGCGCCTGCGAAGCCATGGCAAACAGCAGGCCAACGCTCATCCCTTCGGGAATGTTGTGGAGTGTCACAGCGGAAACCAAAAGCGTCGTGCGCTTCCAACTGGTTTGGATGCCCTCGGGCTCATCGCTTTCCGCATGCAAATGCGGCAAGAGCGAATCGAGCGCCATAAGGAAAGCGACTCCCAGGAGAAAACCGCCCGCGGCTGGAATCCAGCCGATCTGCCCCATCTCCTCCGCTTGCTCGATGGCGGGGTTCAAAAGCGACCATACGCTGGCGGCGATCATCACGCCCGCGGCGAACCCGAGGAAGATGTGATGGGTGAGCTTGCCTTTCTCGGGGTCCTTGCCAGTGAAAAACACCACGGCCGAGCCCGCAGTGGTCATGAGCCATGTGAAACCGCAGCCAAACGCGGCCCAAGATAGCGCCTGCAACGTCGAAGCGTCAAACATATTCGGTCCTTTCGTCTTCACTCATCCTACCCGGTTTACACGAAAGAACCTATTCGGGACCGCGACGCTCCACAAGAATCCGCCAGGAACGTGCTGATTGATGGGCACCGTTGACATCCCGCTCATCGGGATTGCAACTTTTGGGCACTTCCTCGTGCGGCGGGCGGGTACGGGCGAGCGGGATGGAGGGAAAGGCGCAGCTCAGGGGGCCGGCTGCCTCCCGATCGCGGCGCGGCTACCCGGGCCTTCCGCCCCGAAGTGCCCAAAAGCTGCAGTCCCGATCGCCCCGAAGATGAAATCATCGTTTCCCTAGGCTCCGAAGTACGCCGCAATCTGAGCCATGCGCTCGCTTTGAGCGACGCCAAAGGGGCACCGGCGATCGCAGTGACCGCAACCGATGCACTCCCCTGCATGATGCTCCAAATTGCGATAGTGCTCGGCCGCCAGCTCATCCCCCACACACGCCAAGTCGTAATACTTGTTGACCAGACCGATCTGAATGCCGGCCGAACAGGGCTGGCAATGGTTGCAATACACGCACCGCGCCTCGCGCGTTTGCGGGGCCATGGACGCGAGGACGGAATAGTCGCGCTCCTCGGGTGACGCCTCGAAGAAGGAGAGCAGATCGCGCAGGTCGGACACGCCGTGCACACCCGGCAGCACCGTGAGGACACCCGGTTTATCGAGTGCGTACTGAATGCATTGGAAGCGCGTGAGCGCCTGGCCGAACGGTGACTGCTCGGCATCGAGCAGCTGGCCGCCCGCAAACGGCTTCATCACCGCAACGCCCACGCCCGCGCGCTCGAACTCGCGGTATAGCAGCGCGCGGTCGGCGGCCTCGCCCTGACCATATTCGGACTCGTCGGTATAGTCGTACATGGGATTCAAGCTGAACATAGCGAGGTCGAAGGATCCCGTTGCGAGCAGCTCGCGCGCGATATGCGGGCTGTGCGTGGAAAACGCAAGGTGGCGAATGGTGCCGTCGGCTTTGCGTGCCTGAGCATAATTCCATATGCCGCCGTTCATCACATGGTCGAGGTCGGCGTCCTCGTCGATGCAATGGATGAAGCCGAAGTCCGCATAATCGGTGCCGATGGTTGCCAGCCGCTGCTCGAACTCCGCAATAGCGGGAGCCGCCTTGGTCGTCCACCCATACGCTCCGCTTTCGTACAGCGCTCCGATATGCACCTGGATGTGCACGTCCTCGCGATGACGGCCGAGCGCGCGGCCCATCACCGCGAGCGGGGCGGCCTCGCTCGGGATGAAATCGAAATGGTTGATACCGGCGTCAACCGCCGCGTCGATGGTGCGCTCAATCTCAGCCGAGCTCGCGTTATGCAACCCTCCCGATCCAAGTCCGATCACGCTGTTCTTGTCGCCGCCATGCGGCAGAGTGCGATACTCCATGTTCTCCTCCGTTGCTGCACTTGTCGCTGCAGGCGCTTGTGGTTGCAGGTGCCTGTCGTTGCAGGCACGCCCTATGGGCAGCCTCATGCCACGATTGTGCACCTTGGAGTTCACTCAAAAGCAAGTAATCGCCGAAGCAATTCGCTCTGGCCGCCCAGCGCTTTTATGCCTCGGAGATATCCATGCCGAAGAACTCGTTCGAGAGTTCAGAGAGTGTGCCGTCTTCGCGCAGGGCAGAAATCGCATCGTTCATAGCGCTGAGCAGCGACTCCGTAGCCGCCTCACGGCGCAGCGGGAATGCCACATGGGTGGGCTCGCTGTTCTCGGCAGCGATTTTGAGACCGGCCTCGGGATGCTGCTCCATGTAGTCGTAGAACACGACCTCGTCGTTCAGCGTGGCGTCGATGCGCCCTGCCTCGAGCAGTTCAATGGTCTGGTTGAAATCGTCAACGCCGGTATTGGTGGCGCCATAGCTCTCGGCGAGCGTTGCGTAGCTCGATCCCAGCGTGTTCGCCGTCGTCTTGCCGCTGAGGTCGTGCATACTCGCGATATCGGAGTCTTCCGTGGTGATGACCACGATCCGATTGTATGCGTACGGGTCGGTGAACGCGTACTTCTCCTCGCGCTCCGGGGTCACCGAAACACCGTTCGCCATGGTGTCGTAGCGCCCCGAATCGAGACCCGCAAGCAGGCCATCCCATTCGCCTTCTGCGAACTCGGCATCGACGCCCAGCTCTGCAGCGATGGCGCGCGCGACCTCGATGTCAAAGCCGGTGAGCTCCCCCGCCTCGTTGTGGAACGTCCAGGGGCTCCATGTGCCCTCGGTGGCAAACGTCATGCTCCCGCGCTCTTGTATCTGTGCGAGCAGGTCGTCTGAAGCGGCCGCAGAGCCGGAGTCGCCGACGCCCATCGAGCCTGCACCATCACCGTCGCCGCTGCAGCCCGCAAGGCCGGCGAGCGCCGCAAGGGCACCTGCACCCACAATAACTTCCCGGCGGCTCAGGCCCTGATCATGCACCGTGCTAACCATAGTGTGTCCTTTCTTCTTAATCCCAGTGGTTCGTAGACACCCGGTGTCTGCGATTCATGGTTCGTAGACACCGGGTGTCTACGATTCACCGAGTGTCTGCGAACCACGTACGGTGTCTAAAAACGCGCGGACGCGTTCGTTGGCTGGGTGGTCGAAGAACTCCCGCGCGGGCGCCTCGGCCTGAACCACGCCATGCTCCATAAACACCACGCGGTCCGCAACATTCCGCGCGAAGCCCATCTCGTGCGTCACGACCACCATGGTCATGCCGTCTTGGGCGAGGTCGCGCATGACGCCGAGCACCTCGACCGTCAGCTCCGGATCGAGCGCCGAAGTCGGCTCGTCGAAGTAAACAACCTTCGGACTTGTCGCCATGGCACGCGCGATGGCAACGCGCTGCTGCTGACCGCCGGACAGCTGCACCGGGTAGGCATCGAGCCGGTCTGCCATGCCCACGCGTTCCAAGCACCTCACGGCGATCTCGCGCGCCTCGTCCTTAGGCATGCGGTGCGCCACCACGAGCCCCTCGGTCACATTGCCGAGTACCGTTCGGTTGCGAAAGAGGTTGTATGACTGGAAGACGAACGCCGTGTTACGCCGAATCTCGGCAGCCTCCTTCGCGGTAACACGGGCCAAATCGAAGCGGGCCCCATCGAGCGCAAGCTCGCCCGCATCGGCGTGCTCGAGCAGGTTTGCGCAACGCAACAGGGTCGTCTTGCCTGAACCCGAGGGCCCGAGGACGGCCACGACCTCGCCGCGCTCAACCGCCAGGTCGATGCCATGAAGCACCTCCGCATCGCCAAACGCCTTGCGCACCCCCGTGAACTGCAGAATGGGCGTTGTCGTAGAAACCTCAGCCATGGTCCTACCCCCTCTCCATGCCGCGCCTCGCGAGCGCGCGCTCGCCCCAACCCTGCAGCCACGTGAGCGCCGTGGAGAAGATCAGGTAGATAACACCGACTTCTAGATACAGCGGCAATGCCTCGTACGTGCGCGAAACGATGCGCTGCGTGGCCATGAGCATTTCGAGTACCGTGATGTTTGCAGCAAGCGAGGTGTCTTTCACAAGCGAGATGAGCTCGTTGGAAAGCGGCGGGAACGCCGTGCGAAGTGCCTGCGGTAGCACGATGCGCCGCATAACCTGCAGGTAGGTCATTCCCACGCAGTACCCCGCCTCAAGCTGACCCGCCGGCACGCTCTCGAGCGCGCCGCGAATGGTTTCAGCGGAATACGCACCCGTGTTGATGGAAAACACGATGATGGCCGAGGGCCACGGATCGAGCGTGATGCCAAGATCGGGCAGACCGTAAAACACCACGTAGAGCTGGATGAGGAGCGGCGTGCCGCGAATGATCCAGATGTAGAGACGTGCGAGCTGGCGCAACACGGGAATGCGCGCATACTGCACGAGCGCCACAACGACGGCGATTCCAAGCGCCAATACGAACGAGATGAGCGCCAACGGAATGGTTGCCGTGAGCCCTGGAATGAGAATCTGCACGAAGGAATCGGCCAAGATGCCCAGCACGCGATCAGACATGGTCCGCCCCTTCGCCGCCTCGGGCGCCCCGCGGCGGCGCCGGCCGCGCTGCTGGCGGTGCTGCTGGCCGCACCACCGGCGGTGCATCAACGCGGCCCATGCGGTGCAGCACGTGATCGATCTCATCGATGCTTCGCTGCTTGCTGTGCACATCATCGAGCAGCTGTTGACGCTGGCTCAATAGCACGCGCTTCGCCTCGCGCAAACGCCCTTCTTCGCACGCGCAGGTCGCACGCGCCGCCAGCGCGGCATCGCATTGCGCCGCCTCAAGGCAGCGGCACAGATCGTCGGTCAACTCGCCCATCTCATCCTCTCCTTTCAGGGGTCATCCTAGGGCGCAGGACATAACATGTAAAATACTTATATTGAATTGGCAATTATTCGGTATACGTATGATACTATCGACCAAGCGCATGCGGGCGCGCATCGCGGACAGGTGCATGCAGGGCACATCGCAGTCAGGTGCATACAAGCGCACGTCGGGCGCTATCGGCAAACGCGCGCAAGCGCACATCGAGCGTCGGCACCACCTCTTGAACGGAGGCCAACCAGTGGAACTTCGCGCCCTGAGCTACTTTCTCATGATTGCCCGCGAGGGGACCATCTCCGGAGCGGCCAACGTGCTCCACCTTTCACAGCCCACGCTCTCACGCCAGATGCAGGAACTCGAGCACGAGCTCGGATGCACGCTGTTCGAACGGGGCAAGCGACGGATCGAGCTCACCGAAGAGGGCATGCGCTTGAGGAGCCGTGCGGAGGAGATCGTCGACCTCGTGGACCGCACAGAGCAGGAGTTTCACACCACGCCGGACACGCTTGCGGGCGAGGTGCGCATCGGCGGAGGCGAAACCCCGGCCATGTCGCTCATCACCGATATCATTGCCGAGCTGCAGAGCGCCTACCCGCTCATGACATTCAGCCTGTACAGCGGCAACGCCGTGGACGTGAGCGAGCGCCTCGAGACCGGGCGCATCGACTTCGGTCTCTTCCTGGGCCCGACGGACCTGGGACGCTTCGAATCGCTCCCGCTACCTGCGCAAAACGCCTGGGGCGTGCTCATGCGCCAAGATGATCCGCTAGCGGCGCGCGAGCGAATCGCGCCCGAAGACCTCATAGGGAAGCCCATCATCCTATCCCAGCAAGCAGGAAACGAAATGAGCCGCTGGTTCAAACGCGACCTGGAAGATCTCGATGTCGTGGCGACGTACAACCTGCTGTACAACGCTGCCCTTCTCGCGCGCGGAGGCGTTGGCTACGTGCTCGGCCTCGAGGGCATCGCCGCCACCTCCCCCACGAGCGAGCTCGCGTTCTGTCCGCTCGACCCTCCGCTCACCGCCGACGTTTCCATCGGATGGAAGCGCTACCAAAGCTTCTCCCCCGCCGCGAACGTCTTCTTGCAGAGCATCCGCGAACGATGGGGATAGCGGCGCGCGTGAGGAGACTTCGGAGAGCTTCGTCGCGCGCGGCTCCCCTTTAGCCCCGCCGTGAGACGAATGCACACCCTGCGCTACAATCGCTGACAGGCACGAAGCATCGAACACCATCGACCGGAAGGCATCACATGGACGAACGGAAGCGCGCACGATTCCTGCGGTGCAACACACTCCTCGCCTGCCCGGTATGCCGCTTGCCGCTCGAGCTCCACGGCACCTCGCTTGCCTGTGAGGCGGGCCATCGCTTCGACCTTGCCCGTCAAGGATATGTGAACCTGCTGCGCGGGAGCAAGAAGCCCGCTCGGTATGGCCGCGAGTCGTTCCACCTGCGGCGCACGGTGTTCGAAAACGGCCTCTACGAGCCGATCGCCGAGGCCCTGTGCCGTGAGGTAGCCTCCTTGGGAGAAACGGCGCGTCGCGTGCCCCGCGTACTCGATGCCGGATGCGGCGAGGGCTACTTCGCCCGTACGGTGCGCGCGCGAACCGGAGCCGAGGTCTGCGCCTTCGACATCTCGAAGGATTCGGTGCAGCTTGCCGCCGGCCTCGATGCCGATGATGGCATCGCCTGGCTCGTTGCCGACCTCGCCGCGATCCCCGTCCTCGACGGCTGCATCGATTGCGCGCTCGACGTGTTCTCGCCCGCCAATTATGATGAGCTCCGCCGCGTGCTCGCGCCCGGAGGCATCGTGATCAAAGTCGTCCCCACCGCCCGGCACCTCCACGAGCTCCGCGAGCGCGCCGCGGGGCAGCTCGTCCACAGCTCGTACTCCAACCAGCGCGTACTCGATCATTTCTCCAGCTGTTGCACGCTCCGGAACCATTACACGGTCTCGAGCGCGCATCCCATCAATCCCGACGCGCTCGACGCGCTCATCCATATGACGCCCCTGCTCTTCAACGTCGACACGGAGCGCATCGACTGGAGCGGGCTCACGCACGTGACCGTCGAGGCCGAGGTGCTCATAGGCACTTTCGAGTAACGCGGCGAACGGCGGCCACAGGGTGCCGGGGACACCTCGTTCGCCCGGCGGTTATACTTGATGCGGTCATGCGAGAAGGGAGGCGCACCGTGGCTACGCGCGTGCTGATCATCGAGGACGACGCCGACATCAACCAAATCGTCGCCACACGCCTTGAGCGCGACGGCTACCTGTGCACGCAGGCGTTCTCGGGCAGTGAGGCGAAGCTGCTCCTCGAGCGGGGGTTGAAGGAGCGCGCCGAGGGAAAAGCCATGGGTGCGGCATTCCCCTTCGACCTCATCATCAGCGACCTCATGCTCCCGGGCACGACCGGCGAGGAACTCGTTGCAGCCATCCGCGAGCACGGCGCAGACGTGCCCGTTATCGTGATCTCGGCCCGCACCACCGCGGCGGACAAGATCGACCTGCTGAAACTCGGCGCGGACGACTACCTCACCAAGCCCTTCGACCTCGACGAGCTTGCAGCGCGTGTCGAGGTGCAGCTTCGCCACCGCGGGCATGTCGCTGTATCCGGCAGTGCGGGATCCACCCTGCGCTTCCGCGATTGGGAGCTCGACCACGAGGCGCGCACATTCATCGCCGCCGGGAAGCCCGTGGACCTCACCCGCATCGAGTTCAACATCGTTGAAATGCTCATGCGCCACCCGAGCCGTGTCTTCACCAAGCAGGAGCTTTTCGAGGGCGCTTGGGGCGAGCCGTACGCAGCCGACGCGAACACGGTGAACGTCCACGTCTCGAACATCCGGACGAAGCTCAAGCCAACGGGCACCGCCGATTACATCAAGACCGTTTGGGGCATGGGCTTCAAGCTCGTCGGCTGAGGGACCGCCGACACTCCGTGAGTCATTTTGGGACGTGTTTCAAATGACCCAAATGAGTCGTTTGAAACACGTCCCAAAATGACTGTGCGGAGCAGCGGTCCGCGCCCGCACGATGCCCCGGCGCATGTTGAATCAGGGCTTTAGACTTCCTTAAAGGTTGCTTCAAGGTTCATGAAGAATCGCCCTCCATACTTAATGCCAACAAACGGAAACCCAGAGATTGGAACCGCTATGAACGTCATCCAGATCAACGGCCTCACCAAGGCGTACGGCGGAACGCGCGCCGTCGATGGCCTCAACATGCGCGTGGGCCAGGGCGATATCTACGGCTTCGTGGGAAAGAACGGCGCGGGCAAATCCACCACCATGAAAATGATCGCCGGGCTCGTAACGCCCACATCCGGCAGCATCAAGCTCTTTGACGAGCAGCGCGCGGACGGCGGGTTCCTGAGCAGTTTCTCGCGCATCGGAACGCTCATCGAGCAGCCGGGCCTGCTGCCGAATTTCTCGGCATTCGAGAACCTCATGATGAAGGCGCTCTCCATCGGCGTCGTCCGGCCGCGCGAACAATGCACCGAGCTGCTAACACTTGTGGGACTTGAAGACGCCGGCGCGCGCAAGACGAAGAAGTTCTCCCTTGGCATGAAGCAGCGCCTGGGCCTCGCTCTCGCGCTCGTGGGCTCGCCCGACCTGCTGCTCCTCGACGAGCCGTTTAACGGCATCGATCCGGAAGAAACCCGCGCGCTGCGCAGCGCGCTCATGCGCCTCAACCACGAACGTGCGTGACCATGGTCATCTCAAGCCATGTGCTCGACCAGCTCAACCGCATGGCAACGCGCTTCGGCGTCATCCGAGAAGGCAGCATGGTGCGCGAGTTTACCGAGGAAGAGCTGCATGCCGCCTGCGGGATCTCGGTGCGCGTGAAGACCACCGACCCCGCGCGCAGCCTCGCCATCCTCGAGGAGCATCTGGCGGGAGCGACGTTCCGCGTTGAGCCGGACCAGGGCATCGTGATCATCGGGCGGGCGGGACGCGCCACGCGGCCGCGGCGTTTGGCGGCGCAGCGGGCGACGCGTCGGCGAGCGGTGCGCCCCGGGCAGAGGAGATTTCCCGCGTGCTCTCCGCCGCCAATCAAACGATTGTCGAGCTCAGCGTGCTCGAACGCGACATCGAAGAGTATTTTGTGGAACTCATGGGAGGAGCAGACAACGCCGCCCTCCCCACCATCGAACCACGGAGGTAGACCATGGGAGGCCTCATCCTCGACACCATCCTCATCGGCGCCATCGCGTATCTGCTTTCCTCGGGGCGCCGGCGCTAGCGAGCCAGCCAGCAGCCGAAAGAGCCGAGGCGCTGCTGCCAGCGAGCTCGCGCGCAGCAGCAAGGGCCCCGGCGCACCTGAAAGCAACCCCGAAACCCACCTCTCACAAGAGCACGTGCCCCTATTGGGCCGTGCTCCCCATGGAAGGAGCCCCCTATGTTGAACCTTCTGAAAGCCGACCTCTACCGCATCACCCGCGTCCACGGCCTGCGCGGAGCCCTCTGGCAGTACCTCGGATTCTGCCTGGCAGTATATGCCTTGCTGTTCGGTTCGTTCCTCATGTTCGATCCATCCGGCGATATGATTCGCAGCTTCACGGTGTTCTCGTCCCCGAGCACTATGCTTGGCTCCATGCTCGGCAGCCTCATACCGCTGTTCGTCTGCTTTTTCGTGGTTGAACACTGCCTCGCCGACTTCAAGGAGGGCTTTGTGCGCAGCCTCGTGCCTGCCCGCACCGGGCGCCTCTCCTATTTTGCGGAGCGCATCGTGTTCGCCGGCGTCGTAACGGTCATCGTGTTCGCCTCGCTGAGCCTCATCACCCTTGCGCTGGGAGCCGTATTCGGCATGCGCTTCGAGACGATGGATGACCCGCTGGCCTTCATCGCTTGGGCGGTCGCATCGTGCATGAACGTCTGGGCGCTTGCCGTGCTCTCGCTCATCCTCGTCTACGCTACGCGTATCGTCCCCATAAGCTACATCGGCTCGTTCATGCTCTGCAGCGCGATCGCTCCCGAGACGCTTTCGCTTGCATCCGGCCTCATCCAGGCGTATGCGCCCGGACTCATGGGCGTTGCCGATGTGCTCAGCGAGCTTGTGTGCTGGATACCCTCCAACTTGACCAACTGGCTTTTCGCTGGTGGCGCATCGTCGATGGCCGCGGGCTGGGGCGCACTCGGCGCCGCGCTGCCGGGTGCGGGCATCACGCAAGCGATCGTTGCGCCTGCGCTGTGGATCGCCGCTGCCAGTGCCCTCATCCTCGCCATCGGCCGTAAGCGCGACATCTAGCCCGCAGCATGGTTCGCCCGTGGTTCGCCGGCACCGGGTGTTGGCGAACCACTTGCCCCGTGGGTGGTTCGTGGACACCGGGTGTTGGCGTTTCATCTGACGCGTAGACACCGGGTGTTGGCGAACCATTCCGGGCGCCACGCTACAATCGTGAACGAGGTATCAGACGTCCAACGTAGGAAAGGAGTGCCATGCTCGCCGCCGCCCTGCTCGTGCTCGGCATCGCTCTAGGTGCCCTCATCACCATGGCGACCTACGCCACCGAGCTCCGACGCATCGCCCGGTTCCTGCAAACGCGCGAACCGCGCAGCAACGCCCGTGCCACCACCGCGGTGGGCGTGCCCGGCATCCGCGACCTCGCCGACGCCGTGAACACCGAGCTCGACCGCTCCTCACGGGAGCGAGTCGACGCGCAGCGCCACCAAGATGAGTTCCAGCGCGACCTCTCGGCCCTCTCGCATGACATTCGCACGCCGCTCACCGGCGCCAAAGGGTATCTCCAGCTTGCCTACGACGAGACCGATGCCTGCACTCGCCAGCTCCACCTTGCGGCCGCGACCTCCCGCATCGACAGCACGACGGCTTTGCTCGACGAGCTCTTCGCCTACACCAAATCCACCGACCCCGACCTTACGCTCAACATGCAGCCCGTCGCGCTTCGCCCGCTTATCGAACGCGTGCTGGTAGGCCATTATCCCGAATTCGAGAAACGGGGTTGGGAGCCGGAACTCTGCATGCCCGACGAGGCCCCGGGGCGAGAGCTCGTCGTCCTGGCAGATCCCGATGCCCTCGCCCGCATCCTGGAGAATCTCGTTACCAACGCCGTGCGCCACGGCTCGGACGCGCCGAGGGTCCTCGTGCAGCTCACGGACCGAGGAGAGGCCTCCGTCACGGTCGAGAACCCGGTAGCGAGCACGGCCGGCATCGATACTGCGCGGCTCTTCGATCGCTTCTACCAGGCCGACTCCGCCCGCCACGCCGCCGGAAGCGGCCTTGGGCTCGCCGTCTCGGCCAACCTTGCCCATGCCATGGGCATGGAGCTCACCGCGCACCTGAGCGATACCGCGCCGCGTTCGCTATCCATCACCCTCACTTGCCCCAGGTAGCGTCGGCCCTCCACATTTTTCGCCCGCGCCGTTCGCAGAGCGTTCACACATCCCTCAGCAGAATGTGAGAAACTAAATGGTCTCGAAACGACCAGAGGGGGCGTTTCGCATCGGAGGGTACGGAGCGCGCGCGTCATGCTTCTCGAACACATCGCATCACCACGGGACGTGAAGGCACTCGATGCCACGGCGCTCCCCCAGCTATGCGACGAAGTTCGCCGCGCCATCCTCGAAAACGCAGCTGCTGTTGGCGGCCACCTCGCTCCCAATCTCGGAGTCGTTGAGCTCACCGTCGCGCTGCACCGCGTCTTCGATTCGCCGCGCGACAAGATCATCTTTGACGTTTCGCATCAGAGCTATGCCCACAAGGTACTTACCGGGCGCGCCGCGGCGTTCACCGACCCCGCGCATTACGGCGAGGTCTCCGGGTTCTCCAATCCGCACGAGTCAGAGCACGACTTCTTCTCGATGGGCCACACCTCGACCTCCATCAGCTTGGCATGCGGCCTAGCCAAGGCGCGCGACCTTGCCGGCGAGCGCTACGATGTCGTCGCCGTAATCGGCGACGGCTCGCTCTCGGGCGGGCTCGCATTCGAGGGGCTCGACAACGCCGCCGTTTTGAACAGCGGCATCGTTATCGTGGTTAATGACAACGACCAGTCGATCGCCGAAAACCATGGCGGAATCTACGGCTGCCTGGCGCGCCTGCGCACCACGGGCGGAACCGCCTCGGACAATATCTTCCGCGCGATGGGGTTCGATTATCGCTACCTCGAAGAGGGGAACGACGTTGACTCTCTGGTCGAGGCGCTCGAGGCCCTTCGAGGCATCGACCATCCCGTGGTACTGCACGTCCACACCACCAAAGGCGCCGGCTATGATCCCGCGGAGCGTGCGCCCGAGGTTTGGCACCATGTTGGCTCCTTCGACATCGAATCTGGCCGCAAGCATACGCTCATCTCGGGCGATGTCCCGGAGGGCACCTATGCCGATATCACCGGCGCACACCTGCTCGAGGCCATGAAGCGCAATCCGCGCGTTGTCGGTGTGACGGCGGGCATGCCCTATGTCATGGGCTTCACCCAGGAGCGCCGCGCCCAAGCCAGGCAGCAGTTCGTGGACGTTGGCATCGCCGAAGAGCATGCAGTTACGTTCATCACGTCGCTCGCCGCGGCGGGCGCCTCGCCGGTGTTCGGCGTGTATGGCGCATTCCTGCAGCGCTCTTATGACGAGCTCTGGCACGATCTCTGCCTCAACTGTGCGCCGGCTACCATTCTCGACATCGGCGCGTCGGTCTTCGGCGCTTCAGCCGAAACGCATCTCAACTATTTTGACCTCGCCATGCTGGGGAGCTTGCCCAACCTGCGCGTGTTCGCCCCAACCTGCGTCGAGGAATACCTGCTTATGCTCGACTGGTCGCTTGGCCAGCGCGAGCTGCCCGTCGTGATTCGCGTGCCGGGGACCAAACCCGTTTCGCGCCCCGACCTTGTGGCCGATCTTGCCGATGCGCCTGATTTCTCCAAGCCGACATACCGTGTCGTGAAGCATGGCCAGGATGTTGCCGTACTCGCTTTGGGCGATTTCTTCGAGCTTGGCGAACGGGTCGTAGCTGCCCTTGCTGAGCATGGGATCCAAGCCACACTCGTCAACCCGCGCTTCGCCTCGGAATTTGACGAGGAGCTCGTTTCTTCCCTGCCCGATCGGCACCGCGTTGTTGTCACGCTGGAAGACGGCGTCCTCGCCGGCGGATGGGGCGAAAAGATTGCCCGACGCCTGAGCGACCGTGACGTGCGCGTTCGCTGCTACGGCATCGATAACCACTTCCACGACCGCTTTGACCCTCGCAAGCTGCTTGAGCAGAACGGCGTCACCGTCGAGGGAATCGTCCGCGACATCACCAGCTTGCTGTAAGGTCATTTTGAGTCATTTTGGGACGGGTCCGTTTTGACTCATCGCGGAGGCCCCAGCTCATCGAGGCCGTTCTGGTCGCCCACGGTTGCCCCGGCTCATCGCGGTAACTTCCGTCGCCCGCGCAGCGTCCCTGCCCCATAACGTGAACAAGAAACCGCCGCCAGGACGTTTGATCCCGGCGGCGGTTTTCAGATAGCGACAGAATGAGTCAAAACGGACCCGTCCCAAAATGACTCAAAATGACTCAGTCGAATTCGCGCAGCGCCTCCGAAAGCAGCGCCAAGCCACGACGAAGCGTCTCCTCAGATGCGCAGTAGCCCAAGCGTGCGCCGCACGGCAGCTCGAACCGGCTACCCGGCACCAGCAGCACGCCGCGCTCGCGCAGGAGCTTCAGGCAGAACTCCTCGTCGTCCATCGGGATATCGAACTGGATGTACGACGTAGACACTCCCTTGGGCGCCACCCAGCGCACGCGCGGCTCCTCATCTACCCAAGCTTGCGCAATGTCTCGGTTGCCCAAAACGATAGCGCGGTTACGCTCCATAATCCGCTCGCGGTTGCGCAGCACATGGACCGCCAAAGCGTCGTTGAACACACCTCCGCAAATGAGCGTGTAGTCGCGGTACGTGCGAATCCGGTCCGCCACCTCGGCATTCGACACCGTCCAGCCAATGCGCGCGGCCGGCACCGAGTACGTCTTGGAAATACTGTTCGTCACCACGGCGCGGTCGTACAAGTCGGCCATGGAAACAAATGAATCCGTATCCTCTAGCGGCAGATACACCTCGTCCGAAAGCACATAAGCGCCCACCGAACGCGCAATCTCGACAATTCGCTCAAGCGTCTCGCGCGAGAGCACGGTGCCAAGCGGATTTGACGCGTTGTTAATGCAGATGAGCTTGGTATTCGGCCTCACGAGCCGCTCGAGCTCGGCAATATCCGGCTGCCAGCCAAGCTCCTCCTGAATATGCCAGTACTCCACATCCGCCCCGAGCGTGCGGGGAATCTCGTACAGCGGCTGGTAGGTTGGATACTCCGCGATCACGTGGTCGCCCGGTTCCACGAGCGTCATAAGGGCGAGAAGGTTCGCGCCGGTAGCGCCATTCGTCTGCAAGATGTTCTCAGGCTCGACGTTTTCGTAAAGCTTCGCCACCTCTGCTTTGAAGTCGGGCGAGCCCTCGATCCAGCCGTAGTTCATCTTTTCCCGGCCAAGTTGCTCGTAAAAGCCGGCGCCATCCGTGCCGTCGAGTCGCAAGATCTCGTCCATGGTGAGCGACGCGATGGTCGACTGGGCAATATCCACCGTCGCGCTCTTCTCGTAAACGTTGAGCCAGTCCTCCACGCCGATGGTTGCAATCTTCATCTTCAATCCTTTCTAGCAGCCCAATTGCGTTGATTGCAGTGGTTACAAGCTGATGATCCCCATGCCGAGCAACACGAGCGAGAGCACGCCCAAAGCGGTGACCACCACGAGTCATTTTGGGACGGGTCCGTTTTGACTCATTGTCCCGCACCCCGCTGCAAAGCGCACCGCCCACGCCCGAAAAGATTACGAGCTGGGTACAATGCCCGATGAATGCACCGCTTGCATCGGGAGGAAATCGGATGAAAGTATTGCTCGTCAACGGCAGCCCGCATAAAAACGGATGCACCAACCGCGCGCTCGAGGAGGTTGCCCGTTCGCTTGAGGCCGAGGGCATAGAAGCCGAACTGTTCTGGATCGGCGCCAAGCCAGTCGGCGGGTGCGTGGCATGCCAAGCCTGCAGGTCAACGGGAACCTGCGTCTTCAACGATAGCGTCAACCAGGCGCGTGCAAAGCTCGCCGAAGCAGACGGCTTCGTCTTTGGAGCGCCGGTGCACTATGCACACGCCGCCTCGTCGCTCCTTGGTTTCATGGACCGCCTCTTTTATGCAGACGGCAAGGGTGGCACCCAGAGCAACCTGCGCTTCAAACCAGCGGCAGCCGTGCTGAGCGCTAGGCGTGCCGGAACAACGGCCGCATTCGAGGATATCAACAAGTTCTTCACCATCGCCCAGATGCCGATCGTAAGCTCGCGCTACTGGAACAACGTGCACGGCAACTCCGCCGAAGAGGTCGAGCAGGATGCCGAGGGCCTCTGGACCATGCGGCAACTTGGCCGCAACATGGCCTGGATGCTCAAGTGCATCGAGGCGGGGCGCGCGGCAGGAATCGCCCTGCCCGCTCAAGAGCCAGGCGAGATGACCAATTTCGTCCGATAGCCCATCATTTTGCATCATTCTGGTGCATCATTCTGGCATCATTTTGGGACGGTTCCGTTTTGACTCAGGACAGTGCAATTTGGCTCGTTGCCCTGCATCTCCTCTATGAGGCACGCCGCCCACATTCCAATATGGCTGCGTCAAAACAACCCCGTCCCAATATGACTCACTCGGAGTACACTTAACGCATGCATCACTCCGGGGAAGGGGATCATCATGACACTTCGAATTGGCTTGCTCACCAGTGGCGGCGATTGCCAGGCCCTCAACGCCACCATGCGCGGCATCGTCAAGACGCTCATCAACAAGAGCTCTGAGCCCGTTGAGATCTACGGCTTTGAGGACGGCTACCAGGGCATGATCTATCGGCGCTATCGCAAGATGGATGCCCACGACTTCAGCGGCATCCTCACGCGCGGCGGCACCATCCTGGGAACGAGCCGCACTCCGTTCAAGCGCATCGACACGCCCGAGGCCGACGGCGTGGAGAAGGTTCCCGCCATGAAGCAGACCTATCACGACCTCAACCTCGATTGCCTCTTCATGCTGGGCGGCAACGGCTCCACCAAGACGGCAAACCGGCTCTCCCAGGAAGGGCTCAACGTTATCGCGCTGCCCAAGACCATCGATAACGACACCTGGGGCACCGAGATGACGTTCGGCTTCACGAGCGCCGTGGAAATCGCCACCAAGTGCATCGACGACATCCACACCACGGCCAGCTCGCACGGCCGCGTGTTCGTGATCGAGATCATGGGCCACAAGGTCGGCTGGATCCCGCTGTACGCGGGCGTTGCCGGCGGTGCAGACGTAATCTTGATTCCCGAGATTCCGTACAGCATGGACAACGTGATCAAAACCATCGAAAAGCGCATGGAAACGGGCAGCCGTTTCACCATCATCGCGGTGGCGGAGGGCGCCATCTCCAAAGAGGACGCCGCGCTGTCCAAGAAGGAATATAAGAAGAAGGTAGCGGCTCGCACGAGCCCGTCGATCGTGTACGACATCGCTAAGGAGATTGAGTCGAAGACCGGACGCGAGACCCGCGTTGCCATCCCCGGCCATACCCAGCGCGGCGGCATCCCCGATGCTCAGGACCGCATCTTCGCCACACAGTGCGGCGTGGAGGCGGCGCTCGGCTGCCTCGAAGGCGAGTTCGGCTTCATGGTCGCGCAGCGCGATCGCCACATGTGCCGCGTGCCCCTTGAAGATGTTGCCGGCAAGCTTAAGTACGTCGATCCCGAAAGCGATCTCGTGCGCGAGGCAAAAGCGCTCGGCATCAGCTTCGGCGACGAGTAAGCGACGCACATCGCGTACTGCGACCTCGTCTCGCGCGGCCGCAGTACGCCCACTCTGCTTTGCAGCGCGCGCCGCACACCGCGCCGACGCTACGCGCCCGCCATGCCCTGCGTCTAAAAATCGCCCTGTCACAGAGTAGGCATTCGCCAAATTTCACTCTGCGACAGGGCATTTTTGCTGAACGAGCCCTCCAAACAAGGTTCGTTCCACTTTTGGGAACTTCTTTTCTACAAACCGTGGCTACAGCTCGTTCGTGCTAACAAAACCGCAGGATTCGTTTCACGTGGTAAGCGAATACTCCAGGCATTTGAAAAAGATATTCCCAATAGTGGAACGAACTCTGCAAGAGCACGACCAGCCGCCATATTTCAAGTTCGAAAGCGCCTGAATAGCCCGGCGCAACCCTCGCGAAGACCAACCTAACGCGCCTCTTGACTTGGAGTTCGCTTCAAGCACTATGGTGTACAGTGAGCGAACAGAAGGAGAACCACCATGCGCATTGCGGAAGTTTCCAAAAAGTACGACATCAGCGCGGACACCCTGCGTTATTACGAGCGCATCGGACTCCTTGAGCACGTACGACGCAACGAGAGCGGCATCCGCGATTACAGCGAGGCAGATTGCGCGCGCATCCAGTTCATCAAGTGCATGCGCGGCGCCAACGTATCCATCGAGGCGCTCATCGAGTACATGCAGCTTTTTGCCGAGGGCGACTCAACCGTCGCTGCACGCAAGGCGCTCCTTGAAGAGCAGCGCGACCTCGTGCAGGAACGCATCAACGAGATGCAAGCGGGCCTCGATCGCCTCAACTATAAGATTGAGAACTACGACAGCATCATTCGCAAGGCGGAGCAAGGGCTCGAGAACTAGAAAGCTCATCCCGGCACGGCGAGCCAGCTAGGCAGCTTCGCGATCCGACGTCGAAGCTCATCCCGGCACGGAAAGCCGATAGGCAGCTCCGCAGGCCGAACCAGCTGGGTAGCTCCGCAGGCCGGCGACGTCTCCCAGCCGCATCGCCCCAGCACCAGAATGACCAGAGCTGCGCAGTCCCGGCCAGCACCGCCCACATGCCAGAACAGCCAAAGCCGGCTAGAGCCCGACCGCTTTCACGATAAGCGCAATAAGCCGGTCGATGGGCATGCGCTCGGCTGGGTCGGTCATCATCCAAGCGGTAATGGCGCTCAGCACGCCGCTCGTGTAGAACTCACGTACAAGGTAGCGCTCCTCCTCGGAAAGGTTGCGCGCCGGCAGGATGAACCGGTCGAGCAGCGGGGCGATGATGACCTTGAGCCGCGCCGAGAATGACGGATCGCTCGTAAGCAGTTTCGGCATGTAGGTCGCGAATCGCTGGGCAAGCTCAAGGATGAACCCCATATGGTGCGTAAAGTCCAGCGTCTCCTCCCCTAGGAGGCGATCGTTGACCAGCTGCCGGACCTGGCCCAGAATGCTCTCTTCAAGCTGGTCGAACAAATCGTACACGTCGCGGTAATACAGGTAGAACGTCGCACGGTTGTAGCCCGCGCGATCCGTAATCTCCCGTATGGTGATCTTCTCAATTGGTTTTTCGAGGTAAAGATCCCAGAACGCCTGCATAAGATTCGCCCGCGTCTGTTCGGTCACCTGCGGCTGCTTTCTCATGACGGCCCCCATCGCTCGACAATTCGTTTCCATGTGTCGAACATTCCTCGCCTTCCCCCTACGCCGCCACTATACTACATTTAGACAACATGCTGTCGAGTAATATCGCGGCACGACATAGCTAGGCGGACCCATGGCATACATCGAGTTCAACAACGTCGTTAAAACATACGGCGCAGGCGAGTCGCAGATCAACGCGCTTGATGGCGCGAACTTCACCGTCGAGCGCGGCGAGCTTGCCGTCATTCTCGGCGCATCCGGCGCTGGCAAAACCACGGCGCTCAACATCTTGGGCGGTATGGACACAGCCACGTCGGGAACGGTCATGGTCGACGGGCGCAACATCACCCATGCAACCGAACGCGAGCTCGTGGAGTACCGCCGCACCGACGTGGGCTTCGTGTTCCAGTTCTACAACCTTGTTCCCAACCTCACCGCGCTCGAAAACGTCGAGCTCGCGGCCCAGGTGTGCGCCAATGCCCTCGATGCCGAGGAATCCCTCTGCAAGGTGGGCCTCGCCAAGCGCCTGGGCAACTTCCCCGCCCAGCTTTCGGGCGGCGAGCAGCAGCGCGTCTCCATCGCTCGCGCTATCGCCAAGGCTCCCAAGCTCCTGCTCTGCGACGAGCCCACGGGCGCCCTCGACTACCAAACAGGCAAGCAGATCTTGCAGCTCCTCCAAGATACCTGTCGGCGCGACGGCATCACCGTCATCATCATCACGCACAACTCTGCCCTCGCCCCCATGGCCGACCGCCTCATTCGCTTCAAGAGCGGCCGCGTGACCGACATGAAGCTCAACCCGAACCCAACGCCCATCGAGCGCATCGAGTGGTAGGGGCGAGCGATGAGGGCGTTTTCCAAGGACATCCTGCGCACGATCGGCGGCAGCAAGAAACGCTATCTTTCCATCGTAGCGATTTGCGCGCTTGGCGCCACGATGCTCACCGGGCTCTCCATCGCCTGCCTCGACCTGCGCGAATCGGCCGAGGCGCTCTACGAACGCCAGCATCTCTACGATATCTCGGTGCAATCGACGCTCGGTCTCACCCTGGACGACGTCGATGAACTCGCCGGCATCGAAGGCGTCGCCGTGGCGGAGGGCGGCTACGAGATCGAAACCTACACCGAAGTCGATGGCATCCGCTCGACCGTGATGCTCAAGACGCTGCTCAGCTCTGGCATCAACGAACCGTATGTGGTGGAGGGCTCGCTTCCCGACGCGCCGAACGAAATCGCGGTCACGGAAAACTACCTGCACGCGGCGAACAAATCGATCGGCGACACCGTGACCTTCGAGGATGCCGTTGCAGAAGACCCCACAGGGCTTTCCGACCTCAACACGAGCGCAGACACCGGAAGCGAAGCGGATTCCGGCGAATCGGGCGACGAGCAGAGCTCCGCCGACGACCCGCTCATTCCTGGCGGCACGTATACCATCGTTGGCGCGGTCATCGACCCAACCAATATCACGCAACCTGAAGGTCCCATCGCGTTTCGCGCGAGCACCTCGAGCGATTACACGTTCTTCGTAGACGAAAGCGCTGTGACCGACACAAGTTCCTATACCGTTGTCTACCTCACCGTTTCGGGGACCGAAGGGCTCTCCTCGTATTCGAGCGAATATGAGGCGCGCGTGGGCGAGGTTCAGAGCCGTGTTGAAGACCTGGCGCCCCAGCGCGAGCGCGCACGCACCGAAGAGATCAAGTCGGATGCCCTTGACGAGATCGCCGTAAGCGAAGCCGACGCTCACCAGCAGCTTGCCGATGCCGAGCAGGAGCTCGTCGATGGGCAGGCAACGATCGACGAGAGTCTCGCCGATGCGCTCGCCGGACAACAGGAGCTCGACACGCAGCGTGCCAACGCCCTTAGCGAGCTGAACGACGCCCAGGCAACCATCGACGAGCAGCGCGCTTCAGCGCTTGACGGCATCGAGCAAGCACGCGAAGGCCTGGCGACGATCGACCAGACGCGCAGCGAGTTGAACGGGCAGCTCGACAGCCTCGATGCGCTTGCAGACGCGAAATCGCAAGCAGAAGCGGGTGTGGCCGTAGCCAAGCAGCAAGGCGACGAGCTCGTGAGCAGGCTCAGCAACGACCAAATCGCCGCCAGCGCCGAGCTGGCCGCGACCTGGAACACGCTCTCCTCCTGGACCGGAACGGAAGAGCCCGTTGCCGAGGAGCAGGCCTTCATCAACGCCGTCGACGCCTATGCCAGCGAGGTCTCGCAACTGCTCAGTCTTGCACGACTCGGCCAGCAAATAATGGAGGCCCAGTACGCGCCCGAGCTTGCACGCCGCGCCGAGATCGACGAGCGCCTACAAGAGATTGCGGTGCGCGACGGCGAGATCTCCAATCGCCAAGCGGCTATTGATGAGCGCCTCGCCCAGATTGAAGCCGAGCTAGCATCACTCCCCGATGACGACGCCCAGCGCGCCGAGCTATTCGACGAGCAGACCGCCCTGCAAGAAGAGCAGCAAACGCTCGACGTCGAGCAGGAAGCACTCGCCAACGAACAAACTGCGCTCGAGAAGGAACGCGCGGCGATCACCGAAACGCTCGTGCTTTCCTATGGCGGCATAACCATTCACTACGACGACCTAGCAAGCGTGATTGTGCAGCTTGAGCAGGCGCAAGAGCAACTGCAGCAACTCACTGCCGGGGGCGACCAAAGCGCAGTCGCTCAGCTCGCCCAGGGCATGGGCCAAGCTGCCTCGGGCCTCGCCCAAGTCAACGCGGCGATCGCACAGATCGACGGAGGCCTCGAGGGGGCCCGAGCCCAGATCAATGCCGGGCTCGAAGCGCTCGATACAGCCGAGCGTGATACCCGCGCCGGCCTCGCCACCGCACAAAACGGTCTCGAGCTCCTCGATGTCGCGCAATCGGAGCTCGCCACGCAGCGCGCCTCAGCACTCGCCCAGCTTGCCGACGCTCAGCAGACCATCGACGAAGGCCTGTCCCAGCTTGCCGACGCTCAAGCCGAGCTTGACGAGGGCCGCGCCACCTTTGAGACAGAGCGCGCCGATGCCCTGCAGCAGATCGCCGACGCCCGTGCGCAAGTAGATGAGGTCGAAAGCGCCACCTGGTACGTGCAGGACCGCAGCGCCCTCGGCAGCTTCTCGAGCGTCGATTCCGATGCATCATCCATCGAGGCCATCGCCCGCATCATCCCGGTCATCTTCTTCGTTGTAGCCATTCTTGTGAGCCTCACCACGGCGACGCGCATGGTAGAAGAGGAGCGCGGGCTCGTTGGCCTCTACAAGGCGCTCGGCTATTCGAACGCGCGCATCCTCTCCAAGTACCTTATCTATACGGGATCCGCGGCGCTCATCGGCGGCATCATCGGCGATATCGCTGGGTTTGTGGTCATCCCCTACGTACTGTTCTACATCTTCCAGGCCATGTACCTGCTACCTCTCTTCAGCCTGCACTTCGACCTGCTCTACGCCGTCCTTGGCATCGTGGCGTTCGTGGCAGGTATCGCGGGAGCGACGTTCATCACCTGCCGCAAGGACCTCACCGAATCGCCCGCGTCGCTCATGCGCCCGCGCGCGCCGCGAGCAGGGTCGCGCATCTTCCTCGAGCATATCCGCCCGCTCTGGCGGCGCCTCGGGTTCCTCAACAAAGTAACCGCGCGCAACCTCTTCCGCTATAAGAAGCGCCTTGCCATGACCATCTTCGGCATCATGGGCTGTACGGCGCTCCTCATCTGCGGTTTCTCGATTAAGAACACCGTCGAGTCGCTTGCACCGCGCCAGTACGAGCAAATCTACCGCTACGACCTCATGGCGGTCACCTCGGCCGACGACTTCGAGGCGGCGCGCAGCGTGCTCGAAGGCGCGGATGAGGTCACAGACCTCGAAGCCATTGGCGTAGACACCATCACCGTCGAGTACGAGGGCGGCAAGGAGAGCATGCAACTCTACATCATCCCGAGCGGCATGAAGATCAGCGATTACGTGTCGCTGCAAACGCTTGAAGGCGACTCCATCAGCCTCGACGACGCCGGTGTTGTTATGACCAACAACGCTGCGACGGTGCTCGGCCTAAGCGCGGGCGACACGGCGAGCATCACCACGAGCGCTCTCGACAAGGCCGAGGTGACGGTCGAGTCCATCACTCGAAATTACCTGGGTAATGCCATCTATATGACCGAAGACGCCTATGAGGAGCTCTTCGGCCCGCTCGAGCTCAACGGCTTCTTCGCGCACCTTACCGGCGGCGACACCGAACAGCGCGCGTTCGCCGACGAACTCGAGGGCGATGACATCTTCCTGAGCATCACGAGCGTGGCCAAGATGCGTGAGCAATTCGAGCAGAGCTTCACGCTGATCAACGTGGTCGTATACGTTGTCATCGGTCTGGCAGCCGGTCTCGCCTTCGTAGTTCTGTTCACCCTCTCGACGGTGAACATCGGCGAGCGCGAGCGTGAGATTGCCACCATCAAGGTGCTCGGCTTCCGGGCGGGAGAGGTGCGCACGTACATCAACAAAGAGACGCTCGTACTCACAAGCCTCGGCATCCTGGTTGGCCTGCCCGCCGGTTGGGCGCTTTCCGAGAGCTTCACGTACATCCTCAAGATGCCGTCAATCTTCTTCGACGTGGTGGTGGACCCGTGGTGCTATGCGCTCGCAGCGGCGTTCTCCATCGTGTTCGCGCTCGCCGTAAGCCTCATCACGAACCGCATGCTCGCCCGCATCGATATGGTCGAGGCGCTCAAGAGCCCGGAGTAAGGTGTTCCGGGCAACGGCGCTGGTACAAGCCGGCATACGCGGCCGCTCCTTCATGCAGCACACGATAGCCACTGAGACAGTTTGACCCGGCACAGTTGTCTCACTCTGAGACAGTTTGACCCGGCACAGTTGTCTCACTCTGAGACAGTTTGACCCGGCACAGTTGTCTCACAGTTGTCTCAGAGCGGCTGCGGGGCACCGGGATGGCAGCTCATCGCGCCGCAGGAGAGGGGCGCCCCGCGGAGCCTTTCAACTTTTGGGCACTTCCAGCGCGGCCTCCCGTATATAGGAGCATATGGCGATATCGTTTCCGCAGGTAGACGGGCACCATCTATCGCGGATACTCGGCCAGCCCTCATTGAAGTGCCCAAAAGTTGAAAAGGCATTCGCCCTACACCGAGCGCGGGGGCATACCGACGTCCAAGCAGGCGTTCGGACGGCCTTCATGCAGCTAGCCGATCAGGAGCCTCAGAATCTGCACGGCGTTGGTCGCGGCGCCCTTGCGAATCTGATCGCCGCAGCACCAGAAGGTGATACCGCGGTTGGGCTCGGGGTTCGAGATGTCGCGGCGCACACGGCCCACCCAGATAAGGTCCTGGTCAGAGGTATCAATGGGCATGGGGAAGCGGTCGTGCGCGTTCTCGGCCTCGCGGTCGTCCACGAGCTTCACACCCGGTGCGGCGGCAAGCGCCTCGCGCGCCTCCTCGAGCGTGATATCGCGCTCGAATTCAAGCGTGATGCTCTCGGAATGCGAGCGCAGCACCGGCACGCGAACGCAGGTGCAGTTCACACGGAGCTCCGGCAGGTGCATGATCTTGCGGCCCTCGTTCTGGAGCTTCATCTCCTCCGAGGTGTAGCCTTCCTCCTTGAAACCGCCAATCTGCGGAATGAGATTGCTCACCAGCTGTGCAGCGAACGCGCGGGGCTCGGGCAGCTCTTCCCCGCGGCCAAGCGCCGCCATCTGCGCCTCGAGCTCCGCCATGCCGGGAGCGCCGGCGCCGCTCGCAGCCTGGTACGTCGACACGACCATGCGCGTCACGCCCGCGAGCTGGTGAAGCGGCCACGTGGGCACGAGCCCGATGATGGTCGCGCAGTTGGGGTTTGCGATGATGCCCTTGTGCCAGGCAACATCGGCGCCGTTGATCTCGGGCACCACGAGCGGCACGTCGGGATCCATGCGGAAGGCATGGCTGTTATCCACCACCACAGCACCGGCCTTCACGGCCTCGGGCAGCAGCTCCTTGGCAATGGCGTCGTCCGCCGCGCCGAGCACGAAGTCGCAGCCCTCGAACGCCTCGGGGCGCGCTTCTTGGATGGTGACGGTTGCCCCACGGAACTCCACTGTCTTGCCCGCGCTGCGCGCACTTGCCAGCAGACGCAACTCGCCAGCAGGAATCTCCTGCTCATCGAGGCACTGGAGCATCTGCGTGCCCACCGCGCCCGTCGCACCCAAGATGGCGATCGTGTACTGCTTCATGAGTTCCTCCCGTTGTGCCCGCGCCAGCAGCTCGCGCGCCCTGCGCAGGCTCGCGGTGCCGTGTTTGTCCAGTTAGGCGAGTGTACCGTGCTCATGTTTCAAATTAAAGAACAAGCTCGGGCGCTCACCAGACAAGCGCGAAAGCACGTAGCCCCTAAGGTCCGAGCCCGCGAGCGAGATGGCACCCGCTGGATAAGCGCAGCAGCCCCGTAGCGCTGGGCAGCGCCCCCGTAGCGTTGGGCGACTACCGATTCGTGAGCACCGCCGCCTCGGCACGGGCCTCTTCCTCGGCCCGCTTGAGGTCCGAGAGCTCCAACAGGTGGTCGCCATCGGAAAACGCCCGGTAGATAGCGCGAATGGCCCGCTCGAAATCGTCGTCACGCACGCCCACGATGATGTTGATCTCGTCGGAGCCCTGCGCGATCATGCGGATGGAGATTCCCTCCTGGCCAAGCGCCGCAAACAGGCTGCCCGACACACCCGGACGGCCAATCATGTTGCGGCCCACCGTGGAGATGAGTGCGAGGTTGTCCACGACCTTGATGCTATCGGGCGTGGCCTCGGTCTTGATGTCGGCCACGATCGACCAGAGCGAGTCCTTCACATCCGAGCCCTGCACCACCACGGCAAACGAATCGATGCCCGAGGGAATGTGCTCGATCGACACGCGATAGCGCTCGAAGATCGAGAGCACGCGGCGCAGATAGCCGACCTCGTTGGACATGTGGTCCTTGAAGATGTGCACCGCTACAAAGTTCCGCTTGCCCGTTACACCCGTGATGATGGGCTCGTCGGAAACGAAGTCCTCGCGGTCGGAGATGATCGTTCCGGGGTCGAGCGGGCGGTTGGTGTTCTTCACCGCGATGGGAATGCCCGCCTCCATGACGGGGAATACGGCCTCCTCGTGCAGGACGCTCGCACCCATGTACGAAAGCTCGCGCATCTCCTGGTACGTGATGCGGCCGATGGGCTGGGGATGCTCGACGATGCGCGGGTCGGCGGAGAGAAAGCCGGAGACATCGGTCCAGTTCTCATACAGATCGGCATCCAGGCACTTGGCAAGAATCGAGCCCGAGATATCGCCGCCACCGCGATCGAGCAGCTTGATCTGCCCCTCACGCGTGGCGCCGTAGAAGCCCGGCATCACGAAGCCGCCCGGAATGCCCCGTTCCTGGATGAGCGCGTGCGTGCGGGTCATGGAAAGCGAGCCGTCGTGGTGGAAGGCAACGACGTCGGCGGCGTCGAGGAACGGCAGGCCCAGGTATTCGGCCATCAGCTGGGCGGTAAAGTACTCGCCGCGGCTCACGAGCTCCTCAGTCGTAAGCTCCCCGGCACGAGCCCGCTCGGCAAAGGCCGCAAATTCCTCGTGAATGGGATAGTTGAGCCCCAGCTCTTCGGCGATATCGAAATAGCGCTTGCCGATGTCTTCGAGCAGATCGTCGCACGACACGTGGTAGCGCACGTGCGCGGCCACAAGATACAGCAGGTCGGTGACCTTGGCATCGGACTTGTAGCGGCGCCCGCAAGCGGAAACCACCACGAAACGGCGGGAAGGATCGGCGTCGACGATCTTCTTGATCTGGCGGAAATGCTTGGCGTCGGCTACCGACGAGCCTCCGAACTTGGCAATCTTAATCATAACGAGGAGGTTACCTTTCTGACCCAGCCACCGGACGCATATGCGCTCTGATACCATGAGCGTATTGCTAACACCGGGGCCTACGAGGAGCTTCACATGAATTCGTATCATAGTACACGTTCACGTGCGGTGTCGTGCACAGCTAAGGAAGCGATTCGCACAGGAATCGCACCAGACGGCGGACTTTTTGTCTCGGACGCGCTCGGTTCGGAAAAAATCGACGTAACAGGCCTTGCCGAGCAGTCCTATGCAGACATTGCGAACTCGGTGCTCCAATTGTTACTACCTGATTACACAGCGGATGAAATCGCCGCGTGCGTGCATGAAGCGTACGACGGCACCTTCGCCTCGGCCGAAGTCACCCCCCTCGTGCCCCTTGTTGGCCATGAGGCCGAAGAGGGCGGCCAGCCCTTCGTGCTCGAGCTCTTCCACGGCCCCACGAGCGCCTTCAAGGACGTGGCCTTGCAGATGCTGCCGCGCCTCATGGCGCGGACGGGAAGCACCTCGGATACTCCGGCAGAGAGCATCATGATCGTAACCGCCACCTCGGGCGACACGGGCAAGGCCGCGCTCGCCGGTTTTGCGGACGCTCCCGGCACGGGCATCACCGTCTTCTACCCCGAGGGCAAGGTGAGCCGCGTTCAGGAGCTCCAGATGACCACCCAAACGGGCGATAACGTCTCGGTGTGCGGCGTTCGCGGCAACTTCGACGACGCCCAGAGCGCCGTCAAGCGCATCTTCGCCGACCGCGAGCTTGCAGAGCGCCTGGCCGAGCGCGGCGTGGTGCTCAGCAGCGCTAACTCCATCAACGTTGGGCGCCTGGTGCCGCAGGTTGTCTACTACTTCGCCGCATACGCGCAGCTTCTGCGCGCCAGTGCCATCGAGGCGGGCGACGAGGTCGAGTTCTGCGTGCCCACGGGCAACTTCGGCGACGTGCTCGCCGGCTACTATGCCAAGCTCCTGGGCCTGCCTGTGGCGAAGCTCATCGTAGCGAGCGACAAGAACAACGTGCTCTACGACTTCCTCACCACCGGCGTCTACGACCGCAAACGCCCGTTCTTCACCACCATCTCGCCGAGCATGGACATCCTCATCTCCAGCAACCTCGAGCGCATGCTCTACTACCTGAGCGACGGCGACTGCGAGCTTGTGGCCTCGCTCATGGAGCAGCTCGCCCATGAGGGCCGCTACGAGGTGCCCGCCGAGCTCCTCACCCGCATCCAAGAGGTGTTCGCCTGCGGCTGGGCAGATGAGGACGAGGTCCGCGCGGCCATCGGCTCCTGCTGGCGCGACCACCGCTACGTGATCGACCCGCACACCGCGTGCGGCTACCACGTCTTGGAGCAGGTTCCCGCCGCGTCCGCGGCCCGCGCCCGCGTGCTGCTTTCGACCGCGAGCCCGTACAAGTTCCCGCGCGCCGTGGCCGAATCGCTCGGGCTCGACGTGCCCACGGACGACTTCGCCTGCATGGAGGTCCTGGCTAAGGCGACCGGCACCACCCCGCCTGTGCAGCTCGCCACCCTGCAACAAGCCGCCGTGCTGCACGACGACGTGGTGGATGTGGACGGCATGGCCTCCTATGTCGAGCACGCCTGCCATGCAAAATTAGGACAGAGGTAATTTCGCATGATCAAAGTTACCGTTCCCGCAACGAGCGCAAACCTCGGTATTGGCTACGACACGCTCGGCATGGCGGTCTCGCTCTATTCCCACTTCACCTTCGACCATGCCGATACGCTCACGATCACCGGCTGCCCGGAAGAGTTCCAAAACCGTGACAACATGGTCTACGTTGCCTTTGAACAGGCACTTGAGCAGTGGGGTATGGAGCCCTTCCCCATCTCTATTGACATCCAGACCGAGATTCCCGTTGCCCGCGGCCTTGGTTCCAGCTCGACGTGCGTGGTCGCGGGCATCATGGGCGCGGCCGCGCTCACGCGCCGCACCGTGACGCGCGAGGAGCTCGTCGCCATGGCGACCGCGCTCGAAGGGCACCCCGATAACGTTGCGCCCGCGCTCCTTGGCGCCGCCGTGTGCTCGTTCACCCCCGAGGGCGAGCTGCCGCGCTGCCTTCGCTACAACGTGAGCGAACGGCTGCGGTTCATCACCATCATCCCGCCTTACGAGGTGCATACAAGCGAGGCGCGCAAGGTTGTTCCGCAGGAGGTGCCGCTCAGCACGGCCGTGTGGCAGATGGGCCGCATCGCGGGGCTCACGCGGGGGCTCGAAACCGGCGACACCGAGCTTATCGCCGCCGCCAACGACGACCGCCTGCAGGAGCCGTACCGCCGCAAGCTCATCCCCGACTACGATGCGATCCGCGCCACCTGCCTTGAGGGCGGGGCGAAGACCATCTGGATCAGTGGTTCGGGCTCCACGCTCATGGCAGTGACCGACGACACTATCGTGGCGAAGTTTTTGCAGGTACGCCTGCGCGAGCAGTTCCCCACGTGCGATACGCATATTCTCACCTGCGACACCCAGGGCGCGCAGATCGAGTATCTGTAGCGTGCGTGAGCGGCATGCCTTCCGGTGACAAACGTGAACTCGCAGCCAAGCGCTTCAACACATTGCCTGCATGCTGCCTCTGCTAGGATGTGAGCATTACGTCTGAACAGGAGCACCATGCAGAACGCCTCGTCCAAGCATAAGAAGCCATCGCGACCGCAGAAGCGCGCGGGCGGCGCGGCGCATACCCCCAACATCGACCCCACGGGCCCCACGGCGCTCGGCCTCACACGAGCAGACTTCCTCCCCACCACGCGCTCCGACATGAAGGCCCGCGGCTGGGACCAATGCGACTTCGTCTACATCTGCGGCGACGCCTACGTGGATCATCCCAGCTTCGGGGCGGCCATCATCTGCCGACTGCTCGAGGCGCACGGGTACAAGGTTGGCTTCATCGCCCAACCCGACTGGCGCGATTCCGCAAGCATCGCGGCGCTCGGCGAGCCGCGGCTTGCCTTCCTCGTCTCGGCGGGCAACATGGACTCCATGGTCAACCACTACAGCGTGAGCAAGCACCGCCGCCGCACCGACGCTTACACGCCCGGCGGCTGCATGGGCGCGCGTCCCGACCATGCGACCATCGTGTACGGCAACCTCATCCGCCGCACCTTCAAGAACACGCCCATCATCTTGGGCGGCATCGAGGCGAGCCTGCGCCGCCTCGCCCACTACGACTACTGGCAGGACCGTCTGAAACGCTCCGTCCTGCTTGATTCTGGCGCGGACCTTATCATCTACGGCATGGGGGAACGCCCCATCATCGAGCTCGCCGAAGCACTTGACGCAGGGCTGCCGATCGAGCAGATCACCTACATCGACGGAACCGTGTACCGCACCCGCTCGCTCGCTGAGGTCTATGACGCCGTGGTGCTGCCCTCTTGGGACGAGCTCGAAGCAGACCCCCTCACCTACGCTCGCAGCTTTAACACGCAATATGAGAACATGGACCCGTTCAGCGGGAACCGGCTCGTTGAGCCCTACCCGCACAGCGTCTTCGTGGTGCAGAACCCACCTGCGAAGCCGCTCGCCACCGAAGCGTTCGACGAAGCTTACGACCTCCCCTATACGCGAACGTACCATCCGGATTACGAGGCGGCCGGCGGCGTCCCCGCGCTCGCCGAGGTAAAGATGTCGCTCATCTCCAACCGTGGCTGTTTCGGCGAATGCAGCTTCTGCGCGCTCACCTTTCACCAGGGGCGTATCGTACAGGCACGCAGCCACAGCTCGCTCTTGGCCGAGGCGCGGCGCATCACGCGGGAACCGGATTTCAAGGGCTACATCAACGACGTGGGCGGCCCGACGGCGAACTTCCGCCAGCCCGCCTGCGCAAAACAGCTCACGCGCGGCGCCTGCGTGCACAAGCGCTGTCTCTGGCCCAAAGTGTGTCGCAGCATGAAGGTCGACCACAGCGACTACGTGCAGCTCCTGCACGAGCTTCGCGCGTTGCCGGGCGTGAAGAAGGTCTTCGTGAGAAGCGGCATCCGCTTCGACTACGTTCTCGCGGACCCCGATCCCAACCAGACCTTCCTGCGTGAGCTCTGCGAGCACCACGTGTCAGGCCAGCTCAAGGTGGCACCTGAGCACGTGAGCGACGCCGTGCTTTCGGTGATGGGCAAACCGAGCCGCGCCGTCTACGACCGCTTCGTGGGCGAGTACCGCGCCATGAACCGTGAGCTTGGGCGCGATCAGTACTTGGTTCCCTACCTCATGAGCAGCCATCCGGGCAGCACGCTTCGCGAGGCTGTCGAGCTCGCTGAATACGTGCGCGACATGGGCTACATGCCCGAGCAGGTGCAAGACTTCTATCCCACGCCGTCGACCATGTCTACCTGCATGTACTACACCGGCGTGGACCCGCGCACCATGAAACCGGTCTATGTACCGAAAACCGCACACGAGAAAGCCCTGCAGCGGGCGCTCATCCAATACCGCAAGCCCGAGAACTACGAGCTCGTGCGCGAGGCCCTGCAGAAGGCTGGGCGAACCGACCTCATCGGTTACGGGCCGAAATGCTTGATCGCACCCGTCAAGGGACAGCGGCCGCATGGGCTGGGAAAGCGCGGGGGAAGCAAACGCGGCTCCGGAACGAGCGGGCAGGCACAAGGCTCATCCAAGCAGGGCGGACACGATGCGCGCACTCGAAGCGAGCGGCGCGGTTCCGGCAAGCAATCCCCATTCGCTCAACGGGGCAAGCGCGGTTCAAATGCTGTGGGCCGCAACCGTGCAGGCCAGGGACGCGAGGCTAACCGTGGCGGGCACCGCGGGTAGATGGCGCTGAGCTACGCCCGCGCGCCGAGGCGGTGCCGCCTCAGTCTCTTATGGCACGGACCTCGGCCCCCTCGGCGCGGAATTGCGCTCAAGAAAAAGTTCAAGGCTCGAGTCGGAAGGTTTTTCGCGAACCGCCAAGTAGACCAGCCTCTACGGGCAATAAAGCCGCAGGAAATGCGCGCGAAAAAGCGGGTGTTACTCGGAGACTGCTAAAAAACCTTCCGATTCGAGCCTCGAACATATTTCTGCCGCCAAACGGGGGCCAAAACGGCTTCTCAGCGCAAACTGCACAGCCTTTGCGCTTACAAACACGCCGCAGCGATGCGCTCCTTGAGCTTGTCTATGCCCAGGCCCGTCTCGGAACTCGTCACGATGATGTCCTCCGCAGGCACATTGAGCTGTTTGCGGATGGCGGCAAGCTGCTGGCTCTGCTTGCCACGGCTGAGCTTATCGGCCTTGGTGAGCGCCACCACGAAGGGGAACTCGCCCGCCTGCAAAAACTCGATCATCTGGTGGTCGAGGGCGCTCGGGTCATGACGGATGTCCACGAGCGAGACCACCAGGTTGAAGCTGCGATCAAGGTCAAAGAAGTCGCCGATCAAACGTGCCCAGCGCTCGCGCTCCGCCTTGGAGCGACGCGCAAAACCATATCCGGGGAGGTCAACGAAATGCACGCCGTCAGCCTCAAAGAAGTTTACATTGCTTGTCTTTCCCGGCGTGCTCGACACCTTGACCAGGCCCTTTCGGCCAAACAGCTTGTTCATAATTGACGACTTGCCCACGTTCGAGCGCCCCACGAAGCTCACCTCTGGGCAGGTCGACGGCGGAATCTGAGATGCCTTGCCGTAGCTCGCCACAAAATGGGCAAGCTGGTAGTTAATGGAATCGGCCATGGGAACTCCTATCGTGGTGAAAGCCTCCTCATTGCTTATGAGCAATTCGGCTATGCGATGCGACGAACGATTTCGAGGACGACGCTGCTTGCAGTCCGCGCGTAGTCTTCGAGTTCGAACGCGCGCTCGCAAAGCGCGTCGTACGACTCGTCGCAGTTATCTGAGATTGCGCGCAGCACCAAGCACGCGGCGCCATTCTTGGCCGCGATATGCGCGACCGCGGCGCCCTCCATCTCGGCGCAATCCGCGCTGGTCTGAGCCACCACGGAGTCGCGCAGGTCGCCCGTAATGAACCGATCGCCCGTAGCAATCGTTCCTCGCAGGTACCGAGGAGCGTCGTCGCCAGGCGCAGCGGGGTTCACGGCAGCATCGACAAACCCCTTGTCGCGCAACACGGCCTCGGCAGCATCGACCAGCGCGGGGTTCGAGGCGAATTCCTCCAAACCGGGAGCCGACTCGGCAATGAGCGAGGTGTCGGTGTCGAGATAGCGGAGGCGCTCGCCGATCACCGCATCGTTGATATGAAGCGCCGGGTTAAGCCCTCCCGCAATGCCGGAGAAGATCACCGTACCCGCCCCGTAACGGCTCAGCAGGTGCTGCGTCGCTGCAGCGGCATTCACGGTGCCCATGCCCGCCGTGCAAGCCACCACCTGAACGCCTTCGAAGGTGCCGCGTGCAACGGTGAGACCCGCCTCTTCAACCATTGAACGCTCAGAAAGTGCATCGTAGATCTGCGACACCTCTTTCTCGAGCGCGCCGATAATTGCGATCGTTCCTGCCATAGTGCTCCGTTCCGCGCGGTGGGTGCCGCGCCTTTCCCGCGCGAACCGAGCCGCACCCGTTCGATATTCAGCAGCCCATGATAGCAGGCAGAATGTTACACACACCTGGCAAACGGTCGAAATTCATCGCTGAACGGCAATTAATCCGCCGAACCTTGACACCTTCGCCAGGCAGCGCCTCGCTGCTTATCGCTGGCGCCTTTGCGACCACCATGAGCCGCCATGCCTATGCGTACGTGAATCCCTGCATCTTCTCATTGTTCATTCTTGGGCAAGATTGTGCCGTTAATCGCCTTTAATACCCCCACTTTTCGACACATTCTTGCCCAAGAATATTGACACAGCAGAAAGCTCTTGAGATTAGCCGCAACGCAGACATCAACTAATTCGTTCTGCATGAGGCGAGGGGCTCTGCCATGGCAGGACCCCCATGTGCTACCGCATACCGCCGGTGGCTCCGAAGACCTCGCCGGAAACACCCTTGTCGTCGCCGAGGGATTTCCACAGCAGGCCCGCGTGCGCTTGGAAGTTAGGCATATCGGAACAAAGCAGCAGGAACACGACCTCGATAACGAAGTTCATGGAGTTATGCGAGAACGGAAGGTCGCTGTTAAGCATCTTATCGCGCGTCGCGGTCTGCAGAACGCAGGTCGCACGGCGCGCAAGCGGCGAGTCCGGCACATTGGTGATCACAATCGTAGGCGTCTGCGAATCGATGGCATTGTCCATCATATGGTTTAGCCGCTTAGAGTGACCGGATTTAGACATGAAAACAAGCACGTCTCGTTTGGTGAGCGACATGGACGAAAGCACCATGGCCTCGGTTGTAGGGGCACAATGCGAGCGAATGCCAAGCTGAGCGATAAGGAACGAAGCCGATAAAGCCGCCGGAATGGTGTTACCCACCGCTCCAAACACCACCGAATCGGCTTCCTCAATAAGGCGCACCGCATAGGTAAGATCTTGATCGCTAATGAGATTGAGCGTATCGAGCAGTTCGCGGTTCTTTGCGAGGAGCACCGTCTCCATAGCAGCTCGCGGAGCGTCGAGCGAAATGACATTGCGCGGAACCTCATCGGGGTCGTGCGTGCCGTTATCGCGCTGCATCGCGCTTCGCAGCTCGGAAAAGCTCTCGTATCCCAAATGACGCACGAAGCGGGACACCGTGGCTGCCGACGTCTGGCTTCGTGCAGCAATCTCACGCGTGGTCAGCGAGGGAATTTCTCCTTGGTACGCCATGACAAAATCGGCGATGAGCTTCTCGGTATCGCTCAGCCGGTCGTACAGCAAACAAATCTCGTTGATGACGCTTCCCTTACGCTGCATGATAACTCCCGGAACTTTGTCCTCTGCTCCCATGATAGCAATCTACGCTGCCATAGTGCGGCATTCCTTACGACTCCCCGCCGAACGGTCCTTGCCGCACGAATCTGCTCCATGCTTGAAGCCGCTGCAGAGCCGCTGGGCAGCCGCCAGCCCGGCAGCCTCCGCCAGCCCGGCAAGCCATTGCGGGCCACAGGCCCGTTCCAAGCCGGACGAGCCCCCGCCCCGGCAGGTCGCCCCGCCCCAGCAGGATATCGCAGGCCACAAGCCCGCTCCAAGCTGAACGGACCGCCCCCACCCCGGCAGACCACCGCACACCGCGAAGCCACCCCAAGCCCTGCCAAGATACAACTACCCCCGTGACAAGAAGAGGGCCCCATTGGGACCCTCTCCATAGATGATGCAGCGGCTAGGGAGCGAGGACACGAAGCGCTCGGCCTACGCAACCCCAGGGGAGTGCGCGCTGCACGTATGAGCTAGTTGAGCTCCTGACGCCACTGGGGCATGACGGGATCGCGATAGTACTTCGCGGCGCCGACGCAGTTGAAGAGCTCCATCTTCTGCTTGATGACTGCCTTGCCGGCCTCGATGCACTCGGGGAAGAGGTTGTTCGGATCCCAGCCGGAGCCCTCCTGGGAGAGGATCTCGCGAGCCTTGGTGAAGAACGCGCTCTTGTAGTCGGAGGAGATGTTCACCTTCTGGATGCCCAGACGCACGGCCTCGGCGATCTCGCTGTCGGGGTTGCCCGAACCACCGTGGAGCACGAGCGGGATGTCAACGACCTTGGTGATCTCCTCGAGCACGTCCATGCGCAGCTTCGGGGTGACGCCCTTGGGATACAGGCCGTGGCAGGTGCCGATGGCAACGGCGAGCGTATCGACGCCGGTCTGCTCGACGAACTTCTTGGCATCCTCGGGGTTGGTGTAGATAACCTCGGTCATGCCGCCCTCGATGGAGGTGCCGGTGTCACCGATGGTGCCCAGCTCGCCCTCGACCGAGACGCCGACCATGTGGCAGTAGTTCACGACCTCGGCGGTCTTGGCGATGTTCTCCTCGAACGGAAGAGCAGAGCCGTCGATCATGACGGAGGTGAAGCCCACGTGCACGGCGCGCATGATGCTCTCGATGCTGTCGCCATGGTCCATGTGGATGACGAACGGAACCGGGCTGTTGCCAGCGCGGGCGATCATGTACTTGACGAAATCGTCCTTGCAGTAGGCGAGCTCGGTGGGGTGCACCGCGATGATCGCGGGGGCGTCGTTGGCCTCAGCGGCCTCGACCACGGTGCGGAACAGATTGCTCTCGGACACGTTGTAGGCGCCCACTGCGAAGTGCTTCTCCTTCGCGACACTGAGCATCTGGTTCATGTTGATGAGCATAGTCTCATGTCTCCTTTTACTTGTCGTACTCGTTGACTACCAACCATATGTGCTGTTCACCGTATGCGAGACGAGGCACATGTCCTTTATCTCAGCCTCTGCCTCACGCGGCAAACGTAACACCGCTGCTTACGAGCGAGCCTTTCCGGCAGAACCGGAAATCTCGATGTAGCGCTTGATAACCTCGATACCGGCCTTCCAGCTGTCCTCGACGAGCGTCGGGTAATCGTAGCCGGGGTTCTCGGCAAGCGCCTTCGCAACGAACTCGCGCTGGGCAATCATGTAGTCCGTGCCCACGTTGATCTTGTTGATACCGGCCTCGACGGAGCGACGCATGTTCTCCTCGCCAGCACCGGAGCCGCCGTGAAGCACGAGCGGAGCGCCCGTAGCCGCCTTGATCTTCTCCACGATGTCGAAGTGGAACGTGGGAACGTACCCCTCGGGATAGTCGCCATGCGTGGAACCGTACGAAACAGCAAGCGCATCCACGCCGGTCTCCTGGATGAACTTGATTGCCACAACGGGGTTCGTGTACATCTCGTCATCGGTTAGCACCGCCCCGCTCTCGTCGATGCGGCCCATGTTGCCCACCTCGGCCTCAACAGAGGCGCCGTAGGTCTGGGCGAGCTCGACGATGCCGCGCGTCACTCGAGCGTTCTCCTCGGGCGAAAGCGCGCTCGCGTCGCACATGACGCTTGAGAACCCCTCATGCAGGCAGCGCTTGAGGTGCGCGATATCGTGGCCATGATCGAGGTTGATTGCCACAGGCACACTCGCCGCCTGCGCCATCTTGATGATGGGCTGGGTGAGGATATCGCAATCGAAGAACGATTTCACATGATCCTGAAGCAGGTCGATGATGATGGGGGCGTTCATCTCTTCGGCCGCCGTGATGACGCCACGCGCCGTCTCGAGGTTGAAGGCGTTGATTGCCATGACGGCATAGCCCTCGGCATTGGCCTTAGCGAGCATGCCCTTCATCGATTCATACATGGAGTGGGTCCTTCCTTGACCGTACGTACATCATGCCAAGCGCGTTACGACGAATGCGAAGCGAGCTTCCAAGGTGACTCAAGCGCTTCCGTGCGACGCCGGGAGAATGGCGGCGGAGCCGAAGCCCCGCCGCGTGCAAACCTTAGGAGAGGCTGAAGCCGGAGAGGTCAATCTCTTCCTCGGTGTCGTCCTCGGCCATGCCGAGATCGTCAACCTGCTCGGGGGTGAGGCGCTTCTTGATGAGCACCAGGAGCACGGCGGTGACGCAGGAACCCACGAGGAGCGCGACAACGGCCATGAGCGGGTTGGTCATAGCGGGGATCACGAAGACGCCGCCGGAGGGAACCATGGACTCAACACCAGCGGAGAAGCTGATCGCGCCGCACACGCCGCAGCCGATGGAGGTGCAGATCACGGTACGGATGAGGTCGTTCATGGCGATGGGAATGACGCCCTCGGAGATCATGCAGATGCCCATGGGGAAGGCGACCTTGATGTTCTCCTCCTCGGAGTACTTGAAGATCGGCTTATTGATGGCCTTGGAAAGCAGCCAGCCGAGCGTCACGCCGATGGGCGGGACCATCGCGGCGAGCACCTTGATACCCTCGGGGCCATAGATGCCGTCGGCCATGAGGCCGTCGCAGATCAGGTTCGGGACCTTGGAGATGGCTCCACCGTAATCCAGGCAGCCGATCCAGCCGATGATGAAGCCGTAGAGAGCCTTCTGGCTCTGGTCAAGACCGGTGATGAAGTTGGTCAGCGCACCGGTGAGCATCGTGATCGGGGTGCCGAGCACGAAGAACATGATGAGGCCGCCGAGCGCAGAGGACAGCAGCGGGACGATCATCATGGGCATGAGCGCCTGCGCCCACTTGGGAACCTTGAGATAGGTCTCGATGACGAGCGCGATGTAGCCCACGAGCAGGCCGCCGATGAGGCCGCCGAGGAAGCCGGAGTTCAGGAACGAGGCGATCATGCCCATGAGGAAGCCGGGCGCGATGCCGGGACGGTCGGCAACGGAGTAGGCGATGTAGCCGCCGATGAATGCCGGGATGAGGCCCATGCCCATGACGCCGAGCGTGGTGAGCGCCGAGGGCACCGTCATCGCGTCGAGTTCGTCGATCGAAGCGATGTTAACGCCACCGGTAAGGTTACCGATAGCGATGAGCAGGCCGGAGGCCACGATGAGCGGAAGCAGGTAGCTAATGGCGGTAAGCACGTGCTTCTTAATCTCGGAGGGAGCGAACTTTCCCTTCAGTTTTCCTGCCATGAGGAAATCCCCCTTTCACACGGGATATAGCCGGTTGACTACTTGCCGATGGACTCGGCAACCTTCTGGATGACCTGCTTGGGGGCCTTCACCACGAGCGAGGTCGGGATCTCGAGCGTGGGCTTGCCCTCGAAGCGGCCCTTCTCGACCTTGATGTCGACAGCCAGGATGACGGCATCAGCCTCAGCGATCTCCTCCGGAGTGAGCGGGTCCTCAACGCCGATGGTGCCTTGCGTCTCCACGTGGATCTCGTGGCCGAGTGCCTGGGCGGCTTTGACGAGCTTCTCCTTTGCCATGTAGGTGTGCGCGATACCAGAGGTACACGCGCAAACGCCGACGAGCTTCATGAGCTCCTCCTTCTCTATCGCCTCTCCCCAATTACCAACCACGGCGTGCGGGCGATAGCGTCGCGCCGTGGATGTTGCAAAGCCACACGCGCTGCCAGCCGGCGATCAGGCTGCGCGCGCTCATTGCCTGCAGTGAATGCGCGGGACCATCCGCAGGGCAGCTTCCTCAGCTGACGAACGGCTGCGCCTGCCTGCTCGGCCCCTAGTCGTCGTAGTCGTCCGGGCTCGACTCGAGCAGCGCCAGCATCTCCTGCGGGCTCGTGACCGCATGCAGCTTCTCAACGAAGCTCTCATGCGCGAGCAGCATGGCCACATGCTGGAGCAGCTTAAGATGCACAACGTCGGAATCGCCCTCGGTAACGGCGAACAGGATGACAACCGTAACCAGCTCGTCGTCGAGCGACTCCCACGCAAGCGGGTTCTTCGACGTGCCGATAGCGAGCGCGGTCTCGTTCACACCCGCGGACTTGCCGTGCGGGATGGCGACACCCATACCGATGCCGGTCTGGCCCTCGCCCTCGCGCCACATGACATCCTTGAAGAAGCCCTCACGATCGTTGAGCTTTCCCTGCTCCTCGAACAGGTCGGTTAGAGCGTTGAGCATCTCCTCCTTTGTGTTCACGTCGAGGTCAAGCGCGATGAGCTTCTCGTCGATCACGTTGGAGATGTTGAACCCCTGGGTTCCCTCTGCCATGACATTCCTCCTCCCAAATGTCTTTCTCCCTCGTTGTTTCACAACTATACAATCTTGTGAAACATATTTGTGATTCATGGGGCGTTTTAGGGTGAACGGTAGGTATTTTCAGGTGAACGGTTTCGGCATTTCTCATTTGATGAAACAGAATTGATTCAGCAGCATTTTATTGACAGCCGTTATTATTCTCTGCTTCAACCTGCACGTATCTGTATAATGTGCGCTTTCCGCATGCAAGGGACTTTATGTAAACAAGACCTCTGTTTCATCCCGTTCACACCGAACAGAGCCCCGCTCGCCCAATATCATGCCCTTCTGCGTTTCATCAAACTATAATAGTTGAAACGGCAAGGTTATCTGGCTGAAAGGAGCCCTATGATGGATAAGGTCTTGCTCGGCGCGCTGGAAGCCGGCGGCACCAAGATGGTATGCGCCACGGGCTATGCCGACGGCACCGTCGTCGAGTCCGAGTCGTTCCCCACCACCACCCCGGAGGAAACAACCGCAACGTGCGCTGCTTGGTTCAAGGACAAGGGCATCGCTGCGCTGGGCATTGGCGCGTTCGGCCCCACTGCGGTGAACCCCTCTTCGCCTCGTTACGGCCAGATTCTCGAAACGCCCAAGACCGCGTGGCGCTATTTTGACCTGCTGGGCAATCTGCAGGGACCCCTCGGCATTCCGTGCGGATACGACACCGACGTGAACGTCGCGTGCCTGGGCGAGGTAACCTTCGGCTGCGCGCAGGGGCTCACCGACGTGGTGTACCTCACCATCGGTACGGGCGTTGGCGCCGGCGTGCTCTCGGGCGGGAAGCTCCTCCATGGCATGATGCACCCTGAGGCAGGCCATATCCCGCTGGTTCCTAATCCGGATGACCCCATCGCGGGCGATGGCGCGTGCCCGTACCACAAGAACTGCCTTGAAGGCCTCATCGCCGGCCCGGCAATCGCCAAGCGCTGGAACGGCAAGAAGGGCAGCCAGATGGCGGACGATCCGGAAGCCATGGACCTGCTCGCCGGATACCTGGGGCAGGCGCTCGCCACGTACATCCTCTGCTACTCGCCGCAGCGCATCATCATTGGCGGCGGCGTGGGCGACCACACCCCCATCGTGCAGCTCGCGCGCGCCAAGACGGCCGAGGCGCTCAACAACTACATCGTCACGCCCGAGGTGGCAGACCTCGACACCTACATCGTGAACAACAGCCTTGAGGGCAAGCAGGGCGTCATGGGCTGCCTCGAGCTGGCCCGCCAGGCGCTGGAGGGATAACGCCGTCGGGGCGGTGTCGCGCCGCAACGTGACGCCGCCTTTTCGCTCTCCCCCTATTTACATTCTCCCTCTATTCATTCTTGGGCAAGATTGTGCCGTTACATCCACATTTTTCGGCTAAGTTCGACACATTCTTGCCCGAGAATGAAAGACGCGAGTCATGAGCGTACGGATGCGCATCCGCGTGGGTGCGCGACCGCGCGCCCACGCACCCGTGTACCAGCGCAGCCCCGCAATCAGGCTCCATCGGACGCAACGCGCGGCACACCGTACGCATCCAAGAGCCGCGCTAGCGCTCCGGGCGTCATCAGGGTACGGTAATCAAAACGAATCACGGCATCACAGACCGCAGTCAGGCGAGATTCGCGCTGGCGCTCATGCATCATGCGCGCCACGGCGTCGCCGTGTTCTCCCGCGAAACGCGTATATTTGTCTTTGCCGTCAAACTCCCACACCAGCTTTGTCCCGTCTTCCAAAATCCACGCACCGTCGACGTAGAACGTTCTCCACGGCTCCAAAACATCTGGGAACGCCACCTGAAGCTCGGGAACGACGAAGCCCTCTTGGATCATAACGCCGCGCGCGATGGACTCTCCCCCGCTTTGGCTGCGCGCGTCCGCATACGATGCCACGCGCAGCGCGCTCCTGATACCTCGTTTGCGACCGCCATATCGTCTCACAAGCTGCACAAGCTCTTCGCTCGGTATGTCGAGAAGGCGCAACGCAGCGTCCGCAATGGCCAGTGCCTGAGGAAACGGCGCTGCACAAAGGCAGTCGACAACCGTTTGTTCAGGTGAAGTCACGTGGATCCCGTTCACGACGCCGCGCGCAAACGTTGGTATTCCTGGTGTATCGTGCACGCCGCATCGCACAAATCGGCCCGTCTTCCCAGTATGGGAACCGGGCGACACTGCGAGGTATACATCTTCCAGCAGCTCAAGCGACACGGGCAGGCCAAACACGCACGCCGCGGAAAACGAGGCGAAAATCAATTGTTCATCGTAACGCGCAAGGGATTGGATGATGACGTACGGCTTGCGCCATGATTCCAACCCTGCCCAAAATGCACTGCGCCCGAACAGCTGATGAAATGGCTCGACCAGCTCGCCCGTATCCACACGTCGGCGAAACGCACGGATTTCTTTTCGCGGTGGACGAAATAGAATCCCGTCCTGCTCCGCCTGTGCGACGTGACGGGCGATTCGCTCCGAAACGCTTGAGCGCACGGCCCTTGCCCCCTAGGTAAACGTAGCCCGCACGCGCAGCCGTGCGGACGGCACGGTTCGTTGCTAAAACGTAGACCCGCTCTAAAGCGTAGCCCCTCTCTCGTTCTTGGGCAAGATTGTACCGTTACAAGCCTCTGTAGAAGCCGTTAACGGTACAATCTTGCCCAAGAATGAACGGGCGCGGGCAGGCCGTCCGGCGTACGGCCGATGATCGCCTACTCGCTTGCACGGGCCCCCTTCATGGCGCGAAGCACGGCAGAACGCAGCTCGGGGATGCGGCCCTTGTCCATTTGTGGAACGCCTTCGAGCTTGTAGGGGATGCCGAGTTGCTCGTACTTCACCACTCCCATGGTGTGATATGGCAGCATCTCGAGGCCGACAACGTTATGCCAGGGAGCGATCAGCCGACCGAGCTTTTCGCACTCCTCAACCGAATCAGTATAGCCCGGCACCACAACATGCCGGATCACCGTCTTGATGTTGCGGCGAGCAAGCTCGTCGCCAAAGGCGAGGATTCGGTCCATGCTACGTTCCGTGAGCACACGATGGCCCTCGGGATCCGCGTGCTTGATGTCGAGCAACACGAGGTCGGTTGCGCGAAGCAGCGCGTCGAAGCGCTCAGGAGAATCGGGCGTATACGCGTACCCGCAGGTATCAAGACAGGTGTGCACCCTTCCGGCCGGACGGGCGTGGGCCTGGCCGAAGAGGGCGGCCACGAACTCGGGCTGGAGCAGCGGCTCCCCACCAGAAACCGTGATGCCGCCGTTGCGATAAAACTGCCAATTGCTCTCAAACGTGCCCATGACGTGCTCAACAGAGACGGGCGTGCCCGCCTGAAGCGCCCAGGTATCGGGGTTGTGGCAGTATGCGCAACGCATAGGGCAGCCCTGGACGAACACTACAAGACGTGTGCCCGGTCCATCGACCGTGCCCATGGTCTCGATGGAATGAACGCGCCCCAACGGGAACTGCGATTGGTTTTCTACCTGCACCTCGAGCTCAACCTTTGCCACCGCGCCCACGCTCCTCGCTCACGTTGCTTGTCCGCCACCGCTATTGTACGTCCTCCATCTGCGTCCGGCGCGCACAGAACAACGGGTGAAGTCAGTGCGGAAGAGAGATGACTTCCCAAGGAAGAAGCGGGGCGGCGCCGCACAAACAAAAAGCGCCCGCGCGCCGCAATCGATGCGAGCACGCGGGCGCGATGAGTCAAAACGACCCCGTCCCAAAATGACTGCATGAACCCTCACGGCGGCAGGGCTATACTGGCAGGCGCGACCACGGAACCAAACGAGCATAGGGAGCAGGCATGGCAATCGAACGCATGGCAATAGTAGGCAAGGGTGCGGTAGGACTGCTCTACGGAAGCATTGCCGCAGTGCATCTCGATGCCGGAGCGGTTACCTATGTAATGGATGATGCACGGTTCGAACGGCATCGACACGACCGAACGCTCATCAATGGCGTGCAATGCGATATCGAAACTTTGCCCGTGAGCGCCTTGGCAAGCGAGCGTCCGTTCGACTTGGTCGTGCTCGCCACTAAGGCAACGGGCCTAGACCAAGCGCTCGACACCATGGAAGCCCTGGTAGGCCCGAACACATGCATCATTTCGCTTCTTAACGGCATTCGAAGCGAGCGCATCATAGCCGAACGATTTGGCTGGCAACATACGGTGCTCAGCGTTGCGCAGGGCATGGACGCTGTGTTTCTACATGGCGAGCTCACCTATACGCATCCGGGCGAGATCCGGTTCGGCGCGGCGGAGGAAACCAATCCAGGCATCGTCGACAGCATTGCCGCGTTCTTCCGTCGAGCAGGCATCCCCCATACGGTCGAGGGGAACATCGAACATCGCCTATGGACGAAATTCATGCTCAACGTAGGGATAAACCAAACCTGCATGGCATATGGAGGCACCTATGGCACTGCAACCGCACCTGGCGAACAGAATCGCTGCTTCATCGCCGCTATGCGCGAGGCCATGGCCGTAGCACGGGCGGAAGGAATCGAGCTCACCGAGCAGGATCTGGGCGATATGGTGGACCTCATCGCCTCGATTGATCCGGCAGGCATACCCTCGATGGCGCAGGACCGGGTCGCGCACCGCCGAACCGAGGTTGAGGAATTCGCTGGGACCGTCATTCGCCTTGCCGAGCAGCACGGTATCCTCGTCCCGCAGAATCGATGGCTCTACGACCGCATTCACGAGATCGAGACAAACTGGTAACCAGCGCAGCGGGGAAAACTAACTGCAGATACAAACCTATCAATCGCGCATCGGGGAGCGAGTCGGGGACCACCCCCGCCGCGGAAACCGCCGTGCCACAAAGGTCGTTTCTCAACGTATTGAGCGAAAATTGGCTAACTTTGTCGATTTTCTGCTCTCGGATGGTGGCCAACGTTGTTACAGAGGCCAAAACAGCTCCTGCGTGGCTCACTTTTCTTTATAACAAGGCATTTCGCGCGGAAATGAGCCGGCCTGCACGTCATCAGAGAGCAGAAAATCGACAAAGTTAGCCATTTTTGCTGTTCACATTCAAATTTCTGCGCCTCGCACGCAAAGGGCCGGCTGCGAGACGCGCCTCGCAACCGGCCCTCAAGCTCAGCTCTGTTGGAATCTCAGGAGCGTTGCCGCATTCTAGCAGGCAGAACGCGTGAGTTACATCCCCTGATGGAAGGTACGGGAGATAACCTCGTCCTGCTGCTCCTTGGTGAGGTTGTGGAAGTTCACCGCATAGCCAGACACGCGGATGGTGAGCTGCGGGTACTTCTCGGGATGCTGCTGCGCATCGAGCAGCGTGTCGCGGTTGAACACGTTAACGTTCAGGTGATGGCCACCCTTCTCGGCATACGCGTCGATCATGTTAACGAGGTTGTCGGCCTGCGCCTGGGGGACGTCGGTGACGTTCATGTGCTTCTCCTTTTCGAAGGGGCGCGGCAACCCGTCGCGCCGCCACATTAGGAATCGTTACTAGTATAACGCCAAATTGCTTCTAGTACACTAGCAGTTGGCAATGGGGCTGGCAATTTCCCGCCCCATTGCCAACGTTGCCGGCGTTGTTAGCACTCGGCGCAGTCCGGGTTCTCAACGGAGATCTCGGCCGTGGAAAAGTCGAGGCTGTCCAGATCGATATCGCCGAAGAACACCTGGTCCTCCTTGCCGAGCGCGCCCGGGATGATGGAGAAGGTGTTGGAGATGCCGTCCTGGGCATCGCGGAACGGCAGCTTGGACACGGAGCTCAGGCTCGCGATGGCGCCGTGCGTATCGCGACGGTGCATGGGGTTCGCGCCCGGGGCGAACGGCACGCCCTTCTTGCGGCCGTCCGGCGTGGCGCCGGTGTTCTTGCCATACACCACGTTGGAGGTAATGGTGAGCACCGAGGTCGTGGGCACGGAGTTGCGGTAGGTGTCGTTCATGCGGATGTACTCCATGAACTGGTGCACCACGTCGTGGGCGATCTTGTCCACGCGGTCGTCGTCGTTGCCGTACTTGGGGAACTCGCCCTCGATCTCGAAGTCCACGATCACGCCCTGCTCGTCGCGAACGGGATGAACCTTGGCGTACTTGATTGCGGAAAGCGAGTCGGCCACGACGGAAAGGCCGGCGATACCCGTGGCGAACCAGCGGTGCACGTGCTTGTCGTGCAGCGCCATCTGGATGCGCTCGTAGCAATACTTGTCGTGCATGTAGTGGATGATGTTCAGCGCGTTCACGTACACGCCGGCGAGCCACTGCATCATGTCGTTGAACTTGCTCACGACGTCGTCGTAGTCGAGCGTGTCGCCCTCGACGGCGCGATACTTCGGGCCGATCTGCTTCTTGGAGATCTCGTCCACGCCGCCGTTGAGCGCGTAGAGCAGGCACTTGGCCAAGTTCGCGCGGGCGCCGAAGAACTGCATCTCCTTGCCGATGCGCATGGAGCTCACGCAGCAGGCGATGGCGTAGTCGTCGCCATGGTACACGCGCATAAGGTCGTCGTTCTCGTACTGGATGGAGCTCGAGGCGATGGAGGTCTTGGCGCAGAACTCCTTGAAGGCCTGCGGCAGATTCTTAGACCACAGCACCGTCAGGTTGGGCTCCGGCGAGGTACCCATGTTCTCGAGCGTGTGGAGGTAGCGGAACGCCGTCTTGGTAACGAGGGTGCGGCCGTCCACGCCCATGCCGCCGATGGACTCGGTGACCCACTGCGGGTCACCGGAGAAGAGGTTCTGATACTCGGGGGTACGGGCGAACTTGACCATGCGAAGCTTCATGATGAAGTGATCCACGAACTCCTGGATCTGCTCCTCGGTGAAGGTACCGCGGGCGAGGTCGCGCTCAGCGTAGATGTCGATGAAGGTCGAGGTGCGGCCCATGGACATGGCGGCGCCGTTCTGCTCCTTCACCGCAGCGAGGTACGCGAAGTACATCCACTGGATGGCCTCCTGCACGTTCTTGGCCGGGCCGGAGATGTCATAGCCGTAGAAGTCGGCCATCATCTTGAGCTCGCCCAAAGCGCGAATCTGCTCCTGCAGCTCCTCGCGGTCGCGGATGTTCTCCTCGGTCATGACCTTGGGCGTGGAGGCCTTCTGGGCCTCCTTGTCCTTGATGAGGTAGTCCACGCCGTAGAGGGCCACGCGACGGTAGTCGCCGATGATGCGGCCGCGACCGTAGCCGTCGGGCAGGCCCGTGATGATGTGCGACGAACGGCAGGCGCGCATCTCGGGGGTGTAGACGTCAAAGACGCCCTGGTTGTGGGTCTTGCGACGGAAGGTGTAGTTCTCCACCACGTCGTCGTCGATCTTGTAGCCGTGCTGCTGGGCCGCCTGCATGGAGATGCGGATACCGCCGTTGACGTGCAGCGCGCGCTTGAGCGGCTTATCGGTCTGCAGACCGACGATGGTCTCGCGCTCGGGGTGCTCGTTGTCGATGTAGCCGGCCGGGTGGCTCACGATGCCCGTGACCACCTTGGTGTCCATGTCGAGGCAGCCGCCCTTCTCGCGCTCCTTGGTAAGGAGACCCATGACGTAGTCCCAGAGGTCCTTGGTGCGCTGGGTGGGACCAGCGAGGAACGACTCATCGCCTTCATAGGGGGTGTAGTTGCGCTGGATAAAGTCGCGGACGTCAACCTCATCGGTCCAGGTGCCGCCCTCGAAGCCTTCCCATGCTTCCTGCATCGTGTAACCACGCTCCTTGTTCGCGCCGGCAGGTGCCGGCTTGCTTACTCGGGACCCGGCGCACACGACGGAGCAACCGTGCACACCGACTGTGGTACGGGCCGGTGCAATTTGACGCTCGCGCCGCATTTTTGACCGTTTACCGAGAACTTATCTGTTTTGAAGAATACCATAGGCACCTGCTGTTAAGGGCAGCGATTTGGGATGATATAGCCCCGCGCGCGTGGTTTTTTGCGCATGCATGGGATGCGGCCGAATTGCAGGCCGAAAGATCGAAATCAACGCACGCCCGGGGCCGCCCTCCCCGGCAACACCCAACGCTGCGAATAGGGAATTACACCCTGCCGAGTGCGGCAAAATTGGAGTTACCGGCACCGGCCTGCCCCCCGAGTGCAGCAAATCTGGAGTTATCCACATCGAGCGCTGTAAATGCGGAGTTATCGGCCTCCGCGGGTGGCCGTAACTCCAGATTTGCAGCGCTCGCCGCTCTTAACTCCAGATATGCCGCATTCGTCGAATCTCGGTGCCACGGTCCAGGTCATTCGTACTACGACTCACCAAAGAGCGCGTTGAGGTCGAAAGCGCTTTCTTCCTCGACGCGGTGCCATGCCTCAGCCGGCCAGAGCTCGAGGACCTCCCCATTGCCGACCACCGCAAACGCCTGCTCGCCTACGTCAATACCCGCCCATGCAAGGAGGTCGCGCGGGATGATGAGCTCGTCGTGCTCTCGGTCAAGCTGCACCGCCCGCAGCAAGCTACGCGCATACGAGGCATCCCAATCAGGCGCCTCTGCCTCTAGCTGCAGTGCCTGCCACAGCGCCCATGCAGGCGTTATCGCAAGAGCAGGATGCTCGTCCACGGGGCAGGCATACCACAGGCGCTCGGTCTCCACATCTATGTTATGCAGGGACAAGTTCAAGTGGACGGGGCAATCGACATCAGGGGCCGGGACCTCCCGCGTGCCTGTCAGGTAGCGCAAGGGACGCGGCGGCACGGCGTGAAACGAGTCGAGCACGCGCAGACGCTCGACCTGCTGGGGCAGCCATGCTGCCTCGCCTTCCCCAACGAGATGCAGCTCGCGCGTGCACCACGGCTCCTCGACAGCAACATCGAAGCGGCTGCAGAACTCGCGCGGCAGCAGCACGACGCTCTCGCCAGATGCAAGCTCTACAACCAACGATCCGCTGCTGAGCAAGCGGCGCAGCACCCGGCGCTCATCGTGAGCACACGGATTAGGGCCCGACACATAAGACATAAACGACTCGAACTGGTCGATATCGCCCATGGCAAAACCGGGCACCGCGCCCGCGTATGCGGGCGGAAGCGCATTGGACGCAGGGTCCTCTGCAGAACCGGGTGCGGGGGCATCGTCCGGGTCGGGTGCGAGATCATCGGCTGTAATGTAACGCGAGCACAGAGGAAACGCAGGTGCATCGGGGTTGTTCAGCAAGCGCGCCGCAAGCTGCCCGAGCTGGCGCAGGGGCTCGACAGCGAAAGCGTCGTCTGCGATTGAACCATAGGCGACACCATGGACGTCGAACCAGGCATAGCGCTCAAGCTCTTCTTCCCACGCGGCGAACTCATCTTTGCAGCGCCGAGGCCCCTGGCAAACGCGGTCTTTCAGCAGGGTATGCACGAGCAGCGCGATAACCGAGGCATCCGCATACACTTCGCATGCAAGCTCCCGCTCACGCGGAACGCGATCAAGCGCCGCGCGCAGCTTCTCCTGGCTCATTCCCGCGGCTTCGCACGCATTCATGTTGACTACGGCGAGCAGGCCGGACATCTCCGACACAAGAAGCTTAAGCTCGTCGCGATAGCTGTCGAGCCGGCGCCGAAACCGCTCGCGCGCGACCTCGTCTTCGGCGATATCGCGCAGGCTAAGAGCGCGATGGCTTTCCTGGGCCTCACTCATATGAGCCTCCATCCTCGATATTCCCATAGTATATGGTCTTGCTTGCCCTCGGGGGAACATGGTCCGCATGATCATGACGGTCCGCGCCGGAACAATCGGCCGGGTACCGCGCCGCGCAGGGCAACGCTTCGCCCAGGGCAACGCGCCGCCGCTGGCCCCTACAGGTACGGCAGCAAACCGGCCAGGCTCCAGTCGTAGGTCACAGACATCTCTTCGTTGGTGCGCAGCAGATACACCGTCATATCGGGCACGCGCTCCTCTAAAGCCTCAAGGGCGGAAGCGGACAGACTGCCATCTTCCAAGAAGATTGATTGCGCGCGGTCCGGGTCATCGTGCTCAGCGAGATACGCCTTTGCCAGCTTACGGTCGGCACATGCATCGACATGGAGCCAGCGGCCATCCACACGCACCATATTCCATGCGTGCGAGAAACCATGACGCGTCCCCCATACGACCTGGCAATCGACGCCGCATCGATCGCAGAGATACTTCATATCGAGCGCCGTCCATTCCGAGAGCACGCGGTCGTATTCGCGTGCAGACTCGAAGCAAGCATGGGGCAGATTGCCGCGCAGAATCACGGAACCACGAAGCAGACGCCGGTGAATGCGCCGCACGCGCTCTTCAACCGAAGGCAGATTGCGCGCTTGGTCTTGCGTGTCGCCGGGTTGTACGTCGCCGGCTTGCGCATTGCAGGCCTGCGCGTCACCGGGCTGCACGTCGCCCGCCTGCGCATTGCCGCCTTGCGCGTCGTCTGATTGCACGGCATCAGGCTGCGCGTCGTCTTCAGGCGAGCAGAACAACTCGGCAAGCACTGCGTCGGTGAACAGCGCATTCACCGATAGATCCAACAGAAGGCACGGACGGCCACGATGCGCGAGGGGCTCTTGATAGGTTGCATGTGCAACCGTTCCTTCTGCCTCGGCATCGAGACGTATGGAGCTCATCCAATAAATCTCAGGAAAATCACGCTCAAGTGCGCACCAGGCAACATAGGCATCCGAACGGTCAATACCGGGCATCGTCGTGGACGGGGTTACCGCACAGGCCATCTCGACCAGCGAACGAAACGCACGGCGCTGATTCTCGTTGAGCGCTTCGTAACGCGGGCGGTACCCCTGCCGCATCGCCACCTCAAGTGCCTCGGGCACCAATGCAAAATCATCAAACAGATAGTCAAGAGGTGCCTCCGCAAGGCATGCGGTCATCTTTTCTACATCTAAGGGTGTCGCTTCGCTCCGTGCCGTCCCATCGCTCCACGTCGCTTTGGCATGTTCATCTACGACCATAAGAACCCCTCCCATGCTTCCGGTACGCCCAGCGCGTTCCAGGCGTAGCAATACGAAACGGCGCCCATGAAACCGAGCACGACCACCGTGAGCGCCACAGCGGCGATGAGCACCACGCGTGGCAGCGAATACGTGGGCGGACGATCCCACCAGTGCGTAGCGGCCAGCGCCGCCACCAGCCACGCCGCGCTTTGGCAAACCAGCAGCCAGGCCTCGGGGCGCGCGATCGGCAGGCTTCTCATGAGCCGGTAGAAAAACGTAGTGGGCATCGCAAGGAAGCTGACTACGCCCCAGGCAGCGATACCGTTTGCCACGAGCACCGCCATCATGAGCCAGAACTCCGGGCTTGCGAGCGTGAGGTAGCGGCGGTCGTCCGCGCCTTCTGTTGCGCGTGTGCGCTCGGCCGTAATCGAACCCGTGCGCGGCATGATGTGGCTCCACCCGAAGGCCTCCGGGTCAAAGTGCTCGCTCACCGTGACGTAAATCTTCTCTGGATACTCGTCCAACCAGGCATGGCAAAGGCGCTCCAAAATCGTGCGCCGGCCACTTCGCTGCCCGCCCTTCTTCACCATGATTGCTCCTCCCCTATTGATGACGCCGCTTCTCGCGCAGCGGCAGCGCCTTCCTCTTGCCGCGCCGCTTCTCGCGCAGCGGCCGCGCCCTCCCCTTACGCTGCTCGTTGGCCCCGCGCCGACCATGCGCGGTTACCACCACAAAAAGCCGTCCCACGCCGCCGGATACCCCATGGGCGCATACATCGCGATGCCGTATGCGAGCACGCCCGCAGCAATGCACACCGCCACGGCAAACACGCACGCTGCCACCCCAACCGAACGCGGGAGGGAGTGGAAGAGCGGCCAACCGCGATAGCGCTCGGCAACGAGAGCCGCCGCGCAGGTGGCGATAATCTGGCACGAAAGCAGCAGACGATCATCGCTCGGCGTAACGCTGAAGAGCAGGCGCTGGAACCAGAACCCGTCCCGCCCGAGCAAGCTGACCACCGCCCACGCGCACCCGAGGTTTGCCAGGCTGTCGGCTATCTGGAGCCGGCGCTCGAAGGCCTTGAGCAGTTCCTTGTTCTCATCCATGGAGGCACCCCCTGTCCAGTGGCCGCTGTGGCAACGCCCCAAGCCGGCCGCGATCGTTGGCCCTAGGCTACCCGGGCCAGAGCGCACGCGGGCGCACCGGCCCCGGGAGCGAGCCGGGAGTGCACGGGGGATTACCGGAAGCGCAGGTTATAATGCCTGTAGGTGCAAACGGAAGGGGGAGCCGAGATGCCCGATGGATATGATCAGGCCGCTACCCAGCGAATCGATGTATATCGGCAGGCGTACGCCCTGATTGAAGCCTTGTGGCAGCCGCTCGTGGCGCGCGGACTCATTAACGAGAAGGGGCCGGGCCCGGCGAAGCTTTCCGATTGGATCAAAGTCCACATAGGGCCGAGCTTCCCGCAAACGGGCGCTAAGCCTATTCGTGCCTACAATGCCTACCACCCCTGGAGTGACTATCAACGAGGCGAATTCGACGCATACTTCTGGGGTAGCGATGGGTCAACTCAAACCGACGGCGAGCCATCGTTTGGGTGCGACAAGAATTCTATCGACGGTTCCGCCGAAGAGGCTGGCCCCGGTTTGGCCCAGCTCCTCCCCCAAGAGCTCTTCGACAAGCTGTGCTGCATGCTCTCTACCACAAACGATGAGCGCATACCCCGGCATCCTTACCAGGGTTACAACGATGCGCACGAAGGGCTTTGGTTTTACGGCCTGCACCAATTCGACGGCGTAGATTCCGACAAGCAAACCCTCACCGACCAGCACTGCCAGCGGGGCATTGGGCCGAATGGCGAGCTCATCCTGCGCTCCCGCCCCTTCGGAGCGTTCGCCCTAGTCGCGCGTGACCTCGGTGAATACCGCGCTCGAAACTACGATAAAAAAGAGCTGCTCGCCGAGGAGACCACTGCAGACAACCTGATTTATAAACGCTTGGCGTTCATCGCACTCTACACCAAATCATGGAAAGACTCGCATCTTAACGAACTCCGCTTTTGGAAGGCGCAGTATCAAGACAATCGTTTGGACACGCTTCTAGATGCCCGTCGCCTCGGAAGCAGGTCGAGTACCAACGACGATATGCAAACCAGCTTGCGCGCGGCGCTCGACCTTGCCGTTTGCCTGCCCTACGCCATCGTGCGCGAGGTTGAGAAGTGCAAAACGCGCATCAAAGCTGACGAACTCGTTGATGCCATCTTGAAAGCACATGCAAGCGAGGGAAAAGGTGAAGCACGCCGTGACGTGCCACTTTTCACCCCCGACGAGCGTTTACAACTTGCAGACGCCTGCACTTGGCCAGAGTCCATGCAAGATATTGCATCAGCGATAACCTGCATTATCGTTAGGCTCTTGCTTGAGCAACCCCAGCCGACAGCATATAAGGCGATTATTAGCCACTTTGATTATGTCGAGCAAGGCCACCCAAGCGCGTTAATCGACCTCAAAACCAACTATTTGAAGAAGCTTGCAGCATGGGGCGATAAGCTCAACATGCGTGGGATGCGCGACATCCTGTATGACGACGAGTCATCGTACAGCAAGCTATACGTCACGCCCGAATTCAGCCGCAATCCAAATGCATGGGAGAGAGGCGCGGGAACCGAAGAAAACGATCCCGCCTGCGTAATTGCACAATCCAAACTAGGTCGCGTGCTCGTCCAAGCAGGCTCCGGCATGGGGAAGACGACCTATGCTATAGGCCTTGTCGCCAGCATTGCAAAATGGCAGACAGAACATGATGTCGAGTTATTCACTCAATTAGTACCCCATGCGTCCGCCACACCTTTGACAGAGTGCACGCCAGTGCTCATTGCTCAATCTGAGGCTGGTCGAGCGGGATTTGGCTTTGACGAGCTCAAGTCCGATAACGGCAATCTCTCCGACGAGGCGTTTGCCGCTCTCCTTTACCGTCAGCTTCCTCATATGCGGATTATAGGACAAAAAGTGTGTCCGATATTGCACCGTATCCGCAGGTAGATACGTCT
>LBJMC04202__coassemble_183_pt1 | contig 65370 bp, 54 predicted proteins | sample LBJMC04202__metabat2_low_PE_040 | metagenome-assembled genome bin LBJMC04202 | reverse complement strand
GATACCGCCGAGGTCCACGAAAGCACCGAAGTCCACGATGGAGGAAACGGTGCCCTTGAGGCGCATGCCGGGCTTGAGCTTGGAAAGGATCTCGGTGCGCTCGGCCTTGCGGGACTCCTCGAGCACCACGCGGCGGGAAAGCACGACGTTGTTGCGGTTGCGATCCATCTCGATGACGCGAGCCTCGATGGAGGTGCCCATGTAGCTGTGGAGGTCCTTCACGCGGCGAAGATCCACGAGCGAGGCGGGCAGGAAGCCGCGCAGGCCGATGTCGAGGATAAGGCCGCCCTTGACGACCTCGATGACCTCGCCCTCGACGTTCTCGCCGGACTGGAACTTCTCCTCGATGCGGCTCCAAGCGCGCTCGTACTCAGCACGCTTCTTGGACAGCACGAGACGGCCGTCCGTGCCCTCCTTGGTCATAACAAGAGCCTCGATAGAATCGCCCACCGAAACGATGTCTGCGGGGTTAGCGTCCTTGCGGATGGACAGCTCGCGGACCGGAATGACGCCCTCGGACTTGAAGCCGATGTCGACCAGGACCTCGTCCTTGTCGATCTTCGTCACGGTGCCGCTCACGAGATCGCCCTCGTCGAAGTCGGTAATGGTACCGTCGACGAGATTGTTCATCTCCTCATCATTCATGTCGTCTAGCGAGAAGATGGACGTGTTCTGAATCTCACTCAAAGGTGGACCCCTTTCGAACAACGGGGCCCCGATTGCAAGGACCTGCGGATGGGCACAGGGCGAAACCGCGCCTACGCACACCCTCTGGAAAACACTCGGGGGCCAACAGATACGGATGTGAAGCGTATGCATTCACGAAGTAATAGGTTACGTTGAAACGCTCTGCTTTTCAAGGTTGAGCACGGATTTTTTCACGCCTTCTCTCGTTTTGCCAAAGCCGCTCCGCAAGCGGTCCGAACGGAACGGTAAGCGGCGCCCGCGTTCGGGCGGGGTGTTCGATGGCGGGGCGTTCTTGGGCGAGATTCGGTCACGCGCGGCGTTTCCGGGCGACTTTTGGACACCGGCGGGGCTCTCGGGCGACTTTTGGACATTCGCAGCGTTGTCGGGCGACTTTTGGACAATCAGAAAGTTCTCGGGCGAGATTTGGACGCGTAGAAGGGCCCGAGTGTCCAGAAGTCGCCCGGGAATGCGGCAAGCGTCCGAATCCCGCCCGAGAACGCAAACAAACGCTCATGCCAATAATCCGCATGACAGAACCGTAAGAATCATCGTGGGCACAAATGGGCATCATGTGGGGATAATAGAGCTCATAGGAACTACCCGGCATGCCAGGTTCTGGAAAAGGCGACGATTCGACGAGGGAAAAGGAGGTGCCTGGTGCTCAAAGCGGTGGTCTTCGACATGGACGACACGTTGCTCAGCATCAACCTGAGCGCATTTCTCGCCGTCTACGTGCGCGATGAGGCGCGGCTCCTCGGCGATATCGGACGCAAGAACCCGTTTTCCGCGCTTGCGGCCCTCGGCGGGTCGCTCTACGACCTCAACGCGAACGTACGAGACGAGGACGACGATCGCACCAACTATGCGTTTTTCGCAGACACCCTCAGGCAGCGGTGCGGCGTGCCCATCGATGACCCCGTGATCGCCGATGCATTCGAATGCTACGAACGAGAGGTCCTGCCAAAGCGCAATGACGCCATCATCGCCGCACGCCCCCGGGAAGGTGCGCGCACGGCTATCGAGGAGGTCACGGGCCGAGGGCTCCGCGTGGCGCTCCTCACCAACCCGAGCTTCAGCCGCGCCTGCATCGAATGCCGCATGGGCTGGGGAGACATGCTCGACATGCCGTTCGAGCTCGTCACGACCATGGAAAACAGCACGCGCGTGAAACCCAGCCCGCGCTATTACCTCGAGTCCATCGAATCGCTCGGTCTCAAGCCCGATGAGGTGCTCATGGTTGGCAACGACCCTAAGCGCGACTTCCCCACCCCGGACTGCGGAATCCAAACCGCCTACGTGGGAACGGGCAGGCCGGTGCGCGCCACATGGTCGGGCTCCATGGCAGACTTCGCCTCCAGCTTTAACGAGATTGAAGAGCGATTCTACGAGCGCCAGGAGCGAGAGCTCTCCGATATCGTGCAGGATGTGACGCGCGGCCGCGCATAATCGCGGGGCGAACGGCGCGCGTCGCACACAAGGGGGCACGGGCGCTACAATGGGGACGCCATAACCCCGTTGCCGAGGAGCACACATGTCCCGCGAGATCGATTCCACCACTGTTGCCGACCGCGACGAGCAGTATTGCAGCATCTTGAACCGAGAGCTCGTCTGCGCGTTGGGATGCACGGAGCCGATTGCCGTGGCGTACGCGGCTGCGATCGCGCGCGAGACGCTCGGCAGCGAGCCCAAGCACCTTGAACTCCAATGCTCCGGCAACATCATCAAGAACGTGAAGAGCGTCACCGTTCCCAACTCCGGCGGCATGCACGGCCTTGAAGCCGCGGCCACCCTTGGCGCGGTTGGCGGCAACCCCGAGAACGCGCTCGAAGTCCTGGAATCGGTAGACGATGCGGCGCGGGCCCGCACGGCCGAGCTTCTCGCCGACCCTGCGTTCGCCGATGTCTCGCTCGCCGAGAACGTTCCAAACCTCTATATCCGCGTGAAGGCCCGCTCCGAGGAGCACACTGCCGACATCATCATCTCCGACCACCATACCAACGTGGTCTGGCGCGCCCTTGACGACCAAAAGCTCTCCGGCTCCTGGGACGCGCCCGAGTGCGCTGCCGCGGTGGCCGATACCGCCCGCACGCAGGGAAGTTCTCTATCCCTTGAGGGCATCATCGATTTTGCAGAGCATGGAGAAATCACCGGCGCGCGAGCGGCGCTCATGCGCCAGATGGAACTGAACGACGCCATCTCGCGAGAGGGACTCGAGCATGCCTGGGGCGCCGAGGTGGGACGCACGCTGCTGGCAAGCCGCCCGGATGACGTGGCTGACCGCGCCCGCGCCCGCGCCGCAGCCGGTTCCGACGCGCGCATGAGCGGATGCGCCATGCCCGTGGTAATCGTATGCGGCTCGGGAAACCAGGGCATCACCACCTGCCTGCCCGTGCTCGAATACGCCGAGAAGCTGGGCGTGACGGGCGACCGGCTGCTGCGCGCGCTCGCGCTCTCCGACCTTGTCGCCATCCACGTGAAGAGCTATATCGGCGAGCTTTCCGCCTTCTGTGGCGCCGTGTGCGCGGCGTGCGGCGCGGGCGCGGCCATCACCTGGATGAGCGGGGGCACGCGCGAGCAGATCGGCGCCACCGTAGTGAACACCCTTGGCAATGTTGGCGGCATCGTGTGCGACGGCGCAAAGTCGAGCTGCGCGGCCAAGATCTCTGCCTCGGTAGACGCGGCGATTCTGGGACACAGCATGGCCATGGCGGGAAAGAGCTTCCATGCGGGCGAGGGAATCGTGCAGGAGACCATCGAAGAAACCATCGCGAGCATGGGCTATGTGGGCCGCGTGGGCATGAAGCCCACCGACGTGGAGATCCTCAACATCATGATCGGCAAGACGCAGGTAGATTGCTAGAGCTGGGCACGCGCTACGAGGGAACTAGATTGCCAGGGTCCGCGCGCATATTCATTGCGCCCTATACGCTACAAACGGTGCGAAGCGGCAACGCCGGGCAAATCCATAAGAAAGGCGCTGCCCAGCAGGTCGTCGCCGAGCAGCGCCTCGTATCAGGCTTATAGGACAAAATGTGTGCTTTTCAGTCGAGCCAGAAGGGGTACGGGTCCTTGCGGCGGAGCTCCTCCCAAACGGCCCTGTCGCCCCACTCCGGCCCGCCGTCCTCCCTCTTGGGCGATGCCGAGTAGGTCCTGTATAGGAAGTCGATGTCGGCGTCGGTCGGCATGGAGCGGAGGAGCTCCCGGGCCGGCCTGGGGTCTGAATCTGAATCTGAATTTGAATTTACCCCAAATCCGTTGACACCCCTATGCCGCTTTCAGGGCGTCGCCCTCCCGATGCCTCGCCTCGAACTCCTCGGGGCTGAGGTTCCCCAGCGCGGAGTGTATCCGCACCCTGTTGTAGAAGCACTCGATGTACTCGAAGATCTCCAGCGCCGCCTGATCGCGCGTCTCGAACGTGCGGGCGTGCACGCGCCCGGCCTTGACGGGCCCCATGAGCGACTCCATGGCCGCGTTGTCCCACGGCGACGATATGGAGCCCATGGAGGGCCTGATGCCCGCGGCGCGCATCGTCTTTCCGAGCAGGAGCGACGTGTACTGGGAGCCGTGGTCCGAATGGTGGATGCAGCCCCTCGGCGGGCGCCGCCTCGCGATCGCCATCCTGAGCGCGTCGTCGGCGAGCTCGGCGCCCATGCGCGGCGCCATGGACCAGCCGACGATCCTGCGCGACCATATGTCCATGACGACCGCCAGGTAGAGCCAGCCCTGGTGCGTGCGCACGTACGTGATGTCGGCGAACCACGCGCGGTTCGGGCCGTCCGCGCCGAATTCCCGGCGCACCAGGTCGGGGGCGGCGTTGGCCTGCTGGGCGGCCGGCCTGGCCGCGCCCTTCGGGCGCCTGGCGCCGCCCCTGGTGGTGCCGGCCCAGCCGTTCTCGCGCATGATGCGCGCCACGCGCTTGCGCGACGTGCGCACGCCGGCCCGCCTGAGCTCGGCGAAGACCTTGGGGGCGCCGTAGATGCCGCGGCTGGCGGCGTATATCTCGGAGATCGCCGCGGCCAGCTCGGCGTCGCGCAGGTCGTGCGCGCTCGGCGGCCGCTTCTTCCACGCATGGTAGCCCTGCCTGGTGACATGGAGCGCAGCGCACATCTCGGATATGCTCCAGGCGCCCTCGTTGAGCAGGATGAAAGCGAACTTCGCCCTCTCCGCCTGCGAGCCTACAGCTGCCTGCTGGCGAAGAAGGCGCTCGCTTTTAAAAGTATCTCGTTCTCCCTCTTGAGCCGCTCGTTCTCCCTGCGCAGCCTGCGGTTCTCCTCCGCGACCTTGAAGGGGTTGTCCTCGGCCGGCGCCTGCGCGGCGTCCGCCCTCTTGACCCAGTCCGACAGGCTCCCCGGGTCGACGCCGAGCTCGCGGGCGGTCTCCGCGTAGGTGCCGCCGCGCTCCCTGTAGAGCCTTACCGCCTGCTGCTTGAACTCCGCTGAATACTTCGGCGACGGATGTCCCATCCCCGCCTCCTTTCCCCGTTCACGGCATCATGCCGAAACGGAAGTCCTTATGTCAACGGGAATGGGGCAGATTCAGATTCAGATTCAGATTCACGCCAGGCTCGTCGAGGACCTCCAGGACGCGCAGGCCCGCGGGATCCTCAAGAAGCGCCTCAAGTACTACGCGCACTCGAAGCTGCTCGTCATCGACGAGCTGGGATACCTCGACATAGGCGAGGGCGGGGCCGACCTGCTCTTCCAACTCATCTCGACGCGCTACGAGCAGCGCTCGACGATCATCACCGCCAACGTCGGCATCGGCGGCTGGGGGAAGGTGTTCGGGGACGACGTGGCGGCGAGCGCGATCGCGGACCGCGTCTGCCACCACTGCCACGTCATCAAGATCACGGGCAGGTCCTACCGGCTGAAGGACCTGCCGCGCGAGAGGAGGGGCACCGAATAGCCGAAAACGGTGGAAAAGCGTTGGCGTAACCGGTGAAAGTACATTAGCGCGATCGGAGCCGATTCGTTTGCGCAGATGGTGAAAAGTAGGTTGACGGTATCAAAAGTGACTTGAGCATTGTCTTCTCCTTTCTGTGATTGATTGGTTGTCCATGCGCAGCCGGCGCAGCAGGCGTTGCACCCCATTCCCCTTCATCGTTCTTTGCGATTCAGGAAACGGGGAGGCTGCTGCGCTCGCTGCGGGGTTGGTCGCCCGCCGATGCGGCGAGTCTCTCGGGCTCGTCGGGTCACGCCGTCGCGGCGTCCCCCTGGCGCCTCGTCCGCCAGTCGAGCTCGTCGACCATGACCTCGACCTTGCTGCGGCGCTGGCCCTGGCGGTCGGTGTACGCGAGCTGCCTCAGATGTCCCTGGACCATTGCAAGCGTCCCCTTGGTGAGGTAGCGGCTGATCGCCTCGGCCCTCGCGCCGAACACGGCGCAGTCGATATAGCTGGGCCTGTCCTCGTAGCCGCCGTCCGCGCCCCTCACGCGCTCCGTTACTGCGACCGTGAAGTTCAGCACCATCGTCCCGCCCTTCGTGGAGCGCAGCGTGGCGTTCTCGACGAGGTGCCCTGATAAAGCTGCCGTGTTGACTGACATAATCCGATCCCTTCTCTCGATGGGCTATGACGTGCACTCACCCGTGGCGGCGCTGGCAGCGACGCCAAAGAGAGAAGAGAGCAACAGTAGGAGGGCCTGTCGCAATCGCGGCAGTCTCTATCTCAACACTCAATATTCTGATTATGGTGGCGATATGGTGGCGGGTTTGGTGGCGAAAAGAAAACAGGCCAGAGACTATAGCCTCTGACCTGCGAATTCGTGGTGGGCGTTACAAGATTTGAACTTGTGACCTCTTCCGTGTCAGGGAAGCGCTCTCCCCCTGAGCTAAACGCCCGTGTGCTTTTCAGCGGTAGCTATACTACCATGCCCGGAGCCGTATGCCAATGAGAATTTTTCAACTTCTTAAAATATGATGCCGCGATGAAGACCGCATGCCCTATGACGTACGGGGGCGCTCGTCGCTATCCATCCTAAGATTCTCGAACTTGCCTTTTATGAACTCATCCCCAAAATGACGGTCGACATACTCCTCAAAGACGTTCTGAGGAGGCACCCCCTCCTCGCGTTTGCCAGCGCGCCAGAAGCACGCAACCGTCATGGCGATATCGAGCGCGATGAACGCGGTCAGGAAGCTCACCACCACGGCTTGGCGGCGCGACGTAGGCTCGCCGATCCGGTACAAAAGCTCGGGCATGATGACCTTGCACCACGCCACGCCCAACAGCCCCCACACGATGAGGAAGCGCCATGCCACCCACTGGGTGATATGATCGGGGAAATGCAGGTACGACCACGACCATGCGTGCATGACCGTCTCCATGCTCCACCCAGCGAGCTGCTCGAGAATCCCACCAAGACCCGCGGATATAAGGAAGATCATCCAGGTTGGCTGATCGCGCAAGCGCCACAGCACAACGGTGAGCAGCACCGCGCCGCACCCGTATAGCGGCGAGAACGGACCCCACACGAGCCCTACGCGGCTCTCGAGCACGCCATAGGCCACGAACATCCAAATGGTCTCGAGAATAAGACCGAGCACCGAGGCAACCAAGAAGATGATGAGATATTGGTAGAACCCGGGACAGTTATCGTTCAGGAAGTCGTCGCGCAGCTGCCGGCGCGCGTCGCGAATTACGCGCTGCTGCTCCTTTGAAATCTTCGCGCGGAGCTTCTTGTGGCCGAATCGGTTGACCTCCGACCACACCGCGTCTGCATACACTCCCGCATCGATACGGCCCTGCCGAAGAAGCTTCTCGAACGACCTTCCCGCGCCGCGAAAATCGAAATACCGCTGGATGAGGAATGTGATGCCGCGCGCCACGAGGAAGAGCGCAACGATAAAGACGGTAATGGTGAAGAGCAAGGGAGATCCCCCGTTCGCTAAACGCCGTTAGATGTGCGCGACACGCCTGAGCTTGGAAAACGGCCCGTAAACACGCCAGCGTGACGCCCCCGGTCGAGCAGTATTGTACCCAAGCCAAAATTTTTTGAAAATCATGCTTGCAAGTCCTTACAAACTCGCGTATATTATCTTCCTGCAAGCGGACATGGCTCAGTTGGTAGAGCACAACCTTGCCAAGGTTGGGGTCGCGGGTTCGAGCCCCGTTGTCCGCTCCATTGCATGAGACGGGCCGGATGGAGCATTTTCATTCGGCCTTTTTCATCGGCGACGTGGCCAAGTGGTAAGGCAGAGGCCTGCAAAGCCTTTACCCCCAGTTCGAATCTGGGCGTCGCCTCCATTGCATTGAACGGGTGCCTTCACGGTGCCCGTTTTTTGTAACCTGTGCATCTGTGGCAACTATACCCGCCGGATAATGAGCTGCGAGACGCCGACCGGACAAAGAAGCCTAGGGCGCCGTCCATCCACGTGACCCTACGGCCAACTGCCCCCTAGCCCCTGGAAAGACTTATCTCCGGCCGGCTTATCACAAGAGCTTGATCAAGCGCGTCATGGTGCCCTGAGCATCGGTACGGCGCCGTATCTCAACGCTATCCACCAGCAGGCGCATGAGCTTGATGCCGCGCCCGCGCTCCTCGCTCTCCTCGGGCTCTTCATCGGGCGAAATCTCAAACCCGCACCCGCAATCGCAAACCTCGATCACCACGCGATCGCGATAGGCCCGCGCGTTGAGCACGCACCCCACCCCGCATGCATGGTCGTAGGCGTTGCCGAGGGCCTCGCTCGCAGCGAGCGCCAGATCGTAGCGCGCGTCCTTTGCCATAGGCAGGCTCTCAAGCAGCTCGACAACGCGATGACGATAGAAGCCGAGGTGCTCGATGCCCTCGGTAACAGAGATGCTCTTGCTCCAGCTCGGCAACTCGGTAGGCGAGAGCGCCGGGATGGGCGGCCGGTCGGCAGCGGTGACATGAAGCACGTCGATGAGGCGGGCAATCTGCAAAAAGCGCGCAACTGCCGGCGATGCGTTAACGAGCGAGAGCAAGCCGTCGCTTCGCATAAGGCGGCGAGCGCGGGTGAGCAGGAAGGCAAGGCCGGTGGAATCGATAAAACTCACGTGCTCGCAATTGACGATGATGCGCCGCGCACCGCCATCAATCAGGGCATCGACGTCGGCGCGCAACGAAGGCGTCGTCGAGATGTCGATATCGCCCGGCGGGGCGAGAACCGCTATGTCGTTCCACTCACGCATATGCACATGCTTCCCGCGTCGAAGCACTTCTAATCAGTGCGCCCCGCAGACGAGCCGCTCCCTCCGGCAACTGGATATGCGGCCTCATCGCGCGCCGCCTTCCGTTGTCGCATGCTGATAACCGGAGCGCTCGGGGCCCTGGAACTCAAGCGCCACGAGCGCGATATCGTCTTCGAGCGATGAATCGGTAAAGGAATCGAGCTCGTCGAGCACGCGCTGGCACAGTCCGTCCGCGCCAAAGCGCGCGTTCGCAAGGATGATGTCGCGCAGGCGCCGCTCGCCGAAGAACTCGCCCGAGGCGCTCCGTGCCTCGATGGCACCATCGGTATACATGAACAGCACATCGCCGCGAGCAAAGGTAAACGACCCGCTCTTGAATGCCATGTCCTCGAATGCGCCGACCACGCCCGATTGCTCGCTCAGAAGCTCCACCTCGCTCGGAGACGCCTCTCCCCCGGAGAGCGTCTCTCCATCTCCTGTTGGCGCAGCCCCCACATCGGCGCCCACATGGGCGAGCATCGTGGGCGGATGCCCCGCCGAGCAATACGTCGCCCTCCCGCGCCGTAAATCGAGCTTGGCCACGAACATGGTCGCAAACGTCTCGACTCGCGAGAAATTCATGAGCATCGCATTGAGCGAGCGGACCATGCGAACAGGGCTCAGCCCTTCCCATGCATAGGCGGAGAGCGCTGTCTTGACGAGCGCCGACATGGAGGCGGCCTCGATGCCCTTACCGGATACATCGCCCAGAATCATGACCGCCCGGTCGTCGGGAAGGCGAATAAGCGTGTAGAAATCTCCGCCCACGAGCGCCTGCTGCGTGGCGGATGAGTACAGGGAGTCGCTCACGATGCCCGGAACAGCCCCGAGGGAGCTCCTCATGCCTGCCTGCAGCGTCTGGGCGATCCTCCGGTCCTCCTTGCTCTGCGTGGCGTCGCGCAGCCGGAGCTCGAACTCATGCGCCAAGCGCACGAGATAATCGAATTCCATATCGTCGATGGGCTCCTGGGAGTCGTCGCGCAACAGCAGGAAGGTGTTAGGAGCGAACCCGGACGAACGCGGCGCAAGGGCAGAACCAGCCCCCTCCGCCGTCTGCGAAGCCTCGTCCAGGCCTTCCGAGGCGCCCGTATCGCCCGCTTCCGCCGCGCGAGACGCTTCTGCTGCATCGCGATCGGCATGCTCCCCCAAAGGATCAGCGCCCGCATCGACGCCGCCGAACGCCAAGTCTCCGCGCATCTCGAAGAACACACCTTGGTCGGGCAGACCCTGCGAGCTCAGCCATGTCCCCATGCGAGACATGCGCTCGATGCGCGTGATGCGCACGTATTCCAATTCGGTCCCGTCCGACCTAAACTCACCCGCTGCATGCGCAAAGTAATCCCGCGGTTCCTGGTTCATGCGGGCGGCGGGCGCGGTCGTGGAGAAGAAGAGCTGGTCGATGTCGCCGGGGAGCGCGACGCGGCTCCCGCCCTCGAAGTCGATTTCAAGCTGCCCCGTCCGGGGGTTGCTCACCACAGGGCACACGTGGCACGAGAGCACCCGGCGCACCTCGGTGATCGTCTCGGCCCAGATGAGCCCGATGTCGCCCTCGGCACCATATACGACATCGCGCACATGGTTGAGCGAGCGGCTGAGCTCGGCGGTGCGCTGGGAGCGCATGCTCGTTGCCAAACTCATGAGCTCGATTGATAGATAATCGCAAACGACCTCGATAACGTTCACGTCATACGCACGCGATGCCGTGGGGCGTTTCCAGCCCAGCTCAATCACACCGAGAATCTGCGTACCGAAGAAAACCGGCACCGCGATGAGCGTCTTGAAGGGCGGCATATAGTGCGCACGGAGGTTTCTGCCGCACCGCGCATCCAGGTCGTAGAGCGAACCGGCGTTGGTGCCCGAGCCCTCGCCAGAGCGGATGATGGTGAGGCGGCAGCTCGAGCCCTTGCGCGTCACATAGGTGGGCACGCCCGCACCAAAGGGAATGAACTCCGGTACATAATCGAGCTCGAGGCTTCGCGAAATACCCCGTAGCTTGAACCCTCCGCCCTCTGCGAAGTAGATGGTCGACCCATCGGCGTCGAGCGCATCCACGAGCTTGTTGAGCACCGTGTCTAGAAGCGATGGGAGATTCTCTGCACCCACGGTGGACATGATGACCGAGAGCGTCCCGGAAAGGCGCTTGTTCGTCGCCTGAAGCTCCGAGAGCACGCGGCGCATCTGGCGATCATGCGCATAGCGCTCTTCGAGACTGCGAAGCGTGAGAAGCACATGCCCTTTACCAGCAGTGCGCTTGAGCAGACGTTTGCGCAGGCGCTCGGGCGGTGTCACCTGCATCGCGCGCACGAGCACTGGAATGAACGAACCGTCCGCAAGCTTGAGCATGAGCGGGCAGTCCTTGCCATCGAGGGAAAACGGCAGCTTATGATCGGCAGCGCGCTCGAACGATGAGCTGAAGAGGAGGTCTTTGACATCGGTTTCTATAAGCTGGCTGGCCTCTTCCCCCGTTAAAGCAACCAGACGGGAGTTGACCTGGTAGATGGTACCGTCGGTACTACATGCGATGATGGCGTCGCTCGTAAGCTCGGCAAGCCGTGGGAGATCGGAAAGCTCATCTCGTCCCGTTGCATCCATCGCGCGTCCTCTCGTTCGTAGCGTCTTGACCTACTATACCCCGTTATCGAGTCTCCCCCGCCTTAGGGTTCTCGAGCTGAACCCGGGCGCACGCTTCGTTCATGGACGGACTGCGGGCGGGCATCCCGCTTTCGGGCGACATTAGGACGCTGACGGCGTTGCTGGGCTACTTTCCGGCACGGACCTCTTTGCCGGGCGGCTTTTCGACACGAGCATCGTTGCCGGGCGACAATTCTCCGCTAGGAGGCGCAAACATGGCGATATGTCGCCCGAGAATGGTCCCTGTGTCCGAATCACGCCCGAAAACGGCTCCAGGATCGAATGACGCCCGAAGATGGCACATCACCTGTGTCCGGATCGCGCCCGAGTACACACTGCGTGCGTATCGCAGCACTCGCGCGGGGCGCACATCCGATGTCATAGACGCTTGAGACATGAAAAAGGGCCTCCGTGGAGGCCCTGAACACTCGATGGTGTCGGAGGCGGGACTTGAACCCGCATGATCGAAAAGTGATCACTAGCACCTCAAGCTAGCGCGTCTGCCAATTCCGCCACTCCGACAAGCAGCGAAGTAGATAATACCCCAGCCCCTCCGTAGAACGCAAGAAGAATTTTGAGAATTTTTCTCGCGCGGGCCCGCCGCGTCCGCCGTCACGCAGAAGCAGCAGTTCGAAGTGCTATTCCGCGAGTTCAGCCGAAGCGAGATCGAGGCGCCCCTGGGTATCGATGGCCAGATGGGCCACGCGCTCCGAAGCCGCATACGACCGGGCATGGTACATGAGCGGCACCACCGGGCATTCGGATCCAATGATGCTGTCCGCCCCCTGCAAGAGCGAAACCGCGTACCCTCATCGAGCTCAGCTCGAGCCTGCGCCAGCTGCTGGTCAACATGGGCGTTCTGGTAACGGGCATAATTCGTCGAACCAATGCAACCCGAGAAGAAGAGCGGGAAGAGCACGCTATCCAAGGTTGGCGCATCGGCCGTCCAGTCAACGCGAACGAGGTCGAAATCCCCATCCTCGATGCGCTGCTGAAGCGTCTCGGCATCGAGCGCCTCGAGACGGCACGTGATACCGAGGTCCGCTAAGTCGTCAGAGATCTTCTGCATGACCTCGGCATGCCCGCCATCGGTGTTATACGAGAGGCGCACTTCAATACCACGATCGTCGTCATCATTGAGCGGATAGGAGCTTTCAAGCAGCTCCGCGGCGCTCGAGGGCTCGAATGCAGCGTACGCCCACGACTCCTCGCGATAACCGAAGACCGTCGGTGGAACAGCGCCGTGCGCCGGCACCCGCGTCTCGCGGTAAAGCGTGTCGCACAGGTAATCGCGATCGATTGCCAGGGAGATGGCGCGCCGCACCACAGGGTCATCAAGCGGTGCCGCCGAACAGTTGCAGGCGAGCATGCTTGTCGTAAGCCCGGTTACACAGACAAAGCGTCCATCATCACCGAGCGTGCGGCCATCCTCTGAGCGCCCAAGACTCGATGCGGCGTCGCTCGCATCGCCTATAGGGCACGGGCTCACATCGATATCGCCCGTTTGGAACGAACGGAACGACGATTCCGTATCCGGCTCGACATCGAAGAGCACGCGGTCGAGCGATGCAACCTCGCCATAATAGTCGTCATAGCGGGATAGCGAGAGCGTGCCCGAGCCGCTCTTCCACGTGTCTGCCATCATAAACGGACCGTTGCCGATGGGCCGCTGGGAGAAGGACGGTAGGTCGTCGTCAGCGGAAGACGGAACGGGGCCAAGCACCGGATGCGCTAGCAGATAAGGCAGATCGGCATAGGGCGTGCTCAAGCGTATGCTAAGCGTTGCGCTATCCGGGCACGTGACGCCGGCAAACTCCGTCGCCGACCCAATGTGGAGGGCATCATAGCCATCAATGAGCGAAAGGAGGTAGGCGTAGGGCGTGGCGCCAGCAAGCTGGCTTGGGGCGCTCGACGGACTCACGATTCGCTCCCATGCGCGCTTGAAATCCTCAGAGGTTACCCGCGAGCCATCGTGAAACGTGGCATCCCGCAGATGGAACGTGAATGTCTGGGCATCATCCGACACCTCATAGCGCTCCGCGGCAAGGCAAGAAAGCTCTCCGGTGGAAAAATCATACGAGGTGAGGCAGTCGAACAACTGCCACACGACGGTAAGAGAGCTCGTATCGGTCGCAAGAGCGGGGTCGATGCTTGCAGGCCGCGAGAACCCTATGGTCAGAGGCTGTTCGGCAACCGCCGCACTCCCCTGCTCGGCCTGACCTCCCGAAGTGCACGCGGAAAGAGCAGCGAGCGCACCCGCAGCCAGCGATCCGCCTAGAAAACGCCTGCGGCTTAGCGCTCCATGAGCCATTCGATCCATGCCAAACGCCCTTCATATCGCAATCATCTACCGCGACCAGCTTATCAAAATGGCCGCAACAACGTGAGCCGCCGCACAGAGCACCACCCACTCGACAAGAATGCCGCGTGTGCCATGCAAACCAAGCCTGTTACCGCCGATCAAAGGAATCTAGACCTGCAGCGGAAACATCAAGGGCGGCCCCTTTGCTCGCGAGCGCTTCCGCAGGAACTCGACTCTGCCGAGTTCCGAGGACTAGCGAGGGAGCAAAGGGGCCGCCCGTTAGGTGCGTCAACCTATCCTACAGGTCGATATGGGTTTCCTTGATTGGGAACTTCTCCGCGAAGTGGCACGCGCACATATGACCCGGCGCGACCTCACGGAACTTAGGCTCCTCCTTGCCGCAGATCGCCTGCGCGATCGGGCAGCGGGTGTGGAAACGGCAGCCGCTCGGAGGGTCGATCGGCGAGGGGGGATCGCCCGCAAGGATGATGCGGGAACGGGTCTTCTGCACGTCGGGATCGGGCACCGGAACAGCAGAGAGCAGCGACTGCGTGTACGGATGATGCGGCTCGGTGTAGAGGGTCTTCCAGTCGGAAACCTCGACCATCTTGCCCAGGTACATCACCGCAACGCGGTCGGAGATGTGCTGAACGACCGAAAGGTCATGCGCAATGAACAGGTACGCGGTACCGAAGCGGTCCTGCAGGTCCTTGAGCAAGTTCAGCACCTGCGCCTGAATGGAGACGTCGAGCGCGGAAACGGGCTCGTCGCAGATGATGAGCTTCGGCTTGAGCGCGAACGCGCGCGCGATGCCGATACGCTGGCGCTGACCGCCGGAAAACTCATGCGGGTAACGGTTGATGTGCTCGGGGTTGAGGCCCACGACGTCGAGGAGCTCGCGCACGGTCTGCATGCGCTCCTCTTTGGTGCCCACGTTGTGGATCGTCATGGGCTCCGAGACGATCTCGCCGATGGTCATGCGCGGGTTCAGGCTCGCATATGGATCCTGGAAGATGAACTGCATGTCGCGGCGCATCTCCTTGAGCTCCTTATGGCTCATCTTCGAGACGTCTTTGCCCTGGAAATACACCTTGCCCGAGGTGGGGTTGGTCAACCTCATGATGGAGCGGCCCGTCGTGGACTTACCGCAGCCGGATTCACCCACGAGGCCGAAGGTCTCGCCCGCATGGATCTCGAACGAAACATCGTTTACTGCGGAAACAACGCGCTTGGAGAACCTACCGGCGAGCATGCCCGCCTCCGCAGGGAACTCCTTGCTTAGGTGCTCGACCTTAAGCAGCGGCTCCTTGGTGGTATCGGCCATTAAGCCTCGCCTCCCTTCGAGAATGCTTCGATGGTATCGGGCGTTCCGGTCGCGATCTTACCGCGCGAGCGCGAGGTGTCGGGAGCGGATTTGAGGAACGCGGGGTCGTCGGCAAAGTGGCATGCGGAGTAATGACCGGTCTCGGTCGTGATGTACTCGGGCGCCTGCTCATGACAAACATCCACCGCATACGGGCAACGCGGGGCAAAGGGGCAGCCCTTGGGAAGGTTCACGAGCGACGGCGGGTTGCCGTGAATGGGCGTAAGTGGCTTCTTCTCGTCGACCGCCTGCTCCGGAATGGAGCGGATAAGGCCCCAAGTATAGGGGTGGCGGCTCTCGTAGAAGATCTCGTCGGCGGTGCCGAACTCAACCGGGCGGCCGGCATACATGACCATGATCTTATCAGCCATATCGGCCACGACACCCAGGTCGTGCGTGATCATGATGATGGCATTGCCGTTCTTCTGCTGCATCTCCTGCATGAGCTCGATGATCTGCGCCTGGATGGTCACGTCGAGCGCCGTGGTGGGCTCATCCGCGATGAGGATATCCGGGTCGCAGGCGAGCGCCATGGCGATCATCACGCGCTGGCGCATGCCGCCCGAGAACTGGTGCGGATACTCGTTCACGCGCTTCTCAGGGTTCGGAATGCCCACGAGGCGAAGCAGCTCGATGGCGCGCTCCTGTGCCTGCTGCTTAGTGTAGCCACGGTGCAGGCGCAGGCCCTCGCCCAGCTGGCGCCCAATCTTATAGACCGGGTTCAGTGAGGTCATGGGATCCTGGAAGATCATCGCGATATCGTTGCCGCGAATGTGCTGCATCTCCTCTTCGGACTTCTCGAGGAGCGACTCGCCTCGATAGAGGATGTCGCCGTCTTCGATCTTGCCCGGAGGCATATCGATGAGACCCATGATGGTCATGTGCGTCACCGACTTGCCGGAACCGGACTCGCCCACCACGCCGAGCGTCTCGCCGCGATCGAGCGTGTAAGACACACCGTCGACAGCATGCACGACGCCGTCCTGCGTGTGGAAGTACATCTTAAGATTGTCGACCTCGAGCAGATGGCGCCCTTCGGGCACGGGCTTCGTCTTAAGGTCGACGTAGCCGTTGTTGTTCTTCTTCGCCATTATGCATCCTTCATCTTGACGTCAAGTGCGTCGCGCAGGCCGTCGCCGAGCAGGGTGAACGCAAGCACCGTAGAAAGGATTGCGAGACCCGGCATGATCATGAGCCAAGGGGCCGTCATAAGATACGCCTGGCCGTCCTGGATCATGATGCCCCACGACGGGTTGGGCGGCTGCACGCCCATACCAAGGAACGAAATCGAAGCCTCGGTAAGAATCGCCGAACCGATATTCATCGTGGCATAGACCACGATGGAAGCGACCGAATTAGGGAAGATGTGACGCGCGATGATGCGGGCGTCAGAAGCTCCCATGGAACGGGCGGCGTCAACGTAGTCGTTCTCCTTAACGGAGAGGATCGCGGAGCGGAACACGCGCGCGATCGACGGCCAGCCGAGAATACCGATAGCGATGAACACGTTCGTGATGCTCTGGCCGAGCGCTGCAATCAGGCACAGCACGAAAAGCACGTACGGGAACGCAAGGAAGATGTCGGCGGCACGCATGATGATGGTGTCCCAGATGCCGCCGTAGTATGCGGCAATGGCACCCATGATGAGGCCGATGACCGTAGAGATGGCGGTTGCAAGCAAGCCGATGGTAAGCGAGATGCGCGCACCATAAATCACGCGGACCAGAATGTCGCGCCCGGTGACATCGGTGCCGAAGGGGTGCTCAAGCGACGGAGGCAGCAGCGAGCTCGTCGCCATGGCGGTGGTATCGGCTGCAGTGGGCGAGCCAAGAAGCTGGGGGGCCCAGAGATCGGCCGTGATGGCAACAAGCGCCACGAACACGATCCATGCGGCAGCGATGATCGCGAGCTTGTTCTTACGAAGGCGCTTCCAGGCATCTCCCCACAGGGTACGAGAAGCCTCGCCCGAAACGTTGTGCGGCGCGGAAGCCTCAGCCTTTGCCGCCGCTCCGAGGCGCTGCGTAGGACTCGGGTACAACATAGACGTGTTCCCTCCTAGTCTTCGCTCTTGCTGTTGCCAAGCCTGATGCGAGGATCAAGGAAGGCGTAGCTGATATCGACAAGCAGATTGATGACCATGACCACCACGATGATGATCGTGACGCCGCCCATCACGAGCGGCCAGTCACGGGACGAGATAGCACGGTAGATCTCGGAACCAACGCCGGGCCAGTTGAACACCGTCTCGGTAAGAATCGCGCCGGCCATCATGGCGCCGAAGTCGATGCCGATATAGGTAACAACCGGAATGAGCGCGTTCTTGAGCGCATGGTGCAGGATGATCGCCCGACCGGAGAGGCCCTTGGCCTTCGCGGTGCGAATGTAATCCTGGTTCATGACGTCAAGAAGCTGCGAACGCATGATGCGTGCCGTGTAGGCGGTCGAGACCGCAGCCAGCGTAAAGGCCGGCAAGATGTAGTGGACCCAATCCATATATTGAGAATTGGGACCGCCCGCGCCCGAGATGGGCAGCGAGATGGCGCCTCCGGTGAGATCTTTGAGCCAGATGCCGAATATCAACTGTAAGATCATGCCGAGCCAGAATGCCGGAACAGCAACAAGGACCGACGTGATGAGCGTTACCAAAATGTCCCAGAAGGAGTAGCGCTTGATGGCGGAGACCAAGCCGGCACCGATGCCCATAACTGCCTCGAGGCAAATGGCGCACACAGCAAGCTTGATGGTGTACGGGTACTTCTCGGCGAAGATGTCCGTGACGGGACGCTTCTTCTGATACGAAGTGCCCAAATCGCCGTGGAGCAGATCGTCCATGTAGCGGATATACTGCTCCCAGATGGGGACGGGAATGGTGTCACCGTTCTCGTCGTAGATCGGGCGACCGTTTTCGTCGCCATAGATCATGTTGTTCTCCACCTCAAGCTGGAGTCGCGTCTGCTCGGGAACCGAGCGACCGCCGGTGATCATCGAGATCGGGTCACCGGGCACAATGGTCTTCATGGCAAAAAGAATAATGGTCACACCGATGAAGACAGGGATGAATTGAAGCACGCGCTTCAATATGTATTTTCCCATACAATACTCCCCTGGTCCGTTGATACGTGGCTATAGCGTTAAAACTAGCCACTAAAAACGGGCGCCTATCCTGCGAGGACAGGCGCCCTGTACAGATGGATTCCAAATTATAGCGCAGATTTGGAACCTACATCATAACTACTCGGCACTCACAAGCTGAGCCTGGGAGAGGTCAGCCTTCTTCTGCGGGTCGAGGTACATCTTCGCCACGTTGGAGCCACCGACCATGGTGTGGGTGTAGAACATGAGCGGGATGACCGGCATGTCCTCGGCGATCTGCTTGTTGACTTCCTGCAGCGCGGCGATGCGCTCGGCATCGTCGACGGTCTGACGGGCAGCCATGAGCTCCTCGTCAACCGTGGGGTTGCTGTAGCCGGCGCGGTTGTCGCCGTTGCCGGTGTAGAACAGCGGGTACAGGAAGTTGTCCATGATCGGGTAGTCGGCAACCCAGCCCAGACGGCCGAACTGGTAGTCGAGCTTCTGATACAGGTCGAGAACCGTAGCCCAGTCAGGGGTGTTCGCGGTGCAGGTGATGCCCACAGCGGCGAGGTCGGAGATGATGGAGTCCATGACCTCCTTGTGGCCGCCGTCCTGATTCGAGGTGATCTCGAGCTCGAGGCCACGGTTACCATCGGCATCGGCCGGATAGTACTGGTCGAGGATCTCGGTCGCGGCGTCGACGTCGTACTTGGAGTACGTCCAGGCGCCCTCCTCGTAACCGGCGATTCCGGGCGGGACGATGTTGTCGGCCGGGGTGCGCGAACCATGGAAGAGGGTATCGCAGATGGCCTGGCGGTTGATGGCCATGGACACGGCGTGACGCAGGTTCACGTCAGTGAAGGGGCCCTCGACCACGTTGCAGGTGAGGTAGTAGGTGGAGGGCTCAGAGCCGTTCAGGAACTGATGGCCCGGGGTGATGGTGTAGCCATCCTCAGACTCGCCGTACTGCTCGGCAGCGGACTGCAGCGAAGCGACGGGCACGTCGGAGACATCGAGGTTACCAGCCTGGAACTCCTTATAGGCGGTCTCGACGTCCTTCTGGATCATGAAGTTCACGCCATCGAGGATCGCGGGCTCGCCGTAGTAATCGTCGAAGCGCACGATGTTGATGTACTGGCCGTCGACCCACTCGCCGTCCATCTTGAACGGGCCGTTGCCCACGGGCGCGAGACCGAAGTCGACCTGGGCCATGTCCTTGGCACAATCCGGAATAGGAGCGAGCGCGGGGTGAGAGGCGACATAGGGGAAGTCAGCGTAAGCATAGGAGAGGGTGACCACGAGGGTGTGATCGTCCGGGCAGGTGAGGCCGGACATCTCCTCGGCCTCACCAGCAGCCAGCTCGTCATAGCCGGCGATCATGGCAAGGTGATAACCGATGACCGAGGGGCTCTCGGGGTTGGTGGCGGGGTTCACGATGCGCTCCCAGCCATACTTCCAGTTGGAAGCGAGAACGTCGGTGCCGTCGTGGAACTTGGCCTCCTTGAGGTGGAAGGTGAACTCGGTGGCGTCGTCGTTCGCCTCCCAGCTCTCGCACGCGAGCGGCTCGAGCTCACCGGTCTCGAAGTTGTACTGGGTAAGGGAGTCGAACAGCTGGAAGCCGACCTGGGTGCCCTGGTCCTCCTGCAGGTTGTACGGCTCGATGCAGACCGGGTTGTTGATGTAGTAGCGCAGGGTGCCGCCCTGGGCGCCACCAGTGGCTGCGGAACCAGTGGAACCACCGGTCGTGGTGCCACCCTTGGTGCAACCCGCGAGCGCGGCGAGCGCGCTAGCAGCGAGGGCTCCGCCCACGAAGTGACGGCGGTCGAGCACCGGCTGCTTCTTCTCGAAATCTGCCATGCCTTCCTCCTTTTTTAACGGGTAGAGCCGATCTGCCCCACCTTTGATGCATCCGTCGATCTTCGCCCATGGCAACTCAGACGAAGGGACGCTTTGAATACAATACCGGATTCTCATCACAAAGTCTGCAAGAAACCTTACGGAAACGAAGGAAACACTTTACTTCAACAAAGCGACGCAAGCCTTTCCGGTATGCATGGCACAATCCTTATTATGCAAACATCCCGCTCAAGGCCGTGCCAGAGCGGGATGCGTCTGCGTAATAACGATGCAATTATGCTTGATGAGCGCTCTTTATCGTGAAAACGCCTTTCGGACGCTCCAACGATGAACGGTAGGATCGAGCCGGTGAACGGCTCTCTTGCAATCGAGCGGCGCCGGAACGTTTTAGACGAAATCGACACCCTGAATTCCGCCCTGCGGGAAGAAGAACATGCACAGGACAACGCAGACGGCGAAGACTACGGCAACAATCACCGTAAGGCGGTCGAGGTTGCGCTCCATGACGCCCGTAGCTGCACTGGAGTTATAAAGCGAGCTGGCGATCATATCGGAAACACCGGTGCCCTTGCCGGAGTGCATGAGCACGAGGGCAATGAGCGCGAGCGCGGAGAGCGCCCACACGATGAAAATGATGACCTGGAAGGGACCCATAAACGACTCCTTTTCACCACAGCAAAACTCTCGCATGATAGCACACCATTATGTCAATTGTCACCATCATCCAAAACTGGCATTCATATCCTGATACAAGTCAAAATGGTCAAAATGGGACGGGGTTGTTTTGATTCATTTTGCACATCGCCCTCCGGTCAAATTGGGACGGGGTTGTTTTGACTCATTTCGCACATCGCCCTCCCATGCAGGTTGAAACGGGCTTCCAACGATTTATTGGGAGCGGGTCATATCGTTACGCACGGCCGTTGCTCGCGTAATCGAGCTTTTCCCAATGCCCGTCAACCGTTCAATTTGCTTGACAGTCAGCCCCGTCTCCCTAAGCCTGCGCAAAGCTTCATCCCGGTCTCCTCGACAAAGAGCCTTGATATCACTTGGCTGCCTGCCTTCTAGTGCGCATCTCGCTGCCGATAGAGCCTCGTCGTCGGCAACCCTACGCGACGCTCTCACATAATAGTATGCGTATCTCTCGTCCTGAAATAGCTCCCTGAAGCCCTTAGGACCTCCCACCATATCAAGAATGAGCTCACTCGACACGATACCGCCACCAGTTAGATACTCCTGATAGCTGCTCCACCGATATCGATCGACCGCCGCGATGTTAGCCTTCGCCGGGTTTTCGTGAATATAGCGAACCGCCTGCAGCAGTTGACGATCGTCCCTAATGGGCACGCCGGTGAACCTGCCCTGAAAAACCGCGCCGACATGACCGGATTTACTATTGAAATACTGGGCGTAGGCCGTTGTGAGGCCATGCATCATGCGACTGACCTCGTTCTTTGGATCATCAAGCAGAAGGTGAACATGGTTGTCCATGAGGCACCACGCAAGCACCGCAACCTCATGCGATCTCGCTTTGTTCTCCAGCAACGCCAAGTAATGTAGGCGGTCTTCATCGTCCTCAAAGAGCAGCTGACGGCCATTTCCCCGGCACGTCACGTGATAGAAGCCCGAGCCTGCAATCTGTCGTGCTACGCGCGGCATTCCCCATCACCCCTTGGTATTGGCCCGACGTTTGAGCATCGCCTGCAGAGCGTGGCGTCGCGATTCCGCACCATCCGTCGCATCTTCGTTGTCAAGTTTCGCGAATGCCATTGTTCCCCGCAGCGAGCATCCTCAAAGCGTAGGGCGTTCAAAAGGGTGCGTCATGTCGTCCACGGCGAGCGGTATTAGAAAAACGGTAGTCGGTACCTGCAGTTTTCCACACTAAACACTATCTGACAAATATCTGAAAGGGATATTGCCGGAAGCTAAAAACTGCCCCATTTACAGAGCGGAGCGATCGATACTCGCTGCTAAATTCACCCGCTTCTCTCACAGGCGTCATCGAAGTGAGTCAAAACAACCCCGTCCCATCTTGACCACATGGGTCAAAACAAACCCGTCCCATTTTGACGCCATTTTGACGCACAAAAAAGGGGCTGCCGCAGAGTGCGACAGCCCCTACTTGGGTCAAAACAAACCCGTCCCAGAATGACTGGTTAGTCCTCGGTGGCGAGAACGCGACCGGTCATCTCGGCAGAAGGCTCGATGCCGGCAAGGGAGAGCATGGTCGGAGCGATGTCCGAGAGGCGCCCGTCCTCGATACCGGTGAGCTTAGCGGCCGGGTCGACCACGATGAACGGCACGCGGTTGGTGGTGTGCGCCGTGAACGGGTGCTTCTCGCCCGCGTCGTCCACGTCGTACATATGGTCCGCGTTGCCATGGTCGGCCGTGATGAGCGCAAAGCCGCCCTTGGCGAGAATGGCGGGGATAACCTTGGAAAGGCCATCGTCCACAGCCTCGACCGCCTTCACCGCAGCGTCAAAGACGCCGGTGTGGCCAACCATGTCGCAGTTCGCATAGTTGACGATGTAGAAGTCCGCACGGTCCTCGTTGATGGCCTCGACGAGCTTCTCGGTGACCTCGGGCTCAGACATCTCGGGCTGCAGGTCGTAGGTAGCGACCTTGGGCGAGGGAACGAGCACGCGCTCCTCCCCTTCCTTGGGCTCCTCGACGCCGCCGTTCAGGAAGAACGTCACATGCGCATACTTCTCGGTCTCCGCCGTATGCAGCTGCTTCAAACCGTTCTGCGCGATGACATCGGCAAGCACGTTCTCGGGGAAGGTCTTGGGGAAGGCCACCTCGACGTTCTTGAACGTCTCGTCGTACTCGGTCATCGACACGAAGTGCGAGAGCTTCGGCGCGACCTTGCGGTCGAACCCGTTGAAGTTCTTCTCGGTGAAGGCTCGAGTCATCTCGCGGGCGCGATCGGGACGGAAGTTGAAGAACACCATCGCGTCGCCGTCGTGCACGCCCTCGTTGTGGCAGGCGAACGGCTCGACGAACTCGTCGCCGCGCTCGTCCTTCTCGTAGTAAGCCTTAACACCCGCGACCGGGTCCACGTCCTCGCCGTCGTAAGGCAGCGTGATGACGTCGTAGGCGCGCTCAACGCGCTCCCAGCGATTGTCGCGGTCCATAGCCCAGTAACGACCGGACACGGTGGCGATGCGCGCATCGACGCCGGTGTACTTGGAGAGGGCCTCGAGGTTCTCGGCAAGGGTCTCGATGTAGCCGGCACCGGAGTGCGGGTCCACGTCGCGGCCGTCCATGAAGCAGTGGAAGCGAATCTTCTCGACGCCGTGCATGGCAGCAAGCACAGAGAGGGTCTCGCCGTGGCGCTGCATGGAGTGCACGCCGCCCGGGGACACGAGGCCCAGCAGGTGGACGGTGCCACCGCGCGCGGCGACGTCCTCCATGGCAGTCGCGAGCGTCGGGTTCTCCTCGATGGAACCATCGATGATGGAGTTGTTGATGCGGCTGAGCTCCTGGAACACGATGCGGCCGGCGCCGATGTTCAGGTGGCCGACCTCGGAGTTGCCCATCTGGCCCGCGGGCAGGCCCACATCCTCACCCGAAGCGCCGAGCGTGGTGTGCGGGTACTCCTCCCAGAGCTTATCCAGGTAGGGCTTGTTGGCCTTGAAGACGGCGTTGTTGTCGCCCGCAGGGGCGAGGCCGAAGCCGTCCATGATGACCAGGAGCGCAGGAAGATGACGCTCTGCCATGCGCTACTCCCCCGCCTTCTCGACCATGGCCGCAAAGCTATCGGCCTTGAGCGAGGCGCCGCCCACGAGCGCGCCGTCGACGTCTTCCTTCTCCAGGAAGCCGGCGATGTTCTCGGGTTTGGCGGAGCCACCGTAGAGCACGCGGATGCCGTCGGCGATCTCCTGGCCGAAGATCTCGACCAGGGTGGCGCGGATGGCGCCGCAGACCTCCTGGGCGTCATCGGCCGTGGCGGTCTTGCCGGTGCCGATGGCCCAGATGGGCTCGTAGGCGATGACGAGCTGGTCGCCGGAGGAAATCTCGACGCCCTCGAGGCCGGCCTTGATCTGAGCGGTCACGAACGCAACGTGCTCGCCCGCCTCACGGGTCTCGAGGCTCTCGCCGCAGCAGAAGATCGGGACGATGCCGCCGGCGATGAGCGCCTTGGCCTTCTTGTTCTCGTCCTCGTCGGTCTCCTTGAAGTAGTCGCGACGCTCAGAGTGGCCGATGATGCAGTACTCGACGGGCACGCTCTTGAGCATGGCAACAGAGGTCTCGCCGGTGTAGGCGCCGGAGGCCTCCCAGTACACGTTCTGAGCACCGAGCTTGATCGGGCTCTCCTTGACGCCGCCCTTGCAAGACACGACGCGAAGGTCGACGGTCGGCGGGCAGACGCACACCTCGACGCCCTCGGGAATCTCGGGCAGCGCGGCGACGAGCGCCTGCGCCAGGTCCTTGGCCTCGTTGAGGTCGTTGTTCATCTTCCAGTTGCCTGCGATGAGGCGGGTACGCTTACTCGGCATCGTTCAGAGCCTCCACTCCAGGAAGGGCCTTGCCCTCGACGAGCTCCATGGAGGCGCCGCCACCCGTGGAGATCCAGGACATCTTGTCGGCCAGGTTGAACTTGTTCACGGCTGCGACGGAGTCGCCACCGCCGATGATCGAGGTGCAGCCCTCGTTCGCGGCCACGGCCTCGGCGACCGCCTGGGTGCCGTGTGCGAAGTTGTCGAACTCAAAGACGCCCATGGGGCCGTTCCAGAACACGGTCTTGGCCTCGGCGATGGCGTCGGCATAGAGCTTCTCGGTCTTGGGGCCGATGTCCATGCCCATGCGGTCCTCGGGGATGGCGTCGGAGGCCACAACCTCGCCCTCGGCATCCTCGCCGAAGTGGTCGGCCACGACGTTGTCGACCGGAAGCAGGATCTTCACGCCCTTGTCCTCGGCCTTCTTGAGCATCTCGGCCGCGCGCTCAATCCAGTCCTCTTCCTTGAGGGAGGTGCCGACGGTCTTGTAGCCCTTGGCCAGGAAGAAGGTGTAGGCCATGCCGCCGCCGATGATCAGCGTATCGGCGGAGTCGATGAGGTGATCGAGCACGCCGATCTTGGAGGACACCTTGGAGCCGCCCACGATGGCCACGAACGGACGCTCCGGCTCGGCGAAGATGCTGGTGAGCGTGTCGACTTCCTTCTCAAGCAGGAAGCCAGCGACCGCCGGCAGGTACTCGGCAGGGCCAACCACGGAGCCCTGGGCGCGGTGCGCGGTGCCGAAGGCGTCGAGCACGAAGACGTCGCCGTAGGAGGCAAGGGTCTTGGCGATCTCGGGGTCGTTCTTCTTCTCGCGCTTGTCGAAGCGGACGTTCTCGAGCACCAGGATGTCGCCCGGCTCGAGCGCGGCCACGGCCTCGGCAGCCTTCTCACCATAGGTGTCGTCGACGAACTTCACGTCGAAGCCGGTGAGCTCAGCGAGCTTGTCGGCGGCAGGCTTGAGCGAGAGCTCGGGCTCGGGGCCATCGCCCTTGGGGCGGCCGAGGTGGCTCATGAGAATGATCTTGGCGTTGTGCTGCTTCAGGTACTCGATGGTGGGGATGGCGGCGCGCACGCGGGTGTCGTCGGTCACGACGCCGTCCTTCAGCGGCACATTGAAGTCAACGCGCATGAGCACGCGCTTGCCGTCCACATCGATGTCGCGGACGGTCTTCTTGGTGAAAGCCATTTCGCTCCTCTTTCTATCTGGTGAATACAAAAAGGGCGCGGCCGCGGCCCTGTGAGCTGCGACCGCGCCCAAGCATGCGAGAGACGCGCGACTAGGCGACGAACTTCTCGAAGTACTTGATGGTGCGGACCATCTGGGAGGTGTAGGAGTTCTCGTTGTCGTACCAAGAGGTGACCTGAACGAGCGTCTGGCCGTTGCCGAGCGGGGCGCACATGGTCTGGGTGGCGTCGAAGATCGAGCCATGGGTCTCGCCGATGATGTCGGTGGAGACGATGTCGTCCTCGTTGTAGGCGAAGGTCTCGGAGATGGTCGCGGCGTAAGCCTTCATAGCGGCGTTGACCTCGTCCTTGGTGACTTCCTTGTCAACCACGGCATAGAGGTTGGTGAGGGAGCCGGTGGGGGTGGGAACGCGCTGGGCGGCACCGATGAGCTTGCCGTTGAGCTCGGGGAGCACGAGGCCGATGGCCTTGGCGGCACCGGTGGAGTTCGGGACGATGTTCACGGCGCAGGCGCGGCTACGACGCTTGTTGCCCTTGCGCTGCGGGCCGTCGAGCGGCATCTGGTCACCGGTCCAGGCGTGGATGGTGGTCATGATGCCGGACACGATGGGCGCGAAGTCGTTGAGACCCTTGGCCATCGGGGCGAGGCAGTTGGTGGTGCAGGACGCGGCGGAGATGATGTTGTCCTCGGCCGTGAGCTGCTCATGGTTCACGTTGTAGACGATCGTGGGGAGATCGTTGCCCGCGGGAGCGGAGATGACGACCTTCTTGGCGCCAGCGTTGATGTGGGCCTGAGCCTTCTCCTTGGAGGTGTAGAAGCCGGTGCACTCGAGCACGACGTCGACACCGAGCTCGCCCCACGGGAGGTTGTTGGCGTCGGCCTCCTTGTAGATGGTGATCTCCTTGCCGTCGACGGTAATGGAGTTCTCACCGGCGGTGACCTCGTGATCGCGGCTGTAGTTGCCCTGCGTGGAGTCGTACTTCAGCAGGTACGCGAGCATATCCGGGGAGGTGAGGTCGTTGATCGCGACGATCTCGGAGCCCTCGTGACCGAACATCTGGCGGAACGCGAGACGACCGATGCGGCCAAAGCCATTAATCGCAACCTTTACTGCCATGTGTGTCTCCTTTCGTAGGGCCCGGCGGGTTCTTTGCCCACCGTTTAGACCCACAAACTAACCACTCACCAAATATACCTTTTTTTCTAAGCCCTATTCGCGTAATTGCGCACTTTTTGATGATTCCCTTGCATTGAAACGCTTTAAACCTAACCAGCCAGCAGATTTCCGCAGAATGATAAAACGAACCCGGTTCGTTTTATCATTCTAAGAGCTTTTCCAAGCGCAGCACCCGGTGGTAGAGGGCAGATTTCGAGAGCGGCGGGTCCGAAACCTCGCCCAGATCGCGAAGCGATAGGTCTGGATACGCCTCTCGGAGGGCGCAGAAGTCCTCCAGGGCACGGGGAAGCGTGCCCCGCAGCCCCCGGCGCTCAACCTCCGCGATGAGCTCGAGCTGGTGCTGTGCTGCACCGGCGCTCCGTGTCTGGTTGGCGAGCTCGGCGTTCACCTTGCGATTAACCTCGTTCTTCACCGACTTCATGGCGCGAGCGTCCTCCAGGACGTCTACGCTGCGCTGAGCCCCCACCGCTTCGAGGAGGGCACGGATGTCGCGTGCGCTCTTCACATAGACAGCGAAGGTCGACTTGCGCCGGTTCACGCGGGCATTGACCCCGATCTGGCCGATGAGCTCGGCGAGCGCGTCGGCGAACTCCTCGCCCTGCACGGCGATCTCAAGATGAAAGTCGCCACGAGGGTCCGCCACGAAGCCCCCCGCGATCAGTGCCCCGCGGATGTAGGCGAGGCGGCAGCAGGGCCGCGCCACCACATGCCGGGGAATCCCGCGCACGAGCCCGCCGCGGCGGTCGAGAATACCAAGCAGCACGAGCGCCTTGTCGAGCCCTGGCTGATCGGGCAGGGTGATGAGGTAGTTGCGCACCTTGTGGAGCACCGAACGGCGGACGGTGAACTCGGTGCGCAGCTTCAAGATCTTATGGGTGAGCCCGAGCATGGTGCGGGCCACGGCACCGGTCTCGGTGGCAACCGTGAGCCGATAGCGGCCGGACCCCGTGATAGAGAGCGTCCCGCAAACGCGAACGAGGGCCGCGAGCGTCGCAAGGTCGCAGTACTCGCAGGTGGGCTCGCAACGCGAAAGCTCGTCGCGCACCTCAGCCGTAAATGACATACACCTGTTCCTCCCTAGGTCAGTCGTGTTGGGTCATTCTGGGACGGGGTTGTTTTGACTCACCGGATGAGTCAAAACAACCCCGTCCCAGAATGACCCACGACCAATCTCCACCAGGCCCTAGTGAGCCTCGCCCGTCGCGGTCTTGTTGGCACGCGCTAGGTCGCGATGCGAAATCGACACATGGTACTGCTGGCGCTCCAGATAGCGCGCCGTGGCCTCAGCGATGGCCACGCTGCGATGCTGGCCGCCCGTGCAGCCGATGGCGATCGATAGCTGCGGCTTGCCCTCGGCCACATAGCCGGGCATCACGGCATCGAGCAGCTGGTACCACGCGGTGAGGAACTCCTTCGTCTTCGGATGCTCGAGCACGAAGGTCGACACCTTCTCATCGAGCCCCGTCATGGTGCGCATCTCGGGGTCGTAGAAGGGATTGGGCAGAAAGCGGACGTCGATCATGATATCCGCCTCGACCGGCATGCCATGCTTGAAGCCGAATGAGAAAACCTGCACATCCATCAGCTGCTGGTCGGTGAGCTCGGAAAACGCAAGGCGCAGCCGCGTGCGAAGCGCCGATACGCGCAGGCGGCTCGTGTCGATGATCATGTCCGCTCGATCACGCACCTTGCGCAGCTGGACGCGCTCCCGTTGGATGGCGTCGGCGGTGGATTCGCCCGGATTTGCAAGCGGATGCCGGCGGCGGTTCTCGTTATAGCGACGCATGAGCACCTCGTCCGACGCCTCGAGATAGACGACCTTACAGGTCATCTCGTGCGCCTCGAGCGATACGATCACATCGAGCAGCTCGTCGAAGAGCCCCTGGCTACGCAGGTCGCAGGTCACGGCGAGATGTCGCCCCACGCCCGTGTTGATGCCCACCAGCTGGGCGAGTTGCAGCACGAGGCTCGGCGGGAGGTTATCGATGCAGAAATAGCCCATGTCCTCGAACACGTGCATGGCCTGCGTGCGCCCGGATCCGCTCATACCTGTGATGATCACGATGTCCGGAACGCGATCGGCGAGCTCCGCCGCCGTGATCGCCTGAGGATTCATCTCTGCCATGGGGATCGCCTTCCTGCCGTCGAGCCGTCCTCCCCAGTATACCCGTGCGCCTCCCCTACCGACAGGACGCTCCGGCCGCGCGCGAGCAAAACGGCACCCCGCTCGCGAGCCACCAGATCGACCCGCGCGCGATTAATCGATCGCTTGCGATAACGGCGAGCCCTCTATGCATCCAGCGCGGCGGCAAACCAGCTCGTGATGCTCGTGGGATGCGTGATGGCCGTTCCCACCACCACCGCCCAGGCGCCGGCGTCCATAGCGGCCCGGGCCTCGGCCGGCGTGTGCACGCGACCCTCGCAGACCACGGGGAACCCGGGAAACTCCTCGGCAGCCTGCCGAAGAAGCAGGAGGTCGGGCCCATCGGCCATCGTGCAGTCGATCGCTGCGGTCCCATGCGAGAGCGTCGTCGATACGATATCGAACCCAAGGTCGACCGCACGGCGAATGTCGTCGATGGTCATGCAGTCAGCCATGGTGAGCACCCCCTCCTCCTTAAGGGGAGCGAGGGTGTCGGCCACCGACTTTCCATCGGGACGGGGGCGGTCCGTGGCATCAATGGCCACGATGTCGGCGCCAGCCGCCACGCAGGCGCGCGCATGCCGAAGCGTCGGCGTGATGTAGACGCCGTCATGGCCGTCCTTCCACAATCCGATGACCGGCACCTCGACACGCCCTTTTATCGCCGAGATATCGGCAAGTCCCTGGCAACGAATGGCCGCAGCCCCACCAAGCTCGCACGCGCGCGCCATGAGGGCCATAGCCTCCGGCGTGCGGAGCGGCTCGCCCGGATATGCCTGAACGCTCACGATCAGCGTTCCCTTAAGTGACTGGATGAGCGGGTGAATAGACACGGCGTCCCCTTTCATGCGATGTTGTACCTGCACGTACCAATGTCAGGAGCCAGAGCCCGCGCGGTCGCCTGCATGCTTGCCGGCGCGGTCGACTGCGTGCTCGCTTGTACGATCGTCTACGTTCTCGTCGGCGCGACCGTCTGCGCGCTCGCCGGAGCGGTCATCTGCGCGCCCGGCCTCTCGCTCGGCATCCCAAGCACGAAGCGTTCGGTACACGTCCTCCGCCACATGCCGCGGCACGCCCTTCACGGCCGCTATCTCGTCTGCGCTCGCCGCGCGGAGCTTCTTCATGGAACCAAAGTGCCGCATGATGGCCCGCTTGCGCGTGGGCCCCACGCCCTCGACCTCGTCGAGCACGGAGACGGTCATGGCCTTGCCGCGCAGCTCTCGATGGAAGGTGATCGCGAAGCGGTGCGCCTCGTCGCGCACCTGTTTGATGAGGTAGAGCGAGGCCGAACCGTTGGGCAAAACCACGGGCGTCTCGTCCCAGGGGACGAACACCTCCTCATCGGCCTTGGCAAGACCGCAGACGGGAATATCGAGGCCCAACCCTTCGAGCTGCGTGAGCGCCGCGGTGAGCTGCGGCTTGCCGCCATCGACCACGAGCAGATCGGGGCGCGCGCCGAAGCGCTCGTCTGCCATGCGCTCGGGGGCGTACCTGCGCCCCAACACCTCCTGCATGGAGAGGAAGTCGTTCGCCTCGCCCGTGATGCTGCGAATCTTAAACCGCCGGTATTGCGACTTATCGGGCTTGCCGTTGGTGAAGACCACCATCGACGCCACGGTGAAGGCGCCATGGATGGTCGAGATATCGAAGCACTCGATGCGCAGGGGCGGCGCCGGCAGCGCAAGGGCGCTCTCCAGCTGCAGGAGCGCTTGATTGGTGCGGTCGTCGGCATACCCGGTGCGCATCATGTAGCGCATGAGCGCATGCCGAGCGTTTCGCTCGGCGGTCTCGAGCAGACGATGCTTCTCGCCACGCTGCGGGCGATGCACGCGGCACACGCGGCCCCGCCTCTCGGTAAGCCATGCCCCAATGAGCTCGGCGTCCACAAGCTCGCATGCCACGTTCACCTCGGAGGGAATATCCGAGGTCTCATCGTAGTAGCGCTTGATGAAGCCCCCGACGAGCTCCTCCTCCGATACATCGAGCCCCTTGTCCAGGATGAATTCGCAGCTTCGCTGCGTTCGGCCGTCGCGCACCACGAAGACGCAGGCCCCCGCGATGGTCTCCTCGCGGAAGAACCCGACCACATCGATGTCGACGCGCGAGGGGAAGACCACCTGCTGGCGATCATCGAGCCCGTTGATGACCTCGAGCCGCCGCTTGATGCGACCCGCGCGCTCGAAATCGAGCTCCTCGGCGGCACGCCCCATCTCGCTGGAAAGCTCATCGACCACCTCGCGCCGGCGGCCCGAGAGGAACCGCTCGACGCGCCTCACATTGTCAGCGTAATCCTGCGGCGTTATGGCGCCCACGCAGGCGCCGGGGCCGCGCCCAACGTGGTAATCGAAGCACGGGCGTCCATGCTGCGCGCACACGAGGTTGATCACGTCGCTCTCGTCTTCGTGCGCCTCAATGAGCCGTCGTGTGCGCTTCCACTCCGCGCAGGTCGCGATGCAGATAGGAATAACCTTGCGGATCGTGTCGATGGTCTCGCGCGCGGCACGGCTATCGGTATACGGGCCAAAATAGCGCGTGCCGGGCTTGTGCTTCTCGCGTGTGTACTTGATGGCGGGGTACACATCGCCTTTGGTGATGGCGATGAAGGGATAGCTCTTATCGTCTTTGAAGTCGACGTTGAAGTAGGGCCGATACTGGCCGATGAGCTCGCGCTCCAAGACAAGCGCCTCGTGCTCGGTATCCACGACCAGGTAATCGAAGCTCTCCACGAGCTGCATCATGAGGGGAATCTTGGCGCGGTCGTCGGTCAGGGTCACATACTGGCGCATGCGCGCGCGCAGGTTTTTTGCCTTACCAACATAGATGACCGTGCCCGAGGCATCTTTCCAGAGATAGCACCCCGGGTCTGTGGGAACATGATCGACCTCCGCAGCGAGGCGAGCGAGATGGTCGTGCAGGGCATCGGCCTCCGCCATGCGCTACCGGGCCTTCCGGATCGCGGAGCGCAACCCGCGCGCCTTGACGAGCGCGGTATAGAACGCCTTCTTGAGCGGCACATCGCGATCGGGGGCAACGGCGCGCACGCCCTCCTTGGCGAACTTGGTCTTGAACTCGTTGAGGTTCTTGAGCTCAGGCTGGAAGTCGCTGCCGATGGCCATAAGGTCGTACGCGGTGCATCCAAGCTCAGCAGCCTGCTGGCACTCGAAGAACAGCAGGGCATCGGCCACGCGCAGCCTACCGCTGCCGATAGCCGTTGCCGCATAGTAGCGGGTGGCGAGCGCACCCGAGATGGTGAGCAAGCTCCACGCGACGACCTTGCCGTCCACGCGCGCCGCGAGCACGCGGCAATGCTCGGCACCCAAGATGCGCACCATGTTCTGATAATCAGCGCAGGGCGCGGGCGCAAAACCGTCGCGCGAGCCCGTCTCGCACATGACCTGGTAATACTCGCTGAAATCCTCGGCGGCGCGGGCGGTCTCGTCCGCCATCTGAGCGGGGCACTCGCGCAGCGCTTTGCGCACGTCGCGGCGACCGCGCGGCTTCATGCGGGCAAGGATCTCGTCGTCCCCACCGGTGAGGTCGATCACGACGGTAGTGTCGTAGGGCAAGGTCGAAAGCACCGGGCACGCGAGGTCGCAGGGGGTCTCGACCGCCATGCGCATGAACACCTGCTTGCGGTCGCGTCCTCGCACGTAGGCCGAAATCGCCTCGAGGACCGCGCGCTCGAGCTCGGGCGTACGGTCAACAATCCACACGGGGCCGTGCGGCGCGCGCAAGAAGCGATAGCCGTGGGTTTCGAACTGGGAGAATGCCACGGCCGCGATGACCTGGCCATCGCTCTCGACCGAGCAGTAACCCCACGGAGAGCGGCCCTCGATGGTCTTTTGGTAGTCGAGCCATACGGGCAGCTGCTCGACGGGCACGGGCGCCGTACGCGCGCTCAATACCTGCTCGTATGCATCGCGAGAAAGCTCACGTACCACCATCGTCCCATTCACTCCCTGCTCTCCCGCGCAGATGGGTCGCGCAGGCGTCGTCTTGTACGGCATTTCTTACGGCCCTCCATCCTACGCCCTTTGGCCCCGGAGCAGCTGCAGGCCGTTCCGCGGCAGCAAAATAACAGAATCGTGGAGGGCATCTGGCATTTGGGCACCGGAGCACGTCGGCCTGGCGTTCCCAGCTTGCGACGGGCATCGCCGCTGCTATCCGCCGGCGCCGAGGTGATGGCCGGCAAACGACGCTGCGCGCCCCTCTTGGCATGCGCACCCGTGTCGCGCGGGAAACTCGGGCGAAAAATCGACAAGGCAAACTTGCATGCCGATTTACGCAATAAGACAACGAAAAATGCTCCTTATTGCGTAATTCGGCATGCAAGTTGACTTCCCCGTGGTCCGTCGGGGCGCAAGCGACCAGGTGCCGCCAGGACACGGCGCAGTCGGAGACAGCAGCCTGCGGCGAATCGCTAGGGCGCGACGCAACCGGGGTCGCAGCAGCCTTGAGCGATTCACCGGGATGGGAACAACGTGCAGCGACCCGCCGGGACGGGAGCAACCGGAAGCGGCAGCCAGCCGCAGCAACCGTCCGCCACGATGCCCCTATGCTATGATGGGTGCTCCGTCTTCGATCCTACGAAGCGCACTCCGGCGCCCGCGGGCACCGCGAGCAAAGCGCCCCCTCAAGGAGTCCTATGCCCTCCCCATCAACTATCCCAGCTCGTGATTTTGTTCCCGTCATCCTCGGCGGCGATATCGGTGCCTACGCGCTTGGCCGTGAGTTTCACGAGGCCTACGGTTGCACCTCTATCTGCTTGGTCAAGCAGCCCATCGGCGCTATCCTGCACTCTTCCATCTTTCGCCATGTCCCCCTCGACTCGCTCGAGCCAGACGAGGTCATAGCCGCCGTCGAACGCATTCATGAAGAGGATCCCGCGCGCACGATCCTCTTCCTCACGAACTCCGAGGCATGCATCCCCGCCGTGCTCGCCGTGAGAGATGCCCTGCCATACGTGCGCACGCCCACGCCCTCGCGCGACGTCATCGACCAGGTCTCGCACAAGGACCGTTTCGCCGAGCTATGCCGCGAGCACGGGCTGGACGCACCCGCATCGGAAACCGTGCGACTCGCCGGTACCGACGCGATCGCAGCGTGCGAGCTCCCCCTCCCCGTGGTTGCAAAGCCCGCATTTTCGCCCGAGTATGCTGGATACATGAGCCGTGGATTCAAAAAGGTCTACTTCATCGAACGCCAAGCACAGCTCGATGAACTCTGGCGCGACCTGCGGGCCGCCGGCTTTGCCGGAACGTTCATCGTCCAAGAGCTCATCGGCGGCGATGATACCTACATGGACAGCGTGACCCTCTATATCGACAGCAACGGTAGGCCCACCCTCTTTGGCGGGGCGAACGTGCTGCTCGAGGACCACGCGCCCTCGATGCTCGGCAACCCCGTGGCCATGATTACGACCTCGATGCCCGAGGTATGGCAGCGCTGTGCGGAGATGCTCTGCGCGGTGGGCTACCGCGGCTACGCAAACTTCGACGTCAAACGCGACCCCAAGACCGGCCGCATGCTGTTCCTTGAGGTCAATCCGCGCATCGGACGGAACTCGTACTATGTGTGCGCCGCAGGGGTGAACCCAATGCGCGCGTGCGTCGAAGATCTCATGCGCGGACGAGCGCTTGAGCCCATGCGCGCCGAAAACGAGATTCTCTATACCCTCGTTCCCCTGCGACTGCTGCGTCATTATGTGCGCGACGAACAGCTGCGAGCACGCATGGAGCGGCTTGTCTGTGAGGGAAAGGTCTTTGACCCTCAGCGCTACGATAAGGACCGCAGCATCCGGCGCGTGGCCGATGTGCTCCTCACCGAGTGGAACCAGGTGCGCAAATTCAAGCGCTACTATCCCGAGCCCACGAACACCTCGTTCTAGCCGTACGCGGAAGTGGAGCTCGCCCGCTTGCGCTCTGTGAGCGGGGTGTCGCGGGGCGACTCGAACCCATGAGCGGGGTGTCGCGGGATGATTCGCGCTCGCGCCGGGGCACCGCCCTTCCGCTTGCACCTCGCGACCATGACATCTTCCATGCGGCCCCGCCGCCTCACCCGATGAAAAACGGCCCGCAACGTGTTTCCACGCTGCGGGCCGTTGCTATAGAGCGCGTCGCTCCGCCCTGGAGGGCTGCTTGCTATACCGGCGAGCCGCCACCAACGAAGTTGCGGGAATTCGAGCTGAGGCTGCTCGTGATGACGCCAACGCCGGGCGACGATGCATGCACGTAGCGGCCGCCACCGATATAGATGCCGACGTGGTAGATGCTTGAGCTGCTGCCGCCATAACCCCAGAACACGAGGTCGCCAGGCGAGAGGTAGGAAGTATTCGTGACCAGATGGCCCTTATTTTTCACAAGATTGCACTGAGCCTGCGAAGAATGCGGAAGCGAAATGCCGACCTGCTTGTAGCTGTACTGTACCAGGCCGGAGCAATCGAACGTGTCGGGGCCCTCGGTGCCGAAGATATACGGCTTGCCAACCTGCGCCAGCGCGATATCTACGACGCTTGACGGAGCATTACCGGAATCGGTGTTGTTGTTCGAGCCGCCACCGCCGCTGGATCCACCGTTGTTGCTGGAGCCGCCGTTGTTATTGGACCCTCCGTTGCTGGAGCCACCGCCGTTGTCGTTGGAGCCCCCGTTGTCGTCAGATCCGCCGTTGTCGTTATTCGAATTGCCGTTATCGCTGCCGCCGCCCTGGTTGTTGTTGGCGGCCTCCTCGGCTGCAGCCTGCTCGGCAGCGGCACGCGCCGCCTCCTCGGCCAGAGCGGTCTGGAGCTCGCTATCAAGGCTGTTGTAATACGACTGCTGTTCGGAAACCTTCGACTGGATATCCTCGGTCTTCTGCTGCTGATCGCTCACCAGCTGCTGCTGCTCTTGCTCCTGCGTCGCAAGGTCGCTCTTCTTCTGCTCGAGCTCCTGCTGCGTCTGCTTCACCTGATCGATGAGCTCGGCGTCGCGGTTGGCCATGCTATTCGCATAGTAGACGCGAGAAAGCAGTTCCTCGAAATCGGAAGCGCCGAGCACCACGGAAAGCGTGCTGTTGGAGCTGTTCTGCTTGTAGGTCTCGGCAAGGCGCTGCGAAAGCTCGGCCTGGCCCTGCTCCAGCTCCTGCTGCTTCTCCTCGATATCAGCCTCGGTCTGCTGAATCTCGGCCTGCACCGACTCAAGGTCGGACTGGAGCTGGTAGAGCTCGTTATTTGCCGCCTCGAGCTCGTTGGAATAAGTCATAAGCGTGCTGTACGCGTCGTTGACCTTCGACTGAAGGTCCGCAGGATCGTCCGCAAAGGCAGTAGCCGGCACGCCGCTCAGTGCGAGCGATGCGGAGGCGAACAGCGTTACAGCGATTCTGGCACGTTTGAGCTGCATATCATCAGTCCTCTCAATCGCAAGACCTGTTCACTATACCAACCATGCGCCGCACACGCCACCGCCGCGCCCAAGCTTCAAACGATGGGCACACTGCTTAAGATGCGCGCGGCAAGATTCGCGCGGAACGGCCGCCGATTCGCTCACGGCGCCGTGTGCTCATTCGTACGGAGCCGTTCTCCAGTTCGCACGGCGCCGTCCGCCCGCTCAAGCACGTGCGCTTCCTCTAGGCGCCCGTCACGCTGGAGCATGGGCCCAGCCGCTAGACGGCCGCCACGCTGGAACACGGACCAAGCCACTAGATACCCGTCGCGTTGATGCGGGGGTAGTACTTCGCGAACTTGCGATAGTAGTTGAGCCCGATGGCCGCCTCCGTAAGGTTGCGGCGCAGGTCGTGTTCGAAGGGTGCCTTCGTGGGATTCACTGCCCTACCGGCGCGTATCAGGGAGCGCGCCTCGCTGGCAAGATCGCCCGAAAGATAGCGCAGCGCGAGACGCAGGGGCACCACGGAGTAGAGCGCCGTCTCGCGGTGCGTGAAGAGCGGCAGGTCCTCCTCGTCGAGCAGGTCCTTCACACCAAGCCACATGGGGTTCACCGCCGAAGCGGATACGTAATACGAGTTCCTCCCCAAGCGCGGGTTGCACTCGAAGACGAAAAGCTCGCCCGTGCGCTCGTCTACCTTGAGGTCGAAGTTCGCCGGCCCATGCCAGCCCACCGAGCGCAGTAGCTCGACCGCTCCCCGCGAGAACGCGGAGAGGTCGCGCGTAACCATGGTCACGGGGTTGCCGATCATGTCGGGCTTGTGGTCCTCGAGCAGCACCTGCGCGCCCGTATCGAGCACGAGCTCGCCACGCCGGTCGAGGTAGACGGTGAGCGAGCGCTTGAAGGTGTCGTCGCCAAAGACCGGCTGCTGCATGAGCATCGTGCCCGAGAAGCCAACCTCGCGAAGGCGCCGGAAGAGGTCGTCGACCTCGGACTGGGATTGGAGTAGATAGACCTTGTCGAACCCTTTGCGCCGCGCCGGCACATATTCAACGGACGAGGAGGCCTTGACGATGACCGGGAAGGCGTCGGGCCAGGGCTCGACGGGCGCGTCGCCGGCGAGCGAGACGTTCACCGTCTTGGGCAGACGAACGCCGTGCTCTGCCGCGAGACGCGCGAACGACTCCTTGGTGTCAACGGCGTGTATGGCATCGAGCGGAGCCGCGAGCACGACGACGCCCTGCGGCAGGCTGTCGCGGATGCGCGCGATGTTCTCGACATGCATATCCATATTGCTCGTCACGAACAGGCGCTTGCCGCCCGCCGTGCGAGCAAGGTCGCAGATCGCCTCGCGGATATGCTCGGCATCCATCTTGCGCAGCGGAACAACGTCGAATATCGCGGAGCGCGAGATGGCGCTGATCGGCGCGGGGGCGATGCAGTAGGACCGAACGCCGAACGCTTCATAGAACTCTCGACCAACCGCATAGGCACCAAGATCGCCGCCAACGATGACCGGGATGAAGTCGTCACGCCGCTCGATGGGCGAAGACGTGGTTGAGCTGGGCATAAGCCGCCTCCGAGGTGTTTTGAACGCAAGCAACAGCTTGCAAGTATAACTTTGCTCTCGCACCTGGCCGCGCCTACACAGAATACCCAGCCGAACGCGGAGAAGCCCGCGTGCAAATCTGGAGATGCCATCGACGCGCCGCGCGCGTGCTAGAATGGCGGCTTAGCTTGAAACGCCGTCGCTGAGCCCCCCAGCGACCTGCGCAAAGGATCGGCATGAAGCATTCAAACAACGCCACCTCGAACGCGAGCGCCCACCAGCCCAAGCATATGCGGAGCGCCCAAGCGGAACCCGCGAACTCGGCCACGACGACTGCCACTCGGTCGGATATCGGGCGCAGCACGCGCATGATGAGCGTGCTCGTAATCCTTTCCCGTCTGACGGGCTTCCTGCGCACGTGGGCGCAGGCGTTCGCCGTGGGCGCGACCATCATCTCGAGCTGCTACACGCTTTCGAACAACCTGCTCACACAGCTGTACGGCCTTGTTGCCGGCGGCCTCATCGTTACCGGGTTCATGCCCGTCTACGTCCAGGCGCGCAAGCGCGGCGGGCAAGAGAGCGGCAACGACTACGTCTCCAACCTCCTGAGCATCGTCGGGCTCGCGCTCGCCGTGATCGTCGTGCTTTCCATCATCTTCGCCCCGCAGCTCGTATGGCTGCAATCGTTCAACGCGACCAGCGACTTCGACGCCGACCTCGCAGTATGGTTCTTCCGCATCTTCGCCGTCGAGTTCCTGCTCTACCCGCTTTCGGGCATCTTCACCGGCATCAACAACGCTGACCGAGAGTATTTCTGGAGCAACTTCGCGCCCACGCTGAACAACATCATCGTGGCCGCGTCCTTCGGCATCTACACGGTCCTTATGCCGGTGAACCAAGAGCTCGGGCTCATCGTTCTCGCAATCGGCAACGTGCTCGGCGTGGTGTTCCAGGTAGGCGTCCAGATTGTGCCGGCGCTCCGCCGCGGCGTTCGCTTCCGCTTCAAGGTAGACCTCCACGACCCTCGCCTCAAGGACACCCTTTCCATCGGCGTCCCCATGCTCGCCGTCACCATCACCACGTTCATCACATCGTCGATTCAGACGAGCTACGCGCTGTCCATCTCGGCTGCGGCCTCGTCCATCATGTACTATGCGCAGGTGTGGTACGCGCTTCCATACTCGGTCTTTTCGACGCCGCTTTCCACCGCGCTCTACACCGAGCTCACGGAAAGCTACGCCACCGGCGACCTCGACTCGTTCCGGCGCGACCTCGCAGACGGCACCAATTCCATCAGCTTCTACCTCATTCCGTGCACCCTGCTGCTCATCGTGTTCTCCATCCCGCTCTCATGCGTGCTTGCGGGCTCGATGACCACGGACGACATCCTCATGACCGCGAACTACCTTTCGTGGTGCGCGCCGACCCTCACGTTCTGGGGACTCGCCGGCTACCTGCAGAAAGCATCGAGCTCGATGGGGCGCATGAGCTATTTCGCCGTTTCCGCCGTACTGGGCAGCGTGGGGCAAGCGCTCATCTGCGTGGTGTTCACGCCGATCTTCGGGCTGCCCGCCGTCGCGCTCTCCAGCCTCGCTTACCAGGGAACGCTGGTCATCGTCACGTTCGTCGTCATGCGCAAGCGCTTGGGCCGCATCGGCCTGCGCGGCATCGTCAAGGGGCAGCTGCAGGCATTGATCGGAGGCATCGCGGGAGCCATCGTCGGCGGTGCGCTGCTCTGGCTGGTTGGCGGGCTCAATCCCGCAATCGGAGCCATGCGCTCGGTCGTCAACTGCGTGATCGCCGGTGTTCCCGCACTGGTTGCGGTTGTTGTCGCGGGCACGGTGCTCGGAAACCCCACTGCGGTCGAGCTCGTGGACAGCGGCAAGCGCGCGCTCAGGCGCCTCACGGGGCGGAGATAGCGCAAGCTCCGTGCAACAGCGCGGCGGTCACGAGCGCTCCGGCTGCCCCCTACCGCGTGATGGCCGCCACCGTCGCTCCGACGAAGCTCACGAGGTCGGTAGGCGCGATCACGAGCTGGATGCCGCGCCGCCCGCCCGAAATGAAAATCTGGTTCCACAGCTCGCAGGTCTCGTCGATGACCGTGGGGAACCGCTTCTTCATGCCCACGGGCGAACAGCCGCCGCGCATATAGCCGGTCACCGGTACGAGGTCGCGCACGTGCATCATGACGAGCGACTTCTCGCCGAGCGCGCGTGCTGCCGCCTTGAGGTCGAGCTCTTCCGCCACGGGAATGCAGCAGACCGCGTACCCGCCCGACGCCGTCTCGCACACGAGCGTCTTGAAGCCCTGGCCCGGCTCCTCACCCAACTGCTCAGCCACGTGCACGCCGGAGAGGTCGTTCTCATCGACCTCGTACGTGCGCACGTCGAACGCGATGCCAGCACGTTCCAGCTCGCGCATCGCGTTCGTCTTCTGAAGCTTCTCGCGCTTGGCCATCGACCCTCCCCTTCGTAAGCGCCCCTACGTAAGCTCCCCTGCGCCCATGGCAGCTATTGCATCTGGCGCGCGCGGTCGCGCTCCAAGATGGGAGCGAGGAAGCGCCCGGTATAGCTCTCGGGGCAGGCGGCCACCTGCTCGGGCGTGCCGCTCACCACGATGGTGCCGCCGCCCGAACCGCCCTCGGGGCCGAGGTCGATGATGCGGTCGGCCACCTTGATCACGTCGAGGTTGTGCTCAATCACGAGCACCGTGTTGCCCGCGTCCACGAGCCGCTGCAACACGTCTACAAGCTGCCGCACGTCCTCGAAATGCAGGCCCGTGGTGGGCTCATCCAAGATGTAGAACGTCTTGCCCGTCTGACGGCGATGCAGCTCCTTGGCGAGCTTCACGCGCTGTGCCTCGCCGCCGGAGAGCGTCGTAGCGGGCTGCCCCAAGCGCACGTAGCCCAAGCCCACGTCGTAGAGCGTCTGCAGCTTTCGCTTGATCTGCGGAATGTTGCCAAAAAACGCGAGCGCCTCGGTCACGCTCATATCGAGCACGTCCGAGATGGACTTGCCGCGGTAGGTCACCTCGAGCGTCTCGCGGTTATAGCGCTTGCCCCCGCAGACTTCGCAGGGCACGTAGATGTCCGGCAGGAAGTGCATCTCGATCTTGATCTGGCCATCGCCCTTGCAGGCCTCGCAGCGGCCTCCCGGCACATTGAAGCTGAAGCGCCCAGGGCTGTAGCCGCGCGCCTTAGACTCCGGAACGCTCGCGAAGAGCGCCCGCAAGTCGTCCCAGAGGCCAATATAGGTGGCAGGGTTGGAGCGCGGCGTGCGCCCGATGGGCGATTGGTCGATATCGATGACCTTGTCGATCTGGTCGAGGCCCTCGAGCTTCTTGTACGGACCCACGAGGCGCGTGGAATGATGGATGGCGTTGGTGAGCGCCGGTGCCAGTGTATCGGTAACAAGCGAGCTCTTGCCCGAGCCCGAAACGCCCGTCACCACGGTGAAGGTGCCGAACTCGATCTTCGCCGTCACGTTCTTGAGGTTGTTGGCGCTCGCCCCGGTGATCTTAAGGCAGCCGCGCTTGGGTTTACGCCGCTGCTCCGGCAGGCGAATCATGCTCCGGCCCGTAAGGTAGGCGCCGGTGAGCGAGCGGGGGCACGCCATGATCTCCTCCGGGGTACCCGCGCACACGACCTCGCCACCGTGCTCTCCCGCCCCGGGGCCCATATCGATCACGAAATCCGCAGCGCGGATGGTGTCCTCGTCGTGCTCGACCACGATGACGGTGTTGCCTAGGTCGCGAAGGCGCTCAAGCGTTCCGATGAGCCGCTCGTTGTCTCGTTGATGCAAGCCGATCGAGGGCTCATCCAGAATGTACAGAACGCCCATGAGGCCGGCGCCGATCTGCGTGGCAAGGCGGATGCGCTGCGCCTCGCCGCCGGAGAGCGTGGCGGAAGCGCGGTCAAGCGTGAGGTAATCGAGGCCCACGTCCACCAGGAAGCGCAGGCGCTCGAGAATCTCCTTCACGATGCGCCCGCCGATGAACTGCTGGCGCTCGGTGAGCTCGAGCCCTTCGAAGAACGCGAGCGACTCGCGACACGAGAGGCAGCAGACATCAAAGATCGACTTGCCGCCCACCGTGACGGCGAGCATCTCGGGGCGCAGGCGCGCACCGTGGCAGGCCGAGCAGGGCTCCTCGCGGATGTAGCGCTCGAGCTTGGCCTTCGTGTTCTCGTTCGTCGTCTCGATGTAGCGTTCGTACAGGATGTTCCGCACGCCGGAGTACTTCGTGAACCAATGCGTGTCGCGTCCGTCCTGCGTGTGGTAGTCCACGCGCATCTTCTTGTCGCCCAGGCCGTCGAGGAACACCTTCTGCACGCGCTTCGGCAGGTCGCGCCAAGGCGTGGAGGGGTCGACCTTGAGGTGCTTGGCGAGCGCGCGGAAGATCTGAGGGTAATAGTTCGACTTGCCGAAGAAGCTTCCGAACACCCCCTCCTCGATGGAAAGGTTCGGATCCTCGATGAGCGCCTCGGCGTCCACGACCTTTTTGAAACCGAGACCGTCGCACTCGGGGCAAGCGCCATAGGGAGCGTTGAACGAGAAATCGCGCGGCTGCAGGTCGTCGATGGAATGCCCGTGTTCCGGGCACGCGAGAGCAAGGGAGTACATGAGGAGCTCGCCCTCCGTGCCTTCCGGAGCGTCGCGATCGGGCAGCAGGTAGACCCCCACGCGGCCGTGGGCGAGCGCCGTAGCCTGCTCGACAGCCTCGGCAATGCGCCCCGTGCTCCCCTCGCGGATCACGATGCGGTCGACCACGACTTCGATGGTGTGCCGGAACTTCTTATCGAGTTCGATGGGGTCGTCGAGGGAGCGGACCTCGCCGTCGATGCGCACGCGCGAGAAGCCTTCGCCGCGCAGGTCTTCGAGGAGCTTGGCGAACTCGCCCTTGCGGTCGGTCACCACGGGCGCGAGCATGAAGGCGCGCCGCCCCATGCCCTGTTCCAGAATCTTGTCCGCTACCTGGTCGGTGGTCTGGCGCTCGATCTCGCGGCCGCATTCGGGGCAGTGCGGCGTACCGATGCGTGCGAAGAGTAGGCGGAGGTAATCGTAGATTTCCGTGACTGTGCCCACCGTGGAGCGCGGATTCTTGGAGGTGGTCTTCTGATCGATGGACACGGCCGGGCTCAGGCCATCGATGGAATCGAGGTCCGGCTTGTCCATCTGCCCCAGGAACTGGCGCGCGTAACTGGAAAGGCTCTCCACGTAGCGGCGCTGGCCCTCGGCATAGATGGTGTCGAATGCGAGGCTCGATTTGCCCGAACCCGAAAGCCCCGTGATCACGACGAGTTTGTCGCGCGGAATCTCGACATCGACGTTCTTAAGATTATGTTCGCGGGCGCCGCGGATGACGATAGATGAATCGGACATGTGCTCCCCCGTTCTGTGTTTCGCAGCCTCCGATTCTAGCGCACGGCAGCGCACGCCTGTTCGCGTTGTGCGGGCGTCACGGTTTGTCCAAGCCTTGTTCGATGCAGTTTCCGCACGGGATGGATTGCGCCCGCTCGCCCCGCCCCCACCCCGCAATGAGACAGTTGTGCCGGGTCAAACTGTCTCACTTCATTTTCGGGCAGGAAATCGTAGAAAATTTTTTATACCCCCTCTTTTCTTCGATTTTCTGCCCGAAGTTCGATATAGCAGCGGCGAACGTTAAAAACGGGGCAAGGGGGACGCTACGCGGGCACGCGGACGGTAAAGGTGGTGACGCCGCGCTCGCTCGAGGCATCGATGGCGCCGCCATGGCCCTCAATAATCTCGCGTGCGATGGCCAGCCCGAGCCCAGCGCCCTTGCCGCTCCGCGCCCCATCTTCGCGGTAGAACTTATCGAAGATGCGGTCGAGATGCGCTGCCGAGATTTCCTTGCCGGTATCCTCGACCGTGAGCACGAGCCGTGTTCCCTCCACGGCGACATCGCCCGCCGCGCTGCCCCCGCCCGCCGCGTTGGACCCGCTGGCAGCAATAACATCGCCTGCCGCACCGCCCTCGCTCGCAGCGGTGGCATCGCCCGCGACCTCCTCCACATGCGCGCGGCACACGACCGCCGTGCCCGCTTCGGCGTAGGCGATCCCGTTCTTGAGGAGGTTCCCCATCACGCGCGCCATCTTCTCAGGGTCGATGAACGCGCTCAGGCCCTCTGTGACCTCCACCTCGATCCGAACGCCGCGCTCCATCGCCGCTGGATAGAGTTCGTCCGCCACCTGCTCCACCAAAAGCGCCACGTCTGTGGTTTCGCGCTCGATGGGAATGGCGCCCAAGTTATAGCGGGTAATCTCGAAGAACTCGTCCATCATGCCGTCGAGGCGCTGCGCTTTCTCGAGCGCCGAGCGCGCGTAGCGCTCGCGACGAGCCGCCGGCAGCCCAGGCTCCTCGGCAAGCAACGCCAGGTAGCCTACGACCGAGGTCAAGGGCGTCTTGATGTCATGAGCAAGATACGCCACGAGCTCGTTTTTGCGGGCCTCGGCATAGGTTGCCGCACGCGCCTGCGCCTGCTCGCGCTCGGCAAGGCGCGCGAACGCAGCGCGGGCGCCATCGAATCCGCCCGGAAGCTCCGACTTCCCGCCCGCAGCCGCCTGCTCGAGCGCCGCCATGAGCGCATCGACCCCGTGCGTCGAGCGCGCGGCGCACCAGAGCCCCACCGCTGCGAGGCCTATCGCGTAGGCCGACCAGAGCACCGGCCCCTTGATGATGCCCGTCACGAACCGGTAGTCCGCCAGATCGCGGAACTGCGGGTTACCGTTGACCAGCGAGCCCTCCTGATAACCGAGCATGCGGTAGAGGTCGACAGAATCGGCCGGAACCTCAATCCACACCGAGGTCGCGTCGGCTATCCATCCCGCAAGGGTCGGCCACACGAGCACGCGCGCCGCAGCAACGAGCAGCACAAACGCAAGCGTATAGGCGGCCATGCGCGCGAACGCGCCCGCCACGGCACGCCTTCGGTACTCGATTCCCTGCATGGTTTTCATAAGGTTCTCCTCACTGGCGCTGGGCCCGGAACACTGCCGGGTGGGGCGGCCCCTCTCCGCCTCTCGCCAGCGGCCGGCGCCCCTACGGCGCGATCTTGTAGCCCACGCCCCACACCGTCTCGATAAACACCTGGTCGGAGTCGATTTCGGCAAGCTTGGCGCGCAGATGCCGAATATGCACCATCACTGAATTCGCACTCGCCGCAAGGTAGCACTCGCCCCACACCGCCTCGTAGAGGTCGCGCGTCGAAACGGGCCTACCGCCCGCTGCGAGCAAAAGCGCGAGCACGTCGAACTCCTTCGGCGTGAGCGCGAGATCCTCGCCATGAAGCCTCGCAACATGCCCCGCCCGGTCGACCTCGAGGCCGCGGCAGGCAAGCAGGGCCTCGCGCGCGCCAGCCGCATCCTCTGCCGCATACGACGCGCGGCGCAGGCACGACTTCACCCGCGCAACGAGCTCGCGCGGAAGGAACGGCTTGGTCACGTAGTCGTCCGCCCCGCTCATGAGGCCCACGACCTTATCGGCCTCCTCGCCCTTGGCGGAAAGGAAGATCACCGGCACGCGTGAGCGCCCGCGCAGCCGGCAACAAAGCTCGAAGCCATCGATCCCCGGCATCATGACATCGAGAATGACCAGATCGATGCCGCCCCGGTCGAGGATGCCGAGTGCCTCGAGCGAGTTTGTGCAAGGCACCACGCGCATTCCCGCCGTGCCGAGGGTGTCGGCCACGAGCTCGACGATCATGGGATCGTCGTCTACCACGAGTATGTTCTGCGAAACCTCCATGCCTCGATGGTATCAGCACGGGCACGCGGCGCGCGGGCCGACGCCGAGAGATAAGGTTTGCATAAGGTTTGATCGGGCAAAGGTAAGGATTCGCTATAGGAAGGACAAGGAGGCGAGCGCGTACGGTTGAGCACATCAGCCCACCCGTTTGACAGCCGTGGTTCATTTTGTACCCGTCCCAAAATGACCGGAATGGACCGCGGGCCAGAAAGGATCTGACCATGACACGCATGCCACGCAGGTGCCTTCCCGCCCTTCTCGCCCTAGCGCTCTTCATCGGGGCCATTGCACTGGCGGCGCACGGCATCGGCTCGCTCACCGGCGCGCCCGCAAGCACCATCGCTCCGCAAGCAGCTACAGGCGAGCAGCCCTGGCACCTCGTCCTTGTCAACAGCACGCATCCCTTGCCCGAAGACTTCTCCATCCAGGCGGCCGAGATGCCCGGCGGCGAGACCGTGGACGCGCGCATCGCCGATCCCCTCACCCAGATGCTCGATGCCTGCACCGCCGCCGGCTACCACCCCTTTGTAAGGTCGGGCTTTCGCACACGCGAAACGCAGCAAGCGATTCTCGACAACCGCATCAAAGATTACGAAGCCGAGGGCCTCTCGCCGGAACGCGCCCGCGACGCAGCGCTCGACTGGGTCGCGCTACCCGGCACGAGCGAACACGAGCTTGGCCTCGCCGTAGATATCAACGACGAGAACGGCGACACGGGCATGTACGACTGGCTCGCCGAGCATGCGCACGAATACGGCTTCATACAGCGCTACCCGCCGGAGAAGTCGTCGATCACCGGCATCTCGCACGAACCCTGGCACTACCGCTACGTGGGAGAGGAGGCCGCAACCGCCATCTACGAGAAGGGCATCGCGCTCGAAGAGTACCTCGGCTGAGGCCCCTCCGAAAACGCGGCAGCGGCGCCAGGGGAGCCTGCCACACATGAGACAGTTGTGCCGGGTCAAACCGTCTCATTATCCAAGCCTTGTTCGATGCGGCTTCCACACGGGATGGTTGGCCCCGCTCGCCCCACCCCAATGAGACAGTTGTGCCGGGTCAAACTGTCTCATTATTTTCGGGCAGGAATCGTAATACAAACTATTCAATACCCCCTCTTTTCTGCGATTTTCTGCCCGAACGTCATGGTGAGAAACGACGACGTTCGGTGAACGCCGTTCGACACGCGCTTGATGGGTACAATACGGGCATACCAAACGTTCGCCCGGCCCGCAGCCGGGCTCTACATGAAAGGACGTCCCATGGCTTCTTGCGAGCATGCAGCCGCCGCCGGCGGCCAGACTGCTCCCACGCAATTCGAGGAGAACAGCCTTTCCGAGGTGAAACACGTCATCGCCGTGCTTTCGGGCAAGGGAGGCGTGGGCAAGTCGTTCGTAACCGGGGCGCTTGCCATCGAACTGAGCCGCCACGGGCACACGGTCGGCATCCTCGACGCCGACATCACCGGCCCCTCCATCCCCAAGATGATGGGCATGAGCGGCAAGCGGGCGAGCGGCCTCGGCAAGCTCCTCCTTCCCGAGATATCCGCCACCGGCATCAAGGTCATGTCTTCGAATCTCCTGCTCGAGCGCGAGACCGATCCGGTGCTCTGGCGCGGGCCCGTCATCGCGGGTGCCATCCGCCAGTTCTGGAGCGATACCTCCTGGGGCCCGCTCGACTACCTCCTTGTTGACATGCCCCCGGGCACGGGCGATGTTGCGCTCACCGTGTTCCAATCGCTTCCGGTCGACGGCATCGTCGTAGTCACGAGCCCGCAGGACCTCGTCTCCATGATCGTCGCCAAAGCCGTGAACATGGCCGAGAAGATGCACGTGCCGATCCTCGGCATCATCGAGAACATGAGCTATATCACCTGCCCGGATTGCGGCCGCAAGATCGAGGTCTTCGGGCAGAGCAACCTCGACGAGGTGGCGGCGGGCTATGGCCTCAGGGTTCTCGGCCGCCTTCCCATCGACCCCGCGCTCGCAGCCGCCTGCGACAACGGCACCATCGAATCCGCGCTGCCCATGGGGCTTCTTCCTGAGGCGCTCGCCGTTTGCGAGGCGGTCGAGGTGCGCACGGACGCAGATGCCGAGCCCGCCGAGCCAGAGGCGTAACCGCAGACGAAGAGCCGGCCGTGTAGCCGCGAACACCAAACGGAACACGCCGCCCCTGCCGGTATTCGGCATTCATGGCAGGCGCCTTTGCCTCGCCCGTTCGCCGCATCGATGCGAAGTCGAGCGGCAAGGGGCCTCGCCCATTTCCCAACCATGACGACCAGGAGCAGCATGCCGCGTACCGAAGTTGAGCCATATGACGTCATCGTGATCGGCGGTGGGGCATCCGGCCTCGCCGCCGCCCTCTCCGCTGCCCGCGCGGGGGCGCGGACGGCTGTCGTGGAACGCGATGTGGCCTGCGGCCTCCCCATCCTCTCTACCGGCAACGGACGCTGCAACCTCTCAAACACCTTGCTGCATCCAGGCCATTATCGGCACCCCGAGGTGGCTCGCACCGTGATGGGCGCCACGCCCGAAGAAGACCTCGCCGCATGGTTCCATTCGATCGGCCTGGCAACTTGCCGCGAGGGAAACCTCCTCTTCCCCATGAGCAAGCGCGCAGAATCGGTGCGCGATGCGCTCCTCGCCGCATGCGAGCGTTCGGGCGTCGAGCTCATCTGCTGCTGCGAGCCCGTGCGCGCTACATGGAGGGAGAGCAGCGTGGTGCAAGACCCCCGGGAAGCGGCGACGGCCGAACATGGCGCATGGAAGCTCGACGTCCTCGCGCCCACGCGGCCGCTGCGCGCCCACCGAGCGCGCGATGCCAAGGCCGAGCTCCGCGCGCTCCGCAAGGCGCTCTCCGTTGCACCCAAGCGCTCCCACGCCCTGTTCGCGCGAACGGTCGTGCTTGCCCCCGGCGGCTCGAGCGAGGGCGTCTGCCAGCTCTTCGACCTGCCTCACCTTGAGGAATCCCCCGTGCTCTGCCCCGTTTCCTGCACGCCGCTCGACGACCGGGGACGTGCCGGCGCCGACCTCCTCGCACGCCTCGACGGCCTCAGGGCCGAAGCCGAGCTTTCGCTCTTGCGTGACGGCGAGCTCGTCTGGCGGGAACGCGGTGAGGTGCTCTTCCGCTCGTACGGCCTTTCGGGCGTGGTTACCTTCAACCTTTCGCGCCGGGTCGAGGCGGGCGACCGCATCGAGGTCGACCTGTTTCCCGATACGCCCGAACCGGCTCTTGCCGACGCCTTCCGCATGCGAGAGCGCGTGGTCGGAGATATGGGCCCGCGCGCTTACCGCTGGTTCGACGGCATGCTCGCCCCCGCGCTCGGGAGGGCGGTCATCTTGCTGGGCGCCGGCACCCGCGAGGGTTGCGCCCGCGCGGCCAAGCACTTGGGCTTTCGCGCTAACGGGCGCACCGAGACGGGCGTCGCCCAGGTTAAGCGCGGGGGGATCCCCTTCAGCGCGATCGACCTCTCTACGCTCTCGGTGACGCACCCGAGCAACGCCGCAGCAGCCGGCACGCTCTTCGCCTGCGGAGAGGCCCTTGATATGGACGCGGATTGCGGAGGGTACAATCTAGCATGGGCTTGGATTTCTGGAGCACGCGCCGGCAGGTCCGCCGCGCGTGCAACGAGACCATAGGCTGCCACGCCCTCGCCGTGCGGGCACCTCGCCTGCATGCCGCCCCTACGAGCTTGCGACGAAATGAATGGAGGCGCTGAGCCCATGATCGAGATCTCTGACATTCGCGCGACCCTCGCGCAGGGAGCCGCCGAGCAGAGCTGCCTCGCCGTAGGCCTCATCGATGCCGTGCGCCTCTTCACCTGCCTCCCCCACTACTTCGCCCACATCGAGCTCCGGCGCCGCTCCATCGACGCCAGGCGCAAATCTGACGTGCACATCGTGCTCACGGTGCGCATACGATTCGCCGAAGGAGTCGATGAGCACGCGATGCTCGCCCGCGTGCCCGAGCGCGACCGCCGCCGCGTTCGCATCGTCTCGCCGGACCCGAGCGTTTCCGCGCCGCGCATCTCGACGCTGCCCGGAACGCGTCCCGTCGTCGCAGGCGCCGGCTGCGCCGGCCTCTTCGCCGCGCTCAGACTCGCCGAGGCGGGCCTGGAGCCCCTCCTCATCGAACGAGGCGACGATGCAACCAGGCGAACCCAGGCCATCGAGCGCTTCAACCAAACCGCGAAGCTCGACCCCGAGAGCAACATTCAGTTCGGGCTCGGCGGTGCCGGTACGTTTTCCGATGGGAAGCTCAACACGGGCACGAAGAACGCCGCCCATCGCTACATCCTCGAGACGCTTGTTGAAGCCGGTGCGCCCCGCGAGATTCTCTGGGACGCCAAGCCGCACGTGGGCTCGGACATCCTCCCCACCGTGGTCACGCGGATCGTCGAGCGCATCCGCGCGCTCGGAGGCGAGGTGCGCTTCCGCACGAAGCTCGTCGATATCGAGCGCGAGCGCCCCGCAGCGGGCGCCATCACGGCCATCGTCGTGGAAGGCGGGGCGGACGGCCTTGACCCCCTCTCGCGTAAGCGCCCCGAGGCAGATAGGGCGGCCTTGCGCCAGGAAAGCGCTCGCAGCGAGCGCATACCGTGCGACCAGCTCATCCTCGCCTGCGGGCACTCCGCCCGCGACGTGTTCGAGCTTCTCCTGCACCGCGGCTTCGCCGTCCAGCGCAAAACGTTCGCCATGGGCGTGCGCATCGAGCACCTGCAGAGCGCAATCGACCGCGCGCAATACGGGCCGGCGGCCGGGCACCGCGCGCTCGGAGCCGCGCCCTACAAGCTTGTCGCCCATCTGCCCAACGGGCGGAGCCTGTTCTCGTTTTGCATGTGCCCCGGTGGCCAGGTTGTTGCCGCAGCATCGGAACCGGGGGGCGTGGTTACGAACGGCGCGAGTCTCTACGCCCGCGACGGAAAGAACGCCAACTCGGCCCTTCTGGTAAACATCACCCCGCAAGACCTTCCCGGCGCCGACCCGCTTGCCGCCGTGGCGCTCCAACGCGCCTGCGAGCAGCGCGCTTACGAGCTCGGCGGGGGCAGCTTCCGTGCCCCCGCGCAGCTCGTCGGAGATTTCCTGAAGCGCCGTCCAAGCGAAGGGCCGGGTGCGGTCGCCCCCACCTACCCGCTCGGAGTCACATGGACCGAGCTCGACAGCACGCTGCCCGCACACGTCATCGAGACGCTGCGCCTGGGCATCCCGGCGCTCGACCGCAAGCTCAAGGGGTTCAACGCAGCCGACGCCGTGCTCACGGGCGTCGAATCGCGCTCGAGCTCGCCCGTAACCGTAGCGCGCGACCGCAGTTGCGCAGCGCTCGACGCGCCCGGGCTCTACCCTTGTGGCGAGGGCGCGGGCTACGCCGGCGGCATCATGAGCGCTGCGACCGACGGGCTCCGCTGTGCCGACGCCGTGCTGGCAGAGCTTAGCCAGAAAGCCGCCGCACGCTAGGCAACAGCTCCGGCATCACGCCGTCGAGCACCTGAAAATTACCTGCTAGAGCGCGTACGTTGACCATATGTCAAACGTGAACATCCCGTGGAATAGAGTGCCGCGAAGCGCAAATTTCGCCCTGAGCGCCCCCGTGCGAGGCGATTCTTCGCTAGCATTATAGCGGTTGACGTTGATTAACATTTCGTCAATAAGCAGGCGAGACATCGCTTGCTTCGAATTGCACCGCGAGCATGGAGGATCATGGCCTTCCACATCACCGGAACGGGCTCGGCGCTGCCGCAGCGATCCGTCACCAACGATGAGCTTTCGAGCTTTCTCGACACCTCAGACGAATGGATTGCCGCCCGTACAGGCATCCGCGAGCGTCGCATCTGCACCACGGAGACCCTTGACGAGCTTGCAATCGCCGCATGCCAGCGCGCGCTCGATGCTGCCGGAATCACTGCCGCTGACATCGACCTCATCGTGTGCTCGACGACCTCCGGCGATCATCTCATGCCCGCCGAAGCCTGCGCCATCGCCGAGGGCCTCGGCGTGGACTGCCCCGCCTTCGATGTGTCTGCCGCATGCGCCGGCTTCGTCTTCGCGCTCGATATCGTCGACGGCTTCTTCGTTCGCGGGCGCAGCAAGCGCGCCCTTATCGTCTCGGCCGAGAAGATGTCACGCATCCTCGATTGGTCCGATCGAGCGACCTGCGTGCTCTTCGGCGACGGTGCGGCGGCGTGCGTCGTGGAGGCAGGCGGCGAGAGCCCGCTCGCGATCAACCTGGCATGCAAGCCGAATCTCACCGCCCTCGCCGTACCCGGCGTCACGGGGAACTCTCCGTTCGACGAGACCCGCGACGGGAACGGCGCGCGCTCGGCTGGCGCAACGGCCCAGGCCTGCGCCCTCACCATGAAGGGGCAGCAGGTGTTCAAATTCGGCGTCACCACCATCTGCGACGCCGTGAACGGCCTCTGCGAACAGGCGGGCATCGAGGTCTCTGCAATCGACCACTTCATCTTTCACCAGGCCAACGAGCGCATCCTCGCGGCAGCGAGCGCGCGGCTCGGACTCGACGACACCAAGGTTGCGCGCACGCTCGCGCACACGGGAAACATCTCGAGCGCCTGCATCCCCTATACCATCGACACCCTCGCCCGCAACGGCGAGCTCAAGCAGGGCGAACTCATCGCCCTCGTGGGCTTTGGCGCCGGGCTCGACACCGGCTCCTGCCTTATGCGCTGGAGCTGACCGCGTTCTATGAGACGGATGAGACAGATTGACCCGGTACAACTGTCTCATTTCGTGCACCACCCTTGTTGTCCACGGCGCAACGGGCGCCGGGAAGATACCAACCGTAAAGGAGTACACCATGGCTGAGTCCACCACCTTCGAGCGCATCTGCGACATCATCCGCGACAACGGCGGCACCGCCGACATGGAGCTCACCCCCGAGACCAAGCTCGCCGACGCGGGCCTCGATTCCCTCGCCACCGTCGAGGCCGTCATCGCCTGCGAGGACGAGTTCGACATCGAGATCGAGACCGACTCCAACCCGGAGACCGTGGGCGAGTTCGTCGAGCTCGTCGAGTCCCTCATGGAGAACTAACATGCTCCACACCCCCATCTGCGACCTTCTGGGCATCGAAAAGCCCGTCTTCCAAGGCGGTATGGCCTGGATCGCCGACGCGAGCCTTGCCTCTGCCGTCTCCGAGGCGGGCGGCCTGGGAATCATCGCTGCCATGAACGCGAACGCCGAATGGCTCCGCAACGAGATCCACGAGCTTCGCGCCAAGACCGATAAGCCCTTCGGCGTGAACGTGATGCTCATGAGCCCGTTTGCCGACGAGGTCGCCCAGGTGGTCATCGACGAGCAGGTGCCCGTCGTGGTCACCGGCGCCGGCAACCCCACCAAGTACATGAAGGCTTGGGTGGCCGCAGGGATCAAGGTCGTACCGGTCTGCGCCTCGGTGGGCCTGGCCCGCATGGTCGAGCGCGCCGGAGCCACGGCCGTCGTGGCCGAGGGCGGCGAGTCCGGCGGCCACGTGGGCGATGCCTCGACGATGGCACTCGTCCCGCAGGTCGTTGACGCCGTGAAGATCCCCGTCATCGCTGCCGGCGGCATCGGCGACGGACGCGGTATGGCGGCGGCCCTCATGCTGGGCGCCCAGGGCGTCCAGGTGGGCACGCGCTTCCTCGTGGCCAACGAGTGCACCGTCTCCGAGGAGTACAAGGAGCGCGTGCTCAAGGCCAAGGACATCTCGACCATCGTGACCGGCCGTCGTACCGGGCACGCCGTCCGCTGCCTCAAGACCCCCTTCACCACCACCTTCGCAAAGAAGGAGAACGAAGGGGCCCCCGTTGAAGAGCTTGAGCAGATGGGAGCGGGCGCGCTGCGCAAGGCCGCCAAGGACGGCAACTACGAGGAAGGCTCGTTCATGTGCGGCCAGATCGCCGGCATGGTGCACGAGCGCCAGAGCGCTGCCGAGATCGTGGACGACCTTGTGAACGGCGCCGAGAAGCTCCTGAAGGAGGCTCCCGCATGGGTCAGGTAGCATTCCTGTTCGCGGGCCAGGGCGCACAGCACCCCGGCATGTGCATGGAGCTTGCCGAGCGCGAGCCCGCCGCCCGCGCCGTCTTCGAGACGGCGGACGCCGTGCGTACCGGCACGAGCGCCCAGTGCTTCGAGGGCACCCAGGAGGAGCTCAACGACACGGCGAACACCCAGCCGTGTGTCTTCGCCGCCGACCTCGCCTGCGCCCGCGCGCTCGAAGCGCATGGCGTGGCACCTGCCGCCGTTGCCGGCTTCTCGCTCGGCGAGGTGGCTGCGCTCACCTTTGCCGGCTCCTACACCGACGCTGAGGGCTTCGAGCTCGTATGCCACCGCGCTGAGCTCATGGCCGCTGCCGCCGAGGCACACCCCGGTGCTATGCGCGCCATCCTGAAGCTCGATGCAGAGACGGTGGAGGGGCTCGCCCAGCAGGCGGGCGAAGCATGGCCCGTGAACTACAACAGCCCGCAGCAGACCGTGGTTGCCGGAGCGCCAGCAGCACTCGAGAAGCTCGACGCCCTTGTGCGCGACGCCAAGGGCCGCTCGATGCCCGTCGCCGTCTCTGGAGCGTTCCACAGCCCGTATATGGCCGAGGCGTCCGAGAACCTGGCCGCCTACCTCGCCGAGGGCCATGCCCCGGCAGCACCGCAGGTGCCCGTCATCGCAAACCGCACCGCCGAGGCCTACCCCGCAGGCAATGCCGCCGAGGATGCTACGGCGCGCGCCGCGCTCCTTGCCGAGCAGGTGTCTCACCCCGTGCAATGGGTCCGCACCCTGCACGAGCTCGAGAGCCGTGGCATCGACACCTTCATCGAGGTGGGCCCGGGCAAAACGCTCACCGGCCTCGTGAAGCGCACCCTCAAAGGCGCGACTGCGCTTACCTGCGAGACACCCGAGCAGCTCGACGCCGTACTCGAGACGCTCGGCATGACCGACGCGAAGGAGGCATAAGATGGCTGCCACCGAAACCACTGCATCCGCCGGCGCGCGCCGCGTTGCGCTCGTGACGGGTGGTTCGCGCGGCATCGGTCGCGCCATCTGCCTCGAGCTCGCCCGCGCCGGCATGGACATCGCCGTGGTCTACGCCGGCAATGAGGAAGCCGCCCAGGCCACCGTCGCCGCTGTGGAGGAACTCGGGCAGGCTGCCCGTGCCTATCGCTGCGATGTCGCCTCCGCCGAGGAGGTCGATGCCACCGTCAAGCAGGTCATCGCCGACTTCGGCGGCGTGTGGGCGCTCGTCAACAACGCCGGCGTCACGCGCGACACGCTCTTGGCCCGCATGAAGGAGGACGACTTCGAGCGCGTTATCGACGTCAACCTCAAAGGCGCCTATCACCTGGTGCGCGCCCTCACGCGGCAGTTCATGCGCCAGCGCGGCGGCCGCATCATCAACATGAGCTCCGTTGTGGGGCTCATGGGCAATGCAGGCCAGGTAAACTACGCCGCCTCCAAAGCAGGCCTCATCGGCCTCACCAAATCCGTCGCCCGCGAGCTCGCCGGGCGAAACGTCACGGTCAACGCCGTTGCGCCCGGATTCGTTGAGACCGATATGACCGCCGCCCTTCCCGAGGCCGCCCGCACGGCATACGAGCAGCAGATTCCACTCGGCAGGCTCGCGAGCCCCGAAGAGATCGCCGCGCTCGTGGGCTTCCTGGCGAGCGATGCTGCAGCCTACATCACCGGCGAGGTCATCCGCTGCGACGGCGGCATGGCGATGTAGCGCGCCAACAGACGGGACAAGGTGTCAGGCTCGCTTGCCCCGTCTCGCCCAACCGCACGGAAGCAGGCGAAACGAGCTTGCGGCGAACGAGTCTGACGCTTTGTCCCACGCACGCCTAAGAGGAGTTTGAACATGGAACACAGAGTGGTCGTCACCGGCATGGGCGCGGTCACGCCCGTCGGCAACAGCGCCACCGAGACCTGGGACGCCTTCATCGCTGGAAAGAACGGCATCGGCGCCATCACGCGATTCGACACGACCGACTTCAAGGTCAAGGTAGCCGGAGAGGTCAAAGACCTCGACTGCGCCGAGCGGCTCGGATGCAACACGCGCCATATGGATCTCTTCGTCCAGTACGCACTCGTCGCCGCCGACGAAGCCATCGCGCAAGCCGGTCTTGACGCCGAGGGCTCCTGCGATCGCGACCGCGTGGGCGTCTACGTTGGTTCGGGCATCGGAGGCATGAAATCCTACACCGACAATGTCGACGTCATGCGCGCCCGCGGCGCACGCCGCGTCTCGCCCTTCATGATCCCCATGATGATCGCGAACATGGCAGCCGGCGAAATCGCCATCCGGCAGAAGCTCTATGGCCCCACCCTGCCCGTGGTGACCGCCTGTGCCACCTCGGCACACACGATCGGCGAGGCGTTCCGCGCTATCAAGCACGGCTACGCCGACGCCATCGTTGCCGGTGGCTCCGAGGGAGCGCTCGTGCCCGAAGCCGTGGCCGGTTTCACGAATGCTAAAGCGCTGACCAAGAACCCCGACCCCGAGACGGCGTGCCGTCCGTTCGACGCAGGCCGCGACGGCTTCGTGATGGGCGAGGGTGCAGGCATCGTCGTGCTCGAGGAGCTCGAGCATGCCCGTGCGCGCGGAGCCAAGATTCTGGCCGAGGTCGTGGGCTACGGCAACACCTGCGACGGATACCACATCACGAGCCCCGACCCCGAGTCGCGCGGCATCACGCGCGCCATCGTCGAGGCCATGGAGGGCACCGGGCTTGACGCTTCCGAGGGTCTTTACATCAACGCCCACGGCACCTCCACCAAGCTGAACGATGCGTCCGAGACGCGTGGCTTCAAGCTTGCGCTCGGCGAGGAGGCAGCCCGCGCGGCGCACATCTCCTCCACCAAATCCATGACCGGGCACATGCTCGGCGCGACGGGGGCCGTCGAGGCCATCGCCTGCGTCGGCGCGCTCACCGAGGGAATCATCCCTCCCACGATCCACTACGCCGAGGCCGACCCCGAGTGCGACCTCGATTACACCCCCAACCAGGCCGTTTCGGCACAGGTGCGCTGGGCGCTCTCCACGAACCTCGGGTTCGGCGGACACAACGCGGCTCTGGCGTTCAAAGCATACGAGGACTAACCATGCACATCGATTCAAAGAAGCTCAACGAGGTCGCTGCGCTCATGGAGGACCATGGCCTTACGCGCGTGCGCCTCTCAGAGGAAGACGGACGCGTGGTCGAGCTGGAGCGCATGACCGCCCCGGCGCCCGAAGCCATCGCCGTCCCGGTCGCCGCGCCCATGACCGCCGCGGTGACCCCCGCGGCTGCCCCCGCTGCCCCAGCGGTCACCGCGCCAACCGAGGCGCCGGCACCTGCTGCCGAAACCGCACCGGCCCCTACCGCCTCTAACACCATCTCCGTCGAGGCCCCGATGGTCGGTGTATTCTATGCAGCTCCCTCACCCGGCGCCGACCCGTTTGTCAGCGTGGGCTCCACGGTCCACGTTGGCGACACGCTCTGCATCATCGAGGCCATGAAGCTCATGAACGAGGTCGTTGCAGAAGCCGACGGTACTGTTGCCGAGATCTGCGTTCAGGACGGGGACCTCGTGGAATTCGGCTCCTGCATCATGAAGATCGTCCCGGGCGGTGAGGCGTAGATGAAGCGCGACGAGCTCAAGAAGATTCTCCCCCATCGCGAGCCGATGCTCCTGCTTGATGAAGCCGAGGTTGTCGACGGCGTCGCTCACGGACGAATCACCATCACGGGCGACGAGTTTTTCGTTCACGGCCATTTCCCCGGCAACCCCGTCGTTCCCGGCGTGATCCTCTGCGAGATGCTCGCCCAGAACTGCTGCGTGCTCATGGGCGATGGCCTTTCCGGACAGGAAAATGTGACGCCGTTCTACACGAGTCTCGATAAGGTTCGCTTCAAGCACCCCGTGCGCCCTGGGGACACCGTAGAGCTCACGTGCCAGATAACGCGGCACCGGGGCCCCTTCTACTTTGCGAGCGGCGAGGCGCGCGTCGGCGATGCGCTCTGCGTAACGGCCGAGATGTCTTTCGCCCTCATGCCCGCAGAATAGCGCCCGGATACGCTGCGGGCGGGCGAGATGGCGCCTGGAACAACCTTCGCCGCCAGGCATCCGCTCATCCCGCCTGCCCTCAACGCACTTTTTTCGAAAATCCACAATTTTGTGGCAGTTATTTCAACTATGAACGATTGGGGCCGCCATGCCACGCCCCAAACGTCTCAATTAAGCCTCTTAGTCCCTCCGCACGAAGCGCTTTCCTGCGGTTTTGTGCTTGAGCGCCGATCGCCAGGCAAAATATTATCCGCGCAATCGTTCATAGTTGAAATAACTGCCAATTTTGGAGGCATCGATGTTCAAGAAGATCCTCATCGCCAACCGCGGCGAGATCGCGGTGCGCGTCATCCGCGCGTGCAAGGAGATGGGCGTCCAAACCGTAGCTGTCTACTCCACGGCCGACGCGAACGCGCTCCATGTACAGCTCGCCGACGAGGCATATTGCATCGGCGGGCCGCGTCCGCAAGATAGCTACCTTAACGAAGATGCCATCCTGACTGTTGCCGTCGCAAGCGGAGCAACCGCCATCCATCCCGGCTACGGCTTCCTTTCCGAGAACGCAGGGTTCGCGCGCCGTTGCCGCGAATGCGGCGTGGTGTTCGTGGGGCCGTCGCCCGAAGTAATCGAGCGCATGGGCGACAAGGATGCCGCGCGCCGCTGCGCCAAGGAGGCCGGCGTGCCCATCGTCCCCGGCTGCGACCTGCTCAAGAGCGCTGAAGAAGCCGAACGGGAAGCCGAGCGCATCGGCTGCCCTGTTCTCATCAAGGCGCGCGCGGGCGGCGGCGGGCGCGGTATCCGCAAGGTCGAGCGCGCGCAAGACGCCGGCAAAGCTTTTACCGAAGCCCACGCCGAAGCCGAGGCCGCCTTCGGCGACGGGGAATGCTATATGGAGAAGTTCGTCGCCCCCGCCCACCATGTCGAGGTGCAGGTGCTCGCCGATGCCCATGGCAACGTGGTCACGCTTGGCGAGCGTGAATGCTCGGTGCAGCGCCGAAACCAGAAGCTCCTGGAGGAAAGCCCCGCGCCGTGCCTCGAGGGTCGCGACGACATCCGCGAGCGCATGTACGAGGCAGCGCGCAATTTGGCGCGCGCAGTCGGCTACGAAGGGGCGGGCACGATCGAGTACCTATACGCAGACGACGGCAATTTCTACTTCATGGAGATGAATACGCGCCTGCAGGTCGAGCACCCCGTCACCGAGTTTGTAACCGATATCGACCTGGTTAAGTGGCAGCTTCGCGTGGCTGCGGGCGTCGAGTTCCCCTATGCGCAAGACGAGATCATGCCCGCAAAGCGATCCCATGCCATCGAATGCCGCATCAACGCGGAGGGCCCCGCGCCCGACTACCGCCCCTCCTGCGGCACCATCCACTCCATGCATGTGCCCAACGGCCCATGGGTGCGATTCGACTCGTCTCTCTATCCCGGCGCCGTCGTGCCACCGTACTACGATTCGATGCTCGGCAAGCTCATCGTGCGCGCGGGCACACGTGAAGAGGCCATCCGCAAGATGCGCTCGGCGCTCACCGAACTCATCATCGACGGCGTCGACGCTAACACCGAGCTTCAGCTCGATATCCTCTCGAACCCTGAGTTCCTCTCCGGCATCTATCACACGAACCTGATGGAGCACCTCTATGAAGACTAAGCAGAAGGGCATCAACAAGCTCGAGGGCCCCGTGACGGACATCCCCATCGAGCTCCCCGAGCGCCGTGCCTATGTCAAATGCCCTGGTTGCCGGCGCATCATCGACCTCGAGCAGCTTGAGGCATCGCACGATGTCTGCCCGCGCTGCGGCCACCACATGCGCCTTGGCGCGAGAAAGCGCCTCGAGGCCACCGTCGATGCCGGCAGCTTCGAAGAGTGGGATGCCGAGCTTGAGGCAACGGACGTCCTCGCATTTCCCGGTTATACCGAGAAGCTCGAGCGCGCCCAGCGTTCAACGGGCGATAAGGATGCCGTACTCTGCGGGCGTGCCACGATCGGCGGCGAACCCTGCGCCATCTTCATCATGGATGGCGACTTCATGATGGGCTCGATGGGCTCGGTCGTGGGCGAGAAGATCTGCCGCACCTTTGAGCGAGCTGCTGAGCTTCGCCTGCCGGTCGTGGGTATCACCGTCTCCGGTGGTGCCCGCATGCAGGAGGGCACCACCTCGCTTATGCAGATGGCCAAAGTCTCGGGAGCGCGTGCGCGCTTCGCCAAGACGGGCCTCCCCTACCTCGTGCTCCTCACCGATCCGACCACGGGCGGCGTGACGGCCAGCTTCGCCATGGAGGGCGACATCATCCTCGCCGAGCCCGGTGCGCTCATCGGCTTCGCAGGGCCGCGCGTCGTGGAGCAGACCACCCACAAGCGCCTCCCCGCCGGCTTCCAGCGTTCAGAATTCCTGCTCGAGCACGGCTTTCTCGACCTTATCGTCGAGCGCGAGAACGTCCCCGCAACCCTCTCCGAGCTCCTCGCGCTCCACGCCGGACGCATTCCCGCAGCCGATGCTCCGCACGTTCTGCCCGAGCGGCATGAGCCGCACACGCTCCTCAAGAAGGCGGGCCGCAAGCGCCGGCGTGGCGGCAATGAAGCTCCGAGCGCATACGATATCGTGCAGGCAGCCCGCTCGGTGGAACACCCCACCGCCCTCGAGCTTATCGAACTCGGATTCGACGGATTCATCGAGCTCCACGGAGACCGGTACTTCAGCGATGACCCCGCCATCGCAGGCGGCATCGCATGGGTTGGCGACCAGGTGTTCACCGTCATCGGCACCGAGCGCGGGCGATCGACCAAGGAGCGCGTCGCGCGCAACTTCGGCTCCGCCCACCCCGAGGGGTACCGTAAGGCTCAGCGCCTCATGAAGGAGGCCGAGCGCTTCGGAAGACCCGTCCTCTGCCTCATCGACACTGCAGGGGCGTACTGCGGAATCGGCGCCGAAGAGCGCGGACAGGGCGAAGCCATCGCCTCGAACCTCGTCGTCATGTCCGAGCTCGAGACGCCCATCGTGAGCATCGTCGTGGGGGAAGGGGGCTCGGGAGGCGCTCTCGCGCTCGCCGTGGCCGACCGCGTGCTCATGCTCGACAATGCGGCCTATTCCGTGGTAAGCCCCGAGGGCTGCGCGTCCATTCTCTGGAAGACCACCGATCGCGCCGCCGACGCCGCAGAGGCTCTTGCGCTCACCGCGCCTCGCCTCGCCGAGCTTGGCATCGTTGACGGCACCATCACGAGCTCGGGCACCCATCGCGAGCTTGCTGAGCGCATCATCGACCGGGTCACGCACGAGCTCGCTGAGCTTGCGCCCCTTAAGCCCGACGCCCTCGTTGAGGCCCGTCAAGCCAAATTCCGCGCGATGTAAGGGCACCGAGCTTCTCGGCACGCTGATCCCCGGAAATCAGCGAAGCTGATTTTCTGCGGAATCGCTCGCCGAGAAGCTCGGCACCGGAGCGTTGCATCAGACCCTAATTAATAACTCCCCTGTTTCTCAAAATCTAGCCAAAAATGCGCTAAGTCGGTCTTTTGTCTAGGAATATAGCGGTGTGACCTGTCAACCGCGCTGGTATAGGGCCCCATACATGGCCCTCTATCTACGCGCTTATGAAAACAGACCGCCGAAGCCAAGGATGAAAGACCGACTTAGCGCATTTTTGGCTAAAAAACTTGAAATAGTGGGGTCATTAATTATGACAAGTCAGCCTGCCCGCGCCGTATTACCGCCCGATTCCGCAGCAAACTCAGTCTTGCTGAGCTTGCGAAGACCAGCGAAAAACAAGGCGCAGGCCGGACGCACTCCGCGCGCTAGTGCTTCATCTTGGAGCGCGCGCCGGGGCGCTTGCGGCCCGAAGCGAACACGCTCCCCTTGCGCGCGTTCTTGCGCAGCGCCTCCATGACCGCGTCCTCGCTTTCGCCCTCGAGCATTGCCTTGATGTGCACGATCGCGTCGCGCAGGCGCGCCGCCTCTTCGAAGTCCATCGCTTCGGAAGCGCTCCGCATATCGTCCTCCATGGTGGCCACGATGCGCTGCACCTCATCGCGCGGCAGGTCGGCGAGCTCCTCGGCCAAGCGCTGTCCCGTCGACGCCGCAACACCGGGCGCTTCCTCAGCGCCGGCGCCATCAGCCGATGGCGTGAAGAACTCGCCATGCCCAAGCGAGTCACCGCGCGACCGGTCGCGCTTGCCAACGTTTTCCGCCGCCTCGGCGATAAAACTCGAGATGTCGTTGATGGCCTTGCGAACGGTCTTGGGCTTGATTCCGTGCTCCTCGTTGAACGTCATCTGAATCGAGCGGCGACGATTGGTCTCGTCAATCGCCTCACGCATGGAATCGGTAATGGTATCGGCATACATGATGACTTCGCCATCGGCGTTTCGAGCCGCGCGGCCGATGGTCTGGATGAGGGAGCGCCGATTGCGAAGGAACCCCTCCTTGTCCGCGTCCAAAATGGCCACGAGCGATACTTCAGGCAGGTCGAGGCCCTCACGCAGCAGGTTAATGCCTACGAGCACATCGATCTTCCCCTGGCGAAGGTCGCGCAATATCTCGACACGGTCCATCGTCGCCGTATCCGAGTGCATGTAATTCACCTTAATGCCCGCGTCGAGCATGTGGTCGGTAAGGTCTTCCGCCATCCGCTTGGTGAGCGTCGTCACGAGTACGCGCTCATGGCGAGCGGTGCGAACCCGAATTTCGTCGAGCAAGTCGTCAATCTGACCGTGCACCGGACGAACATCGATCTTGGGGTCCAGAAGGCCCGTAGGTCGAATGATCTGCTCCACGTTGTTCTGGCTCACGCGCAGCTCGTAGTCGCCCGGCGTCGCGCTCACATAGATGAACTGTGGCACACGGGCCTCAAACTCATCGAAGCGCAGCGGCCGGTTATCAAGGGCCGAAGGCAAGCGGAACCCATGCTCCACGAGCGTCACCTTGCGCGAGCGGTCGCCCTCGTGCATGCCGCGAATCTGCGGCACGGTAACATGGCTCTCGTCGATGATGCAGATCATGTCCTTGGGGAAGTAATCGATCAGCGTATATGGAGGTTCGCCGGGCTTGCGGCCATCGAGGTGACGCGAGTAATTCTCGATGCCGTTGCAATAGCCCATGGTCTCGAGCATCTCAAGGTCGTAGCTCGTGCGCTGTTCCAGGCGCTGCGCCTCAAGAAGTTTATCGGCCGCCTTGAGCTCGGCGACGCGATGCTCCATCTCGGTTTCGATCGATTTCACCGCAGCGGCCACCTTGGGCTTCTCCGTCACGTAGTGCGAGGCGGGCCACACGGGAATAGCGTCGTACTCGCGCAGAATCTCGCCGGTGACTTCGTCGATCTCGGCAATGAGCTCAACTTCGTCTCCGAAGAACTCGAAGCGAAGCGGATGCTCCGCATACGGAGGAAACACGTCGACGGTGTCGCCACGTACGCGGAATGTGCCGCGCGCCAGATCGAAGTCGTTGCGGTCGTATTGGATGTCAATGAGCGAATGGATGAAGTCGTCGCGCTCGAGGGGCTCACGCTTATCGACATTCGGAGCAAGACCAGCGTAATCCTCGGGCGAGCCAATACCGTAGATGCACGACACCGAGGCGACCACGATCACGTCGTTGCGAGAGAGCAACTGGGAGGTCGCCTGATGCCGGAGCATCTCGACCTCCTCGTTAATCGAAGCGTCCTTTTCGATATAGGTATCGCTCTGCGGCACATAGGCTTCGGGCTGGTAATAGTCGTAATAGGAGACGAAGTACACGACCGCGTTATGGGGAAAGAACTCCTTGAGCTCGCTTGCCAGTTGGGCCGCGAGCGTCTTATTCGGCGCCATGACGAGCGTCGGCTTGCCCAGCGCTTCGATAGTCTTCGCCATGGTGTAGGTCTTTCCCGAACCAGTCACACCGAGAAGGACTTGATAGCGGTCCCCGCGCTCCACGCCCTCTACGAGCGAGGCGATGGCTTGCGGCTGGTCGCCCGAAGGCTCAAAGGGGCTCACAACCTCGAAGCGCGCAGGCTCGCTCGCCGCCCCAAATCGACGCAGCTCGCCGCCGACGCGCTCAACCTCGAACGAACTCATGAGACCTCCTCAAACTGGTTGCCGCACATACTGGGCGCGGCGGGATGAAACGCGCGGTTACGATGCCGAATTAGGGTCAAAGCTTAACGATACGGCTCCTTTTACTCACATACCCTCAAACGTGCCAGCATAGAGCTCCTGATAGCGCTTATGGGCGTTTTTCACGCGAATGAGATATGCCTGCGTCTCGGGAAAGGTAATCGCGTTATGAAGCGCTGTAGCAGCAGATGCCCATTCCTCAACGTTACTCAGTCCTGCATTATAGGCAGCGATTGCATAGTCGGTCGAGCCGTTGAAGTAGTCGATAAGGTATCTAAGGTACGCGCAGCCGAACATGATATTCGTCTCGGCATCGGAAAGGTCCTCGGGATCATACTCCGAGCCATCAACAAGGCCCAGGCGAACCATATCGCTCGCCGTATCGGGCATGAGCTGCATGAGACCCTGGGCACCACGGTAGGATTCGGCTTCAGAATTCCAATTCGATTCACACTCGATAACCGCTGCCACAAGATACGGATCGACGCTATATTGAGCGCTCGCTTTGCTGATATAGTCCTGATACTCCAAGGGATAAAACGGCCGAAGCAGCAAAGAGGGGGCGCTCGTATATCCAAAGGAAATGAACCCGAAAAGCAAGACGAGGCAAAGCGGAATAACCCGGAACCAGCCAAAAGCTCTAAGCGCGCTCACGAGCAGCTCCCAGCTTATCCTGAACCCCCTGCAAGCGGAATAAAGCATCTGAAGGCTCTTTGAGGGCTATATCGTGATGCTCCGCCCATGCATCAATGGCAGAAAGAAGCCCGGCCATATCGTCTACATTTTCAATAACATAATCGGCAAGAGAGCAGAGCTCGTCCTCGGAAGGCTGCGCCTGCGAGCGCGCATCGAAATCCTGAATCTGCATTCCACGGGAAAGGGCGCGTTCGCGGCGCAGTTCCTCAGGAGCGGAAATGGCGACGATTTCATCCGCAAGATCAAATACATCAACAAATGACTTCGGAACAGAAATCTCAACTACCGCCAAGCTGCATGATGGACAGCTTGCCGCACAGCAGACAGGCGGAACAAGCATGCGCGCAAGTCGCTCCTTAACGTGGGGATGAACGATTTGGTTGAGAAGTTCAGTATGCTCAGAGTCGCTAAATGCAGAACGAGCGAGCTCAGAAGTAATGATGCAGCCGTCCTCATCGAGAATATGCATGCCAAACGCGCAGGCAAGTTCGTTAACGATCTCGGACTCGGGCTCGTAAAGCGACTTCGCAAGATCGTCCAGATCAATGCGCCATGCACCGCGAGAAGCAAGATAGCGTGTCGCCAACGATTTACCCGAAGCAATATTCCCGATAAAGAATGCTGTAAACACGGAAGGTCCTCCATGCGCTCGCCAACTACTGGACTATATAGGATACGATTATTGGGAGCTCTACATACAAAAAAAGGCTTTTGGATAACCAAAAGCCTTTTAATGTTAAGCGAACGGCTCGGTGCCGTCCACCGGTCAGCGGCGCCCTGCCCTCCCA
>LBJMC04202__coassemble_182_pt1 | contig 65385 bp, 57 predicted proteins | sample LBJMC04202__metabat2_low_PE_040 | metagenome-assembled genome bin LBJMC04202 | reverse complement strand
TCATCGGTGCGCTCCTCGCGTTTCTCGCCAATCCCGACGATGGAGAGAACGGCATCACGCCGCTTGTCACCTCGCCGATGTTCAACCTGGGCGCGACTGAGCTTTTGGCGCTATCCACCTGCGTTAATGCCGAGACAGGCATAACCGACACGCGCTCCATTACCGGCGAGGTGCTCTTGCTCGCTCCCATCATGGAGGAATTCGGGCAGCTGCCCGTGCTCGATCGTATGCGCGAGGTACTGCTGCGCGCCGCCTCGCGAGCCGGTCGCGACCGCACGTCCGAGATCGTGCGCGACGCGGTGGTGGAATCCGGCTGGCTCGCCCGCCTGGAGGAGGGCGGTGCCCAGGAGCATGCCGTGGCGGCGAACGTGCTCAAGGCGCTCGCGATTGTGGAGGAAGAGGAGGAAGGCCGCGCCTTCGCCCCGCGCCTCGTCGCACGGGCCTTTGCGGACCACATCGCCCACGTCAAAGAATCTCCCGCTGCGCTTTCCGGAGCGGGTGAGGACGCGGTGCGCATCATGACGGTACATGCTTCGAAGGGGCTCGAGTTCCCGGTGGTCGCGGTGGCCGAGTGCGACGGCATCCGATCGAACGGCGACCGCATCCAGTTCTGCGACCGCGCGGGCACGACGCTTTGGTCGGCGTTGCCCAACCGCTTCGAACCTGCCTCGGACAAAGACTTGCTCAAGTTGCCCGCGCTCGATTCCGGTGAAGACGGTGCGCCGGCGGGGGAGGGCGCTGTGCCTTCCCGTGCCTCGGAGGCATTCGTCTTCATGCGGGATGAGCGTAACGCCCTGGACTACGAGGAAGCGGCGCGCCTCCTGTACGTCGCCATCACGCGAGCTCGCGAGGTCGCCATCCTCGCGATGGGCGCCGGTGCCGCTACAGAGCTCGAGCCGGGGCATGGCACGTCGCTCGTGGGCGAGGTGCTCGCGCGCATTCTTCCGAGCGACGCCGAGAACGGCGGCTTGCCCGACCTCGGTGCCGACCGGCTCGATTTCGACGACGCCCATGCCGGCGATTTCCAGATGGTGCTGCTCGACGATCTCAAGTATCCCTCGAAGAGCGGTGGTGCCAAGCGTCCGCAGCTTGTGTTTCATGCCGAGGATTACCCGCTGGGAACGGCCGGCGTCGAGCCTGTTGGCATGGACGCCGGTGGCGGTGCCGGCGGTAGCGCGGCGCTCGATGAGGGCTCTTGCCCCATGAGCGCCCCCGAGCCCGCAACGCGCGAGGTGCTGCTGGTACGGCCGGCAACGGTCGATGCCGCGACGCTCCCGCTTCCACCGGTCGCTCGAGATTCCTACAGCTATACCTCGATGGCTGCTGAGCTTCATGAGGAGGGGGAGGACCGCTTCTCGGCAGCGCCGGTAGAGGCGGTAGGCGAAGATGAGTTCTCGCTTGGCGAGCCGGGCGCGCAATTCCCTGATGGCAAGCCGGATGATGCGGTCGGTGAGGCGGCCTCGCGCCGCCCCCATGGTTCTGAGCCCGCTTCTTCGGACGACCCCACCGCCCTGGGTTCTGCGTTTCACGCGGCAGCTCAATGGCTCATCGAGACGGGTGCGGATAGCGTGCCGGTCGAGCGCATCGAAGCCCTCGTGCGCTACTGGGGCGTGAGCCCAGCCCAACGTGAACGCCTCACGACGGCACTTGCCCGCTGGGAGGGCTCGCGGGTCCGTGCCGAGTTGCTCTCCTGGCCGCAGGTTCGCGCCGAGGTGCCGTTCTTCAGCCTTGGCATGGATGAGGCGCGCGAGCGCTTCGGCGCGTACGCCGAGGGCGCCATCGACGCTCTCGCTACCGATCCGGCGCGACCCGGCGAGGCGCTCGTCATCGACTACAAGACGGGTGGCAGCGCGAACGAGACAGCCGAGCAGCTCCAGAAGAAGCACGAGCTTCAGGCGCGTGTGTATGCCGACGTGCTGCACCGCGCCGGCTTCTCGCGCGTTGCCCTCGCCTTCGTCCGCGTCGAGATTGAAGATCCCGCCCACGTCGGTGAGCCTCAGGTGGTAAGGTACGAGCAATAGGGAATGCGCGCCGAGCCTGGGGCTTTCGGCGCGCGGCCGAGATAGCTGAAAGGTTGCCATGCAGATCACACGCACACTCTCGATCACGGCCGAGGAATTCTTCGATCAGATTGAGCAATCGATTCTCGCAGATATCAAGGAGGCCACGGGGAAAGACATCTCGCGTGCCAAGCTCAACGGCTTCAAGTACAAGAAGCGTGCGCGTGGCGGCGGCAAGGGCGGCACGCCCATGGACGTGAAGGTCAAGCACTACCGCTACCCTGAGCTCTATGAGGTTCGGTTCACCTACCCCACCGGTGTGAACACCCTGCGCTACCGGGTTATCGAGGCGGGCGACGGCTCGCTCACCATCGAATACGCGGAGGAGCTCGAGGCCCGCGGCGGGTCCGACAAGGGCGTCATGGGCACCATCAACCGCAGGCTCTACGATGCCCGCATTCGCCGTCGGGCCGTGAAGACGCTTAAGGCTATCGAAGAGATGGCGGTGCGCGACCGCAAGGCGCGCGAGAACAACCCCAAGCTCGCCGAGCTCGAAGATGGCCCCGAGGCGGATACCGAGGGCGAGGAGCAAGCGGAATAGGCATCGTGCGTTCCCCCGCCGCCTCCTGTTAGGCTAACGGGCAAAAAATCGCAGAAAAACGGGGGGTATAAAAAGCACTTTCTTGCGAAAAGCTGCCCGCAAACAAGGAGCGCGTTATGGGAGCGAGCGCCGCACGGGGCGCGGTCCTACGCACCATCTATCGAACACGCTGTGGTGCTTCCGAGCATCGCACAATTGTTCGAAATCGTGTCCGCCCCGTGCGGTAGAATCGGGTTCCGGAATCGGATGGCCAATATCGCACCGCACCCGTACCACGCCTGCGCCCGTGCCGCTTCCGCATCAAGCATGTTCGTCGTACCAGCACATACCTAAGGAGATGCACCGTGGCCTTCGTTCACCTTCACAACCATTCTGAATATTCCATGCTCGACGGCGCAACCCGCGTGAGCGATATGGTCAACCGCGCGGTCGAGCTCGGTATGCCCGCCGTGGCGCTCACCGACCATGGGTACATGTACGGTATCCCGGAGCTCGGTCTCGCATGCGACGCGGTGAACAGCGCCGCGCTCGATTTCAAGCAGTGGAAGCACGACAAGACCGCCTTCGCCGAGGGGGATTTCGGCGAGGCGCCCGAGGACGACAAGGCGCGCGCCCAATGGGAGCGCGACCGCGCCGCATGGGAGGCCGAGGGTTCGCTCGAGGGCACCAAGCCCGATCCGGTCATCAAGCCCATTTTTGGCTGTGAGGTCTATTTCACCCCAGACGAGACGCTTTCGCGCGACCGCAAGCCCGAGCTCTACCATATGATCCTCATTGCCCGGAACGAGACTGGCTACGTGAACCTCATGCAGACGGTCTCCGAGGCCGCAACGCAGGGCTTCTACTACAAGCCCCGTGTGACCCTCGACAATTTGCGCCGCCATCGCGAGGGGCTCATCGCCACCTCGGCATGCATCGCGGGCATCATCCCCAAGTGCATCGATCGCAACCAGCTCGACGAGGCCATCCGGTGGGCGGAAACCTTCCGCGATACCTTTGAGCCGGGGAACTTCTACATCGAGATCCAAGACCACGGCATCACCACCGACCGAGGCCTTACCGACGAGCAGCTTTCCCGGCAGCTCATCGACATCGCCAAGCAGGTGGGCGTCAAAGTCATCGCTACCAACGACTTCCATTACCTCACGCGCGAGGACGCTCCGGTGCAGGACATCATGATGTGCATCGGCATGAACTCCAAGGTAGACGATCCCAACCGCATGCGCATGCATGGCAGCGAGTTCTACATGAAGACCGAAGAGGAGATGCGCGCGCTCTTCCCGTACTGCCCGGAGGCATGCGACAACACGATTGAAATTGCCGAGAAATGCGACGTCCAGCTCGAGTGGGGAAAGATCATCCTCCCGCGCTACCCGTTGCTAGACCCCGGTGAGACGCACGAGAGCCAGTTCCGTCGCGAGTGCGAGGAAGGCCTCGCCAAGCGCTATGGAGAGGACTGGGAGACCAGGGTCATAAACGGCATCTCCGTGAAAGAGCGCTTCGAATTCGAATACAAGGTCATCTGCGACAAGGGCTTCGCCGCGTACTTCCTCATCGTGGCCGAATACGTACGCTGGGCCAAGCAGAACGGCATCGGCGTGGGCCCGGGCCGTGGCAGCGCCGCCGGCGCTATCGTGGCCTATGCCATGGACATCACCACCTTCGATCCCCTCGAGAACGGCCTCATGTTCGAGCGATTCCTCTCGCCCGAGCGTACCGAGATGCCCGATATCGATATGGACTTCGACGATGAGCGGCGGCTCGAGGTAATCGAGCACGTCCGCCAGCTGTACGGCCCCGAGAAGGTCACGCACGTCATCACCTACTCGACCATCAAGGCGAAGCAGGCGATCAACGATGCCGCCCGCGTGCTCGACTATCCGGTGTATGTGGGCCAGCGGCTCTCCAAGATGATTTCGAGCGACCCCAAGGTCAAGCTCAAGCAGGTGCTCAGCAAGATCGAGGGCAAAGAGGAGAACTTCAACCCCGATTTTGCCGAAGCGTATGCCAAAGATCCGGATGCGCACCGCATCATCGATTCGGCGCTCTCCATCGAGGGCCTCACGCGTGGCGAGGGCGTGCATGCGTGCGCCGTGCTCATCTGCCGCGACCCGGTGAACGAGCACGTGCCCACCAAGCTCGACACCAAGGGCGGCGTGGAGATTACCCAGTACGAAGGCCATACGGTCGCCGACATGGGCCTCCTCAAGATGGACTTCCTGGGACTGCGCACGCTCACGGTCATCTCTAAGGCGAAGGCCAACATAAAGGCCAACCATGGCATCGATATCGATGTGGACAAGATCCCCTTCGATGACCCGGAGATCTTCAAGCTCATGCAGGGCGGCCATACCGCCGGCGTTTTCCAGGTCGAATCTGCCGGCATGACGGCTACCATCAAGAACATGAAGCCCACGGAATACAAGCACGTGGTCGCATTGATCGCCCTGTACCGCCCGGGCCCCCTGGGTGCTGGCATGGTGGCCAGCTACATCAACCGTATGAACGGCAAAGAGCCTGCCGTCTCGTACGATCCGCGCCTTGACGATATCCTGGGCGAGACCTACGGCACCATGGTCTACCAGGAGCAGGTCATGAACATCTCGGTCGAGATGTGCGGCTTCTCCAAAGGCGAATCGGACTCCCGTATCCGCAAGCCCGTGGCCAAGAAGAAGATCAAGATGCTCACCGAGCAGGTCTTCAGCTGGGAAGACGGGCACGAGGAGACCATCTACGACCACTGGATGAACGGCGCCGAGCGGAACGGCTACAAGCGTCAGACGGCCCAGCGCATCTGGGACGACGTGCTCGAGTTCGCATCCTACGCGTTCAATAAGTCGCATTCCGCCGGCTATGCCATTCTCGTCATGCAGACGGCCTGGTTGAAGGCGCATTATCCGCATGAATACATGGCGGCCGTGCTCACCTCGTATACCGGCAAGACCGAGAAGATCACGCATTACGTGAGCGCCTGCCGCCACGACGGCATCCCGGTGCTGCCGCCAGACGTGAACGAATCGGGTAAGGAATTCACGGCAACGGCGGAGGGCGTTCGCTTCGGCCTCGCGGGCATCCGCGGCGTGGGCGAGGGCGTGGCCCAGGCAATCATCGACGAGCGCACGCGCGGCGGCGCGTTCAAGAACCTGCACGATTTCGTCGACCGCGTCGACTCAAGCCAAGCGAACCGCCGCGTGATCGAGGCGCTTATCAAGTCCGGCGCCTTCGACTCCACGGGCTACACGCGTCGCCAGCTCATGAGTTTCGTTGATAAGGGCAACCCGGAGAACATCATCGATGCGGCCGCCAAGCGCCAGAAGGATCGCGCGAAGGGGCAGATGTCGTTCTTCGACATGTTCGGCGATGTTGACGGTTCCGGCTTCGAGGTCGCGGTACCCGAACCCGACGGCCAGGAATGGGACCGCCACATGAAGCTCTCGGCTGAGCGCGACGTGCTCGGCATCTACGTTTCGGACCATCCGTTGCGCCCGTATGAATACGCGCTCTCCAAGGCGCGCGAGTTCACGCTCACGCAGATCGATACCGGCGTCGACCGGCGTGTGCCCGGCAGCGATACGACGGTGCACCAAGAGATCCCCGAGGGCAAGCCCTATTGGTTTGCGGGCATGGTCGCCGAGGTTTCTAAACGCGTGACCAAGAATGGCGACCCTATGGCCATCGTGCGCCTGGAGGACATGGAAGGCGAGGCGACCATCGTCATCTTCCCCAAGACGTATAAGGAGTGCGAGGGCTTCCTGTATGGCGAGACGGATCCCGAAACGGGTGCGGTGCTCTCGGATGCCTTCATTCGCGTGCGGGGAAAAATCGAGCGGAGCGACCGCGGCGACCAGATTATCGCGCAGGAAGTGCTGCCGCTCGAGCTGAACGACGAGGTCAACCGGCCCAAGGTGCTGGAGATCATGATTCCAAGCGCCCGCTTTAGCCAGGGGAGCATGGCGCGCCTCGCGGCGGTGCTCACCACCAACCCGGGTGGCGACCGCGTCGAGATCTTCGTGGAGCAAAGCGACGGCCAAACGATGCGCGCCGAGATTCCCACGCGCGTGAATGCAAGGTCCATCCCGCTCATCGCCGAGACGAAGGCCATCGTGGGCGAGCGCGGCCGCGTGACGGTCATCTAGGTACCCCGGCCCCGAGCTGCTATGCGGTTCGGGGCCGTTCGCATAGCGAGGTGGATGGACGGCGCGCTATCTCAGGGAGGATAGTGAGCGAGACGACGTGTTCGACCGTTGCTTCGGGGCCGCTCGCCTTGGGATTTTGAGCGTTCGCCGGATTGATGCCGCTGCAAGTGGCGATGTGCCTGCGAAAGGCGTGCGCAGCTGGGTACAACAGTCCTAATCGCAGCGCTTGAGGCGTTGCTGCGGCGTAAACAACACAGACGAATATGCAGGAGGCTGGCCATGGCTGACGCTCGCTACGACGATTTTGATGCGATTGAAGTGCTCGATGAGGTCGACTCCACAAACGAGGAGCTCATGAAGCGCGCCCGCGCCGGCGCTCCCGAGGGGACGGCTCTTCGCGCGCGCGTGCAGCAATCGGGCAGAGGGCGCAGATCGCATGGGTGGACATCGCCCGAAGGCGGGTTGTACCTCTCGGTGCTCATCAAACCCAAGGTGCCGGACCGGGTGTTATCGGGCCTTCCCGTGGCATGCGGCATTGGCGTGGCAAACGCCCTAGAGCAGATTGGGTGCGAGGGCGTGCAGCTCAAGTGGCCAAACGACGTCGTGACGCCCAAGGGTAAGCTCGGAGGCATCCTTGTGGAGCTCGGTCGGTCGTCCGGTGAGAAGCTCGCGGTATGCGGTCTTGGCATCAACTATGAGTCCATCAAGATGGAATGGCGCGATCCGAATGCGTTGCCCATCGCGGGCCTTGTTGACTGCATGCCCGAAGGATCAGAGGCGCCGTCGCTCGATGAGCTTGCCGAGGTGATTCGCGCCTCGATACTCGAGGCGGTGGCGATGTGGACCGAGGGTGTTGGCAAAGCGGGGAGCGCCGCTGCGCCCCTTACCGGCATCAAGGATGTCTACAACGAGCTCCTTGCCTATGCTGGTGAGCGCGTGTACGTGAGCGCCCCCGATGGCAGCGTGTCCGAGAATGGCGTGCTTCGCGGCGTCGATTCCTGGGGCCGTGCCCTCGTCGAGCTCTCTGGTGGCGCCGTGCGCGAGTACGATTCCTCCCGCGTCTCCCTCCGCCCCGTCAGGTAGTAGCGCTATTCCAACCACGTCTCCCATGCGCGCCAACGTAACCCGCGCACAACCAAAAGGGCTCCAGCAATGGAGCCCTTCCTTTTCATTCCAGTAACCTTCCCTGGGGGCGATGCGAAGCGAGCCCCCTCGTGACCGCGCGGGAACCACAGCCGCTCGCGCAGCGGCCGGCCGACGGCCGACGTCGACCAGGTAAACGCAGGGAGCCCCTCGACGTGTACTTCTGAGCGATTCCGCAGCAACTCAGCTCTGCTGAGTTGCGAGGACCAGCGAAGAAGCAAACGCCGAGGGGCTCCCGGTGGGATCGATGGTAAGACCGATTCCCTCGACCAGCAACGCCCTACGCCACGTCGATCGTGACCTCAACCTCCTGCACGGGCACATCGTAGAACGGGTCTTCGCGCCGTCCCAGGAAGTCTCGCGCCTGTTCCGGGAAGAGCGCATAGGAGAGCACGTCTTCCTCGCTCTTGGCGTACATCCCGATCTCTTCGCGCGCCTTGGGAAGCTCGGGTTCGAGCAGGTCGGCGGGGCGGCGCGTGATGACCTCGTCGTCACCGATGATGAGCTTGCGAATCTCCTTCGAAATCGTTACCGGCGGGCGACCGTACATGCCGTGCACGTAGTCCTTGATCTCCTTCGGGACCACCTTGTAGCGCTCTCCCGAAAGCACGTTCATGAGCGCCTGGGAGCCCACCATCTGCGAGAGCGGCGTCACGAGCGGCGGGTAGCCCAGTTCGGCGCGCACGCGCGGCACCTCGGCGAGCACCTCGTTATAGCGATCGCTTGCGCCCAGGTCGGCGAGGTTGCTGATGAGGTTCGAGAGCATGCCTCCCGGCACCTTGTAGAGAAGTGCCTTGGGCTCCACTTCGAGGACCTTGGGGTTAAGCCCGCCGTCGGCGAGGAAGCGGTCGCGCACACCGGCAAAGTGCTTGGCGATGGCGTCGAGCTTGTCCACATCAAGATCGGTCTCGTAGCCCAGGCCATCGAGCGCGATAGCCATCGATTCGGTTGCGGGCTGGCTCGTTCCCTCCGCGAGCGGGGAGAGGCAGGTGTCGATGATGTCGGCTCCGGCCTCGACGGCCTTAAGGTAGGTCATCTGGCCGATGCCCGCAGTGCCGTGCGTGTGCACCTGTACGGGCAGGTCGGTTGCAGCCTTAATCTCGCCCACGAGCTCGTAGGCGACCTCGGGCGTGAGCACGCCTGCCATGTCCTTGATGCAGATGCTGTCGGCGCCGGCGCGCTCCATCTCGGTTGCGAGCGAAACGAAGTACCGGACCGTGTGAACGTCGCTCGTGGTGTAGCAGATGGCCGCCTGCACCTCGCCGCCTGCCTCCTTCGCGGCGCGAATCGAGGTCTTGAGGTTGCGCGTGTCGTTCAGCGCGTCAAAGATACGCAGGACGTCGATGCCGTTCTCAACGGATTTCTTGACGAACTCCTCGACCACGTCGTCGGCGTAATTGCGGTATCCGAGCAGGTTCTGACCGCGCAGCAGCATCTGCAGCTTTGCATTCTTCACGTGACTGCGGATGGTGCGCAGGCGCTCCCATGGGTCTTCGCCCAGGTAGCGCAAGCACGAGTCGAAGGTCGCGCCGCCCCATACCTCGAGGGCGTACAGCCCGCAGGAATCAAGGTCTTCGAGCACCGGCAGCATGTCCTCGATGGGCATGCGCGTCGCGATCTGGCTCTGCTGACCGTCGCGCAGGATGGTTTCCATAAAGCGAATGGTGCGTCCCATATGGCCGTCCTCCTTTCGCGGTCGCTACGCCTCGGGCCCGCGCGGCGCGAAGATCTTCGACAGCGCGAGCGACACGAGGTAGATGATGATCATGACGACGAAGATGCCGCCCCAGCCGATACCGAGGAGCTCGAAGGCGGTGATAAGGTTCTCAGACATACCGTGTCCTCCCTACATCAAGAGCCCGAGCACGAGGCCGCCGGCGACGACCGAGGCGATCTGCCCGGCCACGTTCGCGGCGCTCGCCTGCATGAGGATGAAGTTCTGCGGATCCTCTTCCGTGGCAAGGCGCTGCACGACGCGCGAGCTCATGGGGAACGCCGAGATGCCGGCGGCACCCACCATGGGGTTGATCTTCTCCTTGCGGAAAAGGTTCAAAAGCTTTGCGAACATGACGCCGCCCACCGTGTCCATGACGAAGCCCACGAGGCCGAGCGCCATGACGATGAGGGTGTCGACCTGCAGGAAGTCGTGGTACTCCATCTTCACCGAGACGCACAGGCCCAAAAGGATCGAGATGAGGTTCACGAGCTCATTCTGGGCGCTCTTGGAGAGGCTGTCGAGCACGCCGCATTCGCGCAACAGGTTACCGAACATGAGGAAGCCCACGAGCGGCAGCGAGGCCGGTGCGATGAGGCCGGCGATGATGCAGATGATGACGGGGAAGAGGATCTTCGACGTCTTAGAGACGGCGCGCGGGTTGTAATTCATATGGATGCGACGCTCGCGCTTCGTGGTGCACGCCTTGATGGCGATGGGCTGGATGATGGGCACGAGGGCCATGTACGAGTACGCGGCGACCATGATAGCGCCCATATACTTCGAGCCTAAGCTGTTAGCCACGAAGATGGACGTGGGGCCGTCCGCTGCAGCGATGATGCCCGTGGAGGCGGCGTCGGCGATGTCGAAGCCGAGGAGCGTCGCCACGATGATCACGAAGAAGATGCCGAACTGCGCCGCCGCGCCGAAGATGAGCAGAAACGGGCTCGAGAGCAGGGGCCCGAAGTCGATCATGGCGCCGATGCCGATGAAGAGCAGCAGCGGGAAGAGCTCCGTCTCGATGCCCATGTCGAAGAGGATCTGGAAGGGTCCGGTCTCTCCGATGACGCCGGAGCTGGGAATGTTTACCAAGATGGTGCCAAGGCCCATGGGCACGAGCAACGTGGGCTCGTATTCCTTCTTGATGCCAAGGTACATGAGGACGCAGCCGATGGCCATCATGACGAGGCGGCCGGGTTCGGCCGCGAGCGCCACGAAGCCAGCAGTCAGCACATCAGCTGCCGTGGTTAGAATCTCCAATGGTCTCTCCTCTGTCGGGTTGACGGTAGGTCGGACGTGGCCGTCAACCCCGGTATCGGGTGATTGGGCACGGGCTGGCAGGTCCTTCCGACCCCGCTGTCAACCCGTGCGGTGCGGTTAAGAAATCGAGAACAGCAGGTCTCCCGGATTCACCATGTCGCCCTTGGCAACGTTGATCGAGGCGATGGTACCGGCCTGCTCGGCAACGATCTCGCTCTCCATCTTCATGGCCTCGAGGACCATGACGGGCTGGTTGACCTCGACGGTGTCGCCCACGTTGACATGGATGTCGAGAATGGTGCCGGGCATGGGGGCTTCCTGCGTATGGGAGCCCGCCGGTGCGTTGGCGGAAGGTGCGGCTGCGGGAGCGGGCGCGGGCTCCGCGGCGGGCGCGGGCGCTGGTTCAGGAGCGGCGGCAGGAGCCGGGGCGGCCGCGGGGGCGGCTACGACGGGCGCGGGCCCTGCCGGGGCACCGATCTCCTCCATTTCCACAAGGTACTGGGTTCCATCGATCGAGATTTTGAATTTACGCAGCATCGCTTTGGGTCCCTTCCATGTCCTTCTGCTTATAGATGCGCTTTACAGCAAACGAGCTCTTTTCCAGGGCTCCCGCGCCCAGTGCCGTCGCGATGACGGCGACGCGTTGATGCTCGGGGTTGGCGACCGAAACGCGCTTAACCACGAGCTTGCTTTCTTCTTGGGCGCCTGCGGCGATGGCCGAGGCGATGATGCATGCCGGCAGATGCTCGGCAGGGTCAACGGGGAGGTAGGCAGGTACCTCTTCCCATTCATCGAGGGGGAAACCGGGCGCGATCTCGGCGCGCGATTCGTGGGCGCGCGTCGCTCCCGGGGCCTTAGCTCTGTGTTTGCGCTGCGCAGAGCGAGAGAAGCGCTCACGCAGCCAGGAACGAAAACCCATGTGTCCGTCCTTTCTCACGCGCCCTTTGGGATGGGGAACACGCGGCGCGTGTGCATATGAAGATATTGTATAGGGAATGTAGTGGTTTGTGGGAGCTCGATGAAAACTCGTTGTGTGGAGGTTCCACGCATCTTGCCGCCCTCCTCCGCCGGTGACTACCGCTTCATGCGCGCGGGCATAATAGGCGAAGTCTAACAGCGTACGCACACGTGACATGGAGGTCAATATGGCTACGTTTTATAAGAATGACGCGAACAACTTCCTCGCTGCTCTGCAGGTCGAGACTCCGGCTCCTGCGGGTTATCAGGCGCTTGACGCCAATACGAGCGACGGTGCCGTCGAGAAGCATGTTCCTGTCGTCGAGGTCGAGCACGAGGGGCGCCTCATCAAGGTGACGGTCGGCTCGACCGAGCATCCCATGGAGACGGCCCATTACATCCAGTGGATCGCGCTCGAGGCGGACGACCGTCTCGAGGTGCATCATCTCAAGCCCGGTCAGAGCCCCGTGGCGTTCTTCCCCGGCGGCGTTAAGGCCGGTACGGTGTACGCCTACTGCAACCTTCATGGATTGTGGAAGGCAGAGTTCTAGGCTCTTCGCTACCAAAGGATGCGGAAGGGTCGCCTTCGGGCGGCCCTTTTTCGCATAAAATCGCAGAAGAGGTTTACGTATCGCCCGTACGGGGCGCAGTGGAGCAGAGGGAGAGGAGGAGCGTCCTATGAAGATCGCAATCGCGCAGATCGATATGCGTCTGGGCGACATCGACGCTATCTGCGCGCGCATCGAGGACCAGGCGGCCCTCGCGCACGAGCAGGGGGCTCGGCTTCTCTGCACGCCGGTTCCCCTGTTCTCGGGTGCCGCGCCTGGCCCGATCGTCGAATCCGCGAACTTCATGCACGATCTGATCGCCGGCCTGAGCGGCATGGCGATGCGGCTCGCCCAACTCGACATAGCCGCGCTCGTCCCCGCCTTCGTCGCGCACCAGGGTGCGTACATGCTCGAGGTGTTTTTGCTCAAAGACGGGAATGTGTCGCCGCTGCGCACGCTCTTGGCGATTCGTCGCGAGCAAGCGGGCGATGACGACCTGTGGACGCCGCCTGTCTTCGATGTCGACGGCGTTCGCTGCGCAATCACGTTCGACGTCGAGCGCGCGGGCGAGCTCCTGCCTCCCGGGTGCGACCTCATGATTTACTTCCAGGCAGGATCGCTCGACGTCTCGCGAGCCGAGACATCGGCCGTAGCCGCCGTGCAGGACGGTCACTTCCGCCCCGTCGCCGTCAAGCGCAGCCTCTGGCTCGCTTGCGTGGCGCCGGTCGGCGGCTTCGACGGAGCCATCTATGCAGGCGGCTCCTTCGTGATGGATGACTGCGGGCGAGTCGTGGCGGCTTCGCCGTGCTTTGAGGAAGACCTGCTCGTGCAGGATGTTCAGCGCGGTACGACCTTGCCGTGCATCGAAGACCACGAGCTGCCGCATTTCGATCGGTCGGAATGGCTGTGGGACGGGCTTCGCGTGGGCCTCGTGGACGCTGCGACGGCGTGCGGGTGCTCGCGGGTGGCGCTCGTGCTCGACGGCAGCCTGCCCACCTCGCTCGCTGCGACGCTCTGCGTCGACGCCTTCGGGCCGCGAAACGTCGTCGGCCTGTTTGTGGCGCGGTCCGGCATGCGGACGCCTGCGCAGGATGCGGCCGAGCGGGAGAGGGCCGAGCGCGTGCGCGACCTTGTCGCATCGCTGCACATCCGCCTTGTCGAGCGTACGGAGCCCGATTGCGCAGCGCTACTTGACCGGGACGAGTCGCGCATCGCCGTTCCCGGCGATGATGCTGCCGTTCGCCGGGCATCGGCGCATCTGGCACAGCTCTTCCTCGACGACATCGCGCATGCAGAGCATGCCTTGCCGGTAAGCTCGCTCACCAAGACCGACTACGCCCTCGCGCCCGAGGGTGCGGGCGGGTCGCTGCCGGGGCAGATCGCTCCGTTCGGCGATGTGTACCTTACAGCGCTGGAGTTCGTGGCCCGCATGCGCAACCGCGCGGGCGCCGCGGTGCCTGAGGCCCTCGTCTCGTTGCGTGCGGTGAAGTCGTATCTCGATGGCATCATCAGGAGAGCCGCCGCGCTCGAGGCGTCGCGTCCCTACTATGCGGTTCGCGTTGTCGAGGCGTTGGGCACGCTTGAGCCGAGCCAAATCGACGCCGCGCTCGAGGCCCATATCGATCGCGACCTTCCACTCGACGACCTTCCGCTTACCGCTACGAGGCCGGATGCGGCGGCGCTTCTGCTCATGCTCGTTCGCCGGGGCGAAGCAGCTCGCCGCGCACTGCCCCTGGTGCCTGCGGTTTCGGCTCGTTCCTTCGGCGAGCGGGCCTGGCCGGTCGATCTTGCGTGGTCCGATCTGGGCCGGCATGGAGCCGATCCGCTCGATCTTGCGGGGCTTGCGCGCGCCGCAATCGAGCGTGCGGAATCGCGCGGGGAAGCGCTGAGCGCACGGGTGCGCGGCGAGATCATGGGGCTGGTGGGGAGCCTTCTTGGCATCACGCCCGAGCAGCTCGAGGCGATGTCCACGGAAGAGGGCCGGCAGCGGCTGGGCGGGCAGCTCCCTCAGCTCGAGGACCAGGTCCAGCGCGCGCTGCACGACCTCTTCGAAGGGGGCTCCGCCGATGGTGAGGAGGGTGGCAACCCGTTTGCCGGCCCTGCTGCCCGTGGCTTCTCGTTCTTCTCGCAAAACTAGTGCCCGCCTCCGCCTCGCTATGATATGATACTAGAACAGGTGTTCGAAATCTCGAGCATGCCGTGCGAAGGTATTCAGAGCTGATTGAGGGGAGGGCCGATGGTCGTCTTGGGAATCGACCCCGGGCTGGCGAATACCGGTTGGGGCGTCGTGGAGGAGCGCCGCGGCATGTGCCGCTGCCGTGCCTACGGGTGCATCCATACGACGACCGAGGCCGACCTTGCGGCGCGCCTTCGACACATCGTCGACGAGCTCGTTTCGGTTGTCGATCGGTATCAGCCGCATGCAGCGGCGGTCGAGGGCATCTATTTCGGGGCGAATGTTCGCTCGGCCATCCCCACGGCACATGCGCGCGGCGCGGCGCTCGTTGCCTGTTCCCTTGCGGGCGTCGAGGTGGGGGAATATACCCCCATGCAGATTAAGCAAGCGGTTGTGGGGACGGGCGCTGCAGATAAGCGTCAGGTAACCTATATGGTCCGCAGCCTCCTGAACCTCGATCACGACCCCAAGCCCGACCACGCGGCCGACGCCCTCGCGTGCGCGATCTGCCATGCAAATCTCTGGCGCACCGCGGCAGCTACGGACGGCGCCTATGTCAAGGAGAAGGGAAACCCCTACGCATGATCGCTCAACTCCACGGAATCCTGCTTGAGGCCACCCTCTCGGTGGCGGTACTCGACGTTTCGGGTATCGGGTTCGAGGTCGGCATCTCGGGCATGACGGCGGCCTCCCTGCCCCCGCTCGGTGAAGAGGTTCGGCTCTATACGCGGATGCGTATCGGCAACGATGCCGTCGCGCTCTTTGGCTTCGCCACCGTCGAGGAGCGCACGATGTTCGACCGCTTGGTCGCGGTTTCAAGCGTGGGGCCGCGTCTCGCGCTCGCAGTGCTGTCCAAGTATTCCGTCTCGCAGATCTACTCCATCGTCATGGCCGAAGACACCACAGGCATGTCTGCGGTGCCTGGCGTGGGAAAGAAAACGGCGCAGCGGCTTATCCTCGAGCTCAAGGGCACGCTTGCCAAAGACCATGGCCTCGCTGCGGCCGATGTGCCCGCCGCGGGTCAGCTCCCGCTCAGCCGCGCTGCCTCGTCTCCGCTTGACGACGCGCGCGCCGCGCTCCTTTCCATGGGCTTCAGCCCGCAGGAGACCGACCTTGCCCTCGATGGGTATGATGAGGGCATGCGGGTGGAAGACCTGCTCGCGGCCGCACTGAAGAGACTCGGGATGGATGCATGATGTGGGAAGCGGATGAACAGGACCTGTGGCAGGACGTGCCGCAGCGGCAGGGTGCGGCGAACGGTCCGGCTGCGGCCCGCGGCGATCGCTTCGTGACGGGTAACCTCACCTCAGACGACCTCGATGTGGAGCGCAGCCTGCGCCCCCAGCTTCTTGACGACTATTGCGGCCAGGAGCATATCAAGCAGAGCCTGCGCATCCTCATCGAAGCAGCGCAGAGTCGTGGCGAAACGCTCGACCACGTGATTTTCTCCGGCCCTCCGGGCCTCGGTAAGACGACGCTCGCCTCGGTGCTCGCCAACGAGCTCGGCGCGCAGATTAAGACGACATCCGGCCCAGCCATCGAGCGCACGGGCGACCTTGCGGCCATCTTAACCAATCTTCAACCGGGCGACGTGCTCTTCATCGACGAGATCCACCGGCTGAACCGTTCCGTCGAGGAGATTCTCTATCCTGCGATGGAAGACTTCGCGCTCGATATCGTGATCGGCAAGGGGCCTGCCGCGCGTTCCATCCGGCTCGAGATCCCGCACTTCACCCTTGTGGGGGCGACCACTCGCTCGGGCATGCTCACGGGGCCTCTGCGCGACCGCTTCGGCATCTCGTTCCGCTTGGACTATTACGCAATCGAGGACCTCGCCCAGATCGTTGAGCGCTCCGCCTCGATTCTGGGGGTGCAGATCGATCACGATTCCGCGGTCGAGATCGGCTCCCGTTCACGTGGTACCCCGCGCCTGGCAAACCGCCTGCTCAAGCGTGTACGCGACTACGCACAGGTGCGCGGCAGCGGCGCCATCGACCTCAAGACCGCTCGCGAGGCCCTCGAGTTCTTCGAGATCGACGAACTCGGCCTCGATTGGATGGACATCCGCATCCTGGAAACGCTCGCCCAGACGTTCCGAGGCCGTGCGGTTGGTCTCAGCACGCTGGCGAGCGCCGTAGGGGAGGACCCCTCCACGCTTGAGGACGTCTACGAGCCCTACCTCCTGCAGCGCGGTCTCATCGTGCGCACCCCGCAGGGCCGCATGGTCACAACCGCCGCCTTCGACCATCTTGGCATGAAGCCGCCCACAACGTAGCCCATTCCGCTATCGAGGTGACCGCAGCCCGCGACGGAGCACAATCCATCCGATTCCTCTTACCTGAGATAGTCACAGGGCGGAGGAGCTAGCGATGGACACTTCGTTGCCGGGCCCCACCGCACGGTGCGATGCCGCAAAGCGGCGAGCCCCCGAGCACGCAGCATCCCATTATTGTGCCCCACCGCACAGGGCGATGCCGCGAAGCGGCGAGCCCTCCAAGCCCTCGCCATGTCCCATCCAGCCCAATCGCGTAGCCCGCACGCAGGGGCGCTCCCCCGTTTCTCCTGCGCAGTTTCGCAGAAAGGCCCAGCAAAGCTGGGCCTTTCGAGAATGTTTGAGCAAGGAGAAACGGGGGAGCGCCCCGTCCGGGAGCAGGACCCTACGCGATCTTCCTCACATTGAGCGCCTGCGTCTCGCCCGGTTTCTTTCCCGGACCGACCTCGAACTCAACACGGTCGCCCTCGTCGAGGGTCTTGAAGCCGTCCATCTGAATCGCGCTGAAGTGCACGAAGATGTCGGACTTGGTGCCGTCGGCGGGCGCGTCGTCGGGGGCGATGAAGCCGTAGCCCTTCTCGCGGAAGAAGGACTTCTTGATCGTTCCGGTCATGCTGTACCTTTCTTTCTACGCTCTCATGCGAGCGGGTCGTGCGCCGGCGGTCGCCGACACGAAGAGTAAGCATACCCCTAACGCCCCCTCATCAATCCGAGATTCACGGTCGCAAGGGCATGCAGTGTGCCTCCTTGCAGAACCCTTACGTTGGGTGGGTGAATGTCCGCGCGTGGGGGTACACTTGATGGTGCGTAGCCCGCTCGGGCACGTGATCTGTACGCTCAAGCAAGGAGGCTTCATGCCCTGCACTACCATTCTCATCGGCAAGAAGGCGAGCTACGACGGCTCGACCATCGTCGCTCGCAACGAGGACTCCCCGAACGGGCAGTTTGAGCCCAAGCGCCTTACGGTTGTCCATCCTAGCGAACAGCCGCGCACCTATACTTCGACCGCTTCGCACCTCACTATCGAGCTGCCGGATAATCCCATGCGCTACACCGCCGTGCCCGATGCCATCGAGGGCCACGGGCCTTGGGCGGCGGCAGGCTTCAACGAGCTTAACGTGGGCATGAGCGCCACGGAAACCATCACTTCGAACCCGCGTGTGCTCGGCGCGGACCCGCTCGTCGTCTACAAGCCCGCCAAGGGCACCGAAGGCGAGGAGGGCTACGTGCCCGCGGTCCCCGGTGGCATCGGCGAAGAGGACATGGTCACGCTCGTGCTGCCCTATATCAAGAGCGCTCGCGACGGCGTTCGGAGGCTGGGCGAGCTTCTGGAGCGTTACGGCACGTACGAGATGAACGGCATCGCATTCAGCGATGTGGACGAGATCTGGTGGCTCGAGACCATCGGCGGCCATCATTGGATCGCGAAGCGCGTGCCGGACGATTCGTATGTGACCATGCCCAATCAGCTTGGCATCGACTACTTCGACCTCGCGGATGCCGAGGGCGATGAGGTCGAGCACATGGCGAGCTCCGATCTGCGGAGCTGGATGGCAGAGCATCACCTTGACCTCACGCTGCTGCGCCCCGAGGTCTTCGACGATATCTACGACGACTTTGCGGACGACCTCGCAGACGACGTGGAGCAAGATGACGAGGACGACTTCGCAGACGGGCTTCTCGACCTCATCGAGGACGTGCGTGCCGGCATGCTCAATGGCGATATCTTCAATCCGCGGCAGGCGTTCGGAAGCCACAGCGAGAGCGACCGCGTGTATAACACGCCGCGCGCGTGGTACATGCAGCGCTGCCTGAACCCGAGCGACGGCTGGGACGGGCCTGCCGCCGTCTTTGGCCCCGAGTCCGATGACATCCCGTGGTCGCGCGTCCCGGAGCGCAAGCTCACGATCGAGGACGTGAAGGACGTGCTCTCCGCGCACTATCAGGGCACGCCGTTCGACCCCTATGGCACCATGGGTAGCGCCGCCTCGCGCAACCGCTACCGCCCCATCGGCATCAACCGCAACGGTCAGCTCGCGGTGCTGCAGCTCCGCCCCTATGCGCCTGAAGCGTACCGTGCCGTTCAGTGGATGGCGTTTGGCTCGAATCCGTTCAACGCCCTCGTCCCGTTCTATGCAAACGTCGATGAGCTGCCCGAGTACCTCGGCAATACCGGTGCCCGCGTGACGAGCGAAAGCTTCTACTGGGCGAACCGCATCATCGCCGCCCTCGCCGACGCGCGCTTCCATGAAAACGCGGCTGCGGTCGAGGCATACCAGGAGAAGATGGCTGCCCTGGGCCACAAGATGCTCCATGAGACCGATGCCGCCGTGGCGGGCCTTGATGCGGCTGCGGTGCCGGAGAAGCTCGTGGCGGCGAACAGCAATCTCGCGTCCGAACTCAAGCGCGCAACGGAGGAGCTGCTCGGCAAGGTGCTCTATACCACGAGCTGCGCGATGAAGAACGGCTTCGCGATGTCTGACAACGTGCGCGAATAGGCCGATCAACCGGATTAGCAACGGGGCCAAGCGGGGTTGCCGGCCCTGCCCCGTTGTTACCGCAGCGCTCCTTTGGGGTACAAGGGGAGCAACGAAAACCGCGGCGCTCGGGCTAGCTGCGCGTCCGCTCGTTTGAGGAGGCAACATGGCTATGTCTTTCGACGAACTTGTCAACAACATGGTGAACGTGAGCCTGGGCGCCGCTGCCATGGCGGCCGACAAGGGCAAAGAACTCATCGACGATCTGAGCGCCCGCGGCGCGCAGGCCCGAAGCGATGCGTCTCAAGGTGATTTCGCACGCTCCATGGCCGACGTGTTCAAGCAGGCCGGCGGGGCCGTGAGCGATGTGACCGAGCGGCTGAGCGAGCAGGGAGCGACGGTTGCCGAGCGCATCTTGGACGAGCTCATCGTCGCTCGCGTGCGCCCGCTCACAACGGCTGAGCGCGCCGCCTTCGTAGCCCATGTCACGGAGCTCGTGGAGGCAGTTCCCGCCGCTGCCGTGAGCGTGCCCGTGGAGTCGGTTGCAGCCGAGGAGGCTGCCGGCGAGCAAGCGCCGGGCGATGCCGAGGGTGTTACCGACGAGAAAACCGAGGAATAACGAAAGCGATTATCCGCCATGGACTTCGGCATGAAGAACAATCCATCGCCGCCTCCCGAGCCCTTGATTCCGGAAGAGCGAGTGCCCGGTGAGGAGCCTGAGTTCGGCCCGTCGCGCACGAGCTTTCGGCGCGAGCGGGCCGTGGACGAGGTGCCCGACGAGCCCGAGGCCATGGCGGATGTCGATAAGTACCAGCTCACCCTCACAGGGCGTCGCCGCCGTATCGCGCAGATCTTCCATATTGCACGGAAGTATGAGGTGTGGAGGAACATCACGCCGGTGCGCCTCCGCCGCATGCTCGAGGAGCTCGGCCCCATGTTCGTCAAGATGGGCCAGATCCTCTCAAATCGCTCTGAAATCTTGCCTCAGCGCTATTGCGACGAGCTGCGCCGCCTGCGCACCGAGGCCGACCCGGTTCCCTATCCCGTGGTGCTCGAGTGCCTCGAGGCAGAATACGGCAAGAAGCTCGGCGACCTCTTCGATGCCATCGATCCTAATCCGCTCGGTAGCGCCTCGCTTGCGCAGGTCCATCGCGCTCGCCTCGTTACCGGAGAGGACGTTGCCGTAAAGGTGCAGCGTCCTGGCGCCCAACAGGTCATGGCGCAAGACATCGATATCATGCGCTCGCTCGCGCGCCTTGCGACGCGCCTCATCAAGACCGAGCAGATCATCGACTTGGGCGAGGTGGTGGAAGAGCTCTGGCGCTCGTTCCGCGAAGAGACGAACTTCCTTGCCGAGGCGCGCAATCTCGACGAGTTCTATGCCTTCCACAAGCATACGCCCGGTATCTCGTGCCCGCGTTCGTATATGGACCTCTGCACTGAGCATGTCGTGGTGATGGATTACATCGAGGGCATCTCGATCTCGGAACCCGAGCTGCTCGTGCGCGCGGGCTACAGGCTCAAGGACCTGGGTAACAAGATCGTGGACGACTACGCCACGCAGGTGCTCGACGACGGCTTCTTCCATGCGGACCCCCATGCGGGCAACATCATCCTCTCGGGCGGGGTCATCTACTTCATCGACCTCGGCATCGTGGGGCGCATGTCGTCGCACGACCGCGGTGTGGTGAAAGACATCATCTTCGCCGTGGCCGAAAACGATGTGCCCAAGCTCAAGGATAGCTTTATGCGCTTCGCCATCTCGCGCGGCGACACGGCGGCCATCGACCACACGGCGTTCCTCACGGACCTCGATTACATCGTGCAGGATTTTGGCGGAAGCAATCTCAAAGACCTCGATATCGGTCGTTTCCTGACGGCGCTCATCAACCTGGCGCGCAAGAACGATATCGAGCTGCCGCCGGTGGTGACGATGTTCGCGCGCGGTATGGTGACGCTCGAGGGCCTGCTTTCGGAGTATATGCCCGACGTCAACATGATCGAGATCATCCAGGTGCATATCGCCCACGAGAAGAGCGGCTACGAGCGTGCGCGCGAAGCTGCGGAAGAGCTTGCGGTGGGTACCGCCCGCGCCATCAAGGGATCGCTTCAGACGGCGGAGTACCTCGGTCTCGCATCGCGCATGCTCACGCGCGGCCAGCTCAAGGTGAATACCGAGCTCATGGGTTCCGACGAGGTGCTTCGGCGCCTGGGCGGCATCGTGGACCGTGCGTCGATGGCGATCGTGATCGCGGGCCTCTTCATCGGGTCGTCGGTCGTGTACTATGCGAAAATCGAGCCGGTCATCTTCGGCATCCCGATCATCGGCTTTCTCGGCTATGTTTCTGCGCTCGTGCTTGCGCTCATGCTCGGTCGCGAGATTTGGCGCAACTCCCACGGCAAGCGCCGATAGCCTGTACTCCCGGCGCTCCTTGCGGCATCGAGGCGCTCTGGCTCTCGGCGCCGTGGCTTACGAGGCGGGGTTGGCGATCTCGATGTTGGAGAACGCGCCGGAATCACGGTCGTATTCAAACACGAGGACGCAGCAGTTGCCCAGATAGACATCTTGCTCGCAGCGCGCGTTATGCTCCCAGACCGTTTTGAACAGTTTGCTGATAGAGCCGTGCGATACGGCGAGCGCGTCTCCGGTGCATCCGTCCATGAGGCCGCGAAGGGTGCTCACGATGCGGTACCGGGCGCATGCCTGGGTCTCGCCGCCGCGCATGACCGCCGCGTCGCCTGGTTCCCATGGGCTCACCCCCAGGCGTTCAACGGGCTCCCCCTCGAATCTGCCGTAATCGCGCTCCATGAGCCCGGCGGAAGCGATGCGGGGGAGCGTGGAGAGCCCGGGGACCTCCGCTACGACGATGTCGAGCGTTTGCTGTGCGCGCCCCAGGGGCGATGCGGCTATACAGGAGAAGTTTGCTTCCTGGCTGCGAAGCCATGCGGCGGTGAGCCGAGCCTGCGCCACGCCCTCATCGGTGAGTGGCGAGTCGCAGCGGCCCTGGAGGATATGCTGGGTGTTGTACACCGTCTGCCCATGGCGCATGAGATAGAGCTTCTGCATCGTTACACCAGCTTTTCGTAGGCGATGCGCGTGAGATCGGTCTCGGCATCCCCTTTGGTCTTGAGCTCGAAGGTCATGAGCTCGGTGAAGCCGTGGCGGGTGAGGAACGAGCGCATGGCGACGTTGCCGGGATGCGTGTCAATCCTGAGGCTCTTGCGGCCGTTCTCCCGTGCGATGTCCTCCGCCGCCGCGAACATGAAGCCCATCACGCCGCGCTTGAGCGCGCTGGCGGCGGTGGCACAGCGATGGATGGCGGCGTAGGAGGGCGTGCAGCCGGGGGCGGTCTGCGGGGTGAGCCAGGTGAGCTCAGGCATGCGGTATTCGGGGTCCTCGTCGAAGCGAAGGGCAAGCGTGCCGAGCAGCGAGCCGGAAGCGTCAACGGCGACCCAGCAGGCGTCGAGGGCGAGATCTCCCTCAACGCTCGCGCGGTTGGGGTAACCGTGCTGCCACTGCTCGATACCGAATCGCGCGATGGAGCGCTTGCCGTCTTCGAGTATCTCCATGACGCGGTCCGCCTCGCCGGGCAGCGCGCGCCGCATGGTCAGGGTGTCGTTCATGGTGAAAGCCTCTCGATGGTATGCGCCCGCGGGCGCTCGATTGACCGGCTGCATTACGATAGGCGTTTTCTCCGCTCGCGCAAGGGCCACCCGCCGACTCAAGAAAGCGGCATAATTGTATGAGAGGTTCCGGTTGAGAAGCCGATGCGAGGGCCTGCCTCGTGAGGGGCGGTAGGGGAGGAACGACATGCAGGACGTCCAGGATATGCTGCCGCTCTTTGATAGCGAATCGCCGGACCCGGGTTCTGGCGTTTCAAGTGACCCACATGAACCGGGTTCTGGCGTTTCATACTCCATCGACATCGATCGCTGCATGCACTGCGGCGACTGCGTTCGCGCCTGCCCCATTGGCGCCATCGCCGCCGGTCCGATGGGCCGCACCCTTCGCATCTTGGAGGATCGCTGCACCGCTTGCGGCGCCTGTCATGAGGCGTGCCCCACCGGCGCCATCTACGAACGCAGGGAACGTTAACCCGGCACCGCTCTTCCATCATCCGTGAGACACTTTGACCCGGCACAAGTGTCTCATTCCAAGGGTGGCTGCCATGCGAGGGGCATCCCCACCGCGAGTGCAAGGCCGTCCGCAGGGCGGGGCCATATGCTCCCGGCGCAGCTCCGCAGAAAAAGAGCCCCATCGGGGCTCTTTTTCGAGGACTGTTTGAGCACGGGAGCATATGGCCCCGGCGCGCCGGGAGGACGCCCCTAGTACGAGAAGAAGTCGAAGCGCGGCGGCAGCTCCTTCACGCGGTGGGTGCCCGGCTTCTCGCCGAGGCTTTCTACCAGGGCATCCGTCGAGTCAAGCACGTGCTCCCAGGAGAAGAACGCCTCGGGTGCGATGTCGAAGTGCTCGCAGATGAGCTCGCATCCGGCAGGCACGATGCCATGCATGAGGACGGTTGCCACGCGCAGCTCGAGGAACGCGTCGACGAGCGCCTGATGCATGAGCGCGTCGCCCGCAGTCTGGTCATCCTTCTGCACCGCCTTGGCCGCCTTGCTCGCGTCGCTCCAGCGCTTATTGGCGGCGCGCAGGAAGGCGTCGCACACGCCGAGCGCGCGATGGAGCTCGGTGCGCCACATGGCCTGCTCGAAGGCGAGGACTGCCTGCTCGGCGGCCTCTGTCGCCTCAGCCGAAGCTTTGCCTGCGGGAATGCATCCCGTGCGCACCGTGCTCGGGTCGCCGTCCTTTTCGGCGACGCCGTAGAAGCACGAACGCGCCAAGCGGTTGAACACACCGGTAAGGAGCGTTCCCTCCTTGAGCACCGGGTCGATCACGCGCTTGTCGTCGCGGGCAAGGAGCGGCGTTCCATCGGGGTTCTTGCCCGTCTCGCGCAGATCGTATGCCTTAGGGCTGAAGCTCACCGGCTTCTCGCCAAGGCCCAGTGAGAGGAAGTGGGCGCGCAGCTGTTCGGCGCTGTAGTGGTCGAGGAGCTCGCTTGCGGGCGGCGGCGGGGTCTTGGAGCTCGAGCTTGCCTTCTTGCCCATGTAGAGCACGTGATAGTTTGCCACGAGCGTGCTCTGCTGCATGTTCCAGCCGAGCGCTTCCCACATCGCCGTCTGCGCGATGCCGTAGAAGTAGATGTTGTCCTGACCGATGAACTGGTACACGTGCGCCTCGGGGTCGCACCACCAGTCGCGCCAGTCGTGCGCAGCGTAGCGCGTGCCGCCGGCCTGCTCGTCTGCCGCAAGCGCCGTGCGCGTGAAGCTGACGGGCGCCCAGAGGCTCTCGGGCCAGACCCAGCAGGTGAGGCCGGAGCAGCCGCATTCATCGGTTACGGGAACGCCCCAGGCGATGTTGCCCGTAAGGCGGAACGGCACGAGCGCCTTGCCGGAGCGGAAGCGCACGCCGCCTGCTCCGAGCACCTCGTGCGCGTCGTCGCGTTCGCGCCAGCTCGGGAAGGTCACGGTGAACGAGCTCTTGTTGCCCTCGGGCTCTGTCACGGTGTGCGGCGGCAGCTCGCCCTCGATGGCGTCGAATGCCTCGCGGAACTTGTTCTGGATGTAGAGCTGCGGCGGGTTAAGCCACTCTTCGAGGGTCTTTACCACCACGGAGCGCACCGTCTCGTCGCCCTCGAGCTTCTTGGTGAAGCCTTTCAGGAAGTCGAGGTAGGACGGAAGGTCGAAATAGATGTTGTCCACGGGGCGAAGCTCCGGGGTCTCGCCGGTGAGCGCGCTCTTGGGCGCGATGAGCTCCTCCGGTTCGAACTGATGTCCCAGGTCGCACTCGTCCGCATAGGCTTTCTCGGACTTGCAGCCTTGGATGGGGCACCTGCCCGTGACCTGGCGTCCGTTCAGGAACTGCTGCGCCACCGGGTCGAAGAACTGCTTGGTTGCGCGCTTCTCGAGCACGCCCTGCTCCTTGAGGCGCAAGATGATCTCGTCGGTCATCTGCTCGTGAACATGCGCGGCGGGTTCGAGGGCGCTGCCACCGAAGAAGTCGGGCTCCACGTCGTAGCCGGCGAGCGTCGCGGCTTGGCTCTCGTGGTTCGCCTCCACATAATCGGAGATGCGCTTTTCGTAGCCCTGTTCGTCATGCAGCTTGCGATAGCTCTCCATGATAGGGCTGCCGTAGCAGTCGGTACCAGAGACGAACAACACGTTCTCGCGGCCGATGCGGTCGCGCAGGAAGCGCGCGTAGAAGTCGGCGGGAATGAAGACGCCGCCCACATGGCCGAAGTGCAGGTTCTTGTTGCCATAGGGCATGCCGGCCGTTACGATGGCGCGGCGCGGCCAGGTGGGGCGCGAATCTTTGCTCAGCTTGGATGCCATGCAGCCTCCCTGCTTTGGTCGAAACATCCAGATAGGCAACCATTATGGCACAGCACGCCAGATTCCGTGTATGCTTGGACACATGAGATGCCGAAGCAACATACACACGTTCGAGGACGAAGATTTCCTCAAGCGCATGACCCAGTGCTCTGCCGTGACGTTCATCATCGGGTTGGCGGCGACGCTCGTGTTCGCGGTCGCGCTTGCCGTGTGCGTCCCCGGGGGCTTCGATGGCCTGCTCGTGGGGATATTTTCCGAGGATGGACGCGGAATCATAGACTACCTGCTCTGGATTGCGTGGGTCGCGGTGGCGCTCGTGGCCTCGCTCGCGGCGCATGAGCTCGTGCACGCCATCTTCTTCAAAGCATTCGCTCCGGCGGGTACCCGCGTGTCGTTCGGTGCCAACTGGAATCGCGGCATGCTCTACGCATGCGCCGAGGGCATCGTATACACCCGCTCGCAGTACCTCATCATCGCGCTCGCGCCCACGTTCATCGTGACGCCTCTGGTGGTTGCAGCGGGGCTTGCGTGCGGTTGCCCCATAGCGGGCGCCTTCGCGGCGGTGCTCCATCTTACCGGGTGCGCGGGCGACTGGGGGTACGTCCATGAGCTTCGCGCCGATCCTCTCATCACGCATTGTGAGGACACCTCGTACGGTGTGTGCTTCTACGGTGATGACGAGGATTGCGATGCCGCCTTTGGCGAGGAGCAAGAGGAGGTGCGCTCATGACGCGCCTGCTGCTCCATGCCTGCTGCGCCCCTTGTTCGCTCGAGCCTGTGCGCCTGCTCTGCGAGGAGGGCTTCGAACCAACGATTTGCTGGACGAACCCGAACATACAGCCCGTTGAGGAGCACGATCGCCGTCTTACCGAGCTTCGGCGTTGGTGCGCGGTGGAGGGCATCCCGCTCATCGAGGCGGAGGAAGACGCTGCTCGATGGGAGCGCTCGGTGGCACCCATTGGCGCTGAGGCGCGCGAGCGCCGGTGCCGTGCCTGCTATGCGATGCGCCTCGCTGAGGCCTGTCACGTTGCAGAGCGCGAGGGCTTCACCCATATCGCGACGACGCTCGCCGTGTCGCCGTATCAGCTGTTCGAATTGTGTAACGAGGTGCTCTGCCGTCTCGCTTCGGCCCGCGGCCTTACGCCGGTAATTCGAGATTTCCGCCCTTGGTATCCCGAGGCAACGCGTCGTTCTCGCGAACTCGGGATGTATCGGCAGAACTACTGCGGGTGCCGTTTTTCCGCTGCCGAGGCCGCGCTTGACCGCGCTCGCCTGCGCGATGAGCGCCGTGCCGCGAAGAAGCATTGACGTTTTCCGGCTCGAGCCTCGAAACAGTACCTTTTGGGCTCTTGGTTGGGTGGGTCGCCCTTGCGCTTCGCGGTGACCTGCGGTCTTGCAGCTTGATCTCCGTGCGCACCGATAGCCGTGCGCACCGGTAAAAAGGTACTGTCTTGAGCACTGAGCCGTCTTCGCCTTGTCCGGCGCTCCGAGACGGCCTTCAGTATGAGGCAAAGGCGCCCCTTTCACTCCCTGTCGCTAGGATTAAAATGACTATCAGAACGCAATAGTCATTTTTTTGGAGGCTGAGGAATGGAACGCATGGCAGAGAGCGCGCCAGACAGCAGGGCGGAGGCCGCCATGGCGGGCGGTGGCCACGCAGGGGCGGCGCTGGTCGTCATTCTCGCGATGACATTCATGGAGATTCTCGACGGCACTATCGTAAACGTCGCACTTCCCTCCATGCAGCAGGAACTCGGGGTGGATATGGCGTCCATCCAGTGGGTCGCAAGCATCTACAGCATCGTGACCTGCGCGGCGCTCCTCGTGTTCGGACGTCTCGGCGACATGTTCGGCAAGGTTCGCATCTTCCAGGTTGGCGTAGCGCTCTTCACTGCGGGGTCGGCGCTCTGTGCGCTTTCGGGAACGTTCGAGATGCTTGTCGTTGCTCGCGCCGTCCAGTCGCTTGGCGGCGCGGCGTCACTCGCCAACAACCAGGGCATCATCACCGAGACTTTTCCAGACAGTCGCGGCCGCGCGCTCGGGCTCCTGGCGACGTTCACCGCGCTCGGCGCCATGTGCGGCCCCACGCTCGGCGGTCTCATCGTGGCGACGCTTCCGTGGGAGTTCATCTTCATCATCAACCTGCCCATCGGCCTCATCTCGTTTGTCGTCGGGCTCAAAGTGCTCAGCAACCGCCGCCCTGAGCACCGCCCGTCGTTCGATGCGCTCGGCACGGTGCTGCTCATCCCCTCCATCCTGTTAATCTTCTTCGCCATTACGCTCACGGAACGCGGGGTCACGCCCTTTACCATCGGCATGCTTGCGTGCGGGATCGGGCTGCTCGTCGCCTTCGTCGTGGTGGAGAACCATGCGAAATCTCCGCTCGTAACACTCGGCGTCTTTCGCGACGTTCGCTTCGTCATTGACCTCATCAACATGGCGCTCGTGTTCCTCGCCATGGCGGCCTATACGTTCATCTTCCCGTATTACTTGCAGGAGGCGCGTGGCATCGGCGCGGGTGTGGCGGGCCTTATCATGGCGTGCTATCCGCTCGTCAACTCCATCGTGGGTCCCATCTCGGGCGCCGTATCGGACAAGGTGGGGTGCGAGAAGCCCACGCTCGTGGGGCAGATCATCTACACCTGCGGGCTCGCCATCATGGGCTTCGTGGCGCTCGACACACCGCTTTTCGTGCTCATTCCCTGCATCATGTTTACCTCGCTTGGTAGTGCCATCTTCCAGGCCCCCAACAACTCCATGGTAATGGGGCACGCGCCCGAGGGATCGCTCGGCTTCGTGGGGTCGCTCGGCAACCTCATGAGGTACCTAGGACAGTCCGTGGGCATCACGGCGGGTTCGGCGCTGCTCTACGGCGGCATGTCGCAGTCGATTGGCTATCCGGTCACAAGCTATATCGAGGGGCGCCCGGATGTGTTCATGGATGGCATGCATCTTGCGTTCCACGTGCTTGCGGTCATCGTGCTCGCCAGCGTGGTGCTCGCGCTCGTTCGCGAGTGGCTGAACTATCGGGAGCGCCGCGCCCGCTCGACGGCGCGGTAGGTGAGAGACCTATGCCGGCCATCTTTACTCAGCGGAACCGCGATGAGCTATACCGTCGCATGATCGAGGTGGGCTGGGAGCAGCTCGTCGAGGGTGGCATTCGCTCCCTGCGCGTGGAACGGGTTGCGGCGGCGGTGGGTATCGCCAAGGGCACGTTCTATCACTTCTTCGATTCAAAGGACGACCTCATCTACGCGATGCTCATGGAGAATCGCCAGCACGCGATGGATGTGCTCGAGCGAGTGCGCGAGGAGGCGGGTGCTCCGCTCGATCGCGCGTGCATGCGCTCATGGCTCGAGCTTCTCTGGCGGTCGGAGCGAAACATCTTCCGCATCGCGACGGCGGAGGAGTACCGCTATCTTGTGCGAAGCCTGCCCAGCGAGCGGACGCTCGACCCCGCATCCGACGGCGCGCTCGTGCGTTGGATCGTGGACGAGGTTGCCAACGCGCGGCCTGGGGTGGATGTCGCTGCCGTGCAGAACTTGCAGTTCGTGCTCGCGCTCACGCTGCTGAACCGTGGCCTTCTGCGCGTTGAGGCGCTGGAGCGTACCGTCGACGCCTTGATCGATGACACGCTCGACGAGCTCTTCGGCAAGACCGGATAGTGCCGCCAGCAGCGCTGCGGCTGCCGCTTCTTGGTTGCAAGGGGTCGCGCTTCGTTAGCCCTTGCGACGCCTGCTGCGCGCCGTCCGGCGGCAGCAGACGCTTACGAATATGTACACACAGTAGCCGAAGAGCACGGCGCACCCGGCACCGAGGAACAGTTCGGTGAGGGCGATCGGGGTTATCTCGTGCATGACATGGTCTCCTTCCTGTGGCGGGTTCGAGGTGTTCGGCACCCGCAGGATTCATGGTCGGAAGCCCGGATTCTTCCTCGCATGAATCATCTGAAACATGCGAAATGCAAGCGAATCCAAGATTCCTCGGCAGCGACATACAAGTGCCGCAGGGGCTTCACGGGCATGTCCTGCTGTTGAACCCAGTACAGCACGAGGACGGTAAAGGTGGTATTAAACTCGAGCGCCTGGATATTAAAATGTCATAAAGATGCAGGTAGACAGTGCATTGCCCATGAAGAACGAATACGTTTCGCCCGCGGTGCCGCGCTATACTGAAGAGCAGCGAAAGGGAGGTAGCAGATGGGTGAGGCGAACGTGCGGGCACCGCGACGCGAAGGGCGAGCGGCGGCGCATCTTGGCGTCACGTGCGCGCTTTTGGCGTTATCGACCGCGATCGGTCTTGGCTTTCACGAGCTGGGTTTTACCGATTCGAGCATCATCTCGCTCTACATCCTATCGACGCTGCTCACCGCAACGGTCACATCGGGGCGCATGTACACGCTGCTTTCGTCTGCGCTCTCGGTGGTGCTCTACAATTTCTACTTCGTCGTGCCGCGCTTTTCGCTCGAGTCACTCGACACGAGCTACCTGGTCACGTTCGCCATCATGTTCGTCGCCGCCATCGTTGCCTCGGAACTCACGAACCATATCGCGCGAAACGCTCGCGAGGCGCGGCGGACGGCATATCGCACAAGTGTGCTCCTTGAGACGAACCAGCTGCTTCAGCAGGCGGATGGCCCCGGAAGCATCGCGCGAATAGCGTTGAGCCAGCTCTCGAAGCTTCTCGACGGCCCGGTGGCGTTCTATCCTGCCGAAGGGGACGGTCTTGGCTCGCCGCTGGTGCGCAACGGGGACGATGAGGCGATGCCGGCAGCAATTGCAGAGAATGCCCGTGTGAACGCATTGCGCGCGCTCCGGTCTACCAAGTTCGCGAAGGACGCCGCTTCGACGGGTGCCGCGCCCGCTTCCGCGCCGCCCGCGAACGCCGAAGCTTCGGAAATTGTTGCCATTCCCTTGGGAGATGGCTTATTCCTGCCCGTGCGCACGCACGACGAGGTGTTCGGCGTGGTGGGCATTCGCGCTGCCGACCGCGACATCGACTCGTTCGAGCTTTCCATTGCTCGTTCGATCATCGGTGAGTGCGCGCTCGAGCTTGCTCGAGAGCGGGAGGCGCGCGAGCGTGAAGAGGCCGCCGTGCTCGCGCGCAACGAGCAGCTTCGAGCGAACCTGTTGCGCTCGCTTGGCCATGACCTGCGCACGCCGCTCACGGCGATCTCGGGCGCAGCGGCGATTCTACGCGATGATTCCGGCCGTCTTGCGCCCGGGCAGCGGCGCGCGCTTCTGGATGACGTGTACCATGACTCGCTTTGGCTCATCGATATGGTCGAGAATCTGCTCACCATCACGCATTTCGATGAAGGCACCGTCAAGCTCACCTTGAACTCCGAGCTCATCGATGACATCTTCGAAGCTGCTGTATCGCATCTCGCGAACCAAGCGGGCGAGCACCGTATCGTCATCGAGCCCGCGGAAGAGATTCTTCTCGTGCGCATCGATGCAAGCCTCATCATCCAGGTGCTCTCAAACCTCGTGGGCAACGCCATCAAGTACACCCCGGCAGGTTCGATTATCCGGCTGTACGCACGGCGTGAGGGGGCGTTTGTGCGCGTGACGGTTGCAGACGACGGGCCGGGCGTGGCGGACGACGACAAGCCACATGTGTTCGATCGCTTCTATTCCGGTGCGAAGGCAGAGCGGCCGGCGGATGCGCAACGGAGCTTTGGCTTGGGGCTCGCGCTCTGCCGTTCCATCGTCGAGGCGCATGGCGGCGCTATCGAGGTGCACGACAACGTGCCCCATGGCGCCGTCTTTTCGTTCACGCTTCCCGCAGAGGAGGTTGCGATTCATGGATAAGGAATCGAAATGGGCGGCATCGGCCGGTGCGGATGGCGCGGTGCTCTCCGTCCTTGTGGTAGAAGACGATGCGGCGGTGCGTCGTCTTATCGCGACAGCTCTTGCCATGCATGGCTACCATGTGGAGGCCGCCGCTACAGGTGAGGCGGCGATTCTCGAGGCCGCCTCGCATGGGCCTGATCTTGTTCTACTCGATTTGGGTCTTCCGGATGTGGACGGCATCGCCGTCATCAAGAAGCTGCGCTCATGGTCGAACGTGCCGATCATCGTAATCTCGGCGCGCATCGAGGAAGCGGACAAGATCGAAGCGCTCGATACGGGAGCGGACGACTATCTCACGAAGCCGTTTTCCGTGGAAGAGCTTCTCGCTCGCGTGCGTGCCTGGCAGCGCCGCGCTCGCATGTCGCTCGGTGACGACCCGGGCGAGAGCGTGTTCGAGAACGGTCCTTTGCGCGTGGACTATGCGGCGGGATGCGCGTATCTGAACGGTGAAGAGCTGCACCTCACGCCCATCGAGTACAAATTGCTTGTGCTCATGTGCAAAAACGTGGGAAAGGTGCTCACCCACACCTACCTTACGCACGAGATTTGGGGCACATCGTGGGACTCCGACATCGCGAGTCTGCGTGTCTTCATGGCGACGCTTCGGAAGAAGATCGAGCGCGACCCCTCGCAACCGAAGCTCATCCAAACGCATGTGGGCGTTGGTTACCGCATGCAGCGGCTGTAAAGCTGCAGTCGCACCAGGCACCCTGCGCAGCCGGGCATTAAGATGCCGCAAAGATATGGCCAAACCCCTTGAAGCTGCTTTTTCCCGTGACTAAGATGCTTTCGCAATCGCGGATGTGCTACCGGCACTCCGCGATCAGGGAAGGAGAGGTTTCATGGGAAGCAGTTTGGGCTCAGGTGCCCCGGCATCCGTCGCCGCAACGGATCTGGATGCGCTCGATGCCATCCGCAAGGCACCCGTCGACGGCGTGTTCGTCGAACTTGAGACGGCGCGCGTAGGGCTCGCCTCGGACGAGGCGGTCGTACGCCAGGGGCGCTTCGGAAAAAACGTCATCCAAAGCGAGAAGAAGAAGTCGCCCGTCATCGCGTTCCTCGCGAACTTCACGCACCTCATGGCGGTGCTTTTGTGGGTTGCGGGCACCATCGCGTTCATCGCGGGGCTCCCGGAGCTTGGCGTCGCAGTGTGGCTCGTGAACATCATCAACGGCGTGTTCAGCTTCTGGCAGGAGGCGCGTGCGAGCCAGGCGACCGAGGCGCTCAAGAAGATGCTGCCGGCCTATGCTACGGTGATTCGCGACGGCCAGGAGCAGAAGATCCTGGCAGAAGACCTCGTGCCGGGCGACGTCATGCTCCTTGCCGAGGGCGACAAGATCTCTGCAGATGCGCGCGTCATCGCGAGTTCGGACTTGCAGGTGAATCAATCCACGCTAAACGGCGAGTCCACCCCGTCGCGCAAGACCGCGGACGCGGTGCTCGAAGAGGGGCTTTCCGCCGCGGAGATTCCCAACCTCGTCTTCGCTGGCACGAGCGTGTCAGAAGGCAACGGCCGCGCGGTTGTGTTTCGCATCGGCATGGACACGGAGTTCGGCAAGATCGCGAGCCTCACGCAGAACATGCAGGCGGCGGAGAGTCCGCTCACGCGCCAGCTCAACCGCCTCACGAAGCAGGTCACGATCTTTGCCATGTGCATGGGTATCGCGTTCTTCTGCCTGTCCCTGTTCGTGGTGCACGAGCCGTTCGCGTCATCGTTCATCTTCGCGCTCGGTATGGTCGTGGCATTTATTCCCGAAGGCCTCCTGCCCACGGTGACGCTTTCGCTCGCCATGGCGGTGCAACGCATGAGCCGCCGGAACGCCCTGGTGAAGAAGCTCGATTCCGTGGAGGCGCTCGGCTCCACGAGTGTGATCTGCACGGATAAGACCGGTACGCTCACGCAGAACGAGATGACCGTGAACCATCTGTGGACGGCGACACGCGAATACGAGATCACCGGCGTGGGGTACGCGCCCGAGGGCCATATAGAGGCCGAGGGGCGCAGTTGGCGCGCTGTGGACGATGCCGACCTCGAGCTCTTGCTCGAAGGCGGGTTGCTCTGCGGCAACGCGCGTCTCGCCGAGCCGGAAGAGGAGGGCAAACGCTACGAGGTCTACGGCGATCCCACGGAGGCGTGCCTCATCGTTTCCGCGCAGAAGGGCGGCATCGATCGAGCCGAGCTCGAGGCGCGCATGCCCCGCGTGAAGGAGCTGCCGTTCGAGAGCCGCCGCAAGCGTATGACGACCGTGCACGCCCTTGAGTACCCGCTGGACGGAGCGCACCGCATCGCATTCACGAAGGGCGCACCGAACGAGGTCGTGCGGCTTTCGACCCATGTGCGCGTGAACGGCGTGGTCGAGCCTATGACCGAGGAGCTCCGTGCGCGCATCATGGAGGCGAACGACACGTACGCCGCCGACGGCCTGCGCGTGCTCGCGGTGGCGTACCGCCCGCTCGACGGTGCGAACGCGGAGGAGGGCATCCCCGATGCCATGAGCGATTACACGCCCGAGAATATCGAGTGCAACCTCACCTTCGTGGGACTCGAGGTCATGATGGATCCACCTCGTCCTGAAGTCGCGGCGGCTGTGGCAGAGTGCCATCGCGCGGGTATCCGCATCGTCATGATCACGGGCGACTACGGTCTCACCGCAGCGAGCATCGCGCGGCGCCTGAAGATCGTGGAGGGCGAGGGACTATCTGTCATCTCGGGTTTCGAGCTTTCGAAGATGGGCGATGAAGAGCTCAAGGAGAAGCTCGCCGGTCAAGTTGTCTTCGCCCGCATGGCACCTGAACAGAAGCTCCGTGTGGTCACGGCGCTCCAGGAGATGGGCGAGATCGTGGCCGTGACGGGTGATGGCGTGAACGATGCCCCCGCGCTCAAGAAAGCCGATATCGGTGTTGCCATGGGCATTACCGGCACCGATGTGGCGAAGGAGGCGGCCGATATGATCTTGACGGACGACAACTTCGCCTCGATCGTCGCCGCGATCGAGGAGGGACGCGCGGTCTACAGCAACATCCGCAAATTCTTGCTCTACATCTTGAACTCCAATGCGCCTGAAGCGGTGCCGAACGCGGTCTACCTGCTCTCGGGTGGTGCTGTGCCGTTGCCGCTCACAACCATGCAGATTCTTACCATCGATCTGGGCACGGATATGCTGCCGGCGCTGGGCCTGGGCACTGAACCGCCGGAGGAGACCATCATGGATCAACCCCCGCGCGATCCCAACGAGCGCCTTCTCAACCGCCGCGTACTCGTGAAGGCTTTCCTGTGGTATGGCCTTATGGCCTCGATCGTCGCCATGGCGGGCTATTTCCTGGTGAACATGCTCGCCGGTTGGCCGGGGATTCCGCTCGCCGGGTTGGGCAACGATGGCGACCCGGTTTACATCCAGGCGACGACCATGACGCTCGCAGGCATCATCTTCGCGCAGATCGGCCAGGTCATGAACTGCCGCACCGAGACCACCTCGGTATTCAAGATCGGGCTCTTCTCGAACCGCCGCATCCTCATAGGCATCGTGTTCGAAGTGGTGCTGCTTGTGATTCTCACCACGTTCCCGCCGCTGCAAGGCGTGTTCCACACCGCGCCCCTGGCCTGGCAGGATTATGCGTTCCTCTGCTGCATCCCGCCTGTGGTCATCGCCATCGAAGAGGTTCGCAAGGCATGGCTGCGCCGTCGCGAGCGGGCGCGTGCCGCCGCGAAGCGCTAGAGTTGAGGGTATACACCATCTGAAAGGTGGAGATTATGAACGTCATTATCGTAGGCATGGGCTTCATCGGATCGGGGCTCGCGTGGAAACTCGCGCGACAGGGGTTTTCGGTCACGGCGGTCGACCAAGACCAGAAAGCGCTCGATGCGCTAGGTGATTCGTTCCCTGGCAAACGCGTGTGCGGCATCGGCCTCGACCGCGACGTGCTTCTGCGCGCGGGAATCGACCGCACGGATGCCGTCGTCTCCTGCATGCGCTCCGACGAGGCGAACATCGTGGTGGCGCACGTCGCCCGCTCGACGTTTCGCGTGCCCCGCGTCATCGCGCGTCTGCACGATCTTACGAAGGCCGATACGTACCGTCGCCTGAACATTCAGACGGTCTCGCCCAATGCTTGGGGTATCGCGCGCATCGGCGAGCTTCTTACCTATAACCATCTCGATAACGTGTTCGAAGTGGGATCGGGCGATGTGCGCCTGGTTCGCGCGGACGTGCCGGCGCTGCTCGACGGTGCCACGGTGCGCGAGATCTCCGCGCTCGGCGAGGTGCAGATCGTGAGCGTCTCGCACGATAACGAAACGTTCATCCCCACGCAGGGCACCGTGCTCGCCGCCGGCGACATCATCTACGCCGCCGTGGCGACCTCTGCCAGCAGGAAGTTCAAGCAGATGCTCGGCATCACCGATTAGGAGGAATCATGCAGGTCATCATTGTCGGCGGCGGCAAGACCGGCGCCCATCTCGCCTCCCGCCTTACGGACGACGGCATCGCGGTCACGGTCATCGAGCAGCGCGCTGAGGTCGTCGAGCGCGTGCGTCAGATATGCCCGAGCGTTTCCGTTATCGAGGGGAGCGGTTCGGATCCCGAGGTCTTGGAGCGCGCTGGCGTGCGCATCGCGGATGCTGTCGCGGCTGTGACGGGATTGGACGAGACGAACCTCGTGACGTCGATGCTCGCGAAGATGGAATATGCGGTGCCGCGTGTCGTGGCGCGCGTGAACAACCCGGCGAACGCGTGGATGTTCACACCGGTGAACGGAGTGGACGTGGGTGTGAATCAGGCTGAAATCACGGCGCGCTTCGTGATCGAGGGCATGGATGTGCATGACATGTACACGCTCATGAAGCTCGGCCGAGACGAGCACAGCATCGTTCAGGTAACGGTGGGTGCGCATGCCCGCGTGGCGGGACTCGCCCTTAAGGACATCCCGTTCCCGGCGGAGACCGTCGTGACCGCCGTGGAGCACGAGGGCAACCTCATCGTGCCGAACGGTGGCACCGTCTTGGAGTCGGGCGATGAGGCGATCATCTTCACGAGCGAGGAAGGCCGCGACGAGATTCGCCGCCTCTTCTCATAAAGGCAGCGTGCGGCTACCTCGCTTCAGAACGGGTCGTTTCGTTTCGGCATCCGTGCTAAGCTATTCAGCCGGATAAGAAAGCGAGGTAGCCATGCGTACCGATGATTTTGACTACGACCTTCCCGAAGAGCTGATCGCCCAGGCTCCCGCCGAGCCGCGCGATTCGTGCCGTCTGCTTGTGTTGCACCGCGACGAGCCGCTCGCGACTACGGGCGACGTCGTACCGCTCGATGCAGGCGGCTGCGTGGAGCACCGGCATTTCTACGACATCATCGACTATCTGGAGCCTGGCGACCTTCTCGTGGCGAATGAGACGCGCGTGATGCCGGCGCGTCTCATCGGGCGCAAGGCGAAGACGGGCGGTATGGCCGAGACGCTCTTGCTCACTCGTCGCGAGGACCAGGATTCGCTTGGTCATGTGTGGGAATGCCTCGTGAGCCCCGGCAAGCGCCTCAAGCCCGGTGCGGTCATCGAATACCGTGCGGGCGGTCCGCACGCGCCCGAAAGCGCGCCCGTGGTGCTTGTGGGGGAGGTGCTTGACTTCGTGCCCGATAGCCGCGGCGGACGTCTCGTGCGCTTTACGCCGCAGGGCGAGAACGCATCGGGCGCGCCGCGCACGCTCGACGAGGCGATCCATGCCGCGGGGCACGTGCCGCTGCCGCCCTATATCACCGATTACGAGGGAGACCCCGAGAAGTACCAGACCGTCTACGCCATGAGCGAGGAGCACTCCGCCGCCGCCCCCACGGCCGGGCTCCATTTCACGCCCGAGCTCATCGAGCGCATCAAGCAGAAAGGAGTCGGCTGGGCGACGGTCGAGCTCGAGGTGGGGATCGACACCTTCCGCCTTGTGGAGGAGGACGATCCCACCGAGCACGTCATGCATACCGAGCGCTACCACGTGCCGCAGTCGGTTGTAGATGCCGTGCACGCCACCAAGGCGGCGGGGCACCGCGTGGTCGCCGTGGGCACGACGGCGGTGCGCTCGCTTGAGAGCGCGTGGGACGCCCAAGCCGCCGCGTCCGAGCCGCCCGTTGTCGCGCGCCGGTTCGAGAATGCTCCCGGCTCGGCGGTGGAGGGCATGGGCGATATCGTCGCTCGGGAGAACGCGACGACGAACCTCTACCTCATACCTGGTTCTACCTACCATGTGGTCGACGCGCTTATCACCAACTTCCACGTGCCGCGCTCGACCCTCATGATGCTTGTCTCTGCTCTCGCCACGCGCGAGCAGATCATGGATGCCTATCGCGAGGCCGTGCAGGAGCGTTACCGCTTCTTCTCGTTCGGCGACGCCATGCTCATCGAGTAAGCCCGCGCCGCCTGGGGCTCTCGGACGCGAGCCTTGTCTCGGCGCTTGCGCGGGCGGAAAGGGCGGGCGGAAAGATGCTGACGTTGCAAAAAGCGGATGCCTGCGGCCCCGATGTCCGCAGGGGCGTATATCATTGGTAGAGAGATTCGTTCGTCTACGATCGACATGGGAGAGAACGATGGTTGACGATTTCGATACCAAGATTGATGACATGGAAAACGAGCAGGGCGGCGTCTTGGAGGGCGCTGCCGACGTCGATGCGCCCGCCTCTGATTCTGCCGCGGCCGCTGCTAACGAGGTCGATGCGCCCGAGGGAACCGCAACGGTCGATGCGCTTGAGGACGCGGGTGCGGCGGCGGATGATGCGCCGCGCATCCCCGAGTTCCTGCAGCATCCCGCCACGGGAGCCGCTCCCCGCACATCCCAGGTGGTAGACGAGGAGCCCGTGCCAACCGAGGAAGCTCCTGGGGCCTCGCCGGTCGAGGCGGTCGGCTCAATCTTCTCCGAGGGGGCGGCGGCGGTGCGTGAGATGAGCGCCGCCCGCAAGGCGCATGCCGAAGCGCGCGAGCAGCTCGAGCAGCTCGATGCCACGATCGCCGACGAGGAGACGGAGCTCGCTCATCGGCGCGAGGTCGCTGCAAACTACCATGCGATCATATCCAGCGAAACCGCGCGTCGAGACGGCGCAACCAAGGCAGAGCGGGCGGCGGAGGCCGAGCAGGCGCGCATCCAGGGAGAAATCGATGCACTCAAAGAGCGCTTGCAGCAGATGAAGGACGCGGACTCCCAAACCGAGAAGCGCCTCAAGGCGGCCCTCGATGCCGCCGAGGCCCGGGAGGCGTCGTCGCGCGAGAACGGCGCGCGGCTGCAGCGCCGGCTCGACGATGCGAAGCGGAACCTCGAGAAGGCCGAGGAGGATCAGAAAAACGGCGTCGCCGCCGCGCAGGCAGCGGTGGAAAGCGCCGAGTCTCGCCTCGCTATGCTCCACGACGAGTATGCCGAGGTCCAGCGCAACCCCTCGGCAAATTCCGCTGCCTATAGCGTGCGCGCTGACGAGTTGCAGACAGAGATTTCCGATGCTGCCCACGAGTTGCAGTCCGCACGGGACGACCTTCCCCGCATCACGCAGGAGCTTGAAGACGCCCTCGCCCATGCTCGAAAGGCGGTTTCCGAGGCCGAGAAGCCCATGGACGATGCGAAGCAGGCGTTCCGTGAGGTGAGCTCTGCCGCAGACGAGGCACGCAACACCTACCGCGAGGCGAAGGATGACGCAACGGAGCGCCAGCGCAAGCTGAAGGAAGAGATCTCCGGCAAGGAAAAGGAGCGCCGCGCGCAGGAGCAGGCTGCCGAGGACGCCCGCGAGGAGGCGTCTGAAGCCCAGGCGCTCATTGACGAGGCGAACGATATCCATGCGCATCCCGAGGTTACCGAGACGATTGCCGCGCGCCTCGAGGCGGACCGGGCGGAGCGCGAGGAGCAGGCCGTTGAGGTGGAGCAGCTCGCGAGCACAGAGAAGGCGGTGCGTGAGCGCACGCGTGGATCGCGCGCGAGGTTCATCGGCGCCATCGTGGGCATCGTGGTGCTCGTGGTCGCCGTCATTGCGCTCGTCATCGTGTTCATGAACCGATAGCTCACTTCTGTGCGTAGATCGATTATCGCGGTGGGCCTGTAGCCTTGTGGCTGCAGGCTCGCTGCTTTGCGCTTCGCTTCCGAAACCCTCTGAAGCTGCGGCGTTCTTCGTGCCGCCCCTTGACTTGGAGTTCACTCCACCATCTACCATAGGTGGTGACATGGTCATGGGTGCCATGAGACGGCAAGCTCACATAACAGAGGGGATGCGCATGCTGTACAAGGATTTTCAGGGGCTCAAGCTTTCGGCACTCGGTATGGGTGCCATGCGTTTGCCGGTGATCGACGGCGACGATACCAAGATCGACCAAGCCGCTACGCAGGAGATGGTCGATTACGCCATCGAGCACGGCATCAACTACTTCGACACCGCGTGGGGCTACCACGGTGGGCAGTCCGAGATCGCCATGGGCAAGGCGCTCAGCAAGTATCCCCGCGACTCGTTCTACCTTGCTACGAAGTTCCCCGGCTACGACCTTTCCAACATGGACAAGGTCAAGGAGATTTTTGAGAATCAGCTCGAGAAGACGGGGATGGAGTACTTCGACTTCTACCTCATCCATAACGTCTGCGAGATGAACATCGATGATTATCTCGACACCAAGCACGGCATCATGGATTACCTGCTCGACCAGAAAGACGCTGGGCGCATCAAGCACCTGGGATTCTCGGCGCATGGTGCCATTCCGGTGATGGAGCGCTTCATCGATTTCTACGGCGACTATCTTGAGTTCTGCCAGATCCAGCTCAACTATCTGGACTGGGAGTTCCAAGATGCGCGCGGCAAGGTGGAGCTGTGCGCCAAGCATGGTCTGCCCGTGTGGGTCATGGAGCCGGTCCGCGGCGGCAAGCTTGCTAACCTGCCCGAGGCCGATGCGGCGCGCCTCATGGAGCTTCGTCCGGACGAGAAGCCCGTTGCCTGGGCATTCCGTTTCATCCAGGGCATTCCCGAGGTATGCGTGACCCTTTCCGGCATGTCCAACTTCGAGCAGATGCGCGAAAACATCGCCACGTTTGAGGAGGAAAAGCCTCTCAACGACGAAGAGCGGGCGGCGCTCCAGCAGGTCGTCGACGGCATGACCGCCCGGCACACGGTTCCGTGTACCGCGTGCCATTACTGCACGAGCCATTGCCCCATGGGGCTTGATATCCCGAAGCTCCTTGAGATGTACAACGAGGCCATGGTCACCGGTGGCGCGGGCGGGTTCATTCCGAGCATGTTCGTAGGAACGCTTCCCGAGGACAAGCGCCCGAGCGCGTGCATTGGGTGTGGGAGCTGCGAGGCGGTGTGCCCGCAGCAGATCAATATCCCCGATACGCTTGCAGACTTCGCCTCGAAGCTCGCTGGATAGGAGCAGCCTCGCCGGCGGTTGGGGATTGAGCCGTAGTTGGATGAGGCCCTGCAGCTTTGGTAGCGGTTGCCATGCCGTTCGCCGCCATTTTTTAGCCGTTTGCGGACTCGCTCAGGTTGTCGAGGTATTCGTGCATGGGAATGGGTTTACGGGGAACATATAGCAATGAACATCCAAGTCGCTTCAGGAAAGCAAGCGACGACCGAAGGAGGCGAGTCCAATGGGTACAGAAGATATAGCACAAGCATTCGGGCTCGTTGCCTGGGGTCTTGAGGCTTAACCGTTGTGGGTACGCAGAGGCGACCCGTTGGATTCCGTCAGAGCATGGAAGCAAGCTGTTGAGAAGACCTTAGAACGACCGGGTGCATCTATAGCTTGTGCGCGTTCGGCTGGTCCTGGGGGACAAAGTGGACGCAATGACGAATAGATGCATTGGGGTGAGTCCAAAGTATTGAACAGGTCGAGGGGCGGCGCAGCAGAGGAGGCGCCGCCCCTCGCTTTGTGGGTCATTATGGGACGGGGTTGTTTTGACTCATGCGTGGCCATTCCAGTCAAAATGGGACGGGGTTGTTTTGACTCATTCGCAGCGATAGCTCAAGACAGCCCCGTCTCAAAACGGCAGTCTCAAAACGGCACGACTTCGGCGCGGGCGAAGCCGATCTATCGATTGAGCCAACGGTCTGCATGGCGGCCTATAACCGCGATCAAGCTTGATGCGGCAATCGTGATGATGGCGCTCAGGGGCGTGAGCCATCCAGCCCCGGCGAGGGCGATGAGCATCATCGCATCGCATAGCAGCCAATTCCAAACATAGATGTGCGAAAGGATGGACCTTGTCAAACGCATGCCGAGGGATTTTTCTTGCTGCATGTGCTCGAGCAGATGGGCGCTTATGTCACCGATGGTTTTGAGCCCATTACGGCGCGTGTATCTGAGGTAGGGAATGAGGGACATGATCCAGATGCCGAGCACGAAGGCCTCTGCCACCGCTATTGACAGCTCCTCTTCATGATTGGGGGCGTTTGCTGCGAAGAGCCCTAGGAGATAAGAGGAGACCCAGCATACTTGCATGAGGAAGAAGATTGCCAGAAAACGGCGTGAATCGGCATCGAAGCGCTCGATGATATGAGGGGCGTCGTTACCGATGAGGGCGTCGACCGAGGTATCAAAGGCCGTAGCGATGGCTTTGAGGCTCGCGATATCGGGAAGGGTTTTGTTGCGTTCCCAATTGGATACCGTTTGACGGCTCACCTTGCAGGCAGCGGCAAGCGCTTCCTGCTTCATGCCGTTCGCTTGGCGATGCTCTCGGATGCGTGTGCCGATTTCCATAGCTTGTCCCTTTGTGGCTCGCCGAATGTCCCTTCGGTACCAGTATGGCTCTTCGTATGGCGCGCGCCGCTGACTATCGCGTCAAAATGCTTTGACATCTCGGCCATTCTGGGGCCATTCGGTCATTCTGGGACGGGGTCATTTTGACCCGCCCGCCGGGTCATTCTGGGATGGGGTCATTTTGACCCGCCCGCTGCGAATGAGTCAAAACAACCCCGTCCCATATTGGCTCATTGGCTCAGTAGCCGAGGTCCTCCCCGATGAGCACCACGCGGATGCGGTCATCGTGGCGGCTGTGGCGCGTGACCACCACGTTGCAGCACATGCAGCGCTCCGCATGGCATTCCGAACAGACACCCGCAACCTCGCATGGCGTGTTGGTGTGCAGGCGCGCGGCATTGAGCGGGCAGGTCACCGTGCGAATGCGCTTGATACCGGCTTCCACGTCTGCCACGAGCTTGTTCATCCCTGCGAGCACCACCACGTGCGCGGGGCCGTGCAGAAGGAGCGACAGACGGTCGGAGTTGCCGTCGATGTTAACGAGCTCACCGTTCAACGTGAGGGCGTTGGCACTCATAAAGAACCAATCCGCCGAAGTGCGATCGCGCCACATCTCGCGTTGTTCCTCGGGCGTGGTCGCGGTGGCGCGGTCAATCATGTGGTAGCAGCCCGCGTTCTCGAGAGCCGCCTTCATGCCGGTTTCCTTGAACGTCTCGCTGCCGCCCCAGGTTACGGAGTCGCCTTCGTGCATCCAGGAGCGCACAAGCTCCACGGCCTCCGAACTCGTTGCGCAGAAGTGGCCGCTCATACCATGGCGCTCGAGCTTCTTGATAACGGTCGATGCGGTGGCGCGATATGCTGCGAGTGCGGTTTCGGTGCTTTTGGCCATAGGTGCTTCCCTTCGGTTGGCGTCGTGCTGGATAAGGCCTATGGTACGAGAAATGCCGGCCACATGCTTTTGTCATCTCGTGCTGTAATCTTGAGCATGTGGATCTTGAGCACGCGGAACTATCAGGCGATCGAAGGGCGTGCGAAACCCAGGCGACCGACATCAGGCGATTGAAGCGCGCGGAAACACCAGCCGAGCGATTCCAGCCGTTGCACTGGGCCGGCTGGCTTTCCCAGGCGCATCATCGATCGGGATAGTCGGTGTAGCTGCGTCTGGGTATGATGTGTTGAACTGAGTGGATGTGGACGAAGGGTCTGGCTCATGGCAAAAAGATGGCTGGGGCTCCTGCGCGAGAACAAGCGCGTGGCGATCGTGGCGGCATGCGCCATCGTGTTTCTCGTGCTTCTGGAAGATGTTCTCGAGGGCGGGCTTATCAAACTCGATGAGGCCGCGTATGTGCTCATTGTCGAGCATCTGCGCACCGATTGGCTCACGCCTATCATGGAGTCCATCTCGGCGCTTGCCACACCGGTCACCCTCTTGGTGATGCTTTTGCTCATCGTCGCCTTCGCGCCGGGCAGGAGGCCGGGCGCGTGCTGCGCGCTTAACCTAGCACTCGTGGTGGTGCTCAACCAGGTGCTCAAGTTCCTCGTCCAACGGCCTAGGCCAGAGGGCTTTCGCCTTGCGGCAGAAACGGGGTTCAGTTTTCCCTCGGGCCACTCGATGGCCGCGATGGCGTTCTTCGGCCTGCTCATTTGGATGGTCTGGCACTACGAGCGCGATCGTGCGGTGCGCATCGGGTGCTCGGTGGCGCTTGCGGCGCTCATTGTCGCTGTGGGCGCGAGCCGCATCTATTTAGGTGTTCACTATGCGTCAGACGTGGTGGCGGGCTTCTGCGTGAGCCTCGCCTGGCTTGCCTTCTATACGCGTGCGGTGGCGCCGCTCTTTTTGGGAGAGGCACCGGTGAGGGAGGCGAAGGCGAAGAACTCGGATTAACCCGTGGCCTGCTTTTGCTAAAAATTGTCGTACTCTTTATAGAAAATAGGCGATAGAAAGCTATAAAGTTTACGACAATTTTCGAGGCGAACGAGGCGAACGGGGCGAACGGGGCGAACGGGGCGAACGGGGCGAACGGGGCGAACGGGGCGAGTGCCGACCGGCTCCCCATGCTTCGAGCCGAATCGCGGGTATGCCAGAATTTGATGGTGTGAGGCGCGGGCGAGGGAAAGGGCCGAGCAGCCCGCTATACTGGTTCATCATCGAAGCGACAGGCGAGCGGGCGCACGCGCTTATGGGAGCACGTCCGCTCGCCCAGAACGAGACCGAGACGAGAAACGCGAGGCCCCATGGACCAGAGCCTATTCACCTACGACATCATCGCCGAAGACCCCAAGACGCACGCGCGCGCGGGCGTGCTGCACACGCCGCACGGCGACATCGAGACACCCATCTTCATGCCGGTGGGCACGCGCGCCACGGTGAAGGGCGTGCCGTGGGAGACGGTCAAGGACCTGGGTGCGCAGATCGTCCTCTCTAACACCTACCACCTGGCCATGCGCCCCGGCGCGGACCTCATCGACGAGATGGGCGGTCTCCACAGCTTCATGAACTGGCACGGCCCCATCCTCACCGATTCGGGTGGGTTCCAGATCTTCAGCCACTCCGACGCCGTGAAGCTCTCGGACAAGGGCGTGCGTTTCATCGCCACCGACTACGACGGCAGCCACGTGTTCTGGAGCCCCGAAGACAATATGGCCATTGCGCAGAAGCTCGGCTCCGACATCTGCATGCAGCTCGACCAGTGCATCGGTTACCCGGCAGAGCGCCGCGACGTGCAGCGCGCCATGGATCTCTCGAGCCGTTGGGCGGAGCGCTGCTACAAGGCGCATACTCGCCCTGACCAGGCGCTCTTCGGTATCGTGCAGGGCGGCATGCATCTGGATCTGCGCATCAGGTCGCTCGAGCGGCTGGAGGAGATGGGCAACTTCCCGGGCTACGGCATCGGTGGCTATTCGGTGGGCGAGAGCCACGAGACCATGTTCGAGTCTCTCGAGCCGCTCGCCGCGGAGTACATGCCCAAGGGCAAGCCGCGCTACCTCATGGGCGTGGGCAACCCCACCACGCTCGTTCGCGGCGTGGCGTGCGGCATCGATATGTTCGACTGCGTGCTGCCCACGCGCACGGGCCGCATGGGCACGGCGTTCTCCAGCGAGGGGCGCTTGAACTTCCGCAACGCCCGCTTCGCGCACGATGGCGGCCCCGTCGACCCGCAGTGCACCTGCCCGGTGTGCACCGGCGGCTACACGCGTGCGCACATCCGGCACATGGTCACGGTCAAGGAGATGCTCGGCGGCATCTTGCTCTCCATGCACAACATCTATTACCTGCTCGACCTCATGCGTCGCGCGCGCCAGGCCATTATCGACGGCACCTACAGCGAGTTCGTGAACGATTGGATGGCCTCGCCGGCGGCGAAGGATTACTAGGAGGCCGCTTGCGTCGATTGCTCGGAGCCTTGTTCGCTTTCGCGCCAGAATACGAGTGCGGTTTTCACCGGGGGTCCGTAGACGAGTGAGGACGTAATGAGTTTCCAGCCTTGGAGCTCCATCTCGTTCGCCTTCTCGGTGATCGCGTCTGCCGTGTCGTTGGCGAAGGCGCGCTGCTTGACCACTTCCGTGCGATACATGCTGCCTCCCCGGGGTCGGCGCCTGCATTCCTTGCTGCTGATATACCCAAACGGGTCAAAACGGGACGGGGTTGTTTTGAACGCGTGCAAAACAACCCCGTCCCGTTTTGACTCACTCCAGGTCGGAGAGCTCACCCATGTCTTCGATGCGGATGGATGAGGCGTCTACGAGCGCATCGGGGGCTGCGGCCTGCCCTTCTAGGGTACTTGGGATATGGCCGTCTAGTTGCCCGCGGATGCTCTGGGCGCGAAGCAGGCAGAACGCCTCAAGGGTATCCACGCCCAGCTGGAAGTCCTCGAAACTAATAAACGCCGTGGGATCTTCCGCGACATAAGGAGCGATGAGCTCCTCTGCCTGGCGCACCGTCGTCTGCAGGCGCCCACTCTCCACGTAATCCTGTACGAGCTCGTCAAGGTAGTCGTGGTAGCGTTCGCGGTAATCGCCGTGAGCCATGAGGTTGGTGAAGAGCGGTCGCTCGGCAAGCACCTCGGGTGCCGCCGGCGTATCGATGGGCAGGTTCACGTAGGCGCTGGCATCGTCCGGCAGCTCAGCTCGTCCGAGGGCGTAGGTGCCGAAGGCTAGGTTATAGTCCCAGGGGAGCATCGCCAGGCGCCCGTCCTCCTCGTAGAGGAAGTAGTTGTGGCCCGTGCTTCCCAGGTAGCTGTCGAGGTTCGCCACGAAGGTCTGCACGGCGAAGTACCTCAGCACCTCATCAACGTCTACCGAGCGCTCGACCTCGTCGCGCTCTCCTGTGGCCAGCGCCTTGAGTGCGTCTACCACGCGCTTTTCGTCCACCGCCGTCGCATCGAAGCGAGCGCTTTCGAAGATTCCCGGGTAGGATGCGGGGTCGTCGTTCACGTAGCGCAGTGCCACATCGGCGTTCTCGTCATCGAGAGAGCGGTAGTCGGGTTTGTAGAGCATGCCGTGCCCCTCGCCCCATACGCGCTCGGCGAAGCCATCCTCCGGCTCCTCGATGGCAAGGAACAGCCCCCAGGCCTCGCCGTTAACGCTCACCTGCACAAAGCTCGTTGCGGGCGTAGGGACACCCATGAAGCGCATCATGTCGAGAGCGAGGTAGCTCTTAAGGTAGCTGTTGTCCTGGAAGGCGGCGTCGAGGGAGAGCTTGTCGAGGCCATGATAGGTGAGCCCCGCCTCGTAGTGGTCGAACTCGATCTTGAGGCTGTAGCGCGAAAGCCCACGCTCTGCGATGTGTCCGAGCGAGTTGTTCCCCTTGGCGCGCAGCCCCACCCCTGTGAACGTCTCGCCATCGATCGCCACGTCGCACCGGGAATAGCTCTCGGTCGTCGCGGTGGCGAGGAAGGCGTCCCAATCATCAATCTGGATGTCGATGCTGTGCACGCGACTCTGCTGGAAGAGCAGGTCGAGGTAATCGTCGTCGCGTGCGGGTGTGATGATGCCCGCCACGCCGGCAGCGTAGAGTCCGCCGGTGAGCAGGATGGCGCAGGCGAGCGCTGCGATGCAGACGGCGTCGATGAAGCGCGACCCGAGCATGAGGCTAGCCTAGGTAGTCGCCGTTGTAAGAAACGAGGCTGGCGTCGCCGACGCCTTCGATGGCGCAGATGGCATCGATGAACGCCGTCTCGCCGTCCTTGAGCCTGACCTCGTAGGTGAGGTCGAGCGCACCTGTGCCCTCATCTGCGGCGGAGCGGTCTTTCGCCTTGAGGACATACCGCTTGGTGCTCGATGCCACGAGCGCCTCGACTGCTCGCTCGGCGGCATCTACCGTCTCGCCCGAGCAGCGCACAACGAGCATGAACGGCCGGTCCATGGTGCGGGTGTTGGCGAAGATGAGGAGCACGAGGCCGATTACGATGCAGCCGACGACGGCAAGGAATAGCAGGCCCGCGGCGAGCACGATGCCCACCGCGATGCACCAGAACAGAAACACGATATCCATGGGCTCCTTGACCGGCGTGCGGAAGCGCACGATGGATAGGGCGCCCACCATGCCCAGCGAGAGCAGGACGTTGCTTGACACCGCAAGGATCACCAGCGTCGTGATGAGCGTAAGCGCCACGAGCGTGGCCTCGAAGCTCGTGGAGTGCATGACGTTGGTGCTCGTCTTCTTGTAGATGAGCACGATGAACAGGCCGAGCGCGCAGGCGAGCGCGAGCGCAAGGATGGCGTCGAGCGGGGGCACCGCGTCGATGCGGTCGAGAAACGATGACTTGAAGATGTCGTTGAAGGTCATGGAATCGCCTTACGTCGAATGGTTGCTTGGGTGGTGATTGCCTGGGCGGTGCTGCCTGGTTTGGCTCCCGGTGCTCACGCGCGGGGTCCGCTATTCAAGCCGCGTGCGGTGCTCGCTATTCAAACCGCCGTGCGAGCGCATATTTGGAGTGGGCTACGCGCACGGCGCCGGGCACTTGTATGGCGTCGCGCACGATGTCGGGAAGGTAGGCGTCGTATTTCACCTCCAGCACGACGGCGCCCGGAGCATAGGGGGCAAGAAGCCGGCTAGGGTCGAAGAAGCTCTCGGGGTGTCTGCACGACCGCATGCGAGCATCGAGGGTGATGCGAACGTTGCCCGGCTCGAACGTGAATGCTTCCCGTTCATAGGCTACGACGACGCAAGGGCGTAGCCCCAAGACGCGCTGGGCAGCTTTGAACTCTTCAAGCACCGGATCGTTGCTGGCTTCTCTGTCCGGGGCGGGGGAGAGACGGTGCTCATGCTGCCCGTTCTGCTCCCGCGGTGTGCCTTGGCTCGGTATCGCAAGGCTTCGAGCTTCGCGCGGGGTGAGCCATGAAGCGTGCTTCGAGCCGGCGCCATTCCGCTTCACCTTCTTTTCCAGACGAATGACGCGCTCCGCGCCATCCGTTGCGAGCGGCTCGGTTCCATACGCGCGCATGCGCCATTTTGCGCGAGCCGTGAATCCCTCGTGCTTCTCGCGCAGGGCGTCGTCGAAGGGCGTATCGAAATAGAGGCTGCGCACGGTGTAGCGCCCGTCGGGCCCGGCATGCTCGTCCCGAGGGAAGAGCATGCCGAGGCGTTTTGCGAGCAGGAGGGCTTCGTGTGGCGGGAGCTCGAATTTAAGCTCGTGTCGCTGTTTCGTGCGCGCCGGCAGCATCAATCGTCGTACCCGCTGTTGTCGCTGTCGTAGTTCGAGTTGCCCCCGCTGTCATAGCCGGAGTTATTGCTGTCGTATCCGGAATTGCTGCTATAACCGGAGTTGCCTCCGTAATTCGAGTTGCCGTAGTTCGAGTTGCCCCCCGAGGGTGCTGGCGCCGAGGATCCGCCGCCGGACGAACCGCCCGAAGAAGCGCTTCCCGAAGACCCGCCTGACGAGCCGCCGGAGCCACCAGAGCTGCCGGATGAGCTGCCGCCGGAGCTGCCCGACGACGTGGCGGGCGGGGCGGTGGGCGCCGGTTCCTGGTAGTCGGTGACGCCGTCGTTCAGCGGACCGTAGTCAGAGTCGTAGTAGTCGGTGACGCCGTCGTTTTCGGGGCCGTAGTCAGAATCGCTATAGTTGGTCCACCCATAGTTGCTCGAACCGGTGACCTGCATGGACGCGGTCTTGTTCTGGCCGATGACGTTGGTTTGGGAATCGCTCACGATGTTCTTGAGAAAATCGTTCGCCGGCAAAGACGACCCGTCCTCTACCTCGAGGTCGATCGTGTTGCCCTCGCCTTCAACCTCCTCGACGAAATAGCCCGCCTCATTGATGCGCGCGATGAGGGTGGAGACCGCCGTGCGGCATTCCTGCCCTTCCAGCGCGCTCAGGTCGAGTCCCATGTTCTCGGCATCGGCGTTGAGCGCCTCCACGCCCACGACCATGCCATTGGCATCGTAATGGATGGCGAATTCGGGATTTACGCGCAAGATGAGCGTGCCGCCGCCTTCGGGATAGGGGAGTTCTTCGGGCTCGGTCGCTGCCGTGGCGGGCGCTTGCGCTGGCGCCCGCGTGCCGCTCCAGATGGCAAAGAGTGCTCCGCCGCCAACGATCACAGCGAGCAGCGTGGCGAGCACGATGGTGAGTTGTTTGTTCGTCATGTTGTTCACCCCTCGGTCGTCTAGGCGTATTCGCCGGGTTATCCCAGCGAATGGCTTCCCTTGCGCAGGAAGTCGGTTGCCCTACCAGGGGTAGCCGTCACCCTTATAGCATGCCCGTGGGGGCATTATGATGCGCGGCCCTGTAAGCGCTTTGTAAGGTCTTGCGTGGCGACCATTTGCCGGCCCTTGGCCTCCGTTCGCCGATTTTTCGGACGCACTTTTTGCAGCTCGGGCGGCATAAATCTAGGGGAGGAGATGCATTTTTCTCGATTCAAACGAAAAGTACCAGGCACCGGTGACGGCCCCCGCCGGGAAGGCGGGTTGCGGGTGGCCTCGGAGGGTTCGAGCCTAGGACGGCGCGCTATCTGAAGCATTCAGGCCCAACTGGATGCCGTCGATCGTCCGTTCCTCGCACATTCGTTCCACTTTTGGGAACTTCTTTTTGCTCTTTCAGCAGGAGCGTGGTCTGCTCCCTAGGAACGTGCAGGATTCTGGCGAGTGCTCTACCGGTTGCAGCCGCGGACGAGAAAGATATTCCCAAAAGTGGAACGAACATCCCTCCCAGCCTGCGCGCTCTGCAAAACATCTTTGTCAGGGGGGCATTTGTAGCGTGCATGCGCCGTGCTAGGCGGGTATGCTAGTGCAAGCTGTGAAGTGACGCCGGATGGCCGGCAGAGATGAAGGTGATGATATGGCAGAGCGAAACGATCGACGTGGCGAACGTCGGAGCAATCCACGGCGCGAGGCGCGCGCGAAGGCGGCGGAGCAGCACACCGCTGAGGTGGCGCAGCGCCTTGCCAAGGATATCGAGCGCTCGGTGGCAGGCGTGACGCGCTATGATGGCGCGCCCAAGGTGGAGGTAACCGAGCCCTGCGTGCCGGAGGTCTCTGTCGTGGCGTCGAGTGCGACCGATGCCGTTTTGGAAAACGGCCGCGGCTATGCGCAGTTCTGCGACCTCGCCGTGCTCGATTTCGCTTCGTTTGTGAGCCCGGGAGGTGGCTACATCAAGGGTAGCTGGGCTCAGGAGCAGGCGCTCTGCGCGGACTCATATCTGTATAACGTCCTCAGCGAGCAGCGCGATTGGTATGGCGAGAACCGTCGCCGCAACATTAGCTGCGAGCTCTACCGTGAGCGGGCTCTCGTGGTGCCGGCGGTGCGTTTCGAGCGCGACAAGATGCACGCCTATGCAGACGTCATCGTGGCGGCTGCCCCCAACGCTCAGCGCGCACGGGCGGACTACCACGTGAAGGACGAGACGCTCGTTGCCGCCATGCGTGACCGTATCCGGTTCGTGCTGGATATCGTGGATGCTCTGGGGCGCGAAAAGGTTGTGCTCGGCGCATACGGGTGCGGCGCCTTCGGTTGGGACGCCGAGACGGTGGCCGGGCTTTTCCGCGAGGAGCTCGCAACGGGCACCCATGGGGTGAAGCAGGTGGTCTTTGCCGTTCCCCGCACGCGCTACGACGAGCATCTTGCCATGTTCGAGCATGCGTTCAGCGCCTTCCCCGAGGCACCCGAAACGACGTATGCCGAGGCTGCAGCCGCAGCGGCGCGCGCCCAAGAGGCTGCGGCAGCTGCTGTCGTCGAAGACGACGAGGACGAGGACGATTGGCGCAAGTACCTGTAGGGCGAGCTGGGCTAGATGTCTGTTCGTAGTCGGCGGGCGCCTGCCGTTCGTTTCGGGGCTGACGCGCGCCCATGCCGTCCGCCTGGCGGGCGCCTTCCCTCGCGTTCGGCAGGCGTCTGCCGGCCCTCGGTAGGCGCTCGTGCTCAAAAACTGCGAAATCGATGGGGCTAACCGCTTGCCCCCTGCATAACAGAGCCGGCGAGCCCGCCTTCCATGGCAGGGCCCGCCGGCGTATCTTGTGCGCCTCTTTTGCGAGGTCGCTATCCAGCCGGGCTATAGCCGGCTTTTGCATCAGCGTTCGATGCGCTTGATCGAGACACCCTCGACGATGAGGGTCGCTCCCGCCACGATGAGGTACGCTGCGAGCAGGTAGCTCAAGACCACGCTCGTGAAGAGCGGGGTGAGGGCAAGCACGACGCCGAGGATGATGTTCACGATGCCCATCACGGTGCCTGCCGATGATCCCTCAAGCTGGTAGTAGCGCATGCTCTGAGCGAAGGACAGGCGCTCGATGCCGGTCATGATGAGCAGGAACGCGAGCAAGAAGCCGAGCGTGCTTGCGGTGAAGGACGCCGGCAGCGCGAAGAAGAGCACGCCGAGCAGCGCATTCAGGATGCCTGCGGCAAGTGTTGCCCCATTACGGAAGAAGGCAGGCGTTTGGATGTAGCTCGCAATGTTTGAGCCGCCGCGAACGATGAGCAGGCCTGCGATGAGGCCCTGGATGAGGGCGTACATGCCGAGTGGCGCCACCGCGCTCGCGATGCCCGTGAGCACGAGCACGGCGCCGAGGGCGATCATCCAAGCCTTCGCGCTTCGAATCTTCTGGTTCCAGGTGTCGATGTATTCATTCACATAGTCGTGATCGGGGTCGAACCACTGCATTGTTCCTCCTACAAAAGAAGGCCTCCCAATCGTGAGTCGACTGGGAGGCACGTTGTTATCACTCTTCTACCCTGCGGGCTGCAGGCTAATCGCAGGCGGCATAATCAGGCAGTTTTGGCTCGAGCTCCGCTATTTCTCCACGTTTGACGAATAACGTACATCTGTCAGCTCGAATCCGTTCCGGGCCCGGCTGCATGCAAGGTTCATCCGTTCGTGAAGGCTGAGCGCTCAGCGCTTGCGCGAGCCCACGGCATAGGTGTAGCGGTCCGTGGCGATGTATTGCAGGTTTACGTAGACCACAGAGCTTGAGAGGTCGAGTACGGTCTCGGTGACCTTGAGGAGCGGTATGCCGGTCTCAGTGCCGAGGAGCGTGGCGAGTTCGTCGCTCGCCTCCTCGATGCCGAACTGGTCCTCGAAACCGCCCACCTCCGTTCCGCAGTGCTCGGCGATGGTGGAGAAGAGGGAGCGGTCCTCAAGCGGCGTTTCAAGGAGAAAGCGGTACGCAAGGGGGAAGTAATCAAACTCCACGATGCAGGGAACGCCGTCAACGAGCCGCAGGCGACGAATCTCGATGAGCTGGTCGTCGTCGGTGTTCAGCATCTGCTTGATCTGCGGGCTGGCCGCACGCGTCTCGCAGCAGATGATGCGCGTGGAGGGCGCGCACCCGGTCTTGATGCAGGTTTCGGTGAAGCTGCCCGAGGTCAGCGTGCTTTCGACGTGAGCCGTCGGGCGGACGAAGGCGCCGCGCCCTTGGCGCTTGACAAGGTAGCCCTTCTCAACGAGGCGGCTGAGCGCGATGCGCACGGTGACGCGGCTCACACCGTAGAGCGCGGAGAGCTCGTGCTCGGAGGGAATCTTCTCTCCCGGCGCATAGGTGCCGTGCTGGATGCGGTCGAGCAGGTCTGCCTCAACGCGTTCCTGGAGCGTGAGGGCGCAGGAATCCTTGGGGCGCACGGTTCCTCCTTATCGGGTCGTCGGGCAAGGCGGGCTTATTGCCTCAATGGTATATCGCGAGCGGGGATGCGCATAGCGGCTTGCGGGGCGCATGTGCCGCCATGCAGGGGTTTTCCAGCGACAAAAGGGGTTCAACATGCCGTTGACCTGTGATTTCACAACGCTTGCGGAAGTATCTCGTTAAACTTGTATTAACTTGTTGTATTAGTTGCACTAAATCTTTATATTTCAAAAACACGCCTGTTGGCGTGCGATAGCCGAAGGGTGTGGGGCGCCGTGAGCGGTGGAGCGGAGGACGCGCCCATGCCGGATGAGGAGGTGGTTCAGGTGATGGACGCCAAAGGCTTCCTTTCGGTGTTCAAAGAGCGAAAGCCCGTTATGGCGATGCTGCACCTTAAGGGAGAGACCCCGGATGAAGTCCTCGAGCGTGCGAAGCGCGAGCTCGACCTGTATATCGAGGGAGGGGTCGATGCGGTAATCGTGGAGGACTACTTCGGAACGTACGGCGACATGCGCCGCGCGCTCGAGTACATCCGCGAGGCGAAGAGCGAAATCGTCTACGGCGTGAACTGCCTCAACATCGATGCCATGGGCTTTGAGCTCGCACAAGAGTTCGATGCGGCGTTCGTCCAGCTCGACTCGGTGGTGGGCCACGTGAAGCCGCGCGATGAGGAGGCGCTCGAGGCGTTTCTCGACCTGTACCGCGGGCGCTACGACGGTTGCGTGCTCGGTGGCGTGCGCTTCAAGTACCAACCGGTGCTCTCGGACCGCACGCTCGAAGAGGACCTCGCGATCGCGCAGGGGCGGTGCGACGCCGTGGCGGTGACGCAGGATGCAACGGGGCAGGAGACCTCGATCGATAAGATTCGCTCCTTCCGTGCGGGCTTAGGCGACTTCCCGCTCATCGTGGCCGCGGGCGTTACCCCCGAGAACGCGCGCGAGAGCTTGAAGATCGCGGACGGCGCGGTTGTGGGCAGCTACTTCAAGGACACCTATCACGATGACGGTGAGGTATCGCTCGATCACGTGCGCGCGATCATGGACGCGGTGCGCGCCGTGAGGGAGGAGACGGCATGATCAAGATGACGCGCGTCGACCACCGGTTGCTCCACGGCCAGGTGGCCTTTACCTGGATCAGGCAGGTGGGTGCCGACTGCATCCTCATTGCCAACGACGCGGTGGCCAAGGACGAGCTGCGCATGTCGGTGCTTCGCATGGCAAAGCCCCAGGGCGTGAAGCTCGTCATGAAGAGCGTGGACGATTCCATCAAGGCGCTTACGAGCGGCGTGACCGATAAGTACAACCTGTTCATCATCACCGAGAGCATCGAGGATGCCTGGCGCCTCTGCAAGGCCGTGCCGGCAATTCGCGAGCTCAATATCGGCGGCGTGAAGGTGGAGGACGGCAAGCGGCAGATATCCGAGGCGGTGTTCGTCTCCGATGAGGAATGTGCGCGCATCCGCGAGCTCGACGCTGCCGGCGTGCACGTGTTCGTCCAGATGACGCCGAGCGAGCGCTCGGATGAGGCTATGAAGCTCATCGGATAGGGAGGAGAAATCCATGGACAACCTGATGATGCAAACCGTATTCATTTTCTTCGTGTCCGCCTTCGGCTACTGCAACAGTTGCTTTAACAGCGCGCTGTTCAACCGCCCGCTCGTGCTTGGCACGCTTACCGGCCTTGCGCTCGGCGATGTGGCGACCGGCTGCCAGGTTGGCGCCACGCTCGAGCTCGTGTACCTGGGCGCCCAGGCCATCGGTGCGAGCAACCCGCCTGACATGACCTCCGGTTCCGTGATCGGCACCGCGTACGTGATCGCTGCGGGCACCGACGTTGCCGAGGCCGTGGCTATCGCCGTGCCGGTATCGCTACTCATGTCTATGTGGTCGAACTTCCTTATGGCGGTCGTCGGCCCCATCATGGCGGCGAAGGCGGATCAATACGCGCTTGCTTGCAACCGTCGGGGCATCGACCTCATGCATTGGGGCTTCGTGCTCATCCAGGTCATCTCTGCTGCCGCCTTCTGCGCAGCCGGGTTCTATGTGGGCACCCAGGCCATCCAGGGCATCGTCGATTCCATCCCGGCCTTCATCACCGACGGGCTCAACTACGCCATGGGCATTATCCCGGCCATCGGCTTTGCGATGCTCGCGCGCATGATCATCTCCAAGAAGCTCGCATGCTTCCTGTTCATGGGCTTCTTGCTCGTGGCGTACGGCGGGATGAACGTCGTGGGCGTTACCGCTGTCGCAGCGGTGATTGCCGCCGTGCTCGTGTTCAACACCGGTCTCTTTGCGCCCACGCAGGTCGCATCCGATGTAGACGACAACGAGTTCTAATCCCGCTTGCTTGAGAAGACCGCGAAGGAGGTTTTCGCTATGTCCGAAATCAAGATTGCGCCCGAGCGTAAGCTGACCGACCGCGACCTGCGTCGGGTGTTCTGGCGTTCCTGCATGCTCGACAGCTCGTGGAACTATGAGCGGCAGCAGAACATCGGCTACTCGTTCGGCATCGTGCCGGTTATCGAGAAGGTTTACGAGCCCGGGAGCGAGAAGCAGAAGCGCGCTTACGCCCGCTCGCTCGATTTCATGGCCATCACGCCGCAGCTCTCCACCCTCCTTATGGGCATTGATGCCGCCATGGAGGAGGAGAACGCTGCGAACGACGAGTTCGATGATTCTGCCATCACCGCTGTCAAGACCTCGCTCATGGGCCCGCTCGCCGGCATCGGCGACTCGCTCATCGCCGGTACGCTCCGCGTGATCGGCACCGGCATTGCCATCGGATTCGCCCAGCAGGGCAGCCCGCTCGGCGCCATCCTGCTGCTGCTCATCTTCAACATCCCCGGCCTGCTCATCCGCTGGTTCGGCCTGAAGTTCGGCTACCAGTACGGATCGACGTTCATCACGGATGCCGCGAAGGGCGGCCTCATGGAGAAGGTCACGTTTGCGGTGAGCGTGGTGGGCCTTGCTGCCATCGGTGGCATGGTTGCGAGCTATGTGTCGCTCGACCTGTCGATGATCACCGTTGGTAGCGGCGACTTCGCGCAGCCGATTTCCGACTACTTCGACATGATCATGCCGTGCCTGCCCCAGCTCATCGTCTTCGGCTTCATGTACTGGATCATGGGCAAGAAGTTCAAGACCACGTGGGTGCTCGTGGGAACGATCGTTGTGTGCATCGCGGCCTGCTGGATTGGGTCAATGATGGCGTAGCGACGAGCTTTCGCTCCCGGCGGAAGGCCCCGGTTCCCTTCAGGCGTGGTCCTCGCCGGCCGGCTAAGCCGACCGGCTGCGGGAAACGCCCTCAGGGAACCGGGGCCTTCCTGCGCTCAAATCCGTGTCAAAGGCGGGGTAAGTTGGCGCGGGAAACACGCTTCGGAATCCCTCAGGGCCTTCCTGCATACTTCATGCTTGTGCCTGAGGGGCTCGCATTGCGGGCCCCTCATTTCTTCTACGGGCTGCGCTTCAGTAGAGCGGTTCCTGGGGCGCTGAGTAGTAGTATGGATGGAGCGCATGTGCACGAACGATGGGGGATACGATGGCGCACATCCATATCAATCGGCTGAGCGCTCGGGAACGGGAGCAGCTTGTTGGGCGGAGGTTCTCGGTTGATGAGCTTGAGATGCTGCATGCATCGCTTCTTCGGGGTCAGCGTGCGCGCATGAGGCGACTGCGTGTGCTCATGGTCGCGCTGCCCTTGGGGTGCTTGGTGCTCGGATCGATGACCGCGAGCCTGGCGGGATGGACGGCGGCGGTGCTTGTCGCGACGGCTGCGATCCTCGTGATGGTGACTCTGTTGCTGCTGCTCGCATGGTACTTGGCGGTCGGGCTCTACGCACGCCAGTTCAACGATGCCGTGGACGAAGGATACCCCGAGCTCTTAGGCCGCCTCCACCTTTGATGGCAATTGCGGCGTGGCGGAATGGCTGGTCCCGCGCAGCCAGCTGCCGAGTGTAGCAAGTCTGGAGTTACTGGTGCCGAGCTGCCCCTGAGTGCAGCAGATAGGGAGTTATCGGCTGCACGCCGCCGCCCAACGTCGCAGATATGGAATTATCCGTGCCCAGCGCTGCAAATCTGGAGTTAAGGCCACCCACAGGGACCGATAACTCCAAATATGCAGCGCTGGACGGGGATAACTCCCCATCTGCAACGCTCAACATACCCGAAACCCCAAACTTGCCGCGTCCGTCCGGCTGATTCGCCGGGAAGGAGCAGGTGGATTTCCGGAAAAGGGAAGGCGGGTTCGCCAGAAAACGAATAGATGGTTTGCTAACCGCAGGTTAATACGCCCACATGTGGTCGACCGGCCCCGATCCGTGGCCTAGGTCGAGCCCCGCGGCGAGCGCCCCGGTGAGATACGTTTTCGCTTGGTCGATGGCTTCGGGGAGCGTCCGCCCCTGCGCAAGTCCGCAGGCTATGGCCGAGGAAAGCGTGCATCCGGTGCCATGGGTGTTCTCGGTGACCACGCGCTCGTGGCGGAACCAGGTGACCTCAGGCGCGTCGCCGGCGCCCGGGGATGGCTCTGCCAGCACATCGTTTGCATCGTTGACGTTGTGGCCACCTTTGACGAGGGCGGCGCACCCGAACCGTTCGACCAGGGCCTGTGCTACGAGTGCCTGGTCTCGGCTGCTCTCGATGCTCATGCCAGAGAGAGCCTCGGCCTCCATGACGTTCGGCGTGATGACCGTCGCGAGGGGCAATAGCCGTTCGGTAAGTGCTTCGACTGCGTCTTCGCTTATGAGGCGAGCGCCCGACGTGGCAACCATGACGGGGTCAACCACGATGTTGACGGCGCTCCAGTATTTCACGCGTTCGGCGATGGTTTCGATGATGGCAGCGGAAGAGACCATGCCGATCTTGACCGCCGCAGGGGGGATGTCCTCGAAGATGGCGTCGATCTGCTGCGCCACGAATTCCGGCGTAGCTTCCTGCACAGCGCGCACGCCGGTGGTGTTCTGGGCGGTGAGCGCGGTGATGGCAGTCTCCGCGAAGAGGCGGTGGGCTGCAATGGTCTTGATATCCGCCTGGATGCCCGCGCCGCCGCTCGAATCAGAGCCAGCGATGGAAAGGACGGCGGGGATGGTTTTCGTCTGCATGGAGCCTCGATTCGTTAGGTGGCAATCTAATGCAATACCAACTGCTAGATTACCACCCTTGTTGGCTAGAGGCTGTCCGGCGAGTGGCTGATGCCATGGGGCGTATGCGAACCCCACAATCGAGAGCTTCGGGCTGTGGGAACCCCGCTTTGCCTCAAAATCGCCGAAGCTAGCGGCGCTCAATGGACGTTCAACGAAGGAAGCAAAAGCAGGGGTGCGCGACGGCTTGATGGCTGGCGTGAATGGCCTGCAAGAGGCCGTCGCGCATTGGTGTTATCCCAGTACGACGGAAATCGCTCGATCGAGTTCGCGCGTGGCTGCCGGGATATCGTCGGCTGCGAAGATGGCGGAGACCACGGCGGCGCCGTCGACGCCGGTATCGGCGAGCACATCGAGTGTTCCCGCGTGCAGGCCACCGATGCCCACGACGGGGATGCTCACGGCGCTGCAGATTCGCGCGAGCTCGTCCTTGGTGACGTCGACCGCGTCCGGCTTGGTAGGTGTGGGGATGAGCGCTCCGACGCCGAGGTAGTCGGCACCGGCTTCTTCGGCGGCACGGGCCTCCTCGACCGTCTGGGCTGAGACGCCGACGATGGCATCGGGGCCCAAGATGCGCCGCGCCTCGGCGCAGGCGGTGTCGCTCTGGCCCACGTGCACGCCGTCTGCGCCCGCGATCCTCGCGGCCTCGACATCGTCGTCGATGAGGAAGGGGACTCGGTGGGCGCGGCAGATGGGAATGATGGTCTGGGCAAGCCTAACGATTTCCTCGGTAGAGGCGTGCTTCTCGCGCAGTTGTACGAAGGTTGCGCCGTTCTCAACCGCCTGCTCTACGCATTCGGCAAGCGCGCGCTCGCCGAGCCAGGCGCTGTCGGTTACGGCGTAGAGGTGCATGCCGCGGCGGATATCTTCCGGCGACCATGGCCCGCGCGGGCAGGGGACCTCTGTGGAGCGTTCGGGGCTATGAGTCAAAACAGACCCGTCCCATATTGACTCGGCCATGTTAGAGCTCCTCGACCTGGGCGCCGTTCATGAGCTGGTCGGCCGTCATGTTATAGGCAGCGTCGATGAGGTAGGTGCGGAAGCTCGCGTTGCCGTCGAGCTCGCCCATGCGTCCCTCTGCGACTTCGCCTGCAAGGCCCCAGCCGGCGATGGCAGCAGCAGTCGCCTCGAGCGCGTGCTCGGGGTTGGCCACCACGTAGGCGGCGATGATCGTGTCGAGCATGCAGCCCGTGCCCGTGATCTTGCCCATGATGGGACGGCCGTTTCGCACGGCGAGGGCACGGTCGGCGGTGGCGACGAGGTCGATGGCCCCCGTCACGGCGACCACGCAGCCGAGCTTGGCGGCAAGCTCGCGCACGATGGCGGCGACCTCGGCGAGGTTCTCGTCGGTCACGGCGTCGTCGGGGTTGGCGTCCACGCCGCGGGTTGCGGCTGCGGCGCCGGTGAGGGCCTTGATCTCGCTCATGTTGCCGCGAACGACGGTGATGGGCAGCTCGTCGATGAGCGCGGCGGCCGTCTCGGTGCGCATGGCAGAGGCACCGGCGCCAACCGGATCGAGCACGATGGTGTGGCCGAGCTCTCCGGCGACCTTGCCCGCCTTGTGCATGGTGGCAACGGTCCGGGCGTTCAGCGTGCCGATGTTGAGCACGAGGCCGCCGCAGATCTGTGTGATGGCGGGGGCGTCGTTCTCGTCGTCCGCCATGATGGGGGAGCCACCGCAGGCGAGCAGCGCGTTGGCGCAGTCGTTGACGGTGACGTAGTTGGTGATGCAGTGCACGAGCGGCGTCGTTGCGCGGACGTTCTCAAGCGCAGTGCCAAGCATGTTCTTATCCATGGTGAAGTCCTTTCATATTAATTAATTAACTTACTTACTTACTTACTGAAGCATCGTCGTCGACAAGGTGTTAGTGCGACGCTCGACCTCGGCGCCGACAACGTCTTGCGGGGACGCGGGATCGGCCTCACCGGCCATCATCCCGGCGCAGTTCCGCAGATGGTTCGGCGAGGCCGAACCATCGAGGACTGTTTGAGCACGGGATGAAGGCCGGTGAGGCCGATCCCGCGCCCCTCGCCAGTTTATTCCGCGCCGAGGTCGATCGTCGTGCCCTCAAACACCTTGTTGACCGTGCGAACAGCGCACATCTTGCCGCACATGGTGCAGGTCCCCTCAGTCGAGGCGGGCGATGCCTCGTAGCGGGCGCGGGCCGTATCGGCGTCGAGCGCGTAGTTCCACATCTCATTCCAATCAAGGCGGCGTCGTGCATCACCCATGCGATCGTCCACGTCGCGCGCGTGCGGCACGCCCTTCGCGATGTCGGCGGCATGCGCGGCGATCTTCGTAGCGATGAGCCCCTCACGCACATCGTCGGCGTCGGGCAGGCACAGGTGCTCTGCCGGCGTCACGTAGCAGAGGAAGTCTGCCCCGGCGCTTGCGCTAATCGCTCCGCCGATGGCAGCGGTGATGTGGTCGTAACCCACGCCGATGTCCGTCACGAGCGGCCCCAGCACATAGTAGGGGGCGCCGTGGCACAGGCGCTTCTGCAACGCCACGTTCGCAGCGATCTCGTTGATGGCCATGTGGCCCGGGCCCTCGATCATTACCTGCACGCCGGCGTCCCATGCGCGCTTCGTGAGCTTGCCGAGCTCGATCATCTCGGCTGTCTCTGCGGCATCGTTGGAATCGAAGAGGCATCCCGGTCGGCAGGAGTCGCCCAGCGAAATGGTCACGTCGTATTCGTGACAGATTTCCAGGACCTCGTCATAGTACTCATAGAAGGGGTTCTCGTTGCCGGTGACCTCCATCCAGCCGAACAGGAGCGACCCGCCGCGGCTTACGATGTTCATGAGGCGGCCGGTTTCTTTGAAGGTCTTGATGACCGAGTGATTGATGCCGCAGTGGATGGTGAGGAAGTCCACGCCGTCTTCCGCGTGCGCGCGAACGGTGGCCAGCAGGTCGTCTTTGGTGAGCTTGACGAGCGGCTTCTCCATGTAGCCGATGGCGTCGTACATGGGTACAGTGCCCACCATGAGCGGCGTCTTTTGCACGAGCTCCTGGCGGAAGAAGCGCGTCTTTCCGGAGTTGGAGAGGTCCATGATGGCATCGGCGCCCAAGCGCTCGGCGGTTGCGACCTTCTCCCACTCCACGGCAGCGTCCGCAACGTCGCCCGAGATGCCGAGGTTCACGTTGACCTTCGTGGAGAGACCCTCGCCCACGCCCGCGGGCTTGAGGCCCGCCGCGAGGTGCCGCACGTTGGCTGGAATGGCGATGCGGCCAGCGGCCACGCCTGCGCGGATGAATTCTGGATCGCGGTGCTCCGCCTCCGCTACGGCGCGCATGGCGTCGGTGATGACGCCTGCACGGGCGAAATCCATTTGCGTGACGAGCTTGTGGGCGGCTTCGCCTCCCGTGCCCGATGCAGTTGCTGCAGTTTGCGGTGCGTTCATACGCATGCTCCCTTCGTTGGCATTACCCATGTCAGGTTCCACGAGTCGGGGCGGGCGCGCCCCCTCTCAGCCTGCCGCTGCTAGGGTGGCCGTCGCGCGTTATTGCGTTCGGCCTCGCCTTCGCTCCTGCAAGCTCCCCGTTATGTTTCGCCGCGCGGCATGCACGCCGCCACGGCCCGAAGCTCATTATACGCTGGTGCGGGCAGCGCGGGCTGATCGGGTTTGGCCGATCGGACGTGGCGGGAGTCTATCGGGCTCCTATCTTGGAGGTCGACAATCGCGCTTCCCCTGCGCGTGCCTGCGATTTGAACGCTTCCAGCGATGGAGAGAACACTTGTGGGCGCATGCCATGTAGGGCGGGGAAGGGGAGATGCGTTTGAGAAGCGCTTAGTGATAGGCTCATATTGTTTCTTGGTGCAGGGAGAAAAGCGCTGTATCGGTTTTGGAGCAACGGCATGCCTGCCGGTAATTAAACGTTGCGAGGAAGCAGCCTTGTCAAAATTTAATACCTCCCCTGTCTGCGAGAATCTATCCAAATTTGCGCTAAGTCGGTCTTTTTTCCTGCAGTTCGGGTGTCGGATTTGTCAACCACGCTGGTAGACCGCCCGCGGCGAGCGCTCTATCAGCCTGTTGGGCGGTCGGCACCCGCGTTTCGCAGGAAAAAAGACCGACTTAGCGCATTTTTGGCTTCATTTGCTCGGATAGGGGGTGTATAAAAAGTCGCGACTGCATCTCATGCGGACGCGACCTCCACCGCAGCTATGGCTTCCAAGCGGCTTGCTGATCCGGCAGGTTATAAAGGAATTGAGATGCTGCCAAAGATGCAGATATTCCAGCTTTGGAGCGGTGGCTTCCTGCTTTCTGGGTGGTAATCAAGCGACGAGGCGCGCGTAATAGCTGCTGAAGCCGTTTTGAACCTGTGTCGTTCTGGCTGGTGCCGCACTGTCGGTCGCGTACGCGCCGTCCTCCTCTCAGGCCGCCATTAGGTCGGCTGTCGTTTCGGGTACAATGAACTCGTCGCGGCCCGCGTCCCGGCCCTTGGGTTCACTTGGCCGGGGCGCGGGCCCTCCGCTTACCTCGGGCTAATCGTCACGGTCACGCGGTAGGCGCGGCCATCGACCACGACGAGGAGGCGAAACGGCCCATTCGCAGGCAAGCCGCAGCCGCGTTCGTGTGGCGAATCTGGTCCTTACATAATGCTGATGCGAAGCAAGCGGGGAGCTGTCACAATGATGCGTCGATGGAAGGGGCGCTGGGGCCATGTTGGCATGGCGGCGCTAGCTGAGACGCAGGGAGTGTGCATATATGTCTAAGGCTGCAGAGCTGTATCCGCAGGATGGAAGCATTGCCGGCGCGGCACCGGGCGGCGCGGCCGAGGTTCGGGAGCGCATTGCGCGCCGTATCGAGGCCATCGAGGAGCAGGCTCCCTTTGCGGTCGAGGTCCCCGCTGCGGTGGGGCCGGCAGAGCGCGAGACCTATGGCTGGATCGATTTCGGCCACTTGCCCAACACCCGCGACCTGGGCGGGCTCGCTGCCGCCGAGGGCTCACGCGTGAAGCCGGGCTTGCTGCTCCGCTCTGGTGCGCTCGGGTTTGGCAGCGACGCGGACCTCAGGCGGCTGCGCGATGAGTACCACCTCATGCTCGTGGTGGACCTTCGCAACGACGAGGAGCTCATCGAGATTCCCGATCCCATGGATGCTTTCCCTGGCGCGCGTTACGTGCATGCCGACATTCTCGCGCGCAGCGCGACAGGTATCACGCAGGAGAAGGCCACGCGCGAGAAAATCGCCCGCGAGCGTCGTGAGTTCGAGCGCTCGATGCGCGATGACTCCGATGACAACATGGAAATCATGTACCGCTACCTGCTTATGAGTGCCTCGGGCATGCTCGGCTACCGCTCGCTCTTGCGGAACATCATCGAGCTCCCAGAGGGCGCCGCGCTCTGGCACTGCTCGGTGGGCCGCGACCGCTGCGGTCTCGCTTCTGCGCTCGTTGAGACCGTGCTCGGAGTGAGCTGGGAAGATATCGAGGCGGATTATCTGGCAACGAACATCTTCGCCACAAATGAGCAAACGTTCAGCTACCCGGCGGTTATTCGTGCCCTGCGCGCCGCCCGCGACGCGGCGAGCGAGCGCTACGGCAGCCTTATGGGGTATATCCACGAAGCGCTTGAGGTAACGCCTGCTGAGGTTGAGCAGCTGCGCGAGCGGTATCTGTCGTAGCGCGGCCGCAGCGCAGCGACGGGCGTTGCGCTGTTCGGCTCGGGCCTTTTCATGCGGACTTTTGGGTGTTATCAGCCACGCTTCACCATGCGATAGTTTGTTAGCTCGATGCCGCGGCGCGTTACCGTTTGCCGGGCAACGGCGCGGTAGCCGTGGCGTTCAAAGAAGGGCTTTGCTGTAATGGACGCCTCGACGTCGAGCGGGCGCGGCGCATCGCGCTCGAGCACGTGCAAGAGGGCGCTGCCGACCCCCTGGCCAAGGCAAGAAGCCCGCACATACAGACGGTCGATGTGGCCCTGCGCGATGTCGCCGAACCCGACCAGCTTGTCTGCGTCGTCAACTGCAACGTAGGCTCGATGCGCCGCAAGGGAGGTTTTCCAGGCTTGGATGTCGGGGTCGGCGGGCGCCCAGGCATCGAGCTGACCTGCAGAATATGCATCGGCGTTGACCGTGTGAACGGTCTCCCAGAAGAGCTCGAGAACGGCTGGAAGGTCCTCTTGCCGATAAGGCCGAATGGCGAACGGAGTATTCATGCACGGAGCTCCTCGCGCAAAAACACCAGCGTTTGCTCGCGAGCGCCTGTTTTGAGCTGTCGCTCGTCGCAAAGCTCCGGCGCGTAGCGGTAGCCGATGTTGAACCGCGCGAGGTCCTCGGCCCGTTCGATGTACTGTTCCGCCATCCATCGGACCATGGACCCACGGGCAATCTTGCTTGCGGTGGCGCGCTGCACGGGCTTTCCGCCTCGAAGGTCTTCGCCAAAGACGCAGGTAGCGATCTGTGTGGTGGGGGCCGTGTAGGGAAGAACCGCCCTGGCGTACTCGACGCTTGCGAGGTTCACGATGAGGGCGGGCTCAGTTTCCGTGGCGTCCTCGTGCGTCGCCGCGCCCTCGATTGCGTCTGCGATGCGACCGCCCCAGAACGCGTAGAGGTCGCACGCACCGTCGATCGAAAGCTTGGCGCCCATTTCGAGCCGGTAGGGCTGGACGGCATCGAAGGGCCGCGCGCATCCATAAAAGCCCGAGAGAATCCAGAGGTGGTCTTGAAGCCACGAGAGCGCATCGAGGTCGAGCACCTCGGGCGCGAGGCTCTGGTACTGAATGCCGACGTAGGAAAACGCCGCCGCCGAAACCGCGCGGGCAACATCCGGCTCATCGAGCAGCCCTTCGTCGAGAACGGGTGTGAGGTCGTGCAGCCGCTCGATGTTCTGGTTGAGGAGCTTGTCGTTTACGCGCCAGAGCTTCTTGAGGCCGTCGGCACCTTGTTCGCGCTCGATGCGAAGGAGTTCCTGGCGCAGGTGCTCCGTTGCGGTGGGGAAGGGAGGGATGCCCTGCGGCGCGAACGCGT
>LBJMC04202__coassemble_174_pt1 | contig 68257 bp, 58 predicted proteins | sample LBJMC04202__metabat2_low_PE_040 | metagenome-assembled genome bin LBJMC04202 | reverse complement strand
GTGCAAAACAACCCCGTCCCGTTTTGACTCATTCTACAGACGGAAGCTGTAATGCTTCCCCACCACATGCTGGATGCCTAAAAACATCGGGTTGCCGTATTGGTCGAGATACTCGCCGCGCACCGAAAAGAGCGGTTCGTTTTCCGGCACCTGCAACAACCCCGCAAGCTCGATGTCCGCGCGCTCCATGCTGAGCACGCAGGAGTCGCTGTTGCGCGGGACGAGCCCGCAGCGCTCCTCGATCAGGCGAAAGATGGAGCAGCCGTCGAGGTCGCTCTCAAGCAGGAACTGATACCGTTCTGGATCAAAGAAATTGTCCTCCACCATGAGAGGCCTGCCGTCTGCCGTGCGCACGCGCTTCACGCGCACCGCCCGGCCATCGCACGCGCCGCCGAAGAACGCCGCGCCACCATCGGGAAGCGGCGCGAGCTCGCGCGTCACCAAAACGGCGCCGGGGACCACGCCGTTGGCCTCGCAGGTAACCGAGAAGCTTTGCACGATGTCATCGTTTTGGAACGACGACGGCCCCTCCTCCGCCTCGTTGACGAACGTGCCCTTGCCCTGCCGCTTGGTAAGCTTCCCCTGCTTCACCAGCTCCTCTACGGCACGGCGCACGGTAATGCGGCTCACGTCGTAGATATCCCCCAAGTCCGCTTCCGAGGGAATCTTCTCACCGGGGCGATAGAGCCCGGAAGCGATATCGTGCACGATATCGTCCATAACTTGCTGATAAAGCGGACTCGATGACCGGGGGTTGAGCTCAGATGGCATAAGACGACGCTTTCTGTGACGAACGGAAGAGACGGCGCACCGAAGCTAAGACATGGAAGCGTTCGCCACACACGTATCATTCGTTATAGGTTGTATTAGTATAACAGCTTATAGATGCGCACAAGAGACGAGGACGCACGACGTGGCTCGCTCCGGCAGGCGACCAGGCCGCCTAGCGGGCGAACGCGCCCAACAGATCGGGAATGCCGTCGATCACGATATCGGCCTCGTCCTGCGAGAACCCGAAGCGCTCCTCGCGCTTGGCGACCACGGTTAGGCCCGCGCGCTTCCCCGCCTCGATGCCGTACCGGGAGTCCTCAACGCAGCAGCACGCCGAGGCGGGCAGGCCGAGCACGTCGATGGTGTGCAGGTAAATCTCGGGATTAGGCTTGCTCTCGTGGAACTGCTCGCCGCTCACGATAGCTTCGAATGCGTCCGCGATGCCGCATTGGCCGAGCACGTCTACGATGTTATCCATAGGAGATGAAGATGCGAGTGCCAGTCGCACCCCGCGGTCGCGAAGGGCCCCGAGCGTCTCGGCCACGCCGGGGTTCAGCATCCCGGCGTAATCGTATACAGTCCCCTCCGTCCAGCGGTTGAAGAGCGCCACCGCGTCTCCGGGCGTGAAGGACCCCAAGCCGTTGCGCTCGAACCATCGCGCGAGCGACGTCGTGAACGTCTTTTGCGACGAGCCCACCAAGCCGAAAATCTCGGCCTTCGTGACATCGAGCCCTCGGGCGCCGAACACCTCGATAAGCTCCTCGGCATATGCTGCCTCGGAATCGATCAGCACGCCGTCCATATCGAAAATGACTGCAGAAAATGGAAATGCCTCGGTCACGTTGCCCCTCGCCTTCTTTCTCTCCCGTTCGCTATGGCGCCCTTCATCGCTCCCGCCGCTTCCGCACGCGTGCGTAGGGTTTGAGCAGGAACGAAAAATGCGTCTCGGAAAGCACGATCGACGTGAAGATGAGCGCGAAACCGGCCACGAGGCGCATCGTCAGCTGCTCGCCGGCGAAGAGCACCGAGAAGAGGACTCCCGACGGCGATTCGAGCGAAAGCAGCAGCGACCCCGTGGACGAGGGAACGTGCGCAAGGCCCAGATTCTGCATGAGCATGCCGAGGCACGTGCAGCAAAGCGCCAGGAACAGGATGGTGCCCACGAGCTCAGGCGTCCACGAGACAGCCGTGACCGGAGGCTCAGTGGCGAGCGACGCGACAGCATCCATGACGCCTACGGTGAGAAACATCCAGAACGTGATGACGTTCACATCGAGCTCGCGCCCGTACTTCGCCGCCGTCGCGATCTGGAGAGCGAAAAACACTGCGCCGATAAGCGTTAATGCATCGCCTCGCTGCATGGAGAAGCTGTCGAGCGCCACGAGCGCGATGCCCGCCACGCAGAGCGCCGCCGCGCCCACGTTGAAGCGCGTGAGCGGCTCGCGCGCCATGAGATAGCTTACGAAGGGTACGAGGATGCAGTAGGTACCCGTGAGAAAGGCGTTCTTCCCCGCCGTGGTCTCGGCCAGGCCGAACGTCTGGAAGGCGTAGGCGAGCCCCAAGAAGACGCCCATGGCGCAGCCCACGACGATGTTCCGGCGGTTGAAGTGGACGCGGATGCGCTTCATGAAGAGCACGAAGAGAACCGCGGCCGAGATGAGGAACCGGCATGCGAGCAACATAAACGTCGGGATGCTGTCGAGGGTATCCTTCATGATGAAGAATGAATACCCCCACATGAGAGCCATCACCACGAGCATGAGCTTCCAGAACAGCGGCGAACGGGCACCAGCGCCGCGCAGGAAGCCGGGTGCACGATCCTCGGGCGCTACCGGCGCATCGCCGCCGAGCATCTTCAACCGATCAGACATCTCCCCCCCGCCCCTCCTCTACAAAACGCCATCCTCGTATAACGTCATTCCGCGTCGAAACGCCGCCGCCATGAAAGCAGCCGGGCTGGATTCTATCATGTTCGATAGCCTCCAACCCGGCCGATGGGCCCGATGCGGACGATGAATCGTAGACACCGGGTGTCTACGATTCATCCTCTGTCCCCAAGCGCGACGGGGCGGCCGCAAGCGACCGCCCCGCGCCTGACCTTGCGAGCAGCGCTACTTGCGATGCGCGCGATAGAACTGGATGAGCGCCTGCGTGGAGGCGTCCTGGGCAGCCAGCGCCTCGTCGTCATGGAATGCAGGCGTAATCTGCTTGGCGAGCTGCTTGCCAAGCTCGACGCCCCACTGATCGTAGGAGTCGATGCCCCAGACCGTGCCCTCAACGAACGTGATGTGCTCGTAGAGCGCGATGAGCTCGCCGAGCGCGAACGGGGTGAGCTCGTCACCGAAGATCGAGGTCGTGGGACGGTTGCCCGTGAAGCAGCGCGCCGGCACAATCTCTTCCGGCGTGCCCTCGGCGCGCACCTCGTCGGCCGTCTTGCCGAAGGCGAGGGCCTTGGTCTGCGCGAGGAAGTTGCCCAGGAAGAGCTCATGAACATCCTGGTCGCCGTCCTTGGCGGGGTGCGCCGTGTTGGCGAAGGCGATGAAATCGGCGGGGATCATCTGCGTTCCCTGATGGATGAGCTGGTAGAACGCATGCTGGCCGTTCGTGCCCGGCTCGCCCCAGAAGATCTCGCCCGTCGTGGAGGTTACCGCGGTGCCGTCCCAGCGAACGCCCTTGCCGTTGGACTCCATGGTGAGCTGCTGCAGATACGCCGGGAAGCGGTGCAGGTACTGCGTGTAGGGCAGCACGGCATGGCTCGCCGCGCCGAAGAAGTTGACGTACCACACGTTCATGAGGCCCATGAGCGCGACGACGTTCTCCTCGAGCGGCGTGGAGCAGAAGTACTCATCGATGGCATGGAAGCCCTCGAGGAACTGCTGGAAGCGCTCGGGACCGAACGCGATGATGAGCGAAAGGCCCACGGCGGAGTCGACCGAATAACGGCCGCCCACCCAGCTCCAGAAGCCGAAGGCGTTCTCGGGGTTAATGCCGAACTCGGCCACGAGGTCGAGTGCGGTGGACACGGCCACGAAGTGCTTCTCGATGGCATCCGCGTCCTGCTCAGCGGAGCCGTCGATGGCGCCGGCGTCCTTGAGCGCGGCGAGCATCCATGCCTTGATCTCGCGCGCATTGGTGAGCGTCTCGAGCGTCGTGAAGGTCTTGGAAACGATGATCACCAGCGTGGTCTCGGGATCGAGACCGCTGAGCTTCTCCGCCGCATCGTTAGGGTCGATGTTCGAGATGTAGCGGCAATCGATGCCAGCGTCGGCATAGGGCTTAAGCGCCTCGTAGACCATGACGGGGCCGAGGTCGGAACCGCCGATGCCCACGGACACAACGTGCTCGATGCGCTTACCCGAGACGCCCTTCCATGCACCGGAACGAACCTTCTCGGCAAAGGCGTACATGCGGTCGAGCACCTCGTGCACGTCGGCCACGACATCCTGGCCGTCGACGATGAGCGTGCCCTTCTCGCTCGCGGGACGACGAAGCGCGGTGTGCAGCACGGCGCGGTCCTCGGTTGTGTTGATGTGGACGCCCGAGAACATCTCGTCGCGGCGCTCCTCGACGCGCACGGCGCGGCCAAGGTCGGCGAGAAGCTTCACGGTCTCGTCGGTGATGAGGTTCTTCGAGAGGTCGAAGTGGAGATCACCGGCCTCGAAGGAGAGCTTGTTCACGCGGTCGGGGTCCGCGGCGAACCAATCCTTAAGGCTGATCCCCTCCTCTTCCAAGCGGTCGTGATGCTCCTTGAGCGCCTTCCATTCCGGTGTCTGGACTGCGTCGATCGGCGAGGGGACAGATGCCATAGCTTCCTCCTTGTTTGTGGCCGTAGCGCCCGCATGCGCGGACATTCCCTATTCTAGCGCAGCGCGCAGGGGCAGCGAACCGTGCACTCAGCCAGAAGGAGTTTTCTCATCTGCGAAACAGCTGTCCGCTCGATTTGCTATAGTCATGACATCAAGAAATAGAACGTATGTTTGCTATGAGTCGAACGGGAATGCGAGGGAGGCGCCATGGACGAAGCAAGGGAACGCGATGGTGAGCGCACCTACCTGTGCATCGACCTCAAGACGTTCTACGCCTCGGTCGAATGCATCGACCGAGGGCTCGACCCGTTCCTCACCAAGCTCGTGGTAGCCGACCCCACGCGCGGCGATACGACCATCTGCCTGGCCATATCGCCTGCCATGAAAGCGCTCGGCGTGCGCAACCGCTGCCGCATCTTCGAGATTCCGCGCGGGATCGAATACATCAAGGCCATGCCGCGCATGCGGCGCTATATGGAGGTGTCGGCGCGCATCTATGGCGTCTACCTGCGCTACGTAAGCCCCGACGACATCCACCCCTACTCCATCGACGAATGCTTCATCGATGCGACGCCCTACCTTAAGCTCTACGACATCGACGCGCGCAGCTTTGCCGAGAAGCTCATGTCCGAAGTGCGGCGCGACACGGGCGTCTGCGCTACAGCGGGCATCGGGCCGAACCTCTTCCTCGCCAAGGTGGCACTCGACATCACCGCCAAGCACGTGGCTGACAACATAGGCGTGCTCGACGAAGAGTCGTTCCGAGCGCAGATCTGGCCGCATCGGCCCATCACCGACATCTGGGGCATCGGCCCCGGCATTGCGGCGCGGCTTGCCAAGTACCACGTCTACGACCTTATGGGGGTCGCCGCGCTCGACGAGCAGATACTCTACCGCGAGTTCGGCGTCAATGCGGAGTACCTCATCGACCATGCCTTCGGCCGCGAGCCCACCACCATCGCAGAGATTCAAGCCTACCGCCCGGCAGCCTCGTCGTACGTGAACGGGCAGGTGCTGCCCTGCAACTATACGTTCGAAGAGGCCCACACCGTGCTCAAGGAGATGATCGATGCCTCGGTGCTCGAGCTCGTGGAACGCGGGCAGGTCACGAACCATATCTCGCTTTCGGTGGGCTATGCCGCAGGCGCGGGCGGCACGACCATGGGCGACGGGCTGGCAAGCCCCTCGCGCGCCAATCCGGGCGACGTGTTCGTCGGCGAGCACGGCAAGCGCCGGCTGGGGCCGAAGGGCTACGGACGCGCCGGCGGATCGCGCAAGCTCGCGGGCTTCACGAATTCATACCGCAAGCTCATGGCCGCCTTCGATGAGCTGTGGAGTGAGCGCGTGAGCAGAGACGTTCCCATCAGGCGCATGAGCGTGGGGCTCGGCAACCTCGTTCCCGAGGAGTTCGCAACGATAGACCTCTTCACCGACGTGGCGACCGATAAGCGCGAGCACGACCTACAGCGAGCCATGCTCGCGGTGAAGGGCAAGTTCGGCAAGAACGCGCTCCTGCGCGGCATGAGCCTCACCGAGAAGGCCACGGCGCGCGAGCGCAACGAGCAGGTGGGAGGGCACCATGCATGATGGGCAACCGCCGCGCACAACCGCAAACGGACGCGCCCGGGCCGACCGCGCGGCACAGTTCATGCCGTTTGCCGCGCTCCGCGGCTACTATGAGCTCTTGCACGAGGCCGCCCGGGTGCCCGAGCCCCGGCACGAGCTCACCGAAGAAGAGTCGCTCGAGCTCTCGGCCGTCGTCCAGCGCGTGCGCAAGCGGCAGGTGGTGCGCGTGCGCTACTACGACCGCGATGCCTATACGGAACTCACCGGCTGCGTGTCCCATATCGACCTCGCGGCCCGCGAGCTCTGGGTGGTAAAAACGCGCATTCCGCTCGACGACATCGTTCGTCTCGAAATACTCGAAGAGCCGTAGGACGAGTCGCGGCACGTGAGCCTAAACGGCGAAGGGCCACTCCCCTGCTGCGAGCGCCTCGATCGCAGCCGCCACGGCATCGTCCTCGCAGCGCCCGATATGCCAGCGAGCAGCCGCACTTGCTTCGGGTGTCGCGTTCCCCACGGCGACGGGATGTCCCGCGACGCGGAACATGGTCAAATCGTTGCCCGCATCGCCGAACACGACCGCCTCCTCAACAGAGATGCCCACATGATCGCAAAGGAACTGCAGGGCCGTACCCTTATTCCATCCCGCAGGCATGATGTTCAGATACCCCGCCATCGGGACGTCGAAATCGATACCCTCAATCGAGCGGTTCAAACGCTCGCAGAGCTCAACGGTAGCGGGCATGTCACGAGGAGCGAACACGTTGACCTTCAGTGCATCGAAATCCGGAAGGCACCCAAGCGGGCGGCAGGCCTTTGCGTAGCCCGGCATAACGGCGGCAAGGTCGCCAACGTCGCCGCAGCAAAGGTACGGGAGCGCGCCATCGAAAGCGACGATCCCCGCTCTGGGTTCTTCGGCAAGAACGTCCATGAGCTGCTCCAACGCGGCACGCGGCGGGCGCCGTTCGCAGATCTTCTCGCCCTCGTGATAGACCTCAAGGCCGTTCGTCGCAACGCAGGTGAGGCAGCACGAATCGTCGCCCGCAAAAAATGCGGGAATTTGACGGAGCCCGCGTCCGCTTGCAGGGCCAATGACGATCCCCGCCTCCCGCGCCGCGTGGAAGGCCGCAACGGTCCGCGCCGAGACGCTCTTGCTTCCCGGGGGCATAATCGTTCCGTCGATATCACTCATGATGAGCCGAATGCGCTCCATAGGTTCCCTCCGTCTACGCGCCGCGCCATGATATCTGTTTCCATTATGACGCAGTCTGCGGCGTCTCAGATGCGAAGGGCAGCACCTTGGCACATCCGTCTCTCACGCTTTCAACTTGGGGCAAGAATGTGTCGTTAAGGCGACGAATATGGGCCGATAACGGTACATTCGTGCCCAAGAATGAACGACGGGAACGGGCTTTCGCAGACGGCCCGTTCTTCTGGGTGCGGCAGGGCCGGCCGTCGTGCTACCCTCAAGGAGGTCGGTGGGGCAAGCACGCCTCGGCCGGTACCAAGTACGAATACCACAAGATGGGAGCCCCCATGAACGACTTCTCCTTTTTCTCCCCCACGCGCATCGTCTTCGGCAAGAACGCACTCGAATCCATAGGCTCCGAGCTCGGCCGCATCGGCTGCGCCACGGCGCTCATCATCTACGGCGGAGGCTCCGCCCGCGCTGCCGGCACGCTCGGCCGCGTGGAGGCGTCGCTCGATGCAGCCGGCATCGCCCACGTCGAGCTTGGTGGCGTGCGGCCCAACCCCGAAATCACGCTCGTTCGCGAGGGCATTGAGCTCGCGCGCTCCGAGAAGGTCGACGTGGTCGTGCCCGTGGGAGGCGGCTCGGTCATGGACACCGCCAAAGCCATCGCGCTCGGAGCGGTCTACGACGGCGACGTGTGGGACTTCTTCGTGCATCGCGCGGCGCCCACCGAGCGCATTCCCGTGGCAGCCGTTCCCACTCTCCCCGCCTCGGGCTCCGAGGCCTCGAATTCCTCGGTGATCAGCAACGACGCCGAGCACCTCAAATGCGGCATCAACACCGACCTCAACCGTCCCGTCGCCGCTTTCATGGACCCTGAGCTCACCTATACGCTGCCGCCCTATCAGACGGCCGCCGGCGCAGTCGACATCATCTCGCATGTCATGGAGCGCTTCTTCTCGGGCGAGCCCGCCGTGCCCGTGACCGACCACATCGCCTGCGGCATCATTCGCTCCGTCATCGAATGCGCCCCGCGCGCCCTGGCGCAGCCGGACGACTACGATGCCCGCGCGAATCTCATGTGGGCGGGCACCCTCGCCCACAACGGCCTCGCCGGATGCGGCGTCAACGTTCCCGGCAGCCGCGACGGAGACTGGACCTGCCATGGGCTCGAGCACGAGCTCTCGGCCCTCGACACGAGCATCACGCACGGCGCGGGCCTTGCGGTGATCTTCCCGGCATGGATGCGCTACGTGTGGCGCGAGCATCCCGAGCGCTTCCTCACCTTCGCGCGCGAGGTCTTCGATATCGAGGCCGTGGACGGCTCAGACGAGGCGATCGAAGACGCCGTCACCGCAACGATCGATGAGCTCCAGGAGTTCTTCGTCTCGCTTGGCATGCCTCGCACCCTGGGCGCGTTCGACGTGCATGAAGACGATATCGAGCGCATGATCCCCGGCCTCACGCTGAACCGCGGCGAAGTCTTCGGAAGCTTCAAGCAGCTCACGCTCGACGACGCGCGTGCCATCTATCGCAGCGCGCTGTAGCGCACCAGCCGCGCCATCCATCGCAGCCGCGCGGTAGCCCATGCCAGCCCATGCGCCGCACCCATGCCCGGCCCGCCCTGCTCCACATGCCGCGCCCGACACGCGATACGCGAAGCGTGCAAACGGGGCCCCGTGTTTGCCGCTTCCGCGGACCAAAACGGCAAGATCCGGGACCCCGTTTCGGGATACGACCAGGGACGCTCTGCGTCGGGACGCGAAGCGGGGTACAACCACGCGTTGAAGTGTTGCCGGCGCATGGGCGCTCTGTCACGCTTGTGCTCCTGCATCACGATAGGGGGCCTTATGAGGAACATCTCGAGACGAGGCGTCTGCGCCGCGCTCAGCCTTGGCGCGCTCAGCCTGGCAGGCTGCCAGAACACCGCCAACCAAAACGAGCCTGCGGACGACGCACCGACAATCAGCGATTCCGCTGGAACGGGCCACGCGGCAGACGAGCCCGTCGAGGAGCCGGAAGACGCATCGTCTTCGGAGCCCCAGGGCACGGTCGAGCGCCTGCTCGCCACCATGACGCTCGAGCAAAAGGTGGCCCAACTCTTCCTCGTTACGCCCGAGCAGCTCACCGGCGTATCCAAAGCCACCGTCGCGGGCAGCAAGACCGAGCTCGCCCTGCAAGAGATTCCTGTTGGCGGCCTCGTGTACTTCAAGCAAAACATCGTCGAGACGACCCAGACGCTCGGCCTCATCTCCGGCACGCGCGAGCTTTGCTGCGCAGCGGGTGCCGGAATCGCCCCGTTCCTCGGCGTCGACGAGGAAGGTGGACCGCTTGTCGCGCGCGTCGCCAACTCCGGCGCCTTCGATGTTGAGCACTTCCCCAACATGGCCGACGTGGGAGCCAGCGGCGATCCGGTACACGCCGCGCGCGTAGGAACATCGATTGGGTCCTACCTGCACGAGATCGGCTTCAACCTCGATTTTGCCCCGGTGGCGGACGTGCTCACCAACCCGGAGAACACCGCCATCGGCAAGCGGTCGTTCGGATCCGACCCGGACTTGGTGGCCCAGATGGTTGGGGCAGAGGTTGCCGCGATGCTCGAAACGGGCACGCTGCCCTGCGTTAAGCACTTTCCCGGACATGGCGATACGGCGGGCGACTCGCATACCGGTGCCGTTTATGCCGAGCGCACGCGCGACGAGATTGAATCATGTGAGTTCGAGCCGTTCCGTGCGGCTATCGATGCCGGCTGCCCCATGGTCATGGTTGGACACATCGAGACGCCCAACTTCGCGGCAGACGGCCTGCCCGCATCGCTTTCGCGCGTCATGATGCACGACGTCCTCCGCGAAGAGCTCGGCTTCGACGGCGTCATCATCTCGGATTCATTCGCCATGGGAGCCATCACCGAGAACTACGAACCAGCCGATGCCGCAGTCCGCTTCTTCGCTGCAGGTGGCGATGTCCTGCTCATGACCCCCGACCTTCATGCCGCCCATCAAGGCGTGCTCGACGCCATCGCCACGGGCTCGCTCACAGAGGAGCGCATCGACGATAGCGTCCGGCGCGTGCTCACGGTGAAGCAGCGGGCGGGAATCATCGTCTAGATAAGAACTGATCTGGGCGACCCGGAGCTGAGCCCGGCGCCTCTCTGCCCCTGCGACCAGAAGTGCAGGCTCAGCCCGATTCTGCGCAGAGCGCACAAGGAAGGCTATGCCGCGCACTCGCACGTCACGCCGCAAGCTCGCGCAGAAGCCTGATCTCCGCTGCGTAGCCGGCAAGTTCGTTCGGCGTCTCAAGAATGAACGGCAAATCACGAAGAGCCGGATGGCGCGTCACGGCGGCGAAAACGCCTAGGCCTCCACCAAGCTCCTCGCACCCGAGGTACCCATCCCCGATGCGCGCATGGCGATCCTTGTGCGCGCCGCAAGGGTTTTTGGAATCATTCACGTGCACAGCGTACAACCGCTCGAGCCCAACGACCTGGTCGAATTCCCTCAGCACTCCATCGAGGTCATGGATGATATCGTAGCCCGCATCGCTCACATGGCACGTATCGAGGCATACCCCCAGGTTTCCGGCAAGCTCCGGGCGGCGCTCCTCAACGAGCGCGATGATGCGGGCGAGGTCCTCGAAGCGCCCGCCCACCTCGGTTCCCTTGCCCGCCATGGTCTCGAGCAGCACGCGCGTGCTCTGCCCCTCGAACATGATGTGGCCGAGTGCCTCGGCTATGCGCTCGATGCCCCGCTCCATCCCCTGCCCCACATGCGCGCCAGGGTGAAAATTGTAGAACGTGCCTGGAAGAAGCTCGAGCCGCTCGAGGTCCTCGCGCATACCCTCGAGCGCGAACTCCCGCGCGCGCTCCTTCGCCGAGCATAGGTTGTAGGTATAGGGAGCGTGCGCCACGAGCGGGCCGAACGCATGCTCGCGCGCGATGCGCCGAAGTTCCGCGACATCATCGGGATCCGGCACCTTTGCCGTGCCGCCGCGCGGGTTGCGCGTGAAGAACGCAAAGGTATTCGCCCCGATCTGGAGCGCCGTCCTTCCCATGGCCGCGTACCCCCGCGAAATCGACAGATGACATCCGATCGTGAGCATGGAATTCCTCCTCATCGCCTCTCATGATGAGGCATGGTACCCGAATGGGAGAACATTCGAGCGCCTCGCCGCCGGCCGAGCACGTAGCCTCAAGACGCTCGCCGCAACCCTCTCCGAGCGCGCTCACCCCTTCCGGCAGGCGATGAGCTTGATCGCGGCGCCGATCGGGCCCGGAGTGAGCCGGCGCTGCACATCGAGCAGGCGATCGGGAATCTCGATATGCTGCGGGCAATTCGAAAGACACGCCCCGCAGCGCACGCAATTGCTCGCGAGCTTTGGGGAACCCGTGCGCACCGCCGATGCCGTGAAGTATTGTGAAACGCCGGTGAACCAGCTATGGGCGAACGACGCGTTGTACGCGGCGAAGCACCCGGGAATGTTGATGCCCCGGGGGCAGGGCATGCAATAGTTACAGCCGGTGCAGGGCACACGGTTCGAGCGCTCAAACACCTGCAGAACGCGCGCCACGGCCTCGTGCTGAGCCGCCGAAAGCGCGCCCGGAAGTGCGGCGGTCGCGATGCGCGCGTTCTCGTCCACCATCTCGGGGGCGGTCATCCCCGAGAGCACTATCGTGACCTCGGGATGGTCCCACACCCACGAGAGGCCCCAGGCGGCAGGCGTCGTGAGCTCGACCGCACCCGGCCCCTCGCCCACCATGCGGTCGGCAGCCTGATCAAAGATGCGGCGCGCGGAGGCGGGGAGCTTCCCGGCAAGCCGCCCACCGAGAAGCGGCTCCATCACGAAGACCGCGAGCCCGCGTCCGGCAGCAGCGACGAGCCCCGCCGTTCCCGCCTGATAATGCTCGTTCGCATAGTTGTACTGGATCTGGCAAAAATCCCAGTCGTAAGCGTTGAGCACGAGGGAAAAATCGCCCGCGCTGCCGTGGTAGGAGAACCCGATGGCCCCGATCCGCCCCGCCGCCTTCTGGCGAGCAATCCATGCCTCGATGCCGAAGCCGACAAGCCGCATCCACTGAGCCGGGCTCGTAATGTTATGGATGAGGTAATAATCGATGCGGTCCGTTCGCAAGCGGCGCAGTTGCTCGTTGAAGATGCGATCGAGGTCCGCCTCATCCTTGCACGACGCATGGGGAAGCTTAGTCGCGAGAAACACTTGGTCGCGCAGGCCCAGGTGCTCGAGCGCCGCACCCACCACGGCCTCGTTTCCCGGATACAGATATGCCGTGTCGAGATAGTTGACGCCGCGCTCGACGGCGCGCGCGATGATGGCCTCCGCCCGGCGCTGGTCGGGCCTGCCAGGCACGCTGCCTGGAAACCGCATACAGCCGAGCCCTAAAACCGAGAGCCTGCGTCCGGTCCTGGGATCAGCTCGATACTGCATGGCGCTCCTCCTGGCTACGAATCTGTCGCAGCCAGTATAGCAACACAACCGCCCATCAAACGCCCGGTGATGGCGGCCAGCGGGATCATGCCTCGCGTGCCTCGTCCACGAGGCGCTCGCTCTTTCGCTCGAGCTCGCGAACGACCTCGGATGCGGCAAAGGCCGCCACTGCACCCAGCACCATGAGAAGCACTGCCGCCATCTCGCCCATTCCAACCTCCCCGCCACCGCAGGGCACCCAGACCCTGGAACCCCATGCGGAAAATGCGTTACGCGCTTTGAAAACCTCGTCAACAACCTTAGAATCGATGGGGCAATGGCGCGCAAAGCGCGTGTAAGCGAACGGAAAAGAAGAGATATCGGCTCGAATGAAAGCGGGCAACTCGCGGAAAAGCGCGCAGCCGCCCGATTCACGCATCGATCCGAATAGAGGCAGAAAAGAGGACGGCGTGAAGGTGACCATTTATACCGATGGATCCGCCCGCGGAAATCCCGGCAACGGTGGCTACGGCGCCGTGCTCTCGTTTACCAACAGCCAGGGGCAATCCTTCACGCGCGAGCTTTCCGAGGGCTTCGAGCGCACCACCAACAACCGCATGGAGCTTCTCGCCGCAATCGTGGCGCTCGAGACGTTGAACCGCCCCTGCGAGGTCGAGCTGCACTCGGATTCCCAATACCTCGTCAACGCCTTCAACAAGCACTGGATTGAAGGCTGGCAGCGCCGTGGCTGGAAGACGGCAGCCAAGAAACCCGTTAAGAACATCGATCTTTGGCAGCGCCTCCTTGCCGCCATGGAGCCCCATCGGGTCTCATTCATCTGGGTCAAGGGCCATGCAGGACATGAACTCAACGAACGCTGTGATGAGCTCGCCACGACGGCTGCCGATTCCGGCAACCTCCTCGTCGATACCGGCTTCACCGACGCCGACTAGCTCTTCGAGACCATACCGAATGGGGACAGCTCCCCTTTGCTCTTAGGGAAACACTGATCATGAGGCGCCGGAAGCATCCGCCCCATCGAGGTTTCAACTTTTGGGCACTTCCCCGCGCGGCGGACGGGCACGGGCGGGCGAGGGGTGGGAAAAGGCGCAGCTCAGGCGGCTGGCACCCTCCCGGATGCGGCACGGCTACCCGGGCCCTCCTCCCCGAAGTGCCCAATAGCTGAAATCGCGATCGCCCCGGAGGGAATATCAGCGCTTCCCCAGGCGCACGTGAAGCGATGTGCCCCACCCGCCGATTCGCGAGTACATGTGCCCCACCCGCCGATTCGCGAGTACAATACCCTCAAGCGAGTACGGTTGCGGTGGGGGCCGCCGGATGCTCCGCCCCGACGGGCTCCGCAGCGTGGGACAGCTTGGTTGCCCGACGCGAGAACTGCCCGAGCCGGGTCCGAACATCCCGACCGCCCGTCCGCGAAGCCACGACAGATAGGAGCCCCATGCGCATCGCAACTATCGGAACCAGCGCCATCACCAGCGATTTCATCGAAGAGATCAACGCGAGCGACCGTGCCGTGTTCGTCGGCACGCTTTCGCGCGACTTCGAGCGCGCAAAGGCATTCACCGAGGCGCGCGGCGGCTCACACCCCTTCACCGAGCTCGAGGATCTCGCCGCCAGCAACGAGGTAGACGCCGTGTATCTCGGAAGCCCCAACGCACTCCACGCGTCGCAGGCCCTCACCTGCATCGCGGGCGGCAAGCACGTGATCGTCGAGAAGCCGCTGGGCGCGAACGAGCGCGAGGCGCGCGCTGTATTCGATGCCGCCGAGAAGGTCGGCGTCGTGGTGCTCGAAGCTATGCGCCCCCTGCACGACCCCGCCTTCGTTGCCGTGCGCGACCTTATGCGCAACCTGGGCCGCATTCGCCGCGCCGATCTTCATTTTGGCAAGTATTCATCTCGCTACGACGAAATTCTCGCCGGGAAGCACACCAACATCTTCGATTGCGCGATGGCCACCGGCTCCCTCATGGATATCGGCGTCTACACCGTCGAGCCGCTTATCGAGCTCTTCGGCGCGCCCGAATCCGTTCTCGCGGCTCCCGTTCTCCTCGATGAGGAAACTCGCGGCCTCACCCATGGCCCCCTCGATGGATCGGGAGTCATCATCGCCCGCTATGCCGACTTCGTAGCAACGCTCCACTTCTCCAAGATCACCAACGACCGCCTGCCGTCGCAAATCGAGAGCGAGACCGCAACGCTCACCTTCGACGGCATCTCGGTACCCACATGGGCCCGCGTCGAGCATCGGGGTACCGCGGTGCGTGCGGCGGCGAAGCAGGTGCATGTCGAAGAGGGCGCCCGCACGGAGGAGCTCGAGCTTCCGCAGGTGCCTAACACCATGGTTTACGAGCTCAGCGATTTTTGCGACGCGGTCGACGCGGTTCAAGTTGGCTCCGACCCGCTCGACGCGCCGGCAGGCCCCTTCGGGAACGTTCGGCACTATCGCGACGTCACGCTGGCTTCTCTCGCCCTCATGGACGAGGCGCGCCGCCAGATGGGCGTGTCCTTCCCCGCCGACGCGCTGGCAAGCGATGCGCCCGAAGCAGGCGAACGATAGCGAGCGAAGGGAGCGCACGATGGGTATCATCGACCGCATCCGCGCCTATGCAGGGCAAGGCGGGAGCGACGCGGAGCGCGCAGGCGGTCCTTCAGGCAGCGCCGCCCCAAGCAGCCAGCGCAGCCCCCTAGAACTCTGCACCATCAAGGAGCTTCAGAGGGCGCTCGCCCAAGACGGCGGCGCGCCGGTCCGCTATCGCTTCCTCTTCACGGGCAACGTGCAGGGCGTGGGATTCCGCTGGACCAACCAGGGAACGGCCAGGGAGCTCGGACTGACGGGCTGGGTCCTCAACCTGAACGACGGATCGGTCGAAATGGAGATCCAGGGCCCAAGCGGCGCCATCATCAAGCACCTCGACACCGTCCACGCCTATTACTCCCGCATGCGCTGCCGCGTCTGGCTCACCGAGGCGCAGGCGCTTGACGTCCAAAGCAACGAAACCGGCTTCTCCGTGCGTTATTAGTGGGCACCTTGCGGTGCACGTGTAAATGTTAGTAATATACTCATATACAATGACGTGCGCGGATGCTGCGCCGGCACGTCAGTCTTGTAGTTGCGGCCGCGCTCACCCGCCGAGCCGCGGCCGCACGCCAGCCTGGTAGCCGCGGCCGCACGCACCCGCCGAGCCGCGGCCGCACGCCAGCCTGGTAGCCGCGGCCGCACGCACCCGCCGAGCCGCGTTTCGCGCCGCTGTGTGCGCGCAACAGGGCAAACCCGCGCAGCGCACGTCGCGCAGAAGCGCGAGCAACCACGACGGCAAGGAGGCTCCGATGGCCGTACAGCGACGCAATACCCGGCAGCGCCGGCTCGTCCTCGATGCCGTTCGAGCCCTGCACAACGGCCATCCCACCGCCGACGATGTGTTCGTCGAGGTCCGGCGCCACGACGGCCGCATCAGCCGGGGAACGGTATATCGCAACCTCTCGCTGCTCTCCGACGAGGGCATGATCCAGCAGCTTAAAACACCGGGTGGAAGTCGTTTCGACGACCGCTGCGACCACCATGCCCATCTTATCTGCACGTCGTGTGGTACCGTGAGCGACCTCGACCTCCCCTACGATGCCGGCGCAGACACCGGCTGCGCCCGTTCGACAGGCTATGCAGACGTCTCGCACTATACGTTTTTCGAGGGGCTCTGCCCCGCCTGTCAAACCCGGGAAGCGTAATTCCAACCCTGACGGGTACCCCTAGCCTCGTCCGGCGCAGACGGCTGGGCACCCCTAGTCTCATCCGGCGCAGACGGCTGAACGCCCCTAACCTCTTCGCCCAGTTCGACGCCCGCCTCGACGCCCCTCATCTCGTCCGGCCGGGCCTGGTCCCATTTCACGAAACGGAACCCGGCGCGGCCGGCTTGCCTTACCCATGCCTGATACAAGGCGGAGTCTACGCCTCGGCAACCTCGACGAGCTCGATGTCGAAGGTGAGATCCTTGCCTGCGAGCTCGTGATTCGCATCGAGCACCACGCCCGTCTCGTCTACCTTGATCACCGTCGCGGGCACGGGCTGGCCCGAGGGCGTCTGCAGGAAGAGTTTGTCCCCCGCATTGATCTGCTCGATATTGGGCACCTGGTTAGCAGGGAACGTAAGAATGAGGTCGTCGCGGCGCTCGCCGTATGCCTCGGCGGCGGGAATGCGCACGGTCTTCTTCTCCCCTTCCTGCATATCGACCACAGCTGCATCGAAGCCAGCGATCATCTGGCCGGCGCCGCAGACGAACTCAAGGGTTTCCCCGCGGTCGTAGGAGCTGTCAAACTGCGTGCCGTCATCGAGCGTACCGCGATAATGAACGCGAAGCTTCTTACCGGTATTGGACATCGTTCCTCATTTCTTTCGTGCGCCCGGCAATCGTGCCGCATGGCGCGTTGACACTAAACTGGCGCGGGATGGCCGAGGCGAACCGCGGCGCCATCATAGCGCAGACGAGCAAACGGCCGATGCGCCGTAGCCGCTGATGTGCCGCAAGGCAGACGCCGCAGCCGTACCTTATGCGGCGCCCTCAAGCTCCGCATCGATGAGCTCAGCGAGCACCTCGTCAAGCTCGTGGCCCGCCACACGCATCATCTGCGGGAAACGTGAGTAGTACGTCATGCCGGGCGTCGAGTTGACCTCGTTGAACACTACTTCGCCCTCGGGCGTCACGAAAAGGTCGACGCGCGCGAAACCGGAGCAGCCGAGCGCCTCATACACCGTGCGGCCTGCGGCGCGCACGCGCGCCAGCACGTCGTCGGGAAGGTCCGCAGGGCAGCGCAACTCGGTATTCGCACCGGGATCCTTCTCGAGATGGATGCGGAAGAAGCCATCGCCCTGGATGACGATTTCGTCGACGGCGCCCATCTTCGTTCCGCGCACCGCGTCGCCCACGACCGCGCAACCCACCTCGATGCCCTGGATGGCCTCCTCGATGGCAACCTTCTCATCGAGCGCGAAAGCGGCCTCTAGCGCCGTGCGGTACGACGCCTCGTCCGATGCCTTGGAAACGCCGATGGACGAACCGCCGCGAGCGGGCTTCACGAAGACGGGGAACCCGCCGCAGCGCTCCACCGCCGCGTGGCATTCCTCATCGGAAGCGCCGCGATACAGCACCTCGCACAACGGAGAGCGCACACCCGCCGCCGCAGCGAGCCGATGGGCGGCGTCTTTATCCATGCACACCGCAGAGGCGAGCACGCCGCAGCCCACGTACGGAACGCCGCACGCCTCGAGCGCGCCCTGAACGGTGCCGTCCTCGCCGCCCTGGCCGTGGAGCACGGGGAGCGCTACGTCGACCTTGAGCTGGCGTGCGCCCTCCTCGGCGAGCTCGATAAAACCGCCCCGCGCACTTTCGCCGCGACCCGGCAGAAGCGCCACCGGCGCCACATCGTGGCCCTCCCAGGCACCGGAGACGATATCCTCGACATCGCCCGTGTAGTGCAACCATGTGCCATCCCGCGTGATGCCGATGAGAACCGGGCGAAACCGGTCGCGCGGAAGCTGCGCGATGACGTTGTCTGCAGATTTGAGCGATATATCGTGTTCGGTGGAAATGCCGCCGAAGATGATCGCAACGTCGACCATGAGGCTCCCTCCTCCGCGCACGCGGCGCGGCGTCGAACCGAATGAGCAGGCACCAGTATAGGCGAGGCGAGACACCGTTCCGGCGTGGCGGAAGCGACTCCACGCCGTCCCCGCGAGCGCGCGGAGAATACTGAGCTCTCAGGAGGCGTACGAACAATGCCGCGCTACCACGGGAATATGGGCAATGCCGTTCACGCACGCGCGCTGGGCGAGCATGCATGCAGACGCTAGCCGCGGGGAGTTCTCGGGCGGGATTTCGCCATGAAGGACGCTCTCGGGCAGTGATTCTCCTTACGGGACTTTACGGGCAGCGATTCGCCATGCGGGGCGCCCTCGGGCGGAATTACGCTGCAGGACTTTGCCGGGCGATAATCCGCCATGCGGGGCGCTCTCGGGCGATAATCCGCCGTATTCCGTGCCTCAGATGGCGAACTATTGCCCAAGAACGGCGGATGCGTCCGAATATCGCCCGTCAAAGTCCCGAATGGCGAAATCCCACCCGAAAACGGCAAGTGCGCCCGGAGTATCGCAACTCATTTTCGGCGCCCATGCACTACCATACTGAAGACCCATCCGCGAAGGAGGCACCTTGACCGCGCACGCACGCAAGACACCCGGCAGCAACGTTGCAAGCCCGAAGACGGCTGGTGCCGCAAGCTTCATCCTGAACGTTGACACACCTGCCGGCACCATCGCGGTCACGGTGACCCGGAAGCGCGTGAGAAATCTCAACCTACGCGTCCGAGGTGATGGAAGCGTTGTCGCAAGCATTCCACTCCACACGAGCGCGGCGCGGGCGCAGGCGTTCCTCGACCGGCGAGCCTCGTGGATCGCCCAGCATGTGCTGCGCCATCGCGAACAAGCAGAATTGGAGCGCGACGCCGCACATGCGCCGAGCACCATCCCCTTGTGGGGCGAGCTCGTCTCGTCCGAAAAGGCATTCGGATCCGCCCTGTCGCCGGAAAGCGCCGCCGCCGAAGCAGAGGACCTCGTTGCAGAGCTCTACCGACAGGAAGTGAAACGGGCGCTACCCGCCGTCGCAGAGCATCTGGAGCACCAGATGGGCGTTCATGCCAGCCGATGGCAGGTGCGCGTCATGAAGACTCGCTGGGGCTCCTGCACGCCGCGCACCAGGACCATCCGCATCAACGCGCGCCTTGCGGCGTATCCGCCCTCATGCTTGGAATTCGTTGTTGCCCACGAGCTCTGCCACCTCATGGAACCGAGCCACAACCAGCGCTTTCATACGCTGCTCGATATCTACTGCCCCGAAAACCGCGCAATCGCCTCCCTGCTCAAAAAGCCCGCGCGAGCCGCAGCGCGTCCGCAGGCATAGGCTGCGAGGAAGCACGCACCTGCGGCGAGACGCCTGTACCCGCAACGAGACGATCGCGCGGCAAAGGGACGGCCGTTCCCAGCAGTTGAAACCTGGCGCGCCATGGCTTTTGCATAGGGACTACTGGCTACTCGCCGCATCTCCAAAAACCTACCGACTCGAGGCGAGAATTTCATTTTCAATGCAACTCATCTATCTGCGAGAATATTGAGTATCCGCAGCTAGATGTGTTGCAATGTTCGAGGCTCGAGTCGGAAGGTTTTTCTGAACGCTCCGAGTAAAACCGAGTGCGCATGGTATTTCATGCATAAAAATAACCCCATCCTGTATCGAATGGGGCCTTCTCGCCATCAATCGCAACGCCGCAGCCGCCCTCAGAGCGCGTACGAGCGGGCAACAGCGCCGCCAAAGCGCCAAAGCCGCTCAGACTGCGATGCACTTAGCGCGTGCGCTCGATTTCGACGCCGACGCTCTTTAGCGGCAGACCAATGGGCGCCCACGGCTTCTCGATGGTAAGTCGCACTGCAAGAAGCTCCGGATGCTTGTGCAACAGATCGTCCGCAAGATGCTCCGCCGCCGCTTCGATAAGCTTGAACGTATGGCTACGCAGATAGGCGTCGATCTCATGGCATACCTCGCCGTAGTGAATCGATTCACCTAGGTCGTCGGTCTCCCCCGCCCTGCGCAGGCTGGCAAAAAGCGTCGCCGACACGATGAATTTCTGGCCGAGCGCCGTCTCCTCGGGATAGACGCCGTGATTTGCAAACACCTCCAACCCGGAGATGATGATCTTGTCTGCATGCTCAAGCTGGCCTGGCTCGAGCTTTGCGAGCGCACGCCGCGTGGCAGGCAATCCTGCTCCGCTACGCTGGGCAAGCGTGGTCTCCTCGCCGCGCGAGGTATCTTCCGGAAGATGCTTCTGCGTCATAGTAATCGCTTCCTTCGTCGTGTTCTTCCACGCTTCTCTATACCCAATACCGAGCGGAATGAACTGGCCCGCGGGAACACAGTTGAAACGAAATCACCCGGTGTCTGTGATTCACATGAAGCAGAATCACCCGGTGTCTACGATTCACGCAGGTATTCAGATGAGCGGCACGAGGTTCTTCTTTGAATCAGGCCAGGTGCAGGCAGCGCGAACCTCGGCGGGGCAAGCGAAACAGGCGCGTGAGGCCTTGTCCGCTTGGAACAGCAGGCGCTCCAGCTGGCTTGCATCCGGGCGAAGGCGCCGGTGCCCGCGGATGGCGAGACACATCTGTTCGACGTCATCGGGGGCAAAGCGCGTGTCAGGCGGCGCGCTCTCCAAGATCTCGCGTGCCAGACGCTCGCCTGCCACCTCATGGGGCTCTCCGCCCGCATACTGCCCGGCTTTGCCCACGTCGTGCAGCAGGGCCGTCGCATACACGACCTCGCGAGAGAATCCCAGCCCCTGCTCCAGATTCAGGATCCGCATGATGCGGGCCGTATCCAGCAGATGCTGTATGCCGTGGCGACAGAATGGCCGGTCGCGCTCGAGCTCATCCAATCGGGCAAGCTCCCGCTGGAACGCCGGGTGTTCCCACACCGCCCGCACGCGGGTCATCTCGTGAAGTCCTATCTTATGGGGGATTGCCTCATCCATACGTCCTCCGTTCGTCGCCAGCTCCATGCTAGCGGGAGAACACGCAAGCGTGAAGAGGCCCGCTTTAGGATGCAAGGACGGAAAGCTGCAACGATGTTCGGGCATTCGATAGTTGGCGCGCTGCATCCAGACGGCACCGCGAGCGCGTTGGCAGGCTCCCTACATGCTGTGCGTCGCGTATACCTGCTCATCCTGCCAGAGCTCGACAGCTTCGGCGAGGGAGCAGCCGCGCTCTGCCGCCGCGGCGCGCGTGGCATTGAGGTCGATGAGGCGCTGGTTGGAAGACCCGCGGAAACGAAGCGAGATGTCATAGAGATCCTGCACAAACGGCCCATCAACAAGAATATCGATGCAGCCGAGCAGGCGCTCCGTCACCGCCGTATGATGCTTGCCGTCTGGCATGAGCTCGTCGAGCGTATCGCCCGTGAAACACCAGATGGTCTTTTCTGGCGAGCCATCCGGTCGCACCTCGCGCGGAAAGCGCTTGCGCACGCGCTCGACGAAGCCGACGAGCCCCTCCTGGTTCTCCGGCTCCATGGGTTCGCCACCGAGAATGGTCAAGCCCTCGCAGAACGGATGATCCAAGCTCTCGATGATCTTGTCTTCGACCTCCTGCGTGAAAGGCTTGCCAGCAAGGAAGCTCCAAGCGCCGGAATTGAAGCACCCCGGGCACCCGCGACGGCATCCGCTCACGAAGAGCGACGTTCGCACGCCCTCGCCGTTGGCGATATCGAAGTATTTAATCTCGGCGTAGTTCATCGCTCCCCCTCCGTCGGGGCGCGGGCATATCATCCCGTGCTCAAACATACTCGAAAGCCTGGCTTGCGCCAGGCTTTCTGCGTAACTGCGCGCGGGATGATATGCCCGCGCCCCAGCGCGCTAACCTGGCCTCGCGGCTGTAGCGAGCGCGGCGGAATCGCTCTCGCAGCTCGTCGCCCCGCCGCAACGCTTTCTCGTTGCAGCCTCTTCTTGCTGCGGTATCGTACCGCAGCAAGCCCTGGCTATACGCTTACAGCCAATACCCCCTACAAACCCACGTCGCCAGTTCAGCATCTCTCCCTGTTGAGCAGACGCTGGACCATCCGGCGGACCGAGGAGATTCGCCACGCTGCTGCCTCGTCAACGTTGTGGCGGGCTTGCCGGCTTATCGTCCCGCGCGCAGTTTCGCAGGAGCATCGGCTCTGCCGATGCTCCGAGAATGTCTGAGCACGGGACGATAAGCCGGCAAGCCCGCCCCGTACCCTTTACAGATGCAGCACGCGGTCGCGAATCTCTTCGGTGCGCCCCTGGTTCCAGAACTGCGTTCCGATGTAGCCGCAGGTGCGCCGTGCCACGTTCATCTTCTCCTGATCGCGGTTATGGCAGTTCGGGCACTCCCAAACGAGCTTGCCATCGTCCTCGACGATACGAATCTCGCCGTCGTAGCCGCACACCTGGCAGTAATCGCTCTTGGTGTTGAGCTCCGCGTACATGATGTTCTCGTAGATGTACTGCATCACGCGGATGACGGCCTTGAGGTTGTCCTGCATGTTGGGAACCTCGACGTAGGAGATGGCGCCACCAGGGCTGAGCGCCTGGAACTCGCTCTCGAACTGGAGCTTATCGAAAGCGTCGATCTCCTCGCTCACGTGCACGTGATAGCTGTTGGTGATATAGCCCTTATCCGTCACGCCGGGGATGATGCCAAAGCGGCGCTGCAGGCACTTTGCGAACTTGTACGTGGTGCTCTCGAGCGGCGTGCCGTAGATGGAATAGTCGATGTCTTCCGCGGCCTTCCATTCAGCGCACTTGTCGTTCATATGCTGCATGACCGAGAGCGCAAAGCCCTTGCCGCGCTCATCGGTATGGCTCGCGCCGGTCATGTACTTCACGCACTCGTAAAGGCCCGCATAGCCAAGCGAGATCGTAGAGTAGCCACCATAGAGCAGCTTGTCGATGGTCTCGCCTTTATCGAGGCGCGCGAGGGCGCCGTACTGCCAGAGAATCGGCGCGGCGTCGGAGAGCGTGCCCTTCAAGCGCTCGTGACGGCAGCGCAGGGCCTTATGGCAGAGCTCCAGGCGCTCATCGAAAATCTCCCAGAACTTCTCGGCATCGCCGCCGGAGGAAAGCGCCACGTCCGGGAGGTTGATGGTCACGACACCCTGGTTGAAGCGACCGTAGTACTTGGGTTTTCCCGGCTCGTAGTTCTTGGCACGGGCAACGTTATCGTAGCCGTTGCCCGAGCGGTCCGGCGTGAGGAAGCTGCGGCAACCCATGCAGGTGTAGACGTCGCCCTCGCCCGGCTTCTCGCCCTTCGACAATTTGAGTTCGCGCATCTTCTTGGCGGAGATGTAATCGGGCACCATGCGCTTGGCCGTGCACTTGGCAGCAAGCTGCGTGAGGTAGAAGTAGGGGCTCCCCTCGTAGACGTTGTCCTCGTCGAGCACGTAGATGAGCTTGGGGAACGCCGGGGTGATCCACACGCCCTGCTCGTTCTTCACGCCCTCATAGCGCTGACGGAGCGTCTCCTCGATGATCATGGCGAGGTCGTGCTTCTCGGCCTCGTTGCGGGCTTCGCCGAGATACATGAACACGGTCACGAAGGGTGCCTGGCCGTTCGTGGTCATGAGGGTCACGACCTGATACTGGATGGTCTGCACGCCACGGCGGATCTCGTCGCGCAGGCGCTCTTCGACCACCTGCGAGACCTTGTCCTCGCTGGCATCGACGCCGAGCTCCGCAAGCTCCGCCTCCACCTGACGGCGAATCTTCTGACGGCTCACCTCGACGAACGGCGCGAGGTGCGTGAGCGAGATGGACTGGCCACCGTACTGGCAGCTCGCCACCTGCGCGATGATCTGCGTGGCGATGTTGCAGGCCGTCGAGAAGCTATGCGGGCGCTCGATGAGCGTGCCGGAGATGACGGTGCCGTTCTGCAGCATGTCCTCGAGGTTCACGAGATCGCAGTTGTGCATGTGCTGGGCGAAATAGTCCGAATCATGGAAGTGAATGAGGCCCTCGTTGTGCGCCCGCACCACGTCCTGCGGCAGCAGCACGCGCTGGGTGAGGTCCTTGGACACCTCGCCCGCCATGTAATCGCGCTGCACGGAGTTCACCGTGGGGTTCTTGTTGGAGTTCTCCTGCTTGACCTCTTCGTTGTTGCACTCGATGAGCGAGAGGATCTTGTCGTCGGTGGTGTTCTTGGTGCGCTTCAGCCCCTGCACGTAGCGGTAGATGATGTACTTGCGGGCAACCTCGAACTTATCGAGCTTCATGAGCTCGTCTTCGACCATATCCTGGATCTCTTCGACGGCGACCGTGTGCCCGGCGTTCTCGCACGCCTCCGCCACGTTCTGCGACGCGTAGATGACCTGGCGCTCGGTGAGTCGGTCGGACTCCTGCACGTCCTTGTTGGCCGCACGGATGGCGTTCTCGATCTTGGTGATATCGAAAGCGACTTCGACGCCGCTGCGCTTGATGATCTTCATGGGAAACCTTTCTGGTAATGAGCGCTACCTATCTTACGTCAGGTTTTCTCACTACATCGTGTGGAGTTTTGTAGATGGTATACTACATATTGTGTTTATGCAGGTCAGCATAAATGGCTTATTTTCAGGCGCATTACCCACGGCGAACACAGGAACGGGGGTCACAAATTCGCCCAACTCCCCCACCTGCGGTTGCGCTCGCGCGCCCTATCAACCATTCGTGGATGCCACTCCACAAGTTGCGGCACCCACGATTCGGTGAACGGCAGCTGGCACCTCTTGACCAAGATGTTGTGTTTGACGGATGCGCAGACAACGTCGATGTGTGGCAGCGGGAGCGCGCGGGTACAAGCTGGACAGCGCGCATGGGGCGCGCATTGCGAGAGAGGATTTCCATGGCACGCATCTTCAACAGCCCAAGCAAGTATATCCAAGGTCCCGACGCTCTTGCCGAGCTCGCGAGCCACATCGAACCACTGGGCCAGGCTGCGCTCGCGATCGCCACGAGCACGGGCATCGAGCGCGTCGGCGCGAAGATCGAGGGCGGCTTTGGGCACTCGAGCGCCACGATCACCTTCGAATCGTTCGGCGGAGAGTGCTCAGACACCGAGATCGACCGCATCGCGCAGGCCGCCAAGGCCGCCGGAGCCGATGTCATCGTGGGCGTGGGCGGCGGCAAGGTGCTCGACACCGCCAAGGCCGTAGCGTACAAGCTCGGCGTCCCGGTGGTGGTCTGCCCCACCATCGCCTCCTCCGATGCGCCGTGCAGCGCGCTCTCGGTCATCTACACGGAAGACGGCGTCTTCGATCGCTACCTCTTCCTGCCTGCCAACCCCGATATCGTGCTCATGGATACGACGGTGATCGCTGCCTCGCCGGTCCGTCTCACGGTTTCCGGCATGGGCGACGCGCTCGCCACGTACTTCGAGGCGCGCGCCTGCGTTGAGAGCGAGGCCGATACCTGCGCCGGCGGCAAGGCGACGAGCGCCGCGCTCGCTCTGGCCAAGCTCTGCTTCGACACGCTCATGGCAGACGGCGTGAAGGCCAAGGTCGCACTCGAAGCAGGCTGCACCACCCCTGCCGTCGAGCGCGTTATCGAGGCGAACACGCTGCTCTCGGGCATCGGCTTCGAGAGTTGCGGCCTCGCTGCGGCGCACGCCATCCACAACGGCATGACGCAGCTGCCCGAAACCCATGCCCGCTATCACGGAGAAAAGGTCGCGTTCGGCACGATCGTGCAGCTCGTGCTCGAGAACGCTCCGACCGAGAAGCTCGAGGAGGTGCTCGGCTTCTGCATGGAGGTAGGACTTCCCACCACGCTCGAAGATCTGGGCGTCGAGGACATCTCGCGCGAGCGGATCATGGCGGTGGCGGAAAGCGCCTGCGCGCCCACGGACACCATGGGCAACATGCCCTTTGCGGTGACGCCGCAGATGGTCTGCGACGCCATCCTCGCCGCCGACGCGCTCGGGCACTACTACCACCTCGACCTCTGCTAGCAGAACGGAAGAAGCAGAGCGGCGAGCTGCCGAGAAACACGGGCTGCGGGCGCTCCGCTCGCAGCCCGCAGCCACACCGCGGCACAGCCGGACGGGACACCGCGAACCAGGCCCCGAGGCCGCACCGCGGCGCGGCCGGACGGGACACGTCGCATCAGAGCCCGCGGCGAAACGAAGCACTGCCGCACCGGAACACAGTTCGATTGATTGCTATACCGAAGGCGTCACGAGGCTCCGACGAGCATCGTCACGGCGGGAATCGTTAGGACGGAGCCGACCACGCTCAGAAAGGTCGCCTGGGCCATGGGCTTGGCGTCTCCGCCCGCCTGCAGGCAGAACAAGACGCCCGCCGTGGCAACGGGCATAGCGTTGTCCAGCACGATCACAGCCCGCAGAAACGGCTCGAGCGGAAAGAGCAGGAGCGCCGCGAAGCTTAGGGCGGGAACGACCAGCAGCCTTCCCACAGCAGCAACATAGGCGCGCATGTTGCCGACCATCTCGAGCGGTCGGTACCGCGCGATAGAGGAACCGGTCACGAGCAGCGCGAGCGGCGTGGCGGCCTGCCCGATGATGCCGATCGAATCGCCCGCGACACCGAGGTCCGTGATGCCGAGAAGCGCCAGCACAAGCACGAGCAGGCTGGCGAAAAACGTCGGGGTCTTCAAGGAAGCGAGCATGGTGCGCAGCCGGCGCGCCGGCGAGGGGGCGCTACGGGCCGCCAGCGAACCGGCACCGTTGTTCCCCTCGTCTGTACCCTGGGAAAAGAGCGCTGGGCCGATGCCGAACATGGCAATATTCGCCGGGATGAGCGAGATGGCAACGTAGAGCAGGGCCTCGTTCCCAAGAATCGCCGAAATGACCGGCAGCCCAACGAATCCGCAGTTTCCAAAAGCGATGGCGAACCGGTATGAGGGCGCCTCGCCGCGCGGCGCGCGCGTGAAGGCGGTGAGCGCGAACGCGACGGCAAGCCCCACGATGTAGACGACCGCGGTCGCCGCCATCAAACCGACCAACGTTCCGGCACCGGGCAGGTTGGCGTTGCCATCGATGGACGCGACGATCGAGCACGGAAGCGCGACGTTGAGCACAAGGCGGGAAAGGCCGGCATCGAACTGGTCGTCGAGCACGCCGAGCTTGTGCAGGCACCATCCCAATGCGATGGGCACCGAGATTGCGACGATCTGCGACACGACGAACCAGAATTCCACGATTTCCCCCATGCTCTCACTACGGCACACGCTACCGCGGAGCCGGGGCGTGCGAACGCGCCCGCCGCTCCATCCTCAAGTCTCTTCGTGCAAGTATAAAGTATGCACCTCCATCGCTGTAAACGTATCTCTCCGCATGGCACGCCGCGGTTTGACAAGAGCGCCCCGCCGCGGCAGGCGCATCCTCCAAACGGCCCCGCCCCGCCCCTCAGACATATCTCCCAAGCGGCCCCGGTTCGCCCCTCCAGGCGCATCGCCCAAACGATCCCACCCCACCCGCAACGCCCCCAACGTGCTAGAGTGATGAGCGATTTGCATGAACCGCCGCCGGACGCATCCGGCAAAACGACGAGGAGTTGACCATGACCGAATGGCTGGTACGCCACTTCGTGCGCATGAGCGAGCAGACGGACGATCCTGCCGTGCGCATGCGCTATGGGCAGTTCGCCGGCATCGTGGGCATTATCTGCAACGTCATGCTCTGTCTGGGAAAAGGCGCCATCGGGCTCGTTTCGGGCTCTGTCTCCATCGTGGCGGATGCCGTGAACAACCTCTCGGATGCCGCATCGAACATCGTGAGCCTCCTCGGATTCAAGCTCGCGAGCCGGCCCGCCGACCCTGAGCACCCATACGGCCATGGCCGCTACGAATACCTCGCCGGGCTCGTGGTCGCCGCGCTCGTGCTTGCCATTGGGATCAACCTTGCCTGGAGCTCCGTGCAGAAGATCATCGCGCCGAGCCCTACCGAATTCTCCGGAGCGCTCGTGGCCGTGCTCGTGCTCTCGATTGCGGTCAAGCTCTGGATGGCCGCCTTCAATCGCTCCATCGGACGCCGTATTAATTCCGACACGCTCGAGGCCACGGCCGTCGACTCCCGCAACGACGTCATAAGCACGGCGGCGGTGCTCGCCTGCGCCTGCATCTCGCGGGCGACGGGCGTAGACCTTGACGGATGGGCGGGTCTTGCCGTGGGCGCGTTCATCTGCTGGAGCGGCGTGGGGCTGCTACGAGACACGGTGAGCCCGCTTCTGGGCCAGGCCCCCAGCCCCGAGCTCGTCGAGCACATCCACGACAAGATCCTCTCCTACCCCGGCGTGCTCGGAACCCACGACCTCATGGTCCACGACTATGGCCCCGGTCGGCAGTTCGCGAGCGCCCATGTCGAGATGGCTGCGGAAGCCGATCCGCTCGAAAGCCACGACCTCATCGACAACATCGAGCAGGATTTCAAGATGGAGGACGGCCTGATCGTGACCCTCCACTACGACCCCATCGTGACCGACGATCCCGAGGTGCGCGACATGCGCCATTGGATTTCGCATGCGGTCGAAGAAATCGATCCGCGCATCACCGTTCACGACCTGCGCTGCGCGCCCGGCCCCACGCATACGAACGTCATTTTCGACTGCGTGCGCCCGGCAGGGTCGGCGCTTTCGGCCGACGAGCTGCGTGAACGCGTTGCTCGCCTCGTGCAGGAGCATTACCCGCGCACTATCGCGAAAATCACCGTCGATGAAAGCTACGTGAGCTCTCAGCAGTAGACCCACCCCGCGGCAAGAGGCCCGCCGTGCTTACCAGCAGTAAGTCCATCCTGCGAGAAGAGCCCTGCCGCGCTCAGTGACTTTGGCCGAGGACACCGCTCGTTGCAGCGGCATCATCGATGGAACCGACCCAGAAGGTGCCCCACTCCGCGAGGCGGGAGAGCAGGGGCAGGTCGGTATCGGGATCAACCTCGTCGCCGCCGAGCACGATGACGCCGCGCTCATGGTCGATTCCGGTGGAAAACACGTCTGCGTCAAACCCCGACCATACGAAGCCAGCGCCGATCATGCCCAACCCGAGCACCGCCAGCACGAGCGCAACGAAGCACATGGTATTCAATGCCGATTTCATATGTGCATCCTTTCCAATACGGTATCTGTTGCTAGAAACGAGAAGCCTGAGGCCGGGCACCTGGCCGGGTGGACGGTCGAGCACGCAGACAGGCACGATGTCGCGCACCTTGGGGAAGAACCAACGGGCGCACCACGCGCTCTCGGGCGATAATCGGACATTCAAGGGGTTGCCGGGCGATATTCGGACACTCAGGAGCCTCCGAGCGTCCAAATCTCGCCCGAGAACGACGCCGCTGTCCGGATCTCGCCCGAAAACGCCGCGAAAGGCCGTACCGCGCGCACCAGAAACCCAGCTGCGCGCACCGGCCGCCTGGCCGCGCGCGCCAGCAACCTAGCCATGCGCAACGGCCATCTAGCCGCGCGCAACGGCCTCGAGCGGGCGCGTAAACTCCTCAGGCGGAATGGGCCTATGGTCGCCCCCGCGCGCTTCCGCCCCGCCGTCGTGGTGCGAACCGCCGTGGCCCCCGCGGTCTGCATCGCTATCGCGCCGCTTCACGAAGGGAGACACGGCGCGCCGCACGACCGCGGCCGAAAGCAGCGCCACGCCGCGGGTGAGCTCAAACGCAAGACGCACCAGCAGCAACCCGAGCCCCAGCGCCACCAGGGCAGCGCCGAATTCCACCAGTGTGTAGGGCGCATTTCCCACGATCAAACCGCAGACAGAGAACAGCAAAAAGAGCGGGCACCCCAGCACGAGCAAGACCGCAAGGCCCCAGACCACGGCGACGAAGATCCACACCGTCGCATAAAAAGAGAGCACGGTAATCGCGAGCGCCGCCAGGAGCGCTCCCCAAACGGGAAAGCCCAAAATGACGAGCACCCACAGCAGCACGCGGCTCTTGCGACGCGTCTTTGCGACCACGCGCGGAACAGCGGGCAGGTCGTCGAGGACGGCTTCGGCGACCACACCCGGCGCATCGAGCGTCGAGACCGCTTCCTCCTCACTCAGCCCCTCCTCCATGCGATCGAGGATCATCTCCTCGTAAAACGCGAGCGACTCCGCCCGCTGGCCCTCGGGCAAGCAGGACAGCAGGCTTTCCAGACGGCTCAGATACTCTGCCTTAGTCATTGCGTTCTCCTTGGTCGCATGCCTCGCCCGGCGCCGCGGCGCCATGGGCGAACTCGATGTAGCGGTAGATGGACATCACGTCCGATTTCTCGGCAAGAAACTCCTCGATGCGCGCCGCGCCCGCGGGCGTGACACGGTAGTACTTGCGAAGGCGGCCATTGTGCTCGGCGGAGCGCACGGTAATGCATCCGGCGGACTCCAGCCGCTTGAGCAGGGGATACAGCGTTGACTCGGTAAGGCCGAGCAGCGGTGGAACATCTTTGACGATCTGGTAGCCATAGGACTCGCGCCGTTCCAGCGTAGCGAGCACGCACGTTTCCAAGAAACCGCGCTTGAGCTGAGCGTCCATCTATACCTCCCTTCAACCGATACTATGCGTTATATAGTATAGGTTGACACACGGTATAGCAAGGTCATTTCAAACACAGCAAGGCGATATGCGCTCCGGAGGACCGGGGCAATCAAGGAGAAGCGCCCCTTCGCCAGAATGACGGAGGGGCGCTCGGCTTGTTGGAAAACTTAGGGAAAGGCGCGGGTCAGAGCGAGCGTGTCGCAGGCGCACCCATGGGGATGACGGGAGAAAGCAGCTTGACGGCGTTCTCATCCACAAGGTAGCGGGCACGGGCGCGCCGCAGCTGCTCAGCAACCGCAACGGGAGCCGTCCCGCCCTCGGTCGTACGGGCAGCCACGATGGCGTCGAGATCGAGCGCTTTCGTGATGTCGCGCCCGAAGAGCTCGCTCGCCTCCTTGAACGTCTCGAAGGGAAGCTCGGAGATGTCGCACCCCTGTTTTTCGGCCTCAAGCACCAGATGGCCCACCACCGCGTGTGCCTCGCGGAACGGCATCCCGTGCTTAGCGAGGTAATCGGCAACATCGGTCGCAGCCAGGTGCCCTCGGTGCATCACGGAGCGCATGCGGTCCGCGTTCACGGTCCAGGTGCTCACCATACCGGTCATGACGGCCAGGCACTGGGCAAGGGTCTTCGCCGCGTCGAGCGCTCCCTCTTTGTCTTCCTGCATGTCCTTGTTGTACGCAAGGGGAAGCCCCTTGCACGTCATCAGGAGCTGCACGAGGTCGCCCACCACGCGGCCCGTCTTGCCGCGAATGAGCTCGGCAAAATCCGGGTTCTTCTTCTGCGGCATGATCGAGGAGCCGGTTGAATACGCATCCGAGAGCGTGATGAAGCCGAACTCCTGGCTGCTCCAGAGCACGATTTCCTCGGAGAGCCGCGAGAGGTGCACCGCCATCACGGAACAGGCGTACTCGAGGTCGAGCAAGAAGTCGCGATCGGACACGGCATCGAGCGAGTTCTCGATCACGCCTGCGAAGCCGAGAAGCCCCGCGGTCATGCGCCGGTCGAGCGGATAGGTGGTCCCGGCGAGCGCCGCAGCGCCCAGGGGCAAAAGGTCCGCGGCATCGAAGGCGGCGGAGAGCCTGGTGAAGTCGCGGCCGAGCATCCATACATAGGCGAGCAGGTGATGCGAGAGGAGCACCGGCTGCGCGTGCTGCAGGTGCGTCATGCCCGGCAGCACCGTGTCGCCCGCCTCCTCAGCGGCATCGAGCAGCGCCGCGCGGAGCCCCAGATTCGCCTCCATGAGGTCCTTGGCGAGCGCCTTCGCAGCGAGACGCGTGTCGGTAGCAACCTGGTCGTTTCGAGACCGGCCAGTGTGCAGCCGTCCGCCCGCCGCACCGATGCGCCGCGTGAGCTCGCTTTCGATCGCCATGTGAATGTCCTCGTCGGCGATATCAAAGACGAACGTACCCGCATCGATATCCGCCTCAATGGCCTTAAGCCCCTCGCAGATGGCATCGGCGTCTTCTTGGCCGATGATGCCCTGCGCCGCGAGCATCGTCGCGTGCGCAATCGAACCAGCGATATCCTGCTTATACAACGCCTTATCTACCGGCAGCGACGCACCGAATTCCTGCGTCACCGGGGCGGCAGCCTCCTCGAATCGGCCGCTCCACAGCGCCATGTGCCAACCTCCGAATCTACTAGCAGGCCAGCTGCGCTACGAGCGCATGCGGGCCGAGCTCCTGTGTCCACGCCTTGAGCGAATAGCACGCGCCAAGCGAAAGCGCGGGCTCTTCGCTGCCCTCGCAGAGCCCGGCGACAAGGGCTCTCGGCCCCTTATGCGTCCGCTCGGTCCATGCGAGCAGCGAGGCGGGAACCTCGTGCGCCTTCTTCGTATCAATCATCACACCGTACATGGTAGTTCTCCCGGTAACACTTGGAATCATCATCAATGTGAACCGCCCGAACCGGCGCGCCAAGCATGATGGCGACGAAGACCGTCCAAGCCGGCGCGCGGAACACGGCGGCAACATAGGACAGCAGGTCGGACGGAACCGAAGCTTGCCGTTCGGGCAGCCCGCGTAGAGTCGCGATACGGGCTGCCCGTTCGAGCCCTCAGGCTAGGAAAGGTTCTGGGCGGCAAGGGAGGTGGGACCCTGCATCTTCGCCCAGGTCTTGAGCGAGAGCGTTTCGATCTCGATGAAGCCCACGGCGGCCTTCTCGTCGAACGTCGTGTCGCGATCGTAGGTGGCCAGGCCGTAATCGTAGAGCGAGCACGGGCTCTTGCGGCCCATGACCGTGCAATGCCCCTTGAAGAACTTGAGACGCACCGTGCCGGTCACGAACTTCTGGGTCTCGGCCATAAAGGCGTCGAGCGCCTTCTTGAGCGGGCTGAACCACTGGCCGTTGTACACGCAGGTAGCCCAGGTCTGCTCGAGATACAGCTTCTGGTGAAGCACGTCGCGCTCGAGCGTGAGGTCCTCGAGGGCCTTGTGCGCCGTGATGAGGGTGAGCGCGGCGGGCACCTCGTAGCACTCGCGACTCTTCAAGCCCACCATACGGTTCTCCATAAGGTCAAGCCGGCCATAGCCGTTGTCGCCGGCAACCTGGTTGAGCTTCTCGACAAGCGCAGCGAGCGGCATCTTCTCTCCATCGAGCGCCACGGGCACGCCCTTCTCGAAGTCGACGTCAACGTAGGTCGGCGTATCGGGGGTCTCCTCCGGGTCCTTCGTCATGACCCACACGTCGTGCGGAGGCTCGTTCCAGGGATCCTCGAGCACGCCGCATTCGATTGCGCGACCCCACAGGTTGTCATCAATGGAGTAGGGATTGTCGTTTGCGCCCTCGGGCACCGGAACGCCGTGCTCGTGCGCGTAGGCGACCTCATCGGGACGGCTCTTGAGATCCCACTCGCGCACCGGCGCGATAACCTCAAGATCGGGATCGAGCGTGAGGATCGACGCCTCGAAGCGCACCTGGTCGTTACCCTTGCCCGTGCAGCCATGCGCCACGTACTTGGCATCGTATTGATGCGCGATGTCGACGAGCTTTGAAGCGAGCAGCGGCCGGGAGAGTGCCGAAAGCAGCGGGTATTTGTTCTCGTACATGGAGTTCGCCGCGATCGCCTTGGTGAGGTACTCGTCGGCGAACTCGTCTTTGAGCTCGAGCACATGGCAATCGATGACGCCGAGATCGAGCGCCTTCTGCTTCTTGTACTCGAGCCCATGGAGCTCCTGCCCCACGTTGCCGAGCACGCAGATGACATCGAGGCCCTTCTCCTCCTGCAGCCACTTGATGCAGACCGAGGTATCCAAGCCACCGGAATATGCGAGTACGACCTTTTCCTTGCTCATGATGGGTGCGTCCTTCCTTGGTATGTGGAATACGATGCGGACGAGCCCGATGAGGTGCTACCTGTCTCACCTTAGGTATGCGTCGACAAAGAGACGGGTGGCGGTATGTACTTGTTTCTGGAAGGGTGCGTCTACAGCAATGAGCGCAGGGGCGCGGCATGAACGACATCACCCGGAGGAAACGACGACAACCTTATCGGGACTCTGGGGATGCGCGAAAGCCGCGCGAACAGAGACGACCGATTATCGTCGTCGGGAAATTGCGCGCTGGCGTCGGTTCTGTGCATCGGCGGCAGTCTGGCCGAGCAGAATGGCGGAAGCCGCCATGCCCTCGTATGTCGCCGTCTCGGTATGCACCGTTTGAACCCTTCGCCGTATGCAAACGCAATCATTAATCCGCGAACGGTAGCCCGCTCGCGTTGGGTGGTATCTTACGCTAAATCTGCGCGCGGGCAAGCGAGAATCGCAATGTTTCTCGTTTGTTTCGCCCTGTGGCAGACCCAGGTTGAGCGGGGCTGGCACCGATCGAAATTCGCCGGAGCGGTGAGCGCAAGCTAGGCCGACATGCTCAATTCCACCACAATGGCTAAGCTTCAGGCCGACTTGCCCAAATCGCCTCAATCAAAACATGGTACTATCCGGTGCGGCCAGCTTGCCGCGGACACCATACCCGGCAGCAGGAACACCGCACACGAAAGGAACGGCATGCCTTCCCCGCTTATCGACTTTACCCAGGACCCCGAGCTGGGCTCCATCAGGCTCATCGCCTGCGACATGGACAGCACGCTGCTCGCAGACGACAAGACCCAGCCCGAGAACATGCCCGAGCTCATCGAGCGCCTGCGGGATGCCGGGGTGCTCTTCTGCCCCGCCAGCGGCCGCCCCGGCCCCACGCTTCAGCTCATGTTCCCCGAGCACCGTCACGATATGGCATTCTGCGCAGACAACGGGGCCTCGATCATCTATCGCGACGAGATCGTCCATAAAGAGCTTATTGAGCCGACCTTGTACCACGAGATTGCCGCCGTGACGATAGCCGATGGTTCAGGCGTGCCGGTGCTCTGCGCGTTTGACGAAGCTTACGTAACGGCAAGCGGTCATGCCTACCATGGGTCGCTGAGTGAATACTACAAGACCATTAATTACGTCGGCTCACTCGACGACATCAACGTTGAGGCAAACAAGTTCACCATCTACCTCCCTGATGGCAACAGCCGCTCCGTTTACGAACAGACCTTTGCCCCCGCCTTCGGTGAGCGCCTTGATGTCACCTGCGCCGGTGCAGAGTGGATCGACTTCATGAATAAAGGCGTTAACAAGGGCGCGGGCTTGCACCATCTGTGCGAACGGCTCGGCATCGACATCGCCGACGCAGCCGCTGTGGGCGATACCTACAACGACATCGAGATGCTCGAGGCTGCCGGCCATAGCTTCGTTGTCGCCAACGCCGCCGAGCACATGCGCGACCACGCCCGCTACCTCATTCCCAGCAACAACGATCGCGGCGTCGCCGCGCTCATCGAGGCAATCCTCGCCGCAAAGGGCTGCTAGGCTACGGCCACCGCCGACATCCGCACGAGCGAGAATGCAGCTTTTGGGCACTTGCGGGCGGGGACGGCAAGTAAGGCTGAACGCCCGGCGATAGAAAGCGCAGCTCAGACCGCTGGTGCCTTCCGGACTATCGCGTGTCTACCCGGACCCCATGCGAAGTAGCGCCCAAAAGCTGCAATCGCGTTCGAGCCGGACAGCGCTGCGTCTTTTTCAGCATGGCTTACGCCGTGTCTGCACGCCGGCGACCAGCCAGCCCCGACGTGCAGCATCCAGCCCGCTCGCATGGGACATCCTGCATACCAATCGCGCTGTCAAGATGTCCCGGGACGTCTTAACGGCATGCACGCGGCGATCGAGCAAACCATCGATGAGGCGCGGGCCGCGCAAAAGCTCTGCTCACGCAAGCTGGAGCTACGCCCGCCTCGCTCCATACTACTTCGCGTCGGCCCAGGTGGTGCCGCTCGATGCATCGGCGATGAGGGGCACGCGAAGCTCCACAACGCCCTCCATGACCTCCCGCACAAGCACGGTGAGCGCCTCAACCTCGTCTTCCGGACACTCAAAATCAAGTTCGTCGTGCACCTGCAAGATCATGCGGGCGCGGAACCCCTCGTCGCGCATGCGCCGCGCCACGCGCGCCATGGCGATCTTGATGATGTCCGCCGCCGTGCCCTGCATGGGATGGTTCATAGCGGTGCGCTCGCCAAAACTTCGCTGGGCTGGATTGCGCATCTTAAGCTCCGGTATGGGGCGGCGGCGTCCGTACATGGTCTCGGCATAGCCCGTGCGCTTGGCCTCGGCCACCGTACGGTCGAGGTACGTCCGAACGCCGGGATACGCCTCAAAGTAGCGGTCGATCATCTCGCGCGCCTCGGCCATGGGGATATCGAGCGACTGCGAAAGCCCATAGGCCTGTTGGCCGTAAACAATACCGAAGTTCACCGCCTTGGCACGGCTCCTCAGCTGCGGCGTGACCTCATCAACCGGCACGCCAAACACACGCGCCGCCGTCTCGGCATGGAAGTCCTCGCCCTCGTTAAACGCTGCCACCAGGTGCTCATCGGCCGAAAGGTGCGCGAGCAGGCGCAGCTCGATCTGCGAGTAATCCACCGCAAGGAACACGCACCCCGGCGCCACCGAGAACGCCGTCTTGACCGTATGCCCCAGCTCGGAGCGCGTGGGGATGTTCTGCAGATTGGGGTTCGAGCTCGAAAGGCGGCCCGTAGCGGTAATGGTCTGGTTATAGGTGGTATGAACGCGCCCGTCGAAGCGGCGCAGCGCCCCCAGCGTGTCGAGATAGGTCGACTTGATCTTGGTCTTCTCGCGATACTCGAGAACGAGGCGCACGAACTCGTTATCGCGCGCAAGCTCCTCGAGTACGCGCGCGTTCGTGGAATAGTACCCGCGGTGCGTCTTCTTAAGGCCCTTGGCAGGCAGGCCCATCACATCGAAAAGGATGTGGCTGAGCTGCATGGGGCTCGCAATATTGAAGGTCTCGTCGCCAGCCATCTTGCGGATGCGGCCGGCGAGCTCGTCGATCTGGCCGCCGAGCCCCTCCGCAAGGGCATGCAGGCGGTCGGGATCCACATACATGCCCGTGCGCTCCATCGAGGCGAGCACAGGCACGAGCGGCATCTCGATCTCTTGGAAGATGTCGGCGGCATCCTGCTCCTCGAGCGCCTTCGTGAGCGGCTGCACGGCGGCGAGCGCCACGGCGACCGACCGGGCCGCCGCGACGGGTGCGTCATCGGCAGCCCCCTCCTCGCCTTGCGCGGCGGGCAGGACCTTTCCCACATAGGTGTCCGCGATATAGGCATCGCCAAAATCGGAGCGCACCGAGTCGAGCAGGTACGCCGCAACCACGGTATCGAAAATGTGCTTCGGATCCACCGCGAGCGGGTCCATGAGCTCAGGCTCGCTCGAATCGATGGGCGAAAGCTCGTGGAGCAGTGCCTTGATATCCGGCGAGGCGACGAGACCCGTCTTGAACAGGTACTGCAAGACGCCCGCGATGAGGCCGTTCGCGCCATCGATGCCGGCAGCGGCGAGCAGGCTCGCGGAATGGGACGACAGGCTCGCGCCGGAAGGCTCCTCGAATGCGAGCAGCTTCCCGCCCGCCGCGACCCACAACGTTCTCGTAAGCCCGAAGAGCGCGTCGGCCTCCTTGTCATCGTCCACCGTGGCGGCAACCCACTCGCCCGCCTCAACGGCGCGCGAGAGCTCCGCGAGCGCAGACTCGAGGTTCTCTGCCGCATCGCCGTTCACCACGATCGGCGATGGCAGCTCGAACGCAGATGGAGCCGCGCCGGCAGCGCCGCCCTCACCGAGCAGTGCCAAGAAGCGGTTCTGGATCGACATGATGCCCAGCGCTCCAAGCGCCTCGGCCAGCATCTGGGCATCGTAGGCGGGAAACGCCGTGTGCTCGAAGTCGAGCTCGACCGGCGCGTTCGTCTGGATGGTCGCCACCTTGCGCGAGAGCAGGGCGTCGTCGATATGCGCACGCAGGTTCTCACCCATCTTGCCCTTGACCTCGTCCGCATGGGCGATGACCTCGTCAAGGCTACCGTACTGCGCGATAAGGGCGCTCGCCTTCTTTGGGCCGATGCCCGGCACGCCCGGAATGTTGTCAGAGGTGTCGCCCTTGAGGCCGTAGAAATCGGGCACGAGCTCGGGGGTGATGCCATGGTAGAGATCCTCGACCGTCTCGGGCGTCATGATCTGGACGTCCGAAAGGCCCTTCTTGGTGCCCACGACCTTCACGTGTTCGGTGGTGAGCTGGTACATATCGCGATCTCCGGTGATGAGGAGCATGTCGCAACCGGCGGCTTCGCCCGCGCGCGCGAGCGTGCCGAGGATGTCGTCGCCTTCCCATCCCTCGGCCTCGAGGATGGGCACCTCGATCTTTTGCAGTAGCTCTTTGATCATGGGGAACTGCGTGCGCAGGTCGGGGTCCATGGGCGGGCGCTGCGCCTTGTATTGTGGAAGCATTTCCATGCGCACGCGCGGCTTGCCCTTATCAAAGGCAACCGCCACGCCATCGGGACGGAAGGCATCGATCATCTTCAGGAACATGTTGAGGAACCCGAAGATGGCATTCGTAGGACGGCCATCCGGCGCATTCATGGTTGGGGGCACGGCATGAAACGCACGGTGCATGAGCGAGTTGCCGTCAACGACGGCGAACGTGCGACGATCCGGGCTCTGGGGCGCTTGAGCGGTATCAGACATGGAGCATCCTCTCTGGAAATTGGCTGACACCAGTCTACCCGCCCGTGTGGACATACGCGAGAGGGTTCTCAGCGTAAACACAGCCCGCGCCAAAGTGGTCAAAATGGGACGTGTTTGTTTTGACTCATTCCGTCCATGGCATCAAAGTGGGACGGGGTTGTTTTGACTCGCAATCGCGACGAGCGGGGCGCGGCGCTCACATGCGGCTTGCGCACAGCTCACTCAACAAGCGCAGCACCATCTTGCATGCCGAATTACGCAATAAGAGGCCCAAATCAAGCTCTTGCTGCGTAATTCGGCATGCAAGATGGTCGACGCAGCCAGCCAGAGCACGACGCGCCCCGCCGAGGCAGGCAAAACAACCCCGTCCCATTTTGACCATCATTTTGACCAGTCAAAACAAACACGTCCCATTTTGACCCATTTGACGCGCCGGGGCCCGCATGCTTCTTGCGATTTACTTAACCGAGCCCCGGAGACATAAACCCCGGCATAGGGCCAGGAGGAACGGGTAAGCGAAGAACAACTACGTCGGGCGACGGACCGTCGACGGGCTCACCCCGTTCTTTCGCGCCGCCTAGAATCGAGGTCCCATGGCCCGCTCTATCCGCCGCCTTGCCCGCATCGTCCTTGCCCTCGGCATGGCCGCCACGCTCTTTTTCGTTGTCGGCGCCCCTGCGTCCGCGCGCCCCAACCCATCAAGCGCCACCCATAACGGCGCCTCATCACCCAATAACTCTCAAAATGAAAACGATGCCGCGATAACGAGCACAACCAAGCTCACCGACCCCGACACCGCCTCCACATGGAAAGACTTTCTCGGTGCAGAGGAGCAAGATGGCACCTACAGCACAGAGCATGCCGGGCGCATCTGGGTCGACGCCTCGGTTTATTCCGATGCAGCGTCTGCAGAGGCCGCGGGCGTGGCAGCGAACTCCTTCAAGGACCCCGAAAACGACTTTCTCGTGAGCATCTCGGCCATAGCGCAGACCGCGTCCGTCCACCAGCAGGATGGCGGCGGCCATGACGTCGTATTCGTGGTGAGCCTGAACAGCGTGCTCGGCAGCATGACCTATGCGGAGCGCCCTTATGCCGACTACGTGGTCTCGGCTTTGAACAGTGCCATCGGGCGCCTCATGGCAGAAAACGGCGATTCCAATGCAAACCCCACGCGTGTCGCAGTCGTCGGCTATTCATCCGAGGTGACCGCCCTCATGCCGCTCGCCACCTACCAGCCCGCACATGACGGCACCTATCTGAGCTACGACGCCTCGTCGCACACCATAAACGTAACGGCAAGCATGGTGGACGGCGCAGGCACCACCGCAAGCGCTCGCCTTAACGGTGGATCGTATCTCCAGCGCGGCATCTACCTCGCCGGCGATATGCTTTCCGAGGCAGGCATGGCGGGCGCCCAAGACCGCTCCCCCGAGCTCATCATCATGGGTGTGGAGAACCCGCCCATGGCAAGCACCGACATAGAGCATCCACCGGCTTACACAGGAGAGACGACCGGCTTCCTGGGACCGCTTCCCGGCACGCGCGAAACCGGCTATGGGACAGACAGCATGTTCGCCACCATGCTCACCATGCGCTCGGTGCAGCAGCGCGTGGACGAAGCCTACGCGCAGGGCGGGAACCGGCTCACCGTCTATACGACCGGCATCGACACCACTGATGCCGTCGCATACCTGCTCGACACGGCAGAGGGCCAAGCCGAGCGCGATCTCACGGCTACGGTAGGCGGACGCTCCGTCGATCTGAAGGAGAACCTCTCGCAAGCCGCCCGCGCCTACGCTCAGGCAGCCGAGCAGGGCGATCCTACCGTGACGCTCGAGCTCTACGGATCGAGCGGGTCGGGCATCGTGGCAGAACCCGTCGAGCTACCGGCGATCGGGAGCCTCCTCGATGAGGGCGATCCCGTGATCTTGAGCAGCGTGCACCGCTATTACTCCTCGCGCAGCGCATCAGCCGTGAACTGGGCGTTCGCATCTGCCCTCGACGAGATGTTCGACGTTCGCTACACCTCTCCCGTCGATGCCGACGACGCGCTTGCAGGAAGCGACCGCATCGAGGCGCACAGTTCGGTGGGCGCGGGCATGGAGGTCGCGTCGATAGCGGGCGTGCAATATGGAGATACCCTGCTCACCGGCTCGCTCGCCGCGCAGGCCATCCAGATAAGCCTGCGGGACCCGAGCGACCTCACCGGCGCAACCCATGAGTTCGACTACCTGATCAACAGCATCAACGAGCGCTATCACCTGGGCTACGACGCGTACAACCTATTCTACGAGGCCATGGCGGACGGCCAGGTTTCCTACGATGCAGCAAGCGGTGCGTTCTCGAATCGCATTTCTTGGTACATCGACGCCGACCATCATATGGTCGCAGGCGATAACGGCCTCCCCTACCGCTTCGCCACGCAGCGCGAAATCGACGCCATCGCCACGGGCTCCGCCGACGCCCAGACCCAGGAGCGTATCGATCGCGCCCGTGCAGCGGGAGCGACCGCCGTATGCGAGACCTATCTCTACATCGGCAACCTGCCCAACTTCTACACGGGCGGCGACGTCGCGCTCTATGACTTCTACATCGCCGTCGAGACTAACCTCGATTCGCACGGCCAAACCGTTTATCTCTCGATTCCCGCAGACGCCGTACCGGCGCTGCGCACCGATATCACGCTCCATGCCGACGGCGAAGCAACCATGTCGATCGACGGCGCGGATGCCTTAAGCCCATTGCGCTTGGTCTTCGAGGTGGCCCCGCGCCCTGAGGTGCGCGAAGCAATCGAACGCGCGCGCAGCGGGGAGGCGACGCGGGACGAGATCGAAGCGGAACTTGGAGCAGCCGGATACGAAGACGCTACGGGCAGCCTCGCCGTAACCGCGCTTTCGGTGGAGGGCTCTGGCGACGGCGCGCAGGCAAAGACCGTTGTTACCGGCACAGCAGCCAGCGACAACAGCGCCTACGTGCTCGCACAGAACCAGCCGCTCTATACGATCGCGTCGGGGGCGCAGCCACCAGCCGGCAGCCTCCCTGTACCGAGCGACCTTGTGCCGCTCACGCGCGCGCCGCAGGCGGGTGAAACGCTCTACTACATGACCACCGCCTATCGCGCCAACTTTTCTGGCAGCGATGGAACCGCGAAGGCGGAAGCATTCGACGCAGTCCACCCCTATCAGGTTGCCGAAGAGGAGCACCCCTCTTGGCACGTGGGGGACGACGGGCGCTATGAGCTTACCAAGGGGACGCCGGCGAGCTCGAGCAGCTCGGCCGCCGTGACAACGGCGAAAGCGACCAACGCAACCGGCACCGCATCGTACAGCCAGTCGCTTACCGGACTGCAGACGGATGGAAGACTCGTACTCTCCGCCGCACTCGGCAACAATGGGTCGTATCGTTTCGAAGAAGAGCAGCAGGAGCCCGAACCAGGCGATCCCGGCACGGAAAATCCGGACCCGGAGGAGCCCGGGAAACCCGATCCGGAAGATCCGAGCGACCCCTCGACTCCCGCCGACCCCGACCAGGAAACCGGGGGCAACTCGGGTAGCGACTCCCCATCCGCCGGAACGAGCGCGGGCGACAAAGGCTCCGCGAACGCCAGCCAGAGCGCCTCGGACTCATCCAAGGCCCTCGCTGGCACAGGCGACCCCAACGGGCCCGCATTTGCTGCCGTGCTCGGAATCGCAGGCATTGCGGCATGCGCGGCGGGCATCGCTCTCATCAATCGCCGCAAGTAGGAGCGGGTCTGCGGCCGCACCACCCCAGAGCACGCAAACGCCGCCACGGCACACAGGGTGCCAGGGCGGCGTCTTACGAATCAGCCGGCCATGCCGGGCTGGCAGCGCTATTCGCGCATCAGCTACTTCGCGAGGCGAGCAAGTACGTCGACGAGCAGCTCGTAGAAGCGCTCAGAAGAGGCGAGCTCCATGCTCTCGTCCGGCGTGTGCACGTCGGAGAGGGTCGGGCCCACGGCGATTGCATCGAGGCCGGGCAGCGCCTCGGCGAAGAGGCCGCACTCAAGGCCGGCGTGGATCGACTCGATCTTGAGCTCGGTACCGAAGAGCTCGCGATAGGCCTCCTGGAAGACATCGCGCACGTGCGAATGGGGCGTGTAGCTCCAGCCGGGGTACTCGTTCTCAAAGCGCACATCGAAGCCGAAGGCGTCGGCGAGCGTCTGGATGCGGTCCTTGACGTCTTCCTGAAGCGATGCGATGGAAGAACGCGGCGAGAGCAGGAAGGTGACCTGAGCGTCCTCGGTGATGACCACACCGATGTTGGAAGACACCTCCACCGCTCCGTCGGCGGCGACGTTGCGGCGCATGACGCCGTTCGGGGCGATGCGCAGGGCGCCGATGAAGGCGCGCGCGTCGGCGTCGCTCATCGCATCGACCTCGACGCCGTCCGCAACGGTAACGGTGCAGGTGAAGCCGGGGTCGAAGACCTCGAGCTCGGCCTTGATGTCGGCGATGAGGGCGTTCGCGACCTCGACGGCCTGCTGCGCGCTCTCGACATCAGCATAGGCAACGACCGCGGTGGCCTCGCGGTTGATGGCGTTGTCCTTGGTGCCGCCGGAAAGGCTCACGAGGTGCGGCTCGCCGGTGCGCATGAGCTTCTCGACGATGCGGGCGAGGATCAGGTCGCCGTTGCCGCGCTCCAGATGGATGTCGGAGCCGGAGTGGCCGCCCATGAGGCCGGAGACCTCGAGCGTGACCGTGGAACCCTGCACGTGCTCGCGGGTGATGGGACGCGTGAGCGTGGCGACCACGCCGCCGGCGCAGCTGACGGTGGCGACGCCCTCCTCCTCGGAGTCGAGGTTGATCATGATGCGAGCGTCGATCTTGGACTTGTCGAGGGTCTCGGCGCCAACGAGACCGGTCTCTTCGTCGGTGGTGAACACGCACTCGAGCGCGGGATGCACGAGGGTGTCGTCGTCGAGCACCGTCATCATGAGCGCCACGGCGATGCCGTTGTCCGCACCGAGGGTGGTGCCGTTGGCGGTAAGAACGCCGTCCTTGACGATGAGGTCCAGGCCATCCTTCTCGAAGTCGTGCTCCACGCCGGCAAGCTTGTCGCACACCATGTCGATGTGGCCCTGCATCATGACGTGCGCGGCGGCCTCGGCGCCGGCGCTCGCGGGCTTCTTGATGATGACGTTATAGACCTCGTCCTGGTAGACGTCGAGGTTGTGGTCTTTGGCGAAGGCCACGAGGTAATCGCTGATGCCCTTTTCGTTACCCGAGCCGCGCGGGATGGCGCTGATCTCCTCAAAATAATGGAAGAGCTTTTCGGGCTGGTATCCCGTAATCTTGTATTCCATGCATTCCTCCTTGGTCGATGGCGCTCGTCTGCGCGCGAAGCTAGACCGCGCGAGCAACGGACGCGTAACCTGCATACGAGCATCATGACAGAATCCGAGGCGTGCCCACGCCGCGAAAAGGCGAACGGGTGCCGAGCATCGAAAAACGGCAGATGTTATGCATGAGGAGATTGCTTCTATACATTTTCTGCACAGAGCGTGGAGGGGGTTCGGATGGAAGACGCGCAGCATGATAAGACGCCGAATTCGGGTTCCTTGCCCACAGCCCGTGGGTACAATGGACGCAACGGATAAGTAGACGTTGGAGGCAGCCGTGCTACGCCCATATGTTCAATTCCCCGACGACACCATCATCGCTTACGGCGAAGCGCAAGAGGACCAGACGGTGGAAATCGTCATCGAGCGCCCGCGCGATTGGGGGTTCGATAGCGCTCGCTGCATCATGCCCGCGTACCGCTGGCTCGATGTTGATGGCTTCTCCGATGAGGACATCGAGCGCCTCGAGTCGTTCTTGCGTGACAACGCCCCCCTCATCTTCGAATTCGCAAACGATCCAGAAAGCGGTTGGAGAGCAGCCTGATGCCTACCATCCTCACGCTCGGACGTTACGTACTGTTCTTTTGGCTGGGTGAATCCGACGAGCCCGTCCATGTTCACGTGGCGGTTCGCAGGCCAACTGAGCATGCTACAAAATTCTGGCTGACAGAAAACGGCGGCTGTATCCTGGCGAGCAATGGCAGCAACCTTCCGAGCAAAGAGCTTAGAAAGCTGGCAACCTTTATCGCATACAACCATGGACGCATCTGCGATGCATGGAAGGATGCCTTCGGAGCAGATGCCCTGCACTTCTATCGCTAAGAAAGCTATGACCGCGCAAGTCTTTGCGCTTTCTGCATCGTAGGAATCGACACATCCACTAGGGTAAAGCTGTGAAACCTGCCTGCAGGAACGGCACGATATCGGAAACACATTTCATCCTAAAACCCCGTGCACGCGAGAAGCAGGCTCGAACGAAAACGGGGCAGAACCGCTCTCGCAGTCCCGCCCCGATAAGCCCGAAGGCTTTGTAACATGCATCTGGCCCAGCAATCCAACGATATCTGTCAAGTAGCGCAGCCGGCAATGTGGAAAACCCTGCCACGCACAGCAAAACATGGAAAGATAGACTCGATGGGTCCGGGAATGACCTCTGATGCAAGTCACCGGGCCTCGTACCATGTCTGGTCGCCCAAACAATCTGGAAACTGGTCTCAGATTGCTGCCCCAACATCAAACATGCCCGCACGCTTAGATCTGATATCCCCATCATCTACAGGGCCATCATCAAGCAAATGCCATCCATCACCCAACAATGTTGCAGACGCGCACCGACTTCAGGTGTTGGATAATCCCTCAAGGCATCCCTTGCACCCATCTCCGAGTAGCCACACAGACACGCCCAGCTTCCTCGACGGCAAAGAATGGGCGTGCTTATCGCCTCCCGAGGAGCCAGTATGCCCCTATTTGATGCATCTCTTGGCAGTCAACGCTGTCGCGTTTCTCGCCTTCACCATCGACTTTCCGTTCTACAAGTTCGAGAATCGCAAGCTCGTGAATCAACGCGTACTCAGCTGTTCGCCGCAGCGGGAGACGGCGCTGGCATGCTTCTTGCGTTCCTCCTGTAGGATCGGCATGTCGTCAGCGACAACGTGGCGTGGCGCTTCCTCGCGGTGCTAGGCGTCATCGTCTGGGCTCTCGTCACGCTGTGCGTCTGCGGGGTAGTCAGGCCTGATGTCGGGGCACTGCTCGCACCGCTCGACCTCGCGTCGCTCGCCCCCGTCGGCATCTTCGCGCTCGCCATGAGCACGGTCACGCTCCGTTTGTTTGTCTACGACTAGCGGTAGGCCGAGCACGGCAACTGGAGGGTGCGCGAGTTCGTGTTCCTCACGCTCTCACTCCTCGACGGCACGGTTGGCGGCCTTTTAGCGATGCACCTCGGGCGGCATAAGTCGAGGATCAACTACTTCGCATGGAGGCACCCATCATGATCGCCCTACAGATAGGGATGGTGATCTACGCACGACTCCCGGGGATCACCTGAGGTTTCACGCGGCAATAAGAAAGAGGGGTGTCGACATGAACAGAAGGGCGGTGGCGGCGTTCGCGCGCAGGTTCAGGGAACCGCTCGAGCGGGGCGGATTCGCAGCGCTGGAGCGGTTCGACTGGTACGAAGGCTTCTTTGGGCTCGGATTCGAGATGGGCTGCGGGCATGCCAACGAGGAGGCGTACGGGCCCAGGCTCTGCGACTCGCGGGACGCCGAGAGGGGCTCCTCCGGTATGGACTACATAGCCGTGCTCGGCAGCGCGATTTTCTCGCAGTTTCGCTTCCCCATGCACTCGGGTCGGGTAGGTGCGTGGAGCGGGAGGCCGCCTGACTCGTCACCACGCTGCGCAAGCTCGAGAAGCTTGCGAGCCACACGTCCCGCGTGGCGGCCGCCCACCGCTTCGAGAACGCTGCGGAGGAGGCCGTCAGGAGCTTCTGCAGGCGACCCACGAGGAGCAACGACCCGGCCGTCCGTGCTGCGGACAAGCTTAGACAGCGTAGCACGCTGCCGGGCAGGCGGCCAGGACTGGCGACGCAGACCCCCCTAAATGCACCTCTTAGCCAATTGCTTCTGTCTAGGGTGGTGTTGTGGCGCTATTGGCCGCGCGGCTCTGGTTGTGACTCGTGTGAGTAGTAGAATTAGCTAGATTGATTGGAGTAGGATGGCAATTCGCTACATCGGTTCAAAGGCCCGACTTGCTGAGGCGATTATCGATATCATAGGCGACCCTACAGCGGGGTCGCCTCACCTTGTCGATGGCTTCTGCGGAACAGGCATCGTGGCAAGAACGGCAGCACTTCGAGGCTGGGACGTAACTGGTAACGATACGCTTCTCTCAGCAACTTACCTAGCGGATGCTTCCCTCTACAGCGCACAAGAACTTGACTTCTCTCGCATAGGGTCTTACTCGGAAGCTATTGACGAACTAAATAAAGTAGAGGGCATCGATGGCTTCATCTGGAGAACGTATAGCCCCGCCTCAACAAGGTTCTGTGAATACGAGCGTAGATACTTTAGCGAGAACAACGCTCGTATAATTGATGGCGTGCGCAACGCTATAGCGGATTGGCACGAGCGAGGCTACATTGGATACAGAGAACAGTCTCTCCTTGTCGCCGATTTAATTGAGGCAGCAAACGACGTAGCCAACATCGCTGGTACGTATGGGTGCTTTCTGAAGAAATGGACTTCGCAGTCGAAAGGTAAGCTATGCCTAGCAACCCGGACGTTGTTTCCTCGACGTGTTGAACACAAGATGAGCGTTGGCGATATCTTTAATATCTCAACTTGCTCAAGCGACACGGTCTATCTGGACCCGCCTTACACCAAGAGGCAGTATGCTTCGTACTATCACATACCAGAAACCATTGCCTATCACGACGAGCCGATTGTGGAGGGGGTCGCTGGGCTGCGACCATGGAAGCATATTGCTTCGCCCTTTTGCTATAAAACGAAGGCGCTCAAAGCAATCAATGACTGCATTGAGAGATTGGAAGCGAAGCACATCTATCTCTCATACAGCTCGCAGGGTCATGTGACTTTGGACGACCTGCTTGCAACACTTCCTAGAATCGGAAAGGTCGAGCTCCATCAACTTGGCGAGATCGGCAGGTACCGACCCAACAGGACTGCCGCTGAAGGCGACGCCTCAGTAGAGGAGTATTTGATTGAAGTGACGAAGAGTGGGAGGGGCTAGCATGGCTCATCCCATTACCGTTGAAAGCAAGAAGCTGTCTACAGCGAATGGGATAATCGACGCGTTTGTCGAAACCCAAAACCATAGGGAGTCGGCTCGCCTTTCGCTACTCGAAACCGTCTCTTGTCATTACTCTGGACTGTCGATAGACGTCTACCGTGCAACGACGGGATACGACGACGGTATCGAAGCGCCTGGCGCTTTCATTGACGAACTCATTGCTGCCATCGACGCGTGCGGCATACCGGTTTCCATCGCGTTGGCCTCGCTTGCCCGCATCGAAGAGGGTGAAGTTAGTACGAAGCGGAACGGCGCTGTCTACACCGATTTCCGTCTCGCAAAGTACCTAGCGGGCGCCGTGATGAACAATTACTCTGGCGGCCCCATCATCGATCCCTCATGTGGAACTTCAATTGTTCTTGCCGCATGCGCCAACGCTATTTGCGACAGCGGTGAAAGGGCGGAGAAACTCGTCTCAGAAAACCTTTACGGCATTGACTTGTCGCCGCTCGCCATACGCGGATCAGTCCTCGCATTGGCATCTTTTGTACGAGACGCCACAGGCCTCAAGTCGCTTATTTCGCATTTTGTCTGTGGAGACAGCTTGGAGCTTGCCGACGGCATACCCGCGTTCTTCGGCTTGGCAGCCTTCTCGACGGTTGTTGGCAACCCTCCTTGGGAGCGCGTGAGACCCTCTCGCAACGAATACGCGAAAGAGCTTGGCATGATTGTGGACTATGGCGTCGAACTCAGTGATCTTCCAGCAGGATATAAGCAGCACAGGGATGCCAGCCGAGCTTTATCAAGCAAGCTTTCGAAGACCTATGGGCTCAAGGGAGGCATGGACTTATATCGCGCATTCTTGAACCTCAGCATGAAAATCTGCGCTCAAGATGGATGCGTTGCACTTTATCTGCCAGCGGGTCTGATACGTTCGAAGAACCTTGCGTCGGTGCGTTCTTTTATGGTCGAAGAGTTCGGCAGCATTGATCTTTCGGTTTTTATGAACCGTGCCAAATTCTTCGCCATCGACTCGCGATTCAAATTCGTCCTAGCAGTTTTGGGAGACAAACATAATGGCTCAGCCGATGGTGGAATCCGTTTTCGGTACTGCGCTGCAAACGAAGAAGACGTTCTCGTGACGTCTGAGCTGACTCTTGACGAATCAATGTTCAACGACGTTTCTGGGGAACTTGGAGTGCCCGAGGTCAAAACTGATTGCGAAGCAAATACGTTGCGGAGCATTTGGCGTCACGCGGAGCGTATGTCAGAGCATGCACTGTTTGGTGGCATCCACCCAATGCGCGAGCTGGACATGACCCTAGACAGAAAACTGTTCAGGAAGGGTGGGCAGAGCGACGGTCAGCGCACTTTCATGCCGCTCATTGAAGGCAGAATGGTCTCCCAGTACAGGTGTGGATGCAAGGAGTATTTGAGCGGCGCTGGCCGCTCCGCGAAGTGGGGTACCGTTCCGATCGGGAGCAGTCGGATTGCGCCGCAATTCTTTGTGGCAGAGGACGATTTGGGCAAGACGCTTTTAAACCGCATGAGATGCCGGCGCATTGGCTTCTGCGATATTGCTGGACAGACAAACGAGAGGGCTATGCAGGCCGCCTTCATACCTGCAGGGTGCGCATGTGGAAATAAAGTGCCGACACTTCTTTTCGACGATGAAAACACGGCAATGCTCTGGCTGGGCATCGTGAACACATTTGTTTTCGACTGGATTGTAAGGCGTTACATCACCACCACAATTAACTTCTTCATCCTTGAGAACTTACCGTTCCCGTCAATAAGCGCTAACAACAATGTGGTGCGAGCGATTATAGATTGCGTGCGTCGAATAACGGAAATGGAGGACGGCGACAATGGATGGGGACACGATGAACTCTGGACGTATGCGCTCGAGCGCGCAAAGCTCGAGGCTCTCGTTGTCAAGGCGTACGGACTGAGCTCTCGTGAGATGGATGTAATTCTTGACGACTTCCCGCTCGTGGATCAGGTAAACGCCAAGCGATTCGGCGGAGCAAGACCAACCATTGACCTGACGCGCGCCTATGTTACAGGCGAGAAGAACTCATTGGAAGCGGCAAGAGATGCGTGCATCCGCGGAGCGATGCCGTACGTACCGAACGAACACATGCGCAGTATGTTGAGATAGCCAAGCGAGGTGTTTTGTATGGCCATTACTGAAGTGCTCTGCCATGAGATAACCGAGGCGGATATTAGGAAGATCAACGCCACTTCGAATGACGCGCTGACTGGTGGCGGTGCTCGTGATTTACGTTTTAGCATCGATTGCGCACCGTGTCTCAATCGCTTCTTTCCACAAGAAGTCTCATATGAAGGTCATACGCCATATCGCATCGGCGAGTTCGAGCATTACGATGCCAGCGGGAATAGGACCGTTGAACTCGTTCGCTACGCTTTCCAGCCAACGGATGCACGGCCAAGAGAGGTACGTATCGCGCAGATTAGCAAGCTCGGCTTCTTTCTCGACCTGCCGGAAATAAACGAAAACGACGGCGTGTTATTCATGGCTTTCATCCGCAAGACCGATGGCATCCCGCAGGCGCAGTATCTGACTGAAAGACAAATTGCGGCAGATGGCGGTAATCCAATCATTTGTGCTGCGATGAGAGAGGCACTGAACAAGCACAAGGGAAACAAAGCCGTGGTCTTTTCCGCGGAACTGAAAAGAGGAGAAGAGATGCAGGACGAATTGATGGGCGAGGCAAATAAGATACTCGAATTCCTCGCAGAGGACAAAAACGTACTGTTGACTGGGGCACCAGCTACAGGAAAGACCACTTTGCTTAATATGGTTGAACGACTTTTCTTGCAGCGTGGAGAGACGATCATTGATCCCTATGGCCCAGTGGCATTTCCTTCGTCTGCAGCATCCGACGCAGATGCTTTTCCTGGGAAAAGCTGTAAGAACCGTAAAGTTTTTAGGACGACGTTCCACCAAGGGACAAAATATCGCGACTTTGTACGTGGGTTGATTCCGGTTCCCGGTTCAGACTCCGTTAGATTTGAAGTGTCTAAAGGCTTGCTTTGGCAGGCAGCAGAGTACGCCAAGCATCCTGATTCAGCTTCACTTCTTATCATCGACGAAATCAACCGAGGCCCTGCGGTCAGCATTTTCGGCGACATCATATCTGCTTTTGAGGCCGATAAGCGACTGGGTGACGATGGGAAAATCATTCCTGGAAAGACAGTCACGGTCCAAATACTCAACGACAACGCTCAGTTGGAAGACTACCAGCTGCCGAGTCGGCTATACATTCTCGCTGCGATGAACCAGGCAGACTCTTCTGTGGAGCCAATGGATGCCGCGTTCATGCGCAGATGGAGGAGAGTCAAGCTGTCTCCGTCAATTGCGAGCCTTTGTAACTATTTCGGAATTGAGAGGCAAAAGACTGAGCATCCAAACGAGCCGATGACTGCAAAAGACGTCTATGCAGCAGCGGTCGACGCTCTCACAAATATCAATTATAAAATTGGGCTGGGGCGTGGCGACGACTACAAGATTGGTCAGGGTGTGTTCATGAAATGCCCGAAGGGGGAACTGCCTCAAGATGTGTCCGGCGCTTTGCGCTATATTGCGGACTGCTGGCCTGTTGTCGATGCGCACATTGAAGAAGTCTTCTTCAACGACAAGGAGGCGATTGCGTTCGTGCTCAACGCCGGCGAAGGCTCATTCTTCAAGGTCTCAGACTTTACGTTTGCCGGAAGGCAGGTTATCGCCATCGAGCAGAAATACGTCACGGCTCAAAACGTATATTCGATGCTCCTATCTCTTTTGGGGTAGTCCGTGAAGCGCATCGAACTAACAGAAGACAGCTACTACTCAGAAACGATACCGGAGCTTGCTAAGGAGTTGGGGATAGATCGTTACGAACTTACCTCGAGTCTTTATGCGACAAACGCCTACTTGGGCAAACGTCTTTCCATAAGTGGGCCGCTTCGCATTGAGCGTGACCGTTTCGCGTTCGGGCGAATTGCCGGCATCTTCCCGATAAGCGAGCAGCTCGAGGTAGAAGTCGTGCCGAAATTCTTAAACGGCGATGAGGCCTGGAGATCGGACTTCCTGCTACTGCTTGCACGCACACGTTGGGGCGTTCTTGTTGAGAAACAGATGGTCAACACCGCGAAGAGCGGGAAACGAAGTATCAACGATTCTCTTGCCATGGTGTTCCTAACCATGTTCGACGAGGTTTCCCACGTGCCGATACGCACGTACCAGAGACAAGTTTTGCGACAATTTGGCATAGAAGGCGATCTTGACGAGGAGACGGTCCTGCTTCCCGACAAAGACGGCTTCATCCAAACTGTGACAGAGTTCACACGAAAGAATGACTACAATGCCGTGATAGCAACGGCTGCACAAACCCTCTCGCAATCCGTAAGCGATTTCGACTTGAGAACGCGACTGACAAGAGCTGTATTTCGGCTTGGGCCACAGGAAAGTTTGCCCACTTCTATTCCCAACATGGTACCGTCTCGATTTAGGAACTGGTCTGACCTTTATGGTCTGAGCGTCGACATTCTTGACGGATACGGCATCGACTACACAAACCAGGGAGAAATAAGGAGCCCCGGCTTCATTGTGCGCACTGCAGATGCGTGGGAGGAGTTCATTCGCCAGGCGCTGGTTTCCGGAATGAAAGGTTTTTCAGTCGCGTATCAAGAGAAGCATCCGTTTGCAAAGCGCGACAACACGATGGTTAAGGTAAGACCAGATTACACGATAAGGTCAAACGATGGCAGAGCGCTTCTCGTTGATGCCAAATACAAATATAGCGATGCAACCAAGAAGACCATTAGCAATGCCGATATCTACGAAGGATGGGCCTTCATGGAAGCTACTGGCATCCATAAGCTCGTTCTCCTTTATCCCTACGCCGACAGCGGTATGGAAGGCTCTTTTGAGCAATTCCAGAGTGTGACAGACGGCGACAAGCTAATCATAGGCGTGCGCATTAGTCCTGAAATGGCGGGGCTCAGGGGGTTGACGCGTTTTGCTAAGGCGTTGTCGGAATACATAGCGCCGATGATACCTTGCTGAACTCTGGCTTGCTAAATTCGAGCTAGGATCTTGCTCAACGTCGTGTTCAATCCTCTAGCTTCACCGACAGCTGCACGTTACCCCGGTTCGCAAGGATTTCAAATCCATCCCCGAGCCACACACCTGACTCACCGGGGCCGAAGACGAGCGGTATGCGGTCGTGGATGGGAGCGATGCTCGCGTTGGGTTCCATGATGACGATGGGGGGCGGCCACCCTGTTGGACGGCGGAGAGCAGGAACGCACGGGCGCCAGGCGGACGAAAGCGACATTGTAGGCGGATGGGCTTGCCAGGCTTCTCGCCTAGCACCTTCTCGGTGGCGTGGCCCTCGTAGAAGGCGCGCACGGGCACGAGGCAGCGCCCCTGCCTATAGCCTTGGCCCACATGCCGTGACGGCAGCGCCGGAGCTGTTCGAGCGCGCACTCGATGCAGGTGTTGAAGGCGGCGTGGGGCTTTCCGTCGAGTGGGAATCCCCTCTCAAGAGTGGCCGCCCGCGCCGTCCGACACGAAGAGCGGGATAGTGGAGCCCGGGCGTGCGTCGCGGATGGGGTCGGGGTGCTCGATGAACCTTATACCATGGCGACCCGTCCCGCGCGCGTCGAGCACGGCCTGGGCTTCCTCCACCGTGAGCGGGCTGAACCTCACGCACATGGCGAGGCTTCCCCCTCCTCTGCTCCGCCACCCAATGGAACGGGGACCATGCGCCTGAGATCCATGAAAGGCAGGTCGAGGATGAAGTTGGGGCGCTCACCCCACCTCTGATTGGCCATGGCGGTGATCTCGCACCCCAGATACGGAGGGATGAAGTCCGAGAGAGCGATGTCCAGCAGCGTAAAGCCTACTGGGAACATTGCCACGTACGCGAGCGTGTAGCTCCCCTGCTTGGTAATCGGAACCATCCAGCCCGTTGTAATCATCATCGACTCGGGGTCGGGCACCGCATACATGTATAGGCGATACCGGCAGGGAAAGTCGTTACTCTCCCTGTCGAGCAGGAAGTCACGGCAGTCGGCCATGCTGCCGCAGGGAGTCGTCGCACAGAAGTTGCTGATGACGTGCTTGAAGAAAGCGAGAACGTTAACCTTTCCTCCCTCTAGATGGATTGACCTGGCATCGCTGCCGGGAGGGTTTCGGATGAAACTCGCCCCGAGCTCCCTGACGCACCCCGTGAACTCTCTCACATAGTTGGCACCGAGGTAGCTGTTGCACTCAGCGCAAAGCGTGCTGAACCCAGCGCCTCGTCGCATCTTCGCGTACCTCACGCCATCCCTTGCAGAGGCATCGAAGCCCCCGGCCTTCTTGATAATGTCGATGCCCCGGTAAGACCTGACGCCTTGGTCGTTACCCATGCTCCTTGGAGGGATGTGCTCGAAGGAGAGCTTCCCCTCCCTTCCGCAAATATGGCAGCGCCCCGTCTCGTTCGCCATGCTGGCTCCTCTGCTTCGCTTTGTTTAATTATCCCCGGCCCCGCCCCTTTGTGACAGCCCCGTAGCCTGTACCCAACATTAGGGTGCGGGCTTCTTCTTTGCCCGCCTGGCTGGAAAGGCAGGCCCTCACATGGGTGGCGAGAACGAGGGCAAGGCCGCGTAAGCGCAGGTTGCGGGTGAGCCGCAGGCGCAGGGCGACGAGGCACCGGCACAGCGGGCGCAGGTGACAGACAGTGCCGGCGACGAAGCCGACAAGGCCCGCGCGGACTACGAGGCAGCGCTCAGGGAGCGCGACGAGAGAATCGCGGCGCTCGAGGGCGAGATCGCGGAGGCGGCCAAGACCGCAGAGAGCGCCGAGATAGACGAGCTTCGGCGCCAGGGCGAGGAGCAGCGCGTTGGGTTCGAGCTCCAGATGGCCGGCGCGCGGAACGTCAAGGCGGCGCAGGCGCTTCTCGCCGACCACGACAACGACATCGACAAGTTGAAGGAGGCGGAGCCGTGGCTGTTCGGCGCCGGAACCGGAGCCCCCCCCCCGCGCGCAGGCGGGCGCGACGGGGCTGCCGAACGCGGGCACGGCCGCGGACGAGGGCACGATCATGAGGCGCTGGCGCGGCATCGCCGGCCTCCCGGACGAGAAGGAGTAGCGGATTATGGCCAACAGCATCGCATACGTAAAGAACTACACCGCCGTCCTTGACGAGGCCTACAGACGCGCCGCGTGCTCCACGTGCCTGAACAGCCTGCGCCGCATGGCGCGCGGGACGCAACGCCAAGGAGATCATGGTCCCGAAGATCGTGGTCTCCGGTCTCGGCGACTACACCCGCAACGTGGGGTACAAGACCGGGTCGATCACCTACGAGTTCGAGACGAAGACGTTCAACCACGACCGGGGCATCAAGCTCCTGGCCGACGTCATGGACGTGGAGGAGGCCGGCGTGCTCGACTGCTTCGTGGCGACAGGCTCGGAGCTCAAACGCACGCAGGTGGCACCGGAGGCCGACGCCTTCACGTTCTCCGAGATCGCGGGGCACGAGGGCGTCACGCCCGCCGTGGAGGACTCCTCGGACTTGGGCGCCTAGGACGTGCTGGCGAGCCTGTGCGCGGCCACGAACGAGATGGACGAGGCGGAGGTGACGACAGAAAACTGCACCCTCTCCCCTACGCCCCCGTGTACGCGTCCTCCACGCTGTTGGAAAAATCCTGCTCGGCGAGCCAGGCGCGCTCGGCGTCCGTCTCGGGGATGTCGATTCGCTCGATCTTGAAGACCACGGGGCGCGTGCCGTCGTTGCAGCAGGCAATCATCATGCGATCGTCCGCGGTCCAGCCGTGCATGATTGAGCCGCCCTGCAGGGCCGTGTAGATGTAGCGGCTGATGCAGTCCCACGCCTCCGCACAGGGGAACTTCGGGTCCAAGTCGCGCCCGAAGTGCCAGAAATCGTCTTTGCCGTCCTGGCGCTCGAACAGATACTCCTGCCCCGCCGCGAAGCACGGGCACGGACCGCTCGCCGGATCCGCCAGATAGCGCTCCTGCAGCTCGGGAAAGCACTTGGTCTCGAGTACCGTCACTCTGCACTGATGTTTCACAATCGGCTCCTTCTTCAGAACGCATCGTGGTCACGCCTACCGTGTACCCCAGCACAGGCAATCATTACGCACAAGAGGCACACCCTATAACTCGAGTCGCTCCTGCCCAGGCGCGACAGCCCGACGCTCCGCCCGCGGCCCTGCCGCAAGATAGCTCCGCTGCGTAGCCTGCGTCACCACGTCGCCCGGCCTCAAGTGCCCCAGCATGAGCGGGGACGCCGGGTCATGCTGCTCACGAAAGGTCCGTGCCGCCCCGCGGGCGTCGGCATTCGCATAGCAGTACCGGCACCCGTTGGGACAGCTGTTATACGCCCCGATATCGCGCATCTCCATGCAGGCACAGTCTTCGCGCATGCCGCGGTGCGCAAGCTTCCTGAACGTGACACCGTTCGCCGCACCGAGCGCTTCCAAGGTCACGCAACCTGCCCGCTCAACCCCGTAGGCAGAAAAGTCTTCCCGCGTCGCGCACGCCTGCAGGCGCAGCCCGTGCTCGCGCGCGATGCCGCCCAAGAGCTCCGCCATGTAGACGCGTTCCTCCTCCATGAGGGGCAAAAGCTCTGGCATGTTCCGGTCGAGCTTGCGGTACGGCTCCACGAAGCTGAACACGCAGCGGCTCACATACGGCGCTAGGCGGCGCGCCATGTCATCAAAGGTGCGCCAATGCGCCTCCGTGGTGTAGCGTTCGCTCAAAAGCACCGGGTCATAGCGCCAGACGATCCTCTCACGCCCTACGATGCGCTCGAGCTCGATGAGCGTCTCGATGCTCGCAATGATATCCGGCACCCCGGGCTCCATATCGCGCCCGTACGCGGTGATGGTGTAGAAGAAATACGTGTTGAAACGGTCCGTGATCTCGTGCAGGCGCGGCAGGATAGGCTCGTAGTTCTTAGAGCAGAACACGACGCAGTCCACTACCGCAGGATCGAGCTCGTAGCGCGTGACCTTCTCCGGGAAGCGCGGGTTCCGCACCAGCACATATCCCTCGGCAAACCGTCTGAGCAGCCAGTCCGTATAATACTGCACGGTATCCGTCCGCCCGCCCGTGTTGATGATCATGCGCACTCACCTCCCGCCACGGCACCCGTACCTTACGCGCCCAGCTGTCGCAAAAAATGAGACAACTGAGCCGTCCGTCCGGCATGAGTACTGTGCAAAAGATGCATATTACTAGCCGCTACCAGCAGAAACGACACAGAGAGCAATTTGCACAATATGCAAATTACCCCATACTCCCAGGCATTTTGCACGTGCCCTCACGCCGCCCACTCCATATTCCACGTCAAGTATAGCAAGCATTTGGAACATTTGTTCGTATATATAAACAGCGCGCAACCTTCGCCTGACGAACACATCGCCGTGCTACCATGGCACTCGGCCATACAATAACGTAAGAAAGGACCCCCCATGGAACGTCCGAACGCATGGAAGGCATACGATGACGCAGCGCTTGCCGAGCTTGAGCAGCTCTGCGGCGACTACCGCGCCTTCATCAGCCAGAACAAAACCGAGCGCGAATGCGTGACCGCATCCGTCGCCCTCGCCGAGGCAGCCGGCTACGTAAACCTCGAGGACGCTGTGGCCGAGGGACGTGCCCTCAAGCCCGGCGACAAGGTTTACGCCGTGAACCACAAGAAGACCCTCATGCTCGTGAACCTGGGCACTGCCCCGCTCGAAGAGGGCGTGAACATCCTGGGCGCGCATATCGACAGCCCGCGCCTCGATATCAAGCAGAACCCGCTGTACGAGGCCGGCGATATGGCCTACCTCGACACCCACTACTACGGCGGCGTGAAGGCCTACCACTGGGTAGCCACCCCGCTCGCCATCCATGGCGTCGTGTGCAAGAAGGACGGCACCACGGTCGATGTCTGCGTGGGCGAGGACGCCACCGACCCCGTGTTCTGCATCTCCGACCTGCTCATCCATCTCGCGAGCGACCAGATGAAGAAGCCCGCTTCCGAAGCCGTCGACCATGAGAACCTCGATGTGATCGTGGGCGGCCGCCCCGTCGTGATCTCGAGCGAGGGCGACGAGGATGCCGAGGCACCCAAGGAGCCCGTGAAGCAGATGCTTCTCGATGTCCTCGCCGAGAAGTACAGCATCGACGAAGAGGACTTCCTCTCCGCCGAACTCGAGGTCGTGCCCGCAGGCGCTGCGCGCGAAATGGGGCTCGACCGCTCCATGATCTTGGGCTATGGCCAGGACGACCGCGTCTGCGCCTACACCTCCCTTGCCGCCCAGCTCGCGGTGCCCGAGGTCGAGCGCACGAGTGTATGCCTGCTCTGCGACAAGGAAGAGATCGGCTCGGTGGGCGCAACCGGCATGACGAGCCGCTTCTTCGAGAACGCCATGGCCGAGGTGCTCGCCCTCGCGGGTCTCGAGAGCCCGCTGGCGCTCCGTCGTTGCCTCGCCGCGAGCCGCATGCTCTCCTCCGACGTTTCCGCCGGGTTCGACCAGCTCTACGCCGACCGCTTTGAGAAGAAGAATGCCGCCATCATGGGCCACGGCCTCTGCTTCAACAAGTTCACGGGCGCGCGCGGCAAGAGCGGTTCCAACGACGCCGACGCCGAGTACCTCGCGCTCATCCGCGACATCATGGACGAGGCCGGCGTAGCCTTCCAGACCTGCGAGCTCGGCCGCATCGGCGCGGGCGGCGGCGGTACGATCGCCTATATCCTCGCTGAATACGGCATGCAGGTGATCGACTCCGGCGTGGCCGTCCTCTCGATGCACTCGCTGTGGGAAGCTGCCAACAAGGCAGACATCTACGAGGCCTTCAAGGGCTATCGGGCGTTTATCAAGCGCGCGTAACGACGTTGCCTGGCGCGCCAGAACGTGCGCCTGAATTCAACGCACGCAGGGAACACGGGTGTGGTGGGTTTTTCACCGCACCCGTTTCTTGTATAGATGAGCCAAGACGTAGCGGGTCGTTCACAGACGGGGAAGCGCCCTCAGCGCTCCACGCGCCATTGGCCGTCGGTCAAACCGGCACGGAAGAGGTGTATCGCCATCGCAGAAAAAACGATGGTACCCACGATGCCGATAGGAAGACCGTAGCCCTCGATGACCATGATGAAGAACATATAGACAGCGCAGAACATAAGGAAGACCGAGCCGGCAAAGCAAATGGCGCGGCGAAGCCAGCGGGGCATCGAACGCCTAGGCCGTTCGGCGGGGCGCTCGGAATCGCCTTTTCTCTGAGCGTTCTTTTTGGCCATCGTGCCCCTCTTCTCAGTCGGTTGGAGAATTGCCTCTGCCCATCATACCCCACCGGGCAGGGATGCGTTATTTCGAGCCAGTCGGCGGCACGGCCCCCGCGCCAAGCGAAAACCGGCAACCCCTCACCCTGCACCTGAGGTACCATGGCAGATAACTCGATTGATTCAGGAATCGGGGCCTGTCCCCGAAAAAGGAGGCGCCATGTTCTGCACGCAATGCGGCAACCAGCTACCCGACGATTCGAGGTTTTGCTCCCGCTGCGGAGCACCGGTAGGCGCTCCGACATCCGCTGCGAACCAAGCCGTTTCGACCGCGCCGCAAACCCCGCCGGCACCCGCCGCGCCGGCAGCGGCCCCTACCGCGTCGCCCGCCCCGGCGGCGGCCCCTGCCCCGACCCCTGCCGCGTCACCCGCAGCCCCCGCTCCGGCTGCTCCCACTACGATGCCTGCCCCGGCACCAGCGACAGCGCCCGCCGCAAGCCCGCAAGCGCCCGCTTCCGATTCCCCGAGCATGCTTCCCGCCTTCGTGCAGGCGATGTCGAATCGCCTGGGGGAGCCGGCCCAGTACATTCCCGAGCTGGGCGCCTACCTCATCGTTACCAAACGCTTCTCCGCTGCGCTCGCGAACATGCACCAGCATTTCTTCGTGAGCGCATACGACGCGGCAGGTTACCCCGAGATGCAGGCCTACATGAAGGCATGCTCCGATTGGGCTCTCAACAATTACCAGGGAGCGCTGCGCGGGCTCCAGAAAGGCGTGGTCTCCTACGCCATCTTGCTCCAGCACCCCTTGAACACGAACGCCGTCGCTTTCACCAAAGAGCTGCCGAAGAAGCACTTTGCTGCCTTTGACCTGCCCATACTCGTCGATCCCTTTACCGGTGCCTACGAGATGCTCGAGAAGACGCCGGTCTGGGGCTTCGCCATGTGGAAGGGAATCAAAAAGGCTGCGCGCGAGGCCCTCGGGTTCTAGAAAGCCACGTGCCGCCAAGTTCATTCCGGTTTTGGGAACTTCTTCTCTAGCATCTCTGGGCATGACCCGATCGCATTCTAAATAACCGCAGGATTCCGCTGGCAACGGCGAGCGATACCGCACGCCGGGTGAAAAGATATTCCCAAAAGTGAAACGAACGCACGGGGCCCTCCCGCAGCGACGCGGAAGGGCCCCGTCTGGAAGGAAGGGCGCCTCGTGCGAGGCCCCAGCCCCGGCCTCAAGGCCTCGCCCACTCGACGGGCCGGGGCGACGCGGGCCGGGGCGACGCGCCCGCCTGTCCGCCTCAAAGGTACGGCCAAACGGTGCGCCTCGCCCCCGCCTCATCTACTCAAGATTCAAGCCGGTTTCCCTGCTAAAGAAGTGCACCGTGTTGCCGCTGAACGAGAACGAGACGGCGTCGCCCGTCTTGACGATGCCAGCGTGCTCCATGAGCGAAGCGGCCTGCGCCACGATAACACTATCGTGACCGTAGGCGTTTACATGGAGGTTCACGGTGCTGCCCATGAGCTCGACCACATCGACCACGCCATTCAGCACGTTTAGGCCCTCATCAGAGAGCGCGATGTGCTCGGGGCGCACGCCGAGCGTAATCGACTGCGAGCCCACACCGTTCGCGGCGAGCCGCGCCTGCTTCTCGGCCGAGGGCACCACCTGCGCGTCACCAACGCGCACGGTATAAGAGCCGCCCGCCTCGCGCACGAGCTCAGCGTCATAGAAATTCATCTGCGGCGTGCCGATGAACCCGGCCACGAAGACGTTGGACGGATGGTCGTAGACATCCTGCGGCGTACCGATCTGCTGCACGGTGCCGTCTTTCATGACCACGATGCGGTCTCCCAAGGTCATGGCCTCGGTCTGGTCGTGCGTAACGTACATGAACGTGGTATCGATGCGCTCGCGCAGCTTGATGAGCTCGGCACGCATCTGGTTGCGGAGCTTGGCATCCAAGTTGGAGAGCGGCTCGTCCATGAGGAGCACCTTCGGCTCGCGCACGATGGCGCGCCCGATGGCAACGCGCTGGCGCTGGCCACCGGAAAGCTCCTTCGGTTTGCGATCGAGGTACTGCGTGATGCCGAGGATCTTCGCTGCCTCCTCGACCTTCTTGTCGCGATCCTCTTTGGGAATCTTGCGCAGCTTCAAGGGGAACTCCATGTTGCCCCGCACGGTCATGTGCGGGTAGAGCGCGTAGCTCTGGAAGACCATCGCGATGTCACGGTTCTTGGGCTCAACGTCGTTTACGAGCTTGCCGTCGATGTAGAGCTCGCCGCGAGAAATCTCTTCCAGGCCGGCAACCATGCGCAGCGTCGTCGATTTGCCGCAGCCCGAAGGGCCAACGAGCACCACGAACTCGCGGTCGGCCACCTCGAGGTTGAAATCCTCGACAGCGAGCACGCCCTCGTCCGTCACCTTGAGGTTTGGTCCCTTCTTCTCGCCGTCCTTGGCCTTGTGGGCACGGCGCTTGCCCCCGGCGTGCGGGTAGACCTTCTCGATATGCCTCAAACTTACCTCTGCCATGGTATGCCCCTCCTTATCGGGTAGTTTCCTCGGATGACTGCACACGGGCATCGCTTTGCGCGGCCCATGCCTCCGCCGCGGCCTCGGCGTTCAGCGCGGCATCCCGTGCCGCAACCCCCGCCTTCGGCAAGCGGCCATAGAGCTCCATCGCTCGATGAAGACGACGCACGACCTGCTCGGTCGCGTAGCCCGGCAGCGCACGCCAGCACCAGTTTCCGCCGAGCGTCGAGGGCGTGTTGATACGGGCATCGCTTCCCAAGCCCAGCACGTCCTGCATGGTCACGATCGAAAGGTCCGCAACGCTCGACCAGATGACGCGCATCATGCCCCAGCCCTCGCCTTCAGCTGCGTCAAGATGCAGGTACTCGCGGGCGAGCGCAACGTCGCCTGCATCCGCGGTGTGCAGCCAGCCGAGCGCGGTATCGTTGTCGTGCGTGCCCACATATGCGACGCAATGCGGCGTGTAGTTGTGCGGCTGGTACAAGCTTCCGCCGCCATCCCTGCTATCGAAGGCGAATTGCAGCACCTTCATGCCTGGATAGCCGGTATCGGAAAGCAGGCGGTACACCGAGGGCGTCAAGAAGCCAAGGTCCTCGGCCACGATGGGACACGGGCCGAGCTTCGCCTCGAGCGCCGAGAAGAATGCCTTACCCGGGCCGGGCTGCCAGCGCCCGCCCGCCGCGGTCGACGCTCCCGCCGGAATGGCATAGTAGGAATCGAAGCCGCGGAAATGGTCGATGCGCAAGATGTCGTAGAGACCGAGCTGGTAGGAAATGCGCTCGATCCACCATGCGTAACCGTCTTCCGCCATGCGCTCCCAGGCGAAGAGCGGGTTGCCCCAAAGCTGGCCCGTATCGGAAAAGCCATCGGGAGGGCACCCCGCGACCTCGCGAGGACGAAGGTCCTCATCCAGCTGGAACTGCTCGGGATGCGCCCAGAGGTCCGCGCTGTCCTCGGCCACATAGATGGGAAGGTCGCCCATGAGCTCGATCCCGTGTTCGCGAGCATAGGCGTGGAGGCGCGCCCACTGCCTGAAGAAGAGGCACTGCACGCCCTTCCAGAAACGCACTTCGCGGGCGAGCTCGCTGCGAGCGGCGGCAAGGTCCTCGGGAACGCGCATGCGCAGCCCCGGCTCCCACGTCGAGAGCGCGGCGCCGCCATGGTCGCCCTTGATTGCCATGAAGAGCGCATAATCGTCGAGCCATGCGCCCTCGCGCTCGCAAAATGCCCGGAGCTCGTCGGCGCGCGCGTTCTCAAGGCGCTCCACCGCGCGGCGAAGCACGTCGAAGCGGCCCTCGTAGAGCGCCCCGTAATCAACGCGCGCAGGGTCATCGCCCCAGAAGCGCCCCTCGTACTCGCCCGGCTCTAGCAAGCCCTCCCCTGCCAAATCGTCAAGATCGATGAGATAGGGATTGCCTGCAAACGAAGAGAAGGACTGATAAGGGGAATCGCCGTAGCTCGTCGGTCCGATTGGCAGCAGTTGCCAGACCGATTGGCCCGCGGCGGAGAGGAAGTCCACGAACGCACGCGCCTCGGCGGCGAGCGTACCGACGCCCCACGGCGAGGGCAGGGCGGTCATGGGCATCAAGATGCCGGAACGCCTCATATCACTCCCCTCCTTTCACTAACCTGAACCCGGGACGCCCGCGCACGGGTCCGTCCCGCTTTTGCCGTTTCGGGAGCGCGGCCGGCGGAAACGCCGACCGTCGCCGCAACGGCATTGGACGCATCGTCGCCACCATCTGCGGCGGGTGCGGTACCAGCACGATCTTCTGGCAAAAGCGCTCGCACGCTCTCGCGCTTGAGCAACTGGAACGGGACCATCTCGCGCACGGGCTTGGTCTCGCCGCCCAAACAAGCCAGAAGCGTTTCCACGCTCCGCGTCGCGATGAGGCGGGTGTCTTGGCGAATCGTCGTGAGGCGCGGGATCGAGAACTGCGATGAATTCACCCCGTCGAACCCCACGAGCGACAAATCTCCGGGGATGGACAGCCCCATATCGAAGACCGCGCGCATCGCGCCGAGCGCGATTGCGTCGCCGAGCGCGAAGACCGCCGTGAGGTCCGGGGAACGCATGATGAGCCTCACCATTGCGTCGTAGCCCTCCTCCATCGAGAAGTGGCAAGGCTCGTAGTCGCGCTCATAATCGAGCTCGATACCGTGCGCCCGCAGCGCCTCCTCCGCACCGTGCAGGCGCCGACCGCTCACCTGGCTGAGCGCGCGGTTGCCGCCCACGATGCCGATGCGCCTATGGCCGCGGGAAAACAGGTACTCCACGACCTCGCGTGCGGCCTCTACGTCGTTCGTCGAGACGCTCGAAAGGTTCTTGAACGCCAGCCCGGCTGCGGTGTTGGTCACGAGCACGCCCGGCACGCTCACCCGGCTGAACGACGTCTTGAAGAACGCCGGGTCACCGCCCAAGAAAAGCATGCCCTTGGGATGGCGCACCTGCTGGTAGTGAATCGCATAGAGCACCTCGTTCTCATCCTCGTCGAGGTACACCACGTCGGCCTGCTCGTCCGCCTCCGAGAGCAGCGCCTGGATGCGCTCGAGGATGTCGGCGAACAGCAGGTTCCGCGCACCCTTCACGAAGACGGCGATGGCCGTGCGCCCCTGCATCTTCAGGAAGCGGGCGTTCGAATTGGGCTCGTACCCAACCTCTTCGACCACCTTGAGCACGCGCATCCGCGCCCTGTCGCTCACGTTCGGATGGCCGTTCAGCACGCGCGAAACCGTTCCCAGGCTGTATCCGGAAAGCCGTGCGATGTCCCGGATGTCCATGATGACCTAGCCCTTGACCGCGCCCGCGGCGACGCCCTTGATGATGTGCTTCTGGCAGAGCAGATAGAACACCACCACGGGGATGACCGCCATGATGAGGGCCGCCATGATGGCGCCCATGTCCACGCGGCCGTACGACCCCTTCATGAACTGGATCACGATGGAGATCGTCTTGTACTCGTTCGTGTCGAGCACGAGGTACGGCAGGAGGAAGTCGTTCCAGATCCACATGGTTTGCAGGATGCCCACCGAGATATAGGTGGGCTTCATGATGGGAAGCACCACCGAGAAGAAGGTGCGCAGCGGCGAGCAGCCGTCGATGAGCGCGGCCTCCTCGATCTCGATGGGAATCGATTTCACGAAGCCGCAGAACATGAAGACCGCAAGGCCTGCTCCAAAGCCAAGGTAGATGATGATGATTCCCCACGGGGTGTCGAGGTTCAGGCGGTCGGCCACGAGCGACAGGGTGAACATGACCATCTGGAAGGGCACGACCATCGAGAGCACGCACAGCAGGTAGACCGCCCGGTTGAACCGGTTGCTCACACGGGTGATGAACCACGCGCACATGGAGCAGCACAGCAGGATGACAAAGACCGAGCCGATGGTGATAAAGACCGTCCACCACACCGCATCGAGGAAGCCATAGCGATCGATGGCCTGGATATAGTTCTCGAGCCCCACGAAGGTCTGCTCGGTGGGCAGCTCGAAGGGCTGCAAGCTAATGAAGGTGCGGCTCTTGAACGAGTCCATGAGCACGATGATGATGGGCAGCACCCAGATGAAGCACAGCACGCAGAAGAACGCCGTGCCCACCCAACTCAAGATATGCTTGCGTTTCATTTACTGCTGCACCTCCTTGGAGCGCGTCACGCGCAGCTGGATGAGGCCGATGGCCACGACCACGAGGCAGAAGATGACGGCCTTCGCCTGGCCCACGCCCTCCCAGCCGGTACGGCCGTAGAAGGTGTTGTAGATGTTGAGCGCCAAGAGCTCGGAGAGCTTCGAGGGCTCGCCCGCCGTAAGCGACAGGTTCTGGTCGAAGAGCTTGAAGCCGTTGGTGATCGAGAGGAACGTGCAGATGGTGATCGAGGGCATCATCATGGGGATGATGACGCTCTTCAGACGCTCCCACGGACCGGCACCGTCGACCTCAGCGGCCTCGAGCACGTCGGTGGGAATCGACTGCAAGCCGGCGATGTAGACGATCATCATGTAACCGATCTGCTGCCACGAGACCAAGATCACGAGCCCCGCGAAGCCGTACCATTCATTGAGGTTGATGGCTTGGCTGTACTGCGCCAGGATACCGTTGAAGATGAGCTGCCAGATATAGCCCAGCACGATGCCGCCGATGAGGTTGGGCATGAAGAACACCGTGCGGAAGAGGTTCGTTCCGCGCATCTTCTGCGTGAGGGCGAGCGCCAGCGCGAATGCGATGACGTTGATCACGAGAAGCGACACGATGGCGAAGAGGGCCGTGTACCAGAACGCATGTTGGAAGATGGTGTCCTGGAACGCACGAAGGTAGTTCTCGATGCCGGTGAACTGCGCATCCGTCACCGTGGTGAAATCGCAGAACGACAGCCACACGCCCAAGATAAACGGCACGATGAAGCCGATGAGAAACGACACGAGCGTAGGCACCAAAAAGACAGGCCAATACTTCTTGATTGCTTTTTCCATATGCTGACCTCCTTACCCTAGAGACAGCGACGGCGGGCGGGAACCTGCCCCGCCCGCCGTGACGTTACGATGCAGGCAGGAAGCCGGATGCCCGGCTCCCGTTACAGCATGTACCGGACTACTTCGCCGCAGCGGCCGCCTCGGTGGCCCAGCCATCGACGAATGCGGTCACGACGCCGTCCCAGTTGCCATCGGTCTGGTCCGCAGCATAGGTGGTGAGAGCGGAGCCCACGCCGTTCTTCCACTCCTCGCTCGGCATGGTCGAGAAGTTCCAGGAAACCGGGGTCTTCTCAGAGTTGACCTCGTCGGCGATCTGGTTGAGCACGTTCTCGGAAGGCTGGTTGCCCTCGAACGGGATCACGAAGCCCATGCCGGCCTCACCGGAGGGCATGGCGCCGTCGGCGCCGCACATGGCCTTGGTGCCGGTATCGGACGTCACGCACCAGTTGATGAAGTCGAGCGTCGCCTGGATGTTGTCCTCGGAGGCGTTCTTGTTCACGCACCAGTAATTCTCGGAGCCCGTGCAGATGCCCTGGTCCTCTTCGCCCTCGACGCCGATGTAAATCGGGAGCAGGCCGAGGTTGTCGTCGCCGACCTCGGAGATGTTCGCGTACTCCCAGGTGCCGTTCTGATAGAACACGGCCTGGCCGGTCACGAACTCGGCGGTGGCGTCGTCAGCGGTCTTCGTGGAGAGCACGCCCGGCTCGCAGGTTGCGTTGTTGATGTAGAGGTCCCAGATCTGGCGATAGTTATCGAGATAGAGGCCCTCGATGGCATCGGTGTTGTCGATGCCCTTCTCCTTGTACTCGTAGTAGATCGGGAGGTTGGCCAGGTGGGTCTTGAAGCGCCAGTCGGAGCTGGAATCCATACCGGCAGAGGTGAATGCGCTAAAGCCGAGCTCGTCCTTGCGGGCGGTGATGTCCTCGACGACCTTCTTCAGAGAATCGAAGTTGGTGATGTCCGACTCGGAGTAACCGGCCTGGTCGAGCAGGCTCTTGTTGTAGATAAGGCCATAGGACTCGATGACGTAGGCCACACCCTTGGTCTTGCCGTCCTCGCCCTTGAGGGCATAGGAATCGTCGGTGAGGGTCTTCATGACGTCGGCGTCGTCGAGGTCGAGGCAGTAATCCGTCCACGAAGCCAGGCCAACCGGGCCGTTTACCTGGAAGAGGGTCGGGGCCTCGGACTTGGCCATCTCGGACTTCAGCGTGGTCTCATACTGGCCGGAGGCGGCGGTCTTCACGGTTACGGGAACACCGGTCTCCTCGGTGTACAGCTCGGCGAGCTCCTGCCACTGACCATCCTGCTCGGGCTTGAAGTTGAGGTAGTAGACCTCGCCCGCCGCGCTGCCGCTGCCAGCCGCGCTGCCGGTGTCGCCACCGCCCGAGCAGCCCGTCGCCGCGATCGCCGCGACACCTGCCGTGGCACCGAGCCCAGCCGTGATGAACTGACGACGATTCATCATGATAGTTTCCTCCTCACGTTTGAATTGAAATTGGAAACGTTTCCAATTTCTGTTGGCATTATTATCGCTCGCCAGCGCTTTCGCAGAAATGAAACGTTTCCAAAATGACCGTTCATGGAGCACGCTGCGCCGTCTACCGCTCACGATTCGGCAAGCGGTCCAAATATGGAACGGTTCCACAAACGCCCTCCGCGAACGGTCTAGCATCGTCCCGCGAGCGGTGGCCCATCAGCGCATGAGACAATCGTGCCGGGTTAAACTGTCTCACATGAGACAATCGTGCCAGGTAAACTGTCTCATGAGACAGTTGTGCCGGGTGAAACTGTCTCATACTGCCGCGTATCGCCCGCCGAGCGTGAGACAATCGTGCCGTCGCCCCTCCTTGCCCCCCCTGCCCCGCCTCGCCCCCCCCCTGTCGCGCCTACCGCGACACGCTCTGAAAGGACGCCATGCTCCAGGCCATCATCTCCCCCGCTAAGCAGATGCGCGTAGCGCAAGACGCGTTCGC